>Ga0081534_100141_pt1 | contig 26089 bp, 24 predicted proteins | sample MonGeyMetagenome_FD_71019 | JGI IMG/M metagenome (GOLD analysis project Ga0081534, IMG submission 71019) | Hypoxic/sulfidic aquatic microbial communities from Monarch Geyser, Yellowstone National Park, USA - MG (SPAdes) v1 (version 2) | ecosystem: Environmental > Aquatic > Thermal springs > Hot...
ATATAATTTATTTCAATATATGGAATTTGAGTAGAAAATGCTAAATATAGTGCCGTCTGTTTATCTAAATATGGATTTGAATATAGATAGAAGTAATAATTTTGATAGTTATAATTATTATCTAATGTTGCATTTAGGAAATAAAGATTATTATAATTCGAGAAATTATACGGAGAAGCATAAGAAATATTTATTATAGGATTATAATTTGTATATAATATTGAATCTAAATAATATGTGTTGCATAATTCTATTTTTGTACAAATTAATCCCGTGCATGTTGTTTTTGTAGTGCATATTTGGTATATTCTTGTTAACGTTATTCCATTTTCATAATAATAGTATAGAAATCCATTATATGAATTATTTAGATCAAATATTTTATTATAAATATTTGTTGAGTTTAAAACAAAACCATAATATAGTTGTGAAATATTCCAGAATATCATATTACCTGAATTATAGTATTTTTCTGTATTAAATATATACCAATAAGTATTAGAAAAAATTATATCTTTTATTGATAAATTTGTGGAATTATATAGATATAATAAAGCTATTGAATCATTATAAACATAAGGAGTTAAATTATAAGGCTCATATTCAGAAGTATAAAATGAAAATCCAATAAACAAGTTTAAATGATATATATTTAAATAACTTGATGGAATAGAATAATAGTTATTACCATTGGTATCTGTTAAATAAGAAAAATATTTTAAATTATTATTGTATATTGCAAAGTTATTAATGAAATTAGATAATGAAATATTTCCACTACCTAAATCATTATATTGAGAAAAATCATAAGTTAAATTCGGACCTATAATAAATTTATAATTATAAGTAAAATTTGGTTGATAAATTATTTTTATATTTGGTATTACATTATATGGGATTATATTTATATAATATGCAGTAATATTTTGACCTGATATTTGTAATTTAGCTTTGTCTTTATCATTATAACAATAATAAACATATAAAGAATTTGGATTTCCAGAAGATGGTAAATTTATATTACAGTTATCTCCTAATTGTATATAAGCATTATAAGGATAATTCTCATTTTGAATATTAAATAATATTAAATAATTACCTTTCGGAATGCTATTATTATAAGTAATTGTAAAGTTGTTATAGTTGGTACATGAGCTCAACCAATATTGAGAACAAGAATAAATATTGTCTCCAGGATTCATATATGAAATATTTATAGGAGTATTATTTGTCCAATATTGACTAAATTGTTGATAATTTTGATAACTAAAATTATCATATACTGGAAATATTTCTTTTCCATCAACAGAATAACTATTTATTTCATTTATTGGAGAAATATTTAATATTACATAACTATTTGGAGATATATTTAAATTAACCCAAATTCCATAAGCATTATTATTAAAACTATTGCAATTTAAATTATTATTTAAATAACAAAAATAATAATTATTTCCATTCAAATCTTTTACAGATAGATTAGAACCATTCTGTAACCAATAAAAAATATCAGTAGAAGTTATAAATACAGGATAATTAATTAAATTTTGGCTTGAGGGGTTAGAAACATTAATTAGAACATATCGTGGTTGATTATTGTTTATAAAATTTAGGAAATTTACATAAAAGAATATTCCAACATTCGGATCTAAATATGTATTATTTGTATTATTTAGTACCCCAGAATAATTTGTTAAAAAAGATATATTTAATGGATAATATATTGGAAATGATGTACAAAAATCATTATATGTAAATTCATTAATTAAATTATTATATATTGGAGAATTTTGTAAACATTGATAATACATAGATAATGGTATTGAAACATTTAATGACAATAAATAATATTTAGTTTCAATTGAATTTAATATATTGTTTATATAGGTATTATAATAACTTATTTGATTATAATTATTAATATTATTTATTATATATCCCTTATACATTGCTAAATAGAATGTTAAAAATGAAATGAAAATTACTATTGCAATTATACCTTCTATTTCTTTTACTATCCCTCTAGCCATAATCTTTTTCTGATTAATGTTGGATCTGCACCTCCATGCCAAGAAACTCTCGGTTTTACTTGAACAGGATATATTTTTTCAGATTTATCATCTAAAATTAAAGCAGCACCTTTTTTCTTTGGTAAATTATCATTCATATATATATCAATATCTTGTGCAGTAAAGTTCTTCATTATTTCATTTAAGGATTTTAAATCTCTTTCTGCAGTTACTCTATGTGATATAACTATATCGCTTTGAGTAATTACATCTGTATGCATTTTACCAGGTTGTTGTGTTGCTAATACTAATGTTATACCAGGTTGTCTTCCTTCTCTTATTATTTGTATTAATGGTTCTGTTGCTGGTGTAACTGAATCATTTGGAATTGCTTCATGTGCTTCATCAATTGCAATCCATATTAATGGAAATTCTCTTGTACCCAATTCTTTTGAAATATATATTTCTTCTAATTCTTCTACTTTTCTATATATCAATCTTTGATAAAATATTTTTTTAGATATTAATCCAATTACTAGATTTTTTATTGACCATCCCCCAGTTATTGCAGTATATAATGATATATCTAATATATTTATATAACCTGGTTTTGTTAAATTTCTTATACTTTCAGCTTTTTCAGAAAATAATCCCCAACTATCTGCATTTTCAAAATATGTAGTTATAGCATTTTTCATATTACTATCTATATCTAATTTTTCTGTATAACTTATTATATCCTGTATAGAATATCCATTATTATTTTCCTTCATTCTTTTTATAACTTTTTGTATATATAATGCAATATTTGATGTTGGATCCAAATTAAATGTTAAAACCCATTCAATTCCAGATAGATCTGCAGGATTTAATTGAAAAGAGTCATCTATAGGAATATTTATTTTCCTATATTCATCTAATAAACCTTTAGGAACCAGTATTCTACAATTTTTTATTGATTTTGGTTTTAAGCCCCAGTTTTCTAATAATTCAGCATCTCTATAATTTGGAAATTTCATTGTCCAAAATATTCCCATTGTATCAAATATTAATCCAGAAAAGTTATTTAATAAATCTTTTTCAAGATCTGATAAGCTTTCAAATATTGAAGCTAATGTATAACTTTTTCCTTGTCCTCTTTTTCCAGCAATTAATATTAAATGTGGAAGATTTACATCTAAATAAACTGTATTTGCTAAGGACAAAGCATTTTCCATTTTTATATATTCTTTACCTATGAAAATTGAGCCTTCTAAGCCATATTTTTCTAAATCATCTAATGATCTCCCTATAATAATATCCATACATTTTATGTAAACTTTTATAATTAATAAATTAATAATGCAAAGTAAATATTTAGATATACTCTTAAAAAATAAATTATGCACCCGCCGGGATTTGAACCCGGGCCGCGGGCTTGGAAGGCCCGCATCCTGCCACTAGACGACGGGTGCAATATATATTCTTAATAAGGTTAATATTATTAAACTTTGTAATCTTAATCAATTGAATATTTTAAAGAAAAGAATAATGAAAATATAACTTTGTAATTAAAATTATTCATATTTTTAAAGCAATTAAATATGATTAGTTTATGGACAATATTCCAAAACATGTAGCAGTTATACCAGATGGTAATAGGAGATATGCTAAAAAATATAATTTATCTGTATATGAGGCATATAAAATTGGTTCTGATAAAACTGTAGAATTTTTAAATTGGTGCATAGAATTTGGTATAAAAGTTGCCACAATTTTTATTATTTCATATGATAATTTTCTAAAAAGACCAAAAGAAGAAGTAGATCCTATATTGGGATTATTAAGAGAAAAATTAAATATGATAAGGGAAGATAAAAGTATCATTGAAAATAAAGTAAAAATAAAGATAATTGGTAGGACATATCTTTTACCAGATGATATTCAGAAGGAAATAAAGTTAGTAGAAGATTTTACAAAAAATAATTCTAAATATTATTTGAATTTGGCAGTTATATATGGAAGCAGACAAGAAATAGTAGATGGTATTAAAAAATTATTTGAAGATTTTAAAAAGGGTATTATAGATATTAATAATTTGGATGAATCTTTATTTATGAAATATTTATATTTTGGTGATGAAATTCCATATCCAGAGCCAGATTTAATAATAAGAACAAGTGGAGAACATAGAATAAGTAATTATCTATTATATCAGGCTGCATATTCTGAATTATATTTTATAGATAAATATTGGCCAGAGATTACAAAAGAAGATTTTATAAATGCAATTGAATGGTATAAGAAAAGAGAAAGAAGATTTGGGAAATAATGGACCCGCCGGGATTTGAACCCGGGATCTCCGGCTAGCCAGGCCGACATCCTACGACTAGACTACGGGCCCAATAAATTCTAAATATCCTTTAATTTTATATATAGTATGCTGGAATAGTATATACTTTTGTATTATAGATATCCTTTATATCAAATTCATTTAGAGTTATTATTAATCCTTTCTCTGGTTTATATCTTTTAATAAATGTATAAAAACCTTTATTAATCCTTTCAGATGTTTTTACTTCTATTGGAATAATTTTATCTCCTTTTGTTAAAATAAAATCTACTTCTGCCTTTCCAGTTGTTCTCCAATAATTTATTTTCCAATCTGAAAAATTTTTTAATAATTCTATATAAACAAAGTTTTCTAATAATTGTCCTCTATCTGTTCTTTTATCATATTCTAAAAAGTTATCTATAACAGAATTTCTTAAACCTAAATCTATAAAATATATCTTTTTAGCTTTCTTTAATTCTGTTACAATATTTTTATGAAAAGGTCCAATTAAATCTATTACATATGTATGCTTTAATATTGTTATATAATTTTCAGCTTTTCTATAACTTATTTTTAATTCTTTAGAAATTGAAGAAATATCTAGAATATTTCCTATTATGAAGGATAAATATTTAGTAAGATCTATAAATTTTGAAGAATCATAGATATGGAAGAAATTTACAATATCTTTTTCAATATATAAATTATATAAATTTTTTAATAATATCTTCTTTTCTTCGAAATCTTTTGTTATAGCAATTTCTGGATATCCTCCATATATTAAATATTCCTTTAGATATTTTATTATTTCTTCATTAAAAGATGGTTTTTTAATTTCATCATCTTTTTCTAAAAATCCCCTTAAAGATTCCCTTTTTTCTTTTACTAAATTTGCAAGTCCTTTATCTTTTGATAATAAAAATTCATAGAAATTAAAAGGATATAAAGTAAATAATATTAATCTTCCAACCAAATCTGGAAGTATTTTTGTATTAATTTCTAATGTTGATGATCCAGATATAAAAATTTTAATGTCATTAAAATTATCATATATTATTTTTAATATTTTTCCACCATCCTTTAATTTTTGAATTTCATCTAAAAAAAGAAATAATTTCTTTTCATTTTTATATCTTTTAATAAAATCTGTATAATTTTCTTCAAAATTTTTTCTATATTCATCTATATACATATCAATATATACTTTATTTTCATTGACTTTTTCATAAATATTTTTTAATAATGTTGTTTTTCCAGCTTGTCTAGGTCCCCTTATTCCAATTATTTCTTTTCTTCCAATAAGTTTATTTATTTTTTCTTCTATTTCTCTATTTATATATTTCATAATAACTCTATTATTTTTTCAATCTTTATAAAAATAACTCTATTATTTTATCAAATATAATTTAGAATATTAAATATTTTTTAAATATGAAAATAATTATAGTTTATGGTTTATGGATATATAGGAAAAATTTTAAGGGTAAATTTAACTGAAGAGAAAATTTCTATAGAACCCTTACCTTCAGAGGATATATTAAGAAAATGGTTGGGAGGAAGGGGGATTGGTACATATTATATAATAAAGGAAGTACCACCCAATATAGATCCTTTAAGTCCTGAAAACAAATTAATTATTGCTACAGGACCTGTAACTGGAATTGCTGGAATTCCAACTGCTGGAAGGTGGTCTATTGTTACGAAATCTCCAATAACAAATACAATTTATGAAGGAAATGCTGGAGGTAAATTTGGTGCAGAATTAAAATTCTCAGGTTTTGATTTTATAATAATTGAAGGAAAAGCAAATAGGCCAGTATATTTATGGATATATAATGGAAAAGCAGAAATAAGGGATGCAGGATATTTATGGGGAAAAACAGTTTATCAAACTGTAGATTTAATTAGGGAAGAATTATCATCAATTGTAGGAAAAGATGATGCAAAAAATATTAAAGTAATTAGTATAGGACCTGCAGGTGAAAAGTTAGTTAAAATAGCAGCGGTAATGGAAGATAAGGGAAAAGGTGCTGTTGGAAGGGGTGGAATTGCTTCAGTATTTGGAAGTAAAAATTTAAAGGCAATTGCTGTAAGGGGGAATTTAAAACCTCAAATTGCAAATCAAGAAAAATTTAGGGAAGTTATTTTAAAATCTTCACAATTTGTAAGAAATTCAGCAATTACATCCATAATATTACCAAAATATGGGACTGCAGGATTCTTAGCAAAAGCTTTAGGAGAAAAAGGTATGATACCTGTAAAGAACTATCAAACAAGCATATTTCCAGACTTTAATAAATTATCTGGAGAAACTATTGTAAAAGAATATTTGGATCAGGAAAAGACAAGAGAATCAATATGTTGGGGATGTCCAATAGGATGTAAAAAATATACAAAGGTTGATAAACCATTATTTAGTACAGAGGGAGATGGTCCAGAATATATGGGTGTATGGGGATTTGGATACAATCTAAATAATGATAACTTACCCTCTGTTCTAAGAGCTTATCATTTATGTAATGAATTGGGTTTAGATATTGTCGGAACAGGTCATGTTATTGGAACATTTATTGAATTGGTTGAAAAAGGAAAAATACCAAAAGAAAAATTGGAGGGATTAAAAGTTAATTGGGGAGATCCTGAATTAATTATTGAATTAATATATAGAATTGCAAATAGAACTGGAATTGGGGATGATTTATCAGAAGGTACAAAAGAATTTGCAAAGAAATATAATTCGGATGAATATGCGATGATAAATAAAAGAGGAATGCCTTTGTTTGGTTTTGATCCAAGAGGAGCACAGGGTTATGGATTGTGGTATGCAACAAGTAATACAGGCGATTATGATCAACTTGGATTATTTAAAGAAGTTACAGAACCAACTTATTTAGGAAATAATAATATTAATAGATTTGAAACAAAAGGAAAAGGAGAATTAATAAAAAAGGAACAAGATTTGGCTGCAGTAATTGATAGTATGATTGTATGCAGATTCTCAAGATATGCATTAAATGAAGAAATATATGCTGAGCAATTATCTTCAGTTACTGGATGGGATATAAATTCTCAAGAATTATTAAAAATTGGGGAAAGAATATGGAATGCAGAAAGGGTATATAATATTTTAGTATTTGGAGATAATTTAGAATATGATAATTTACCAAAAAGATTTTTAGAGGAACCATTTAAAGAAGGATCTTCTGCAGGTTATGTAGTAAGAATTAGTGAAATGTTACCTGAATATTATAAAGTGAGGGGTTGGATAAATGGAAGACCTACAAGAGAAAAGTTAGAAGAATTGGATTTGAAATGGTTAGCAGATATTTTAGAGGAAAAACATTTATTACCTTAATTTTTAAAAAATCTAAAATAAATAAAAACTCTAAATTTTTATGCTTGTAATTTATCTCCTACTTTCTTTACCGATCCTTCCCTCATTAACCTTGATACTAATGCTTTTATAACCCTAACCCTTGTTCTTGGTCTTTTAGATTTTACTGCTTTTATTACTTCATCAACGGTTTTTGGAGTTTTTAATAATTCTAATAAAAGTTCTTTTAGTGTTTTTCTTCTTCTAGCTGCCATATATTAATATTGTTTAAATTAATTTATAAATCTATATCAACAATTTTTAAAAAAATATTTTATTTTTTGTTTCTAAAATATTTTATATTATGGATACTAAAATAAAAGAATTAATAAATAAATCTAATATATTGCTTGAAATATTGGATGCAAGGTTTCCGAAATTATGTAGAATAAAATATATAGAAAAATATATAAAAAATAAAAATAAGGACTTAATATTAGTTTTAAATAAATCAGATTTAGTAAGTGAAGATTTTATAAAAAAAGTGATAGAAGAATTTAGTAAAGAATATATAACAGTATATATGTCAGCAATATATAGAAAAGGAAGTAGAAAATTAAGAGAAGTAATAAAAAAAGTTGGAAAAAAATATGAAAAAGCATATATTGGGGTATTTGGATATCCAAATACTGGAAAATCTTCAATAATAAATATATTGGTTGGAAGAAGAAGTGCTGGTACTTCTCCAAAACCAGGATTTACAAAACATTTACAAATAATTAAATTATCTAGAAAATATTATTTAATTGATTCTCCAGGTATTGTTGAAACAAAAAATAAATATTTATTATCAATTTTAGGAGCATATGATATAGATAAATTAGAATATCCTGAAAAGGCAGTTTTATATTTATATAAAAAGATAGGTAAAAAACCATTTGAAGAATATTATAATATAAATATAGAAAATATAAAAGATTTATTTATTAAATTAAGGGAAAAATACAATATAAAGAAAGATTCTGATTGGATAAAGAGGGTTTCAAAGATTATATTATATGATTGGCAAAAAGGAAAAATAAGAGCTTTTTTTCTTTAACGCGGTGTCACCAGCTTCATACTCGGAATCCCTCATTGATCAGGAGGTGCGATAATTATTATATAATTTTTGAAATTATAAAATTATATATGAAGAAATCGATGTCGACTGAAAGATGATGAAAAGAGGGTATTCAGATTATAAAAATTCAGATATAATTATTGGCAATATAATTGTTATATCCCCCCATATATTTACATGTTTTGCATTTTTTCTAATTTTTTTCCAAGTTATTGCTTCTTTTGTTTTTGCTCCAGATAAACTTCCATCTAATTCATTTGCAGAACTAATATATACTGCATATTCTAATCCTCCGGAGAATTGAGCCCACCATATTGTATGATGTTTTGATATTCCTCCTCCCAAAATTAATGCTCCTACCTTTTTTTCTCCAAAGAATTTTGATGCTAGAAATTTTTCATCTTCCCATACAGATACTTGGATATCTGGATAATCATATTCTTTCATTAATATTTGTGTTCCAACTGCACCATCTGTAATTCCTGGTACAATTATTGGTATATTATTTTTATATGACCAATATATTATACTTTCCTCCTTTTTATCAAATTTTTCTAATCTTTTTCCAATTTCAAATATTAATTCATAAGTAGATATTAAATTCTTATTTTTATTTTTTAATTCTTTAAATATGTCATCTAAAATAGGTCTTAATGTGTTTTCAATTGCTATGCCATAATTTTCTTCTGGTATATAAATATTTCCCAATCTTAATATTCCCTCTTCTCTTAATTTTATATCGTCAGAATCAAAATATCCTAAATAATAATCTTTCGTTAATCTTGCAATATCATGATCTAATGTTCCAGCTGTTGTAATAACTATATCAAATAATTTATTTTTAATAATATCTTTAATTACGCCTCTTATTCCAGTTGAAATGATATCTGCAGGAAAACTCAATACTTTAATTGTATTCTTATCATTTAGCATTTCTTTTAATATTTCATATCCTCTATACAATTCTTGTGCTTGGAATCCTCCTACATATTTAAATTGCTCTATTAACTCTCTTACTTTCATATCTTTATTTATTTTTAAATCTCTTACAGGATCCATTTATAAAATTTATATAAAAGATTTTAAAATGGATTATATAACAATAGATGAATTCTTAAAAGTAAAATTGGTTGTTGGAAAGGTTATAGATGTACAAGATCATCCAAACGCAGATAGATTATATATATTAAAAGTTGATTTGGGAAATGAAGTAAGACAAATTGTGTCTGGAATAAAACAATGGTATAAAAAGGAAGAATTATTAAATAAAAAAATAATAATTGTTTATAATTTACAACCAAAAAGTTTTAGAGGAGTAGAATCTCAAGGGATGTTATTAGCTGCAGAGGATGGAAATGGTAATTTATCATTGTTAACTGTTGATAGAGATATAAAAGAAGGATCTTTTGTACATTAAAAAATTTTAATCTTTATTAAAGAATTCATAAGAGCTTTTTTCATTTATTTCTCCAGCAATGTTTGTTAGGAACATTTTTTTAACTTCATCATAATTTTCCGTATGTCCCAAAACATACATTAATTTTACATATGCAGTTTCCGGATGCATATCTTCTGCATATATAACTCCTAAATTGTATAATAATCTTGCATTACTATATACAAAAGGATTTGTTCTTCCAAATATTGTTTGAGATGTTATAACAAATATTATACCCTTTTCTATTCCATATTTTATATTTTCAATCCATGAATATTTTTTATCTGTTGGATTTGTTGGTACATGTCCAAAACCCGTTCCTTCTATTACAATTCCCTTGTAATTTTTATCTACATAATATTTTATTATATCAGGATCTGAACCTGGATATGTTTTTATTAATGCAACTTTTTTACATATTTTATCATCCAAATAAGGATTATTATTATTCCTTTTTCTATAATTATTATCAATTATCTCTATCTTTTTATTATATGGAAATATCCTTGCCAATGGTAAAGAATTTATTGATTGAAATGCATCTCTTCTTTCTGTATGCATTTTTCTAACCTTTGTTCCTCTATGTGCATAAGAAAAAATATCAGAACTACTTCCATGCATTACAAGCGCTATTTCTGCTATATCAGAATTATCATAAACTGCAGAGGATAATAAATTAAAAAATGCATCTGAGGATGGTCTATCTGAAGATCTTTGAGATCCAGTAATTGAAACTGGTTTGTTTAGATTTTTTACAATAAAAGATAATGCTGCTGATGTATAGTGCATTGTATCAGTTCCATGTAATATTGTTACCCCATTTACTTCATCATTTAATAATCTTACTAATATTTTTCCAATTTCTATCCAATTATCCGGTGTCATATCTTCTGAAGCAATTGAAAACGGTATTTCTATATTTTTAATCTCAATATAATCTAATAGGTCTGGTACAAGATCTATTAATTCTTCAGGTTTAGTTAACATATGGACTCCTCCAGTTCTATAATCTATTTTTGATAATATTGTACCACCAGTGGCTAATATTGATATTTTATTATTTCTACTTTCTAACTTTTTATATTCTCTATTTTCATATTTTGATTCTATTTCTTCTTTATTTAATTCCAAAATATCATCATTCTTTATCCCAATGTTATAACCATTTTTTAATTTTATTATTATAAATTCTGATGTTTCATTTACTAAATAACCCTCAAATACTTTATTATCTTTTGTTTTTATTCTTGCATATTTCATAAAAGATTTTATGTAAAAAAATATTTTAACTTTTATTATAAAAAATTTTTAACAAAAATTATCCCAACGGATATGTATAATTTGTACCATTTATATTGCATATAATGTTTGTTGAATTATAATAGCAATTTACATATGTTTGATTTATACTATTCAAATAACATTGAGAGAAATTATAAACCTGTCCAATAAATGCATAATTCATCATATTTTGTGCACAGTCTGCATATGCTATAATATTTGAATCCATATGAATTATATCTGTTGATAGATATTGTGTGGTAGCTACTATTGATGCTGCTATGATCAGTGCTGGTAATATAAACATTGGTAGGGTAGATTCTAACTTCATAATAATAATAGTTATAATAATTTTTATAAATCTTATATTTTCTGCTTATCTTATAATTTATTTAATAGCAATGATCTATATAATATTTAAAAATCTATCTATTAATGATTATCTTAACACGATTTTTTTACTATTCAGAAAAATTTGTTTAATGTTTATATAATTTATTTAATTTATTATTTTATGTTAAAAGCTATCTTAAATTTATGAAAATTTACTGGAATCTTTAAAAAATACTATTTTTTTATAGAAATATTTTTAATATGCGAAATGCCATAACTATAAATGGCGGAAGTTAATAATAAAATGGAAGATGAAATAATAGGAGTATCGCCAGGGGAGGAGTTTAAATTGTTGCCAACAATAAAAATAATAGGTGTGGGTGGGGCTGGAAGCAATATGGCAGATTGGTTATATAAGATGAATATAAAAGGTGCAGAAGTAATTGCAGCAAATACAGATTATGCTCATTTAAAGATAGTTAAAGCTCATAAAAAGATTCTATTGGGTAAGGAAGTTACAAAAGGATTAGGAGCTGGAGGATTACCATCAAAAGGAATGGATGCTGCAAGATCTTCACAATCAGATATAAGGAAATTATTAGAAGGTGCAGATATGGTTTGGATATTACTAGGTTTAGGTGGAGGAACCGGTACAGGAGGAGCACCAGTTGTTGCACAAATAGCAAAAGAAGTTGGAGTACCACTTGTAGTAGCAGTTGCAACATTACCTTTCTTTACTGAGGGTATAGTAAGAAGAGAAAAAGCAGAAGAAGGTTTAGCGCAATTAAGAAAATATGCAGATAATGTTATATTAATTGATAACAACAAAATATTACAATATGCAGGTAATTTACCATTTACACAAGCATTTGGATATGCAAACAACTTAATAGGACAAATGATAAAAGGTTTGGTAGAAACATTTGATAAAGCTTCATATATTAACTTAGATTTCGCAGATGTAAAAACTGTATTGGGTGTAGGTGGAGCTTCAATAGTAGGTATTGGAATTGCAGATGATGAAAAGAGAGCAGTAACTGCAGCAAAGAGGGCATTAGAATTACCATTATTGGATGTTGATTATAATGGTGCAGCTGGTGCATTAGTGCATATTGAGGGCGGACAAGATATGACATTAAATGAAATAAATGAAGCAATGGAATATGTAAAACAACATCTTGGAGAAGATGCGTTAACAATAATGGGTGCAAGGCAATCTGAAGAAATGAAAGGAAAGATAAAGGTTACAGTAATTATATCTGGAGTCAAGAGTCCATATATATTAGGAAAATGGAAAGAGGAATGGGAATCTGGAGAATTAACAAAAGTAAGGAAGGATGTAAATTTGGGTATTGATGTACTACAATAGACTTTTTTAGTTTAATTCTATATATTTTTTATGGAGTTTGCAAAGCTTGCTGAAGTGTTTAGGAAATTAGAATCTGTTTCTGAGAAAAATCAAAAAACAGAAATATTAGCAAGATTTATTAAAGAAATAGATAAAGATTCTTTAAAAGAGACATTTATGTTATTACAAGGAATGATTTTCTATCCTTGGGAAGATAAAGATATTGGAATAGCTGAAAAATTTACTATTAGAGCTTTATCTTTGGCTACGGGTTATGATAAAGATTATATTGAAAGTTTATTTGTAAAAACAGGAGATCTTGGAGTGGTTGCAGAGAAATTAGTAACAGAAAGAAAACAAAAATCAATATTTACAAAGAAATTAACTGTAAAAGATGTATATAATACTTTTAGAACTATAGGGGAATTAGAAGGAGAAGGGACACAAGATAAAAAGATTAAATATTTAGCTAATTTATTTATTTCATCATCGCCAATAGAAGCAAAATATATTGCAAGATTAACATTAGAAGATTTGAAAATAGGGGTTGGAGAAGGAATTATAATAGATTCTATAGCTATGGCTTTTGGTTTACCATCAGAAGATGTAGAAATTGCTTATTCAATTTTGAATGATTTTGGTGAACTAGTAAAACAAATTTTAGAAAAGGGAAAAGATATTGTATTTAAATTAGAACCAATATTGGGAAATCCAATTAGAGTAATGCTAGCAATAAAGGCAGAAAGTGCTAAAGAGGCTTTAGATGTTGTTGGAAGGCCTGCGCAGGTTGAATATAAATATGATGGATTTAGGGTTCAAATACATAAAAAAGATGATCAAATATCTTTATGGACTAGAAGATTGGAAAATGTAACAAAGCAATTTCCAGATGTAATAGAATATATAAAAGATTGTTTTCCAAATGATAAGAATTTTTTAGTGGAGGGAGAAATTGTTGGATATGATAGAGAAAACAAAAAATATTTACCATTTCAGAGGATTTCAAGGAGAATTAGAAGAAAATATGATATAGAAAAGATGGTTAAAGAAATACCTGTTGTTGTTAGAATTTTTGATATAATTTATTATGATGGAAAATCTTTAATAAATACACCATTTAGAGAAAGAAGAAAGATATTGGAATCAATAGTAAAACAAGATATGAACAAAATATCTTTATCGGAAAGTATAATAACATCTTCAGATGAAGAAGCTCAGAGATTTTTTGAAGAGGCAATTAGTAATGGTTTAGAAGGTGTTATGTTTAAAAAATTAGATGCACCATATCATCCTGGAAGAAGAGTTGGTTATATGGTTAAATTAAAACCTGTAAAAGAATCTTTAGATGTTGTAATAATTGGTGCTGAATGGGGGGAGGGAAAGAGAAGTGGATGGTTAACATCTTTTGTAGTTGCTGTTAGAGATGAAAAAACAGGAAAATTATTAGAAGTTGGGGAAGTTGGAAGTGGATTTAAAGAGAAAAAAGAAAGTCCAGATGATGTAACATTTGAAGAAATGACAGAAATGTTAAAGGATTCTATAGAAGAACAAAGCGGAAAATATGTAAAAGTTAAACCAAAAATTGTAATAGAAGTATTGTATGATGAAATAGAAAAAAGTCCTAAATATTCTTCAGGTTATGCACTAAGGTTTCCTAGGTTTATAAGACTTAGACCTGATAAATCTGTTGAGGATGCTGACACCATTGATAGGTTGGTAGAACTATATAAAAGCCAAAAAAAATAATTCTATTTTTAAGTTTTTTATTATATAGATAAATTATGGTTATAAGTGAAGAGTTGGTAGAGAAGATAAAGTCATCTTTTAATTTGAATACTTATGAAGCCAGAATATGGTTGGCCCTATTAATGAAGGGTGTTGCGACTGCAGGAGAATTGGCAGATATTGCGGATATACCAAGGTCAAGAGCATATGATGTTTTAGAATCATTAGAAAAGAAGGGATTTGTAATCATGAAACTTGGTAAACCAATAAAATATCTTGCTGTTCCGCCTACAGAAGTTGTTGAAAGAGTAAAAAGAAGATATGAAGAATCAATGTCAAGAAGAATTAATGAATTGGAAAAAGTAAAAACTTCTGATTTAATTAAAGAATTAGATGCATTGCATAAATCTGGTGCTGGATCAATAAATGTTTCTGAAAAATCTGGAGCAATAAGAGGACAGCAAAATATAATAAGTCATTTAGAATCAATGTTAAAAGAAGCTCAAAAGCATGTAAATATTGTTACAACTCAATTGACATTTGTTAGAGATGCAATTGCATTAAAGCCGATATTTTATGAATTAAGAGAGAGACAAATACCAGTTAGGATTATAACACCAATAGATGAGGGAAATGCAAAACATGTACAAGAGTTGATGAGTGTAGTTGAAATATATGATGCTGGAGATTATAGAGGAAGAATTGTTACAATCGATTCTGAAGAAATATTGATGATGTTATTTGATGAAAAGGAGGTTCCATCTTCAATGGATGTTGCTGTTTGGTTATATGCACCAGCCTTAGCAAAATTCATAGATGAAATGATTGATGTATTATTACCAAAATTAAAACCAGCGCAACAAAGTTTAGTTGAAAAGAAATTAATAATATAGATTATATTTTTTCAAATACCTTCTTAAAATAATCTGTTATATTTTTTATATTTTTAAACAAAGGATAAAATTGCGGTTTATATAATTTGTTTCCCCATTTTTCAAAGAATATTATATCATATAAATTTGGTCTAATAGATTCTTTTGGTTTTTCATTTGGATATCCCATTGCAATTATAATATGTATATTTTTATCTTTTGGTATTTCTAATAGACCTTTTATACTTTCTTCATCAAAAGAACCAATCCAGCATGTTCCAATATTCTTATCAGTAGCGGCTAATAATATATTTTCTGCTATTGCTGCAGTATCTTGTATTGCAAATATCTGTCCCTTTTCTCCATATAATGATTTTAATTTATTATCATCAGATATAATTATTATTAATGTATTTGCATCTTTTATAAAATCTTGACCTGCAAATTCAGAAATTTTTCCTATCTTTTCAGGATCCTTTACAATAATAAAATAATAATGTGATATATTTCCAGCTATCGGTGCCAATATTCCTAAAGATAATATTTCTAATATATCTTCATATGGAATATCTTCATCTAAATATTTCCTAATACTTCTTCTATTTCTTATAGCATCTTTTAATTCCATAATATTTCTTTATTTTTTGTTTTATAAAAGATTTTATTTTTTATATGAAAATGAAGAAAATATTATGAAGAGTAAAAGTATTGAAAACCCATAATAACTATTTATAGTATTTAATAATGATAAAAATGTTATTATAGAAATCTGAAATGCAATAATAATATATCTATAATATTTTCTATAGATTAATAGATAAATAAAAACAAATATTATTATATAATAATTGAAATAAATAAGAGAAATTAATAATATCAATGAAATAATTTGCATTTTTTTATAATATTTCTCAATATCATCTTCTATATATCTTCTTGTATATATAGATATTATTAAGGCAAATGATAATATTAAAAATACTAATATTTGACTTGTTGATGGAATTATGTAATTTTCCATTTATATTATATTCTATGAATAATAATTATAATACTTTGCTTATAACTGAAAGAGGTTTAGAAAATATTACAATTAAAGAAATAGAAAAAATATTAAATAGAAATATTGATTATAATATTATTGAAAAGAAAAATAAAATTTTAATTTATGCAAATTTAGATTTTGAAGAAAGATTAAAATTATTATTTAATTCTAGAACAATAGATAATATATTATATATGAAAAAGGATAAATACAAATATTTTTTAATAAAAAACTTATATGAAAGGGGATATCAACTAAAAAAAATTGAAAAATTAAAGTCAACATTGGTAAATAAAATTATATATTATTCAGATATAAAGGAAAATGAAGAAATATTGAATATAATGGATGATGGTTCTTTTTCTATAGAACAGGGTATATATATAAAGAATATATTACCAATATTCTGGAAAAGAAAGGAAATTTCTAAATATATGGATTATTTTGAAAAATACATGAATATAAAGAAAAAAGTTAATATTAAGATATATTGTGTTAATAAAGATAAAAATAAATTATTATTAATAGAAAGAAATTCTGAAAATGCTTTAGTAAATGATATAATATTTTTTAGAAGGTTGGATATAGAATGGATTGATTTAAAATTTAAAAAAGAATCTATTGATAAAATATTTACTTTTAGAATAAAGAGAAATCCAGAATTAAATATAAAAGATAAATATATATTCTATCATTCAAACAAATTGTTAAAGGATAATGGAAAATTATATCTTTTATTATATAGTTATGATTATAAAAAAATCTTAGATAATATAATAAATTATATTAAAAAATATTCTCTAACATATGTTAATTCATTCTATATATATAATTATAATAAAAAATTACTTTTAATTATATTAGAAAAAATTTAAAAATGATTTACTTATGAATTTTATTATGGATATAACTGAATTAGAAAAAACAAATGTATTGAAAAACTTAATAGTAAGTGATACAGTAGTAAAATTTATATGTCCAAACTGTGGTCAAGGGATAATAATAAGAAGCAATAAAGAAAAGAAAGCTGGTTTGGAATGGAAATGCCCAGTTTGCGGTTACACTGGACCATAAAATGGGAAGATATGTAGTTATAACGTTAAAAATATCTCCAAATGATGTTGATGTAGATTTAGAAAAAGTAAATGAAAAGGTAAAGGAAATAATAAAAAATTTTGGCGGTCAATATTTATCCCATGAAATACAGCCAATAGCATTTGGATTAAATTCATTAAATGTTAAATTTTTATATCCAGATCAAGAATTTAAAGAAGAAGAATTATTAAATAAAATAAATAGTATAGAAGGCGTGAGTAGTTCTGAAGTTATTTCAGTATCTCTGGCTCAATTATAATGCATATTTTTAAAGAATTTTCAGAATTAAATATAAAAGAATTAAAAAATGAAATAGAAAAGGAAAGACAATTAATTAAGGATATAAAAGCTGGAAAAATATATAAGGAACAAAAAGAATTAATAAAGGTTATTCTATTTATTGTGGAATCGCCAAATAAAGTAAAAACAATTTCTTCATTTTTTGGAAGACCATCAATTAGAAATATTGGAGGATTAAAAGTTTATGAAGTTTCTTTAGGAAATATGTATTTACTAATTACTGCGTCAAAAGGTCATATTTTAGAATTAACAACAGATAATATTGGTCTATTTGGTATAGAAAGAAAGGATGGGGTATTCTATCCATATTATAATACAATTAAAAAATGTTTATCTTGTGGAAACCAATTTACAGAATATAAAGATGGAAAATGTCCATATTGTGGTTCTACAAATGTTGATGATTCAATAAATAGAATAAGAGCTCTACAAGAATTGGCTATGGAGGTTGATCAAATTATAATAGGAACAGATCCAGATACAGAAGGTGAAATGATTGCATATTCTTTATATTTAGTATTATATCCATTTAATAGAAATATTAAGAGAGCAGAATTTCATGAAGTTACAAAAACAGCAATATTAAATGCTTTGGAAAATTTAAGAGATATTGATCTAAATTTAGTAAAATCTCAGGTAGTTAGAAGGATTGAAGATAGGTGGTTGGGATTTAGTTTATCTCAAATTGTTCAAAAATATTTTAATAAAAATTGGTTATCTGCTGGAAGAGTACAAACCCCAGTTCTTGGTTGGATAATTAATAGATTTGATGAAAGAAATAAGTCTAAATCATATATTTTAGAATTAAAATTAGAGAATGATAGAAAATTATATGTTGATACTGAAGTAAAGAATAGAAGAGAGATAAATAAAATTATAAAGAATATAAAGGATAAAGAAATAAATATAGTTGATTATAAAGAGGAAAAAGAAGAAATTCAACCTTTACCTCCATATATTACTAGTACAATTTTACAGGATGCAAATAATATATTAAAGATTGGTGTAGATAGAATAATGCAAATATTACAAGAACTATTCGAATCTGCATTAATAACTTATCATAGAACAGATTCTACAAGGATATCTCCATTGGGTATATCGATTGCAAAAGATTATATAAGTCAAAAATTCGGAGAAAATTATTTTATAGCAAGGTCATGGGGGGAAGGTGGAGCACATGAAGCAATTAGACCCACAAGACCCTTAGATGTAGATATGTTAAGAAATTCTATAGAAAATGGAGAAATTGATATATATATTAATATGACAAAATATCATTATATAATTTATGATTTAATATTTACTAGGTTTATCCAATCACAAATGAAATCTGTTTCTGTAATTAAATATATAGAAAAGATAAAAATACCAGAAATAAATGAAGAAATTGAATTAAGTGGGATAAAAGATGTAATAGATCATGGATGGGATTTAATATTTCCATTTAGGATTAATATTATGAAAATACAACCAATACAAAATAGAATAAAAATTGTTGAGGCTATAGGTAAAAAAGTACCAAAGGTTAGATTATATTCCCAGGCAGATATTATTAATTTAATGAAAGAAAAGGAGATAGGAAGGCCATCAACATATGCTATAATAGTAAAGAAAGTGATGGGGAGAGGTTATGTAATAAATAAAAGTAATAATCTAATTCCAACAAAATTGGGAATAGATGTATATAACTTTTTAGAAAAAAATTTTGGAGATTTTGTTTCTGAGAAAAGAACGAGGGATTTAGAAGAAATTATGGATAAAATTTCTGAAAATAAAGAAGATTATAGAAAAGTACTTGAAAGTATATATGATGAGACAAATATGATAATTGAAAAAGGAAAAAATATACAAAAAGAATAAACTTATATATAAGTTATTTTAATATTAATTAATGGCTGTTAGGGGAATAAAAGTTGGAGATGTATATGAAGTAGAGATAAAAAGTTTGACACAAAGAGGAGATGGATTTGCTAGGATAAAGGGAGTTGCGACTTTTGTAAAGAATGTAAGTGTTGGTTGGAAAGGTAATGTAAAAGTTATTAAAGTTGGTCCTACTTACGTAGTTGCTGAACCTGCTGTAGCTGGAGAATCTAAAGATTCTTCTACAACGGGAGAATCTGGAGATTCGGACCAGAGTGATTTTTAAAGATTTATAAATCATTTTTTAAAATATTTTTTATCCAAATGATGATATCATGATGACAGCTCCATATGTAAAATGGCCTGAAGATGTATTGAATACATTTATACAAAATTATGAAGCAAAGGTATATGAATTGTTTGAAAGAGCAAAGCAGAGTGGAAAAGTTAGAAAAGGAGTAAATGAAACCACAAAGGCAATAGATAGAGGACAGGCAAAATTGGTAGCAATTGCATTGGATGTAGATCCTCCAGAAATAGTAATGCATATACCAGCATTATGTGAAGAAAAGGGAGTAACATATGTATATGTTTCTTCAAAACAAAAATTGGGACAATCTTGTGGTATAAATACACAAGCATCTGCTGCTGCTATAATAGAACCCGGTGAAGGGAAACAGATTATGGATGAAATAGTAAAGGCACTTAGTACATTGTTGAAGAAGTAAATTTTATAAATTTTTTTAATGTTACATAAAGGTTAATATAGGTATAGAAGGATTTATAAAATTTTTTGTACATATATATAATATGGCGTTAGACGATGTTGTTAAAAATGCTTTCAATGGATTAAGTACAGATCCTAATTTGGGTCAGCAAGTATATAATGCAATCATAAGTTCTATTACTGATGCTGTGCAGGTTGCTGCAAAACAAATTGATACTCAGTTAGATCCGAAAGTCAACAAATCATTAAAATATACAATTGAAGGATTTAGTATAAACTCTATTAAAGATAATATAGATCCTTCGCAATTATACAGAGATATGATAAATATATATAGACAAAACATATTTGGAAATAACCAACTATCCAATATTTATCTACTATCAGCATTGTATATAAGAGCCCTCAAAAAGTTGGGATCTCCAGATCCAATTACCGGTAGAAGAGAATATATTGGTATTACTAGGCAAGAAAGGGAAAATGCGCAAAATATTGCAAATATAACTAGAGATTTATTAGCAGAGTCACTATATCAATATTACAAGTCAATAGGCAAAAATGTAACAATGTCAGAAATTATGGCGAACATAGATAAATATGCTTCAGCATTCTATAGTGCATATATGGGAGTAATAAATCAAATAGGATCATATATACTATCAAAGACTCCAAATATATCACTATTAGAATCTTCAACTAGTTTAATGTCTATGTTAAATGAAATGTTTATATCTTCTATAGAAGGATTAATATCTACAATGTATTCAAAGTTACCAATTCCAGAAGCAATATCACAAATATTAAATGCATTAGGTCAAAGAGGATTCTATAATAATATATTTGAGGAAATATCTAGGAAAATTGGTTATTATATAGGTCAGGGGTTACAGCAAAATCAACCAGTAGGTCAACAACAAGGACAGCAAGCTAATCAACCTAATCCTCAATCACCGCAACAAAATCCGGTAGTACAGGTTCCCCCACCAAATAGAATACAACCACAAAAAAATCAACAAAATAATCAGCAAGGTAAGCAAACACCATAGATAGTTAAAAAATTTAGAAATTAGAAATGAGAATAGCAGTATTATTAGATCCTAGGTGGGGAGGTGGTATTGAAACTTTTGTTACTGGTGCTCTTTTTTCTTTTTTAAAACTAAAAGAATTACTTAAATTATCTTTAGGAAATGTTAAAATAGATTTTTATGTAATGAATCCTGATCCTAATGACAATGTAGAATATTTTAAGGTTGATTTTAATGAATTATATGAACTATATAAAAATAAAGATATAAAGAAGATTATAGAGCTTGCTAAGAAAGAGAAATATGCTAGTATATCTCAAAAAATTAGATTAGATGATATATTGGAAGGATTATCGAATTCAGATTTTATATTTATTACTAATGTCGGTTTTGCTGTTTATAATAAAAGTTTAAAGAAAGAAGATTTGGACAAAATATTATCTAATAATGGAAAACGTACTTATATGATAATGTTTCATGCAGACTATGCTGGTAGTTTCTTATATGATCTTGTAATTTTTATCAATTCTGGTAAATTAAAAAATATAAGTGAAACAACTAAAAATAAAATATATTCATTACTCAGTAAAAAAATAGAAAGGGGTTACATGACCGATGAAGATCAAAAAAATTTAATAGGTATAATAGAATATTTATCAAATTCTAATACTGAAGAAGCTATAGAATTTAGAAATAAATATGGTTGGTGGTTAGATGAAGTAAGAGGATTTATATATACATTTAGAAAACTTACTGAATCAGAAAATGTAATTAATATGTTTCCTACATATATTGTTAGTGATTCTAATAGTAGATTTATAAAAAATGTTATCGGATCAAATATTAAGAAAAGAGAAGTTTTACATGAGCCTATGTTTATGATATTACTAAATAAATATTATAAAGAAGAGATAGAAGGTTATAAGAATGCTTATCTAAAAATTTACAGAGATAATAAGATAAATTTGCTTTATGTAGGAAGAAGGGCTGGAGAAAAAGGAATTTATGATTTAATAAGATTGTTTGAAGATTTAGTTAAAGAAGGTAAAGATGTAAGATTAATAATAGTTGCTCCAGAGTTTGGAAAAAATACTGAAGAATATAAAAAATTAGAAGAAATTGTAAATAAATATGGAATAGGGGAAGTTGATATATATAGCAATGCTTTAGGCAATTCTTTGCATGAATATCCTTTATATTATATAGGATTATTAAAAGCGCTTGGAGAATTGAAGTCAACTATATTTATTAATCCAGCATATACAGAATCATATGGTTTTTCTACTTTAGAAGCGCTTATATTCGGAAAACTTTTAACAATATATAGAGATGTTGATGGATTAAAAGAATTAAAAGAAGAGGGATATCTAAATGATCAAACAGCATTTAGAACATATGAGGATCTTGTTAATCTAACTAAGAGAATTATTGAAGAAATTAAGAATGGAAAGTATGATGAATATGTAAATAAAGAGGCAATAGAAATGCTAGAAAAGGAAGTTGATCCAGAAGAGCTTGCAGAGAAATATAAAGAAATAATATATCTTGCAAAGGAATATGAAAAGATAATACATAATGAATCAGAATCAAAATATAATAATACTTCAGAAGCTCAAAGTGAAGAAATTGAAGCAGTTGCGTAGTTTTCATTTTTTAGTGGTCATTTAATTTTTATAAAGATCAAAATTTCTCTAATTTTTTATGGTATATATAAAATGGCTTAATGAATTATCTAAAGATGATAGGAATATTGTTGGTGGAAAAGCTGCAAATTTGGGAGAAATGACAAAAATAGGAATTCCAGTTCCCCCAGGATTTGCAATAACAATAGATGGCTATTGGAGATTTGTAGAATATAACGGAATAGGAAATAAAATAGAAGAAATATTAAAATCAATTGACGTAAATAATATAGCTCAATTAAGGAAAGCAGCTAATCAAATACAAGAATTATTTATGAAAGGAAATATTCCAGATGATTTAAAGAATGAAATATTAGAAAATTATAGAAAATTATCAAGCATGTTCGGAAATGAACCAATATTTGTTGCTGTAAGATCTTCATCAACTACAGAAGATTTGCCAAATGCCTCTTTTGCAGGTCAACAGGCTACATATTTAAATGTAAAAGGAGAAGATAAATTGTTGGATGCTGTTAAGAAATGTTGGGCATCTTTATGGACAGCAAGAGTAATTAATTATAGAGCAATGATGGGAATTGACCAAAATAAAATAGCCTTAAGTGTTGTAGTGCAAAAACAGGTATTTTCAAAGAAATCTGGTGTTATGTTTACTGCAGATCCTGTTAAAAATGATTTATCAAAGATAGTAATTGAATCTTCCTGGGGATTAGGAGAAGCAATTGTTTCTGGAGCAGTAATACCAGATGAATATATTGTAGATAAGAATACATTAAATATATTGGAAGTAAAAATAAATGAAAAGAAAGTTATGACAGTATATGATCCAGATTCTCTTACAAAAGAAGTAGAGGTTCCAAATGAATTAAAGAATGCTAGAGTATTATCTGATGATGAAGTAAAAAAATTGGCAAATTATGGAAAAATATTAGAACAACATTATGGAAAACCACAAGATATAGAATATGCAATTGATGATAATGGCATATATATTGTACAAACAAGAGATATAACAACGATTAAGAAAGTAAAGAAAGAAGAATTAGAAGTAAAAGGTGAAAAAGTATTATTAAGGGGTATTGCTGCATCTCCAGGTGTTGGTACTGGAAAAGTAAAAATAATATTATCTCCAGAAGAATTTGATAAATTTGAAGAAGGGGATATATTAGTTACTGTAATGACAAATCCAGATTATGAACCATTAATGGCAAAGGCTTCTGCAATAGTTACAGATGAGGGTGGACACTTATCGCATGCTGCAATTGTTTCAAGAGAACTTGGTAAACCTGCGGTTGTTGGAACAAAAGATGCAACCAAAATATTAAAAGATGGAATGGTTATAACTGTAGATGGAACACATGGTGTTGTATATGAAGGAGAAGTAAAATTGGGAGAATTAACTAAAAAGGAAATTGCAAGAAAAATAGTAAAATCTACTCCATTAGAAATTACAGCTACAAAAATTATGGCAATTGCTGATTATCCAGAAACTGTAAGTAAGGTAAAAGATTTGGTAGATGGTATAGGATTATTAAGGTTAGAATTCTTAGTATTAAGAAATAGAAAGCATCCAAGATGGTATTTAGATAATAATAAGTTAGATGAATTTACAAATATTTTAGTAGAAAGATTAGAAGAAATATTAAGAATTATGTATCCAAAACCAGTAATAGTTAGGACATTAGATATGAGGACTGATGAATATAGGAATTTAGAGGGAGGAGAAAAAGAACCAAAAGAGGCAAATCCAATGATGGGATGGCATGGTATTAGGAGAGATTTAGATCAGGAACAATTGTTTAGAGCTCAAGTAAAGGCTTTTAAAATATTAGTAAAGGAAAAAGGATTAAATAATTTATGGGTAATGTTGCCATTTGTAATATCATGGGAAGAAGTATATAGGGCAAAAGAAATAATTAAAAGTGAGGGATTAATACCTGGAAAGGATATAAAGTTTGGAATAATGGTAGAAACACCTGCTGCTGCATTAACAATTGAAGATATAATTAAGAATGCTGGTATAGATTTTATATCATTTGGAACAAATGATTTAACTCAATTAACATTAGGAGTAGATAGGAATAATGAAATGGTACAAAAATTAATGGATGAAGGACATCCTGCTGTTGTTAAATTAATATCAAGGGTAATAAAAATATGTAGAAAATATGGAGTATATACATCATTATGTGGACAAGCTGGTTCTAGACCAGATTATGCAGAACTATTGGTAAAACTTGGTATAGATTCTATATCAGTGAATGTTGATGCAATAGAATTGGTAAGAGAAACAGTAACAAGGATGGAGAAAAAGCTTTTATTGGATAAAATAAGAAAATTATAAATGAATAAAAGGGACATATTATATATATCTTTAATAACCTTTTTTTCAATATTTTTCATATTCTTACCAATAAATATTAATATTTTTGTTAAAATTGGAATAATTGTATTATTATATTTAATTTATTCATTAAAATATCTTCAAGAATATTTAGAATATGAAGAGATGGTGAATAATTTTCCATTATTTTTAAGAGATCTATCACATTATTTAAAAATAGGACAACCATTGCCAGTTGCTTTAAAGAGTGTATCAAATAATTATTATGGAAAAAGATTGAATAGAGAAATTAAG
>Ga0081534_100146_pt1 | contig 25525 bp, 27 predicted proteins | sample MonGeyMetagenome_FD_71019 | JGI IMG/M metagenome (GOLD analysis project Ga0081534, IMG submission 71019) | Hypoxic/sulfidic aquatic microbial communities from Monarch Geyser, Yellowstone National Park, USA - MG (SPAdes) v1 (version 2) | ecosystem: Environmental > Aquatic > Thermal springs > Hot...
CCACACCTAAGTATATTTTTAACATGATTACGAATTAAGGTTATTAATCTTTTGGCTGTTTACGAACTCCGAAACATTTAAAAAATCGGATACGATATCGGTAACCCATGAGGATAGCGGTAATAGCTAACACTGAAAGCTTAGTCACAGGCCCGGGAGAAGGGGAGTATATACTGGTTTACGAGTATGATGGCAGTAACGTGAAGCTGGTTAACAGGGAACCGAATCCGGCAATGCAGGCTGAAATGCATAGGGGCTTATACGCACTTAGAAGGGTCAAGGAGATTGGTGCAGACGCCCTAGTGGTTAGTGAGATAGGTAGGCCTGGATTTAACATGGCTAGGTCACTGGGTATTAGCATCTACATAGTGCCTGAGGGGCTTAACGCCGATGATGCGGTTAAAATGGTTATTAATGGTGAGGTTCAGGTGGCTAACGCACCCACTCATGAACACGGCCACATGCATCATAGCCATTATGAAGGTTAAGGGTGGGGTAAATTGTTTTTAAGGCATGTTAAATAGACTTACCTTCACCGCCCTCCTGTGACCTACCCAGTAGTTCGCTTATGGACACCGTGTACCGTTTAAGATGCTTAGCCACCAGTATGGGTGCATTAACCCTAAGCGCTATGGCAACGGCATCACTGGGCCTGGCGTCAATGTAATGCCGGGAGCCGCTTCTATTATCCCTAAGGTATATTGTAGCCGTGTAGGTGTGGTCAACGAGTGCATCTATCGTAACCTTCTCAATGGTTGCGTTCAATCTCTCTAAAATGTCGACAAGCAGGTCGTGGGTTAGTGGCCTTGGGAAGTCCATTTGCCCCATAGCCTTCTGTATGCTCAACGCCTCAGGCATGCCTATCCAAATGGGTAACACGAAGTCACCCCACTCATCGGTGCCTAGAAGCATAACGGCCTCAGAGCCTGTAGCTGTGACATAAACACCCTCAACAACAGCCTCCAGGTACTCCTCCGTTTCCTGACTCTCAGGCATATTTAATGCCCAATAGGCTTCTTATTAAACTTTCCCGGCTCGTCAACTTAATCCACGGTTAAGGCTGCCCCGGCGTATGCATCTATACGGTAACGTCAACCGTGATAGTCCTCCTACCCCTAATCAACCTCAGCTTAAATTCCCTCTTACCCTCGGCATACCTGGAGTATAGGTAGGTCTTAAGCTTCACTATTGACGTCAACTCAACGTCATCTATGTTCGTGATTACATCACCCCTCCTTAACCCAGCCTCCTCCGCTGGGGAGTAGGGCTGAACATGAACCACCAGGACTCCCCTATCCACGGGTAGCCTATACTGCCTGGCTAGAACCCTATTAACGTCGACACCATATATGCCTATCCTCGGCTTCCTAACGTAACCCCTGCTCATCAGGTCGTTTATGGATAACTTGGCTAGGTTTATTGGGACTGCGAAGCCTATATTCTGAGCCCCCGCAACTATGGCAGTGTTTATGCCCACCACCTCACCGTCTAGGTTCACTAATGGTCCGCCTGAGTTACCTGGGTTTATGGCCGCGTCTGTCTGTATAAGCCCCTCAAGCATTATCTCACCAACCTTTATGGTTCTGCCCAGGGCTGAAACTATGCCGAAGGTTGCTGTGGGTTGGTTCATTAGGCCCAGTGGATAGCCAATTGCTATTACTGGTTCACCAACCATTAGCTTATCAGAGTCCCCCAGCTTAATCGGTGTTAAGTCACCGTCAACCCTGAGCACGGCTGTATCAACCTCAGGGTCTGCACCCACCACCTCAGCCTCAAGTAAGTCACCATCACTGGTCACCACGGATACTTCACCAGGCTGAGAGACCACATGCGATGCCGTGGCCACGTAGTGCTTATCCACAGCGAACCCAGTCCCAAACCCCCTAATGGGAACTACATTAAGCCACTCATCAATAACAGCCCCAGCGGTCATTATGGCCACTATGGATGAACTCACCTTATTGACCACGCCAGGTATCAACTCCCTTATGCCAGGTAGCATAGGTGCAGTCTGTACCGTGGTTTATAAGGCTTAAAGCTGAGGTACCGCATTCAACCGGGTCCTACTTAACCAGCAGCGCCTTAACCTTATCAAGAATGCTTAGCCTCAGGTTCATTAGCTCTGCCTCAGCTGCATCACCAGGTGCGTCTAGGTAAACCTCACCGGTGGTTATGTTCACCATGGGCTCCGCGTTGTTGAGACTCAGCAGGTTAACCCTGCTTATGGTATCCCTAACCCTATTGTAAACGTACTTAACCACCATGCCCTTAATCACCGATGCATTGTCAGGGTTCACCCTCCTAACCAGTTCACCAATACCACTGGCATTGAAGGCTTGTTCAACATGCCTGGCAAAGAGCCCACTAACCCTGTTGATGAATCCCTGGGGATTAGACTCAAGTCTGCCCAGCAGACTCCTCACCAGTCCATTAAAATCAGAGGTGACGCCTACATCACCTGGTTCACCGCGCCTAATCAAAATGGGCCAGTAGCCATAGTTATCGGGCAGTATACCCGGTGACTCAGTGAAGGTTAAGCTACCCAGGCCCTCACCTAACGCGCCCCTAACCTCCTCAGGGGCCTCAACATCTACGTAGTCCCCCACCGAGTCAACGTATATGTAAATCAGTGGTGTTAGGTCCGTTGATAACTTGGGTAGTGTACCCTCGATGAAGTTTATTGTGCTGAAGCCCCAGTAAAGTGGTGGGAACCTTGGGTTACCCCACTCATCGTTAATGGCCACGTGAATCACGTAGCTCAGTCTCAGGTCTGGTGAGGCTATGGCCTTAGCGACGCTAACCAGTGCATTAACTAGGCCGCAGCTATCAATACCCAGGAATAGTGGGCTGACGTTAAACCCCATGACTACTAGGTAGGGTGAGTCACCTTCCTTAATTATGACCAGGTCATAGTAAAGCTCATTCCTTATGGTGAAGTCCACACTATACTTAATGCCTAAACCACTCACACCAGCCTTAACATAAAGTACGGGTATTTCCGTCGGTAGCCCCCTCGCCTTAACGGTTAAGTCACCGACCAATAGTTGAGCGCCGGCGTAACCACCATCGCCAACGTACACCACGGAATCGTAACCGCCCCTCAAGGCCCTTGCGTAATCCCCCCTCCTGCCGATTAAGGATTTGTTAAAGTTGAGTATCAATGGCCTATTGGACACACCCTCCCCTGAGAATAGCGGTGACAGCGAAACCCCACCCATGTCATTATTAATGATGACCCTGCTTAAGGCTCTACTACCCCAATGGGGGGTTATTAGGTACGTGAACTGTGGGTTATCTACCGTAGCCAGGGTTAACTCTATGAACTGCCTCACGGCTGGGGCAAGGTCCACCTGACCCCTAACCCCCCTGCAGATATCCTGGAGACTAACACCCCTCACCGATTTGACCGAGTGCGAAATGTATTTAACGGTTAGGTTGAGGATGCCACGTGGCTAGGTTGGTTAAGAACGCCATTACCGTGCTCCTGGTAATTCTGATACTCATACTTAGGCGTGGTAGCGGGGATTTGCTTAAAGTCTACATTAACAACGTTAAGGCCCTTAGGAGGCGTGACCCTGGCACAGCTCCCTAATCCCCCTGGCCAGGTTAGCCACGGATTGGTAATCCCTCTTAACCCTAACCTTCCTGAAGAGGGGCGTTATCCAAGGCCACTCCTGTAGTGTTGCCTTGGCTAAGAGACTTAGTATTGTCATCCCCTCACTATTAAGGTAGCCATCACTGTAGTAGATTGAGAATGGGTCCTCGAGTAGGTTGAGCAGTTTATCAATGTATGAGCAGTCTACCTTACCCTGGCTGACCATAGGTGATCAGCCGAAGAATGAGTCAAGGGTTGTTGAACCCTTAACCTTACTCATACTCTTCTTAAGCCTCTCTAAGGCGTTCCTAACCCTATCCTCGCTGAAGTCATGCTCCTCAACCAGCAGCTTAACTACACCATCCTCATCAGGCTCCCTGAATTCAACCTCAACATTCTGGTTAACCGGCGGGTTTAGGAAAAACTCCCTTATCTTAAGTGGATCCACGGGGAACTGAGCACCCTTAAGCACGGTGTTGAGTAACCTATCTAGGCTACCGTGATCCTGTATGAGCTTTAGGGCCCTCTGGGGCCCTATTCCAGGTACCCCATCTGGGTTGTAATCCGTGCCGAGGATTATGGCTAGGTCTATTAACTGGGCCCTATCCCTTAGCTTAAGTGCCTTAAGCACGTCACCAAGCTCTATCAACTCTGGGTTAACCTCAACGTACTCATCCTTACCCGGGAGCTTCCTCCTACCTGAAATGGTAAGGTTCCTCACAAGTTTAGGTGCGCCGAATAGCAGAGAGTCATAGTCCTGACTACCCACTGCCCAAACAATACCCCTAATGGCCATGTACGCCGCCTGCGCCTCACCTTCACTGGGTGCCTGAACCCAGGGCACACCCATGTAGTTGAGAAGTTTCTTAGCCTCATCAACCATGTCGTTGGTTATGAATAGGGCCCTCTGGGCATACTTCCTAGCCTCAGCCCTCCTACCCTCCTCCATAGCCTTAACCCACTCCTCCACCGCCTTCTCCCTAACCCTCCTCCTCTTCTCAATCTCAAGCAGCTTCAATTCAGGTGGCTTACCGTCGAAGACGTAGACGGGCTTAATGCCATACTCAAGTAGGTTTATTGTCCTGTACAGTAACCCACTTAAGTGACTAGTGACCCTACCCTGGGAGTCCATTAGTGGTGTGCCGTCAGGCTGCCTTATTGAGGCTAGGAATTGGTATAGTGCATTATAGGCGTCTAGGGCTATGACCTTCCCATTAAGTTGGTTAAAATCAATCCTCCTCCTTAGGTTATCCGGGATGAGCTTACCCAGCTCGGTAACACCCATATTAGGGCTAGGTTAAACACTGGCGTATTAATTTATTCCCCAATTCACATAGTTCATAGGTTAACCAGGGTGGTCAGCACCAACCTCTAAACCTTTACCTGCATCACTCTCACGCAGTGCCCTCTCAACCCTGTATATTATACTGAATTTATCCACCTCCTCAAACTGTTCATTAACCCTTATTGAACCCACCCTAATACTCCTCACACTGGCTAACTCAGCATTGCTTAGCCTCCTGGGTACTGTAACCACTATTTTACCTGTATTGTAGTAAATCCTCCTTAGGACTGCCAGTGAGACCAGGAAACCATCCTCATCCTCAAGCCCAACCAGTAGGCCATTCTCCCAGTTTGGTTGAAGGATTAGGGCTACACCGCCTGGTATGCTCCTTAGCGTCGGCTCCTTAACGCTACCCGAAACCACCATCACCATGTTCCTCAAGGCATCTACATATATGGGCTTAACCTTGAGGTACGTTGAGATTAACCTTACAAAGTTTTCGTCAAGTCTTCTGCCGGTTAGTGGCATGTTAACCACGTTAACCCGGCTTAGGCTTAGCGTTAGGTCCCTTGACGGTGATAGGTACCTGCCATACCCCATATCCCTATGGATCTTCCTATCATTCCTATCCCTAACCCTCATGGATGGTGGAGCATTGAGGATCAGGGTATTCCACTGGCTCAACCCCTTCACTAGGCCGTTAACCTCATCGCCCTTCCTCATCACTATCACGTAACTCGGCTTAACGGCAGCTACAAGGGTCCTCTTATACTCAATAGCCCCCTCACCCTCAACCCAGCCATCAGTGTTGATGATTATTAAGTCAGCCCCCTCCCTATCCCTGAGGTAGTTGACGAGCTTGGTGACCGCGTGAACAGCCCTATACCAGTTACCCTCAAGGTTTGTTGAACCTATGAAGACCTGCTTAAGTGGGATCATGAAGCTTAGGTGGGTTATCCTACCACCCTTCAGCACCGAGCAGGCTATCGTCGTGGGTGGGCCTAGGTCGTTTTGACCTGGGTCGGCATCAACCACACCCACCTTCAAGCCCATTGACGCTGCCTTATTAACCAGCATTGTGGTTATTGTCGTTTTACCTGAGTCCATTGCACCCATGACCACCAACACGGAGCCCTTTAGGTTAATGTTAAGTTTACTGTCCCACTCATCAATCATCTCCTCACCTGCCTTGGGCTTATCGGCAAAACCACCTGGACCAAAGACCAGTGATAATTCCGTATCACCAATGGCCTTAGCCACAATCCTCCTAGCCCTGAGTATAGTCACCTTATCCCCAGCCTCATACCGGGCACCCAGGAGGTATAGCGAACCCCTCAACACCTCCACCATGGCCGGCCCCTCTATCCTAACGTACTCACCGTCGCCAAGCCTAACCTTATCCACACCCCCTACAATACCCTCCTCCTTAAAAAGACTGTTACAATAGGGTAGGCGCAATGTTGAATTCAACCATGTATTATTCTTTAATGAGCCCGTAACCTTAAAAAGGGTTATCAAAGTGTATAGTGTCAATGCCCGAGGAGGAAGAGGAGAACAGAGAGGGTGTTGAGGAGGAGAATGAGGCTGTTAATGAGGAGGGTGCTGGGGGTGAGGAGGAATCCACCACTGAGGGGGGTGGTTCCATTACCCAGGAGGGCGTGGGCGGGGGCACGGTGTACACTTTCACATTCCCTAAGGGTAAGGATGTCAGGTATGTTTTCCTAAGCCTAGCCCAGGTCCTGAACGAGGCCCTCTTCACCATGAGCCCTGATGGAATTAGTTTAAAGGCCGTTGACTCATCTAAGGTATCCCTCGTGATACTTAACATACCATCCACGGCCCTGGAGGAGGTTAACATAACGGACACTGTTAAGGTCGGCATACTGTTCGATACTGTTAAGAAGTTGGCGAGGAGGATTAGGGCTAAGGATAAGGTTGACATTGGTGTTGATAGGGGTAGGAACAGATTCCTAATGACCATATACTACGGTTCTAAGGGGAAGGAGAGTGGCATGTATAGGAGGTTCTACCTACCCATTGTTGATGTTGCCCAGGAGGACATACCTGAACCTAAGATAGACTACCCAGTCAGGATTAGGATGAGCATGGATGCCTTCAAGGACGCCTTAACCATGGCTGAGGACATAAGTGACGCTGTAACATTCGCAGCCGACCCAGAATCCTTCGTTATTAAGGCATCTGGGGAGGGTGGAAGGTACTATGAGGTCCAGTACCAAAGTACCGATGAGTCCTTTCAGGAATTCTCAGTAAGCGAGAGGCATGAGGCATCCTACTCCCTTGAGTACATAACTAGCATGAACAGTCAGATGGCGCCCATATGCGAGTACGTGACTATCGAGTTCGCCACCAACAAGCCCATTAGGTTAACGTACGAATTCGCCTCAGGTTCATTAACATACTACGTGGCGCCGAGGGCACTTTAAGGCTAATGCTTAAGAGTCGCTTGGCTGTACGGATTCCGTGAGGTCCCTAAACAATATACCAACCTCATACAGCTTGACTGTATCATAATGCCTCGGCCTACTTATGGTTGCTATGTATATGCCGTAGTCCTCATGCTCACCCTCGCTTGGGCCAATTGGCTCGCCGTAGGGGGAGAATATTATGAAGGATGATAGGCCACTGTTAAGTAGCCGCCCAATGGCATTGTCAATAGCCCTGTAGACACTGCACTTAATCGACCCATTGCTGTGGAGGAACCTATCTGGTGCGGTTATGGAGGCTATTACAGGTGACTTACCCGCCGACTTAATTATGGTGTTGACGACTCCGTTAACCTCATCATCATAGGGCGTCGTCGCATCAAGCCTAATGCTGTAGGCTCCGTAGGTCGGGTTAACCACAGGTATGTTAACCAGGGTCGCCTTCGTTAACTTAACCAGGAGGGTTAACGATGGGTCACCTGTGGGGGTGGGGTCAGGTTCCATGTTTAGTATGGACCACCATGACTTATCGGGGTACTGGGGCCTCCTATTCTCCAGAACCCCCCTCTCAACCATGTTCATTAACCTGGGCAACACCTCCAAGTCACATTCCGTGAAGTCACCGTACCCCATGCCGTTTATGCCAAGTAGCACAGGGTACATTAAGGCCACCTAGTCCTCTAGGTGGGCCTTAATCCTGTCCTGCAATATCTTCTTAGGTACAACACCCACAACCTGGTCTACAGGTTCGCCATCCTTAAATATGATGACCGTTGGTAGGCTCATGACGTAGTACTTGGCGGCTATCTCAGGCTCCTCCTCTGTGTTTAACCTCCCAAAGCCGACTTCCGGCATCTCCAGGGCTAGTCTCTTTATTATCGGCTCAAGCATGAAGCATGGGGCGCACCAGGTCGCCCAGAAATCAACTACAGCCACCCTGAAGGTTTTAAGGAAGTCATCGAAATTCTCCCTGCTCAACTCCACAACACCCCTATACTTCATCTTCTTAATTAGCTCCCTAGCCTTAGCCTCAAGGAGCCTATCAATCTCAGGATCCCTATCAGCCCCATTACTGACCATAAGCGCCTTGCCCTCAAGGACTAATAAGCCTTTTGTTGCCAAATTCACCAAACACGGGCTTAATGAGCCTAACCGCCGGTTTAATGGCTTAGTAGGTAGTAGGCGTTAACCATGTTCCTCAACGACTCATTAACACCTCCCAGTGGGTTCGCCGGGTTATACGTGGTGAGGTTATTCAATGCATAATTCACGTAGATCCTTAATTGGCTTAAGTTCAACCCAACACAGCCCGTTTCATTAACTAAGTTGATCAGTGTGGTAACGTTATCTTTAAGCAGTCGGTACGCATCATAGAACCTTGAGGTGCAGCCACCGGCGCAGTTGCCGTATGGTTCACTGTAATTTAAGGCCCTAATAACCTGGGCAACTACCCCCTTAACTTAATTATCAATGCGCCGCATTCATCATTAGCTATGTGCCTAATGTGAAGCATGGCGACTGCACCCAGCATTAATGCTACAGCTGCCACCAACACCAATGTTAAGATTAAGGTTCCACGCATTACGGTTTCCTTACCTACAGGGTTAATTTAATTTACCGTTCATTACCCACGTGGGTGTTATCAACCTTCCATCTGCCTGTATAGGTATGCCTTCTGCGGGTTGGTTAATTGGAGGAGCGTGTTAACAAGCTCCTTAACCCTATTATCCTCCACGTTTAAGCCTGCGTACTTGGTTAGCAGTGTTTTGACGTAGTCCAGTAGCCTTGAGTCAACCCTAACGTAGGTGTCCACTAAGTCAAGTAGGTATGGGTAACCCGTGTTCGTTGTTTGCGATGATAGGTAGCCGACTATGTTTGGTATGCCTAAGCCACCTAGGTCAAGCACCTCAAGCTTGGTTGCAACCGCGGTTACGGGGGCCTTATAGAAGACTAGCCTCGTGTCAGCCACCTTAGGTATACCCCTTAACCTACCTCCATCACCATTGAAAACCCTCTTAAGGTTTTCAAGACCCTCGTTAAGCCTCCTCTCAGCCTCATCCTTACTCATCCCCCTCTTAACCTCGCAATCCATGTAGTTCACCTGAATCCACTTGGGCAGTATTTCGCCGTAGTTGCCTAAGTCAATGTACTCGCCCTTATTCAGCAGTAGACTGGCAATCAGCTTATCGTTAACTGAGAGGCAGTGGTTTACGTAAATGGACAGGTACCTTGACCTAACACGCTTAACCACCCCAACTATAGTTGTCCTAGTCCTCTCGGCCAGGTTAAGCATAACCTCCAGGACATCCTCAACCCTCCTCCTCACACCCTCATGGGCGGGTAGGTTGTAGGGGAGTGGGTGCACGTATATTTCACCGTCAAGTATTATCATGTCCATGCTCCTCCTGCCCCTCAACTTATCCCTCAACAACCTGGCCGCCATCTCCCTCTCCCTAATTTTTGACAGTACCTCTATGGACTTGTTCAAGTCACTTGAGTCCTCGTAAAGTACGTCACCTGTGACATACCTATCAGTCCTCCCACCCATCTGACCCACGTAACCGTAGGCGACTACGGTCAACACGCCGCCTACTAGCTCCAGTGGTGATGGTGGGAAGCTTGAGTCTATGGCGTAGGTGAAGTACCTACCCCCACTCACATTGGGTATTGTGTTAATCCTGTCAGAGACCCTGGACCTAAGTTCATTAACCTCGCTCATCACGGACGTCAGGTTTAGCTTACCTGCTATACCCCTGGCGCCTTCGAAGAGTGCGTTAAGCAGCGGTGGATCAATCCATAGGTCTATGGTGAAGTCGCCCTCGTTAAACAAGTCACCTCACCTCCCTAATCTTCAGCAGTATCGGTTTCCTTAATGGGTTCAGTAGGCCAGCCACAAAGAACTCCCTAATGCCCAGTTGCGTTAACACGGATTCGTTGACGTCTGCTAGGTCCATGTAGCCGCTCAACTCCCTTAAATCACCCTGCGTTGGTAGCCTACTGAAGAAGACCGTGCCCAGGTTGGCCCTTACGTTAGCCGCTATGTCCCTAGCCATCCTCTGGCTGGCAAGTATTAGGCTGAGCCCCCACTTCCTACCCTCCCTTGACGTGGTCTCTATTGGGTCCTTGCATATGGTCCAGGAGTCCTCGGGTACGTAATTCTGGGCTTCGTCGATGACAAAGACTAGGCCAACGGGTGCGTTAACCTCACCACGCTTAACCATGTCCCAGGCCTCGTTTATAACATCCGCAACTATGGCCTGCTTAACCACAAGGTCCGTGTCCTGGCTTAGGTCAATCACCGTTAACCCACGTTCAAGTGAGTTCCTAACTATGTCGCTTGGTTTAACCGAGCGTTTGTTCAACTCCTCGAAGAACTCCTCATCAACGAAGTAGTCTATGAATAAGCTGGCCTTATGCACGGTGGCCTCCCTGGCGCTCATCCTGCCCATGCTCTGCCTCAGGTGTTTAAGGAATTCCTGCTTGCTCCACTTCCCCACCCTCCTGTTAACCAGCCCATTCCTATCCCCCTCACCCATGACGTAGGTTAAAACCGCGACCTCTAGGTACTCCCCGTAGCTCTGCCAAGGCAACCTAGCCTTGGAGGCTAGTACCGACGCTATTGTAGGTGGGCTTATTGAAATTGCCTTAGACCCAATGGTGTGGTCCTTGTAGTATGTGGAGTAGTCCACGCCACTATGGTCAAAGACTATGACCTTAAATCCATTCCTCAGAAGCTCATCAATAAGCCCTCTGATTAACCTGGACTTACCAACCCCAGTGGCCCCGAAGACACCTATGTGGTACTGTACGTATGCTGGGTCCAGTGGGACCTCCCAACCACTGTACTTGTGTGAACCAATGCTTATCTTGCCGTTTAGCTTAATGAAATTACCCAGGAATGAACCATCTTTAATGACGTAAACCCTTGACCCCGGCGTAACCACCTGGGTAACCTCATCCAAGGTGCCCCTATGTAGGTTAAGCATGCCGTAGAGCCTAACCACGGCGGATGTGTAGGGCATAAGAAGTGACGGGTCCATGATCTCGGGCCTATCTATGAAGGGTGTCCTAACCCTGTCCTTAACGATGGGTTCAAGCTTAGTCACCCTCCTTATGGCTCCGAAGAATAAGGCGTTATTAATAGCCTCATCTTTAATCACAGCCAGCTGCTCCTCCACGGCGTACTCCTCAGTCTTCTTGTAGAACTGCATTGGGGCGTAGGTAGTCGTGGATCCACTAGTCACTATCCCAACCTCCACGCAGCACCTGTGGAGTAAATTCTCCATAAACCCTCTTCAAACTCCACTTGAGGTGATATAAACCTAATGCGTACACCGTGTTAGTCGCATCAGCTTAAACTTTTACCCTACTCTCTAGGCAACCCTTAAAGGCCTAGCTTATCCATTATGAGGGCCTTGTCTAAGTTTGAAATGTCATTTATTTTTATGAATAACCCATTGCCAATCTTAGATATCCTCATGAGTAGATCAATGTCACTGTTATCACCCACCGCGATAGTGGATAGGGTAACCCCCATGCGCCTTAGCTTAACAGCCTCCCTAATGCAACTGCTCGCATTCACAGTCCTACCATCGGTGATGCATATAACGTGCTTATTTGGGTAACTGGACCTGGATAGTATCACCCTAGCCTTCTCAAGTGCACTAGCTATGTTAGTACCACCCCCAGGGTAGATGAACCTGGTCATCTCCTCCATCTCACTCACATACACTTTAACTGGGTGAGGTCCCCATAGTATGTCGGCCCTGAAGTTGAAGAGTATCATTGACAATCTGTCGCTGGTCTTAGACAGGTACTTCAGGTACCTCACTATGGCCTCCTTGGCTATCTCCATCTTCGTGTAGACCCCGCTGAACTCCTTCATGCTGCCTGAGGTGTCTAGGCAAAGTACAATGTCCATTAACTTAACGTCGGCGTACTCCCTAACTACAATATCCCTTGTGCTTAATGGCTTATTCATTATCGTCTTCTTAACCACATTCATCGAGGTTTTATCTAAATCTATGCTGCTGGCTGGGTCACCGATCCTATACTCCCTAACCCCGGTTATGTAGGTTGGGTAATTTGAGTGCTCTGTAAACCTTGAAACTCTAAAGGCACTGCCCATTGATGCCTCACGGGCAACGTTATCAAGCGCCTTAAAGACCCTTGAACCACCCTTACCTTGAATAGGCAGGAGTCCGTAGCTCACCAGGTACTTGCTCAGCTTCCTAAGTACCTTAACCTTCTCCCTGATGTTGGCCATTGGGTTAATGAACATGTTTATTAGCTGCGCCAGATTAATGAAGTTCATGGTGCCCACACTGCCGTAGAAGATATCGTAAATCACGTTAGCCATCTCGTCACTCGACTCGTTACCCGTACCCATCTCCTGATCCACCAGGTTACCAACATTACCCCTATCACCACTTGGGTTGGCCTGAGCCCTACTGCCCACGTTGCCCTTAACAAACCCCTCACTGTTCGAGTCCACATCACTACTCCTCTGCCTGGGCATGTCCTCGAGTAGGTATAGGGCGTACCTAAAGGCCTCCTCAAGTATCCTACGCTTATCCACCCCACTGTTAACGTTAACTGACGTGTAGAGGTTCTCCACCCCAACCCTAATTATCCTCTCCTCCACATCACCCCCACCAAGCATTATGTTCGCTATAATATCCCTAAGCGCATACTCGTAACTCCTAACGGAACCCGGGCTTAGGACGTCCTTATGGCTGCTTAGGTATTGGTAAACCCTACTAAGCACCATGGACACGAAACCCTCAATACTGTAATCCTCCACATTAACCAATACCCTAGGTAGCTTATAAACCGTTTCTGGAAGCAACCAATGAAGATACTACACGTGACGCTTTTAAGTATTGTTTTTGAATATGTGTATTACCCTTACTTACCTTAACCGGCGTTTTGCGGGTTTCTCATTATTATGAACATTGGAGTCCCTACATTACTTTGTAACTGCTTTGGTATTAGTAGCGGCACTATTTCGTTTATCTGGTCTAGAGCTGAGTTCGTTATGCTTAATGCCTGCTGTGGCGTTAGCCTGACTTGGTAACCTGGGTATGTCTTGTTTATTAGGCTGTACGAGGCCATTGGGTAGTATATTAAGTAGGCTTGGTTGTTGGACTCCAGGTAGTCAACTAGGTATATGAAGTTGCTTATGTAGGTGTAGTTTATGGCATTAATCACCTCATTTGGTTGTTTGAGACTAATGTACTTCCACTGAAGCCACAAGGCAACACTATCATTAAATGCGGCGAGTAATACCTCTGCAGCCGCCGGGTTGGTGGCATTAGCCTGTAGGTAACTTTGGTAATAGCCTAATGCGTGGGTTGGGAAGTAGATGGCTATGTAGTAAACCTTACCACTGCTTATGAATGGCATAATCTGGCTGAAGTTGTAGACATCGAAGATGGTGCAGTATGGGCAGACTGGGTCAAGGAACTCAATTAACCAGACCGGTGCATTGGGATTGCCGTAGGTTATCACAAAGCTATTATTACCCTTAACCATTTTTAAAATAGCATTAATGGCGCCGCTGCTCAGCGAGCCAATACCCTCACTACCCTTTAAACCGCTGATGGGTGAGCCGTGAACAACGTCACTAACGATTATGGGGACGTTAGGGTAGGCTCCAATGACGTAAACATAACCATTACTCGGCAATGACCTACCACCCATTAGTTGCGGTATGCCTGGAATACTAATTGGAATGATACTTAGTGATGATAAGACAACCACGGCTGCTGCGGCTATTACCACCACGGCTACTATAATTACTATTCTTTGGTTCATTAGCATAGCCGTGGTTATGAGACTAATAAATTTTATTCCTGCAGGAATCCCGACCTGCAATTAATTAACAGCCAGTTCAATGATCCTGGCGTCACTTACCCTTGGTCTCAACCTGCTTGATGCAATGACCTGAAGCCCCTTACCCCTAGCGTACCTACCCACGGCGGATAATACACTGCTCAACGACTGCTCATCAAGCCCAATGTCGACCCCATCAATAACTATGGTTGAGTCCTCTGGGGCCAGGACCAGTTGAACGATCAGTGGTAGTGTTGATCTAACGCCCAACCCGGCATTGTACAACACCCCCCACGACCCCCTAGCCTTAATGAAGCCCATGAGCCTATTGGGCGCTATGAAGCCTGCCGTCAAGTCCTCGACGCCTAGTGCACCCATTTCCCTCAACAGCTCCCTAACCTGCTCCCTGTAACTGGGCACTGTCAGCATCCTTGATAACTGGTGCACGGTGTACTGGGCATCACCACCAACTGAGTAGTCCGGCAGTAGGTCAACGGTGGTTTCAAAGGTCCTCTTCCACCAGGCCAGCCTATTCTCACCGATGAAGAAGAACCTATCCCTCAATCCCTGCCTCAATGAGAAGAGGACGGCCCTAGCAACCTTAACCTCATCAGGGGCCTCACCGCAGGTCTCCAGGGCGTCCTCATGCATCACGTGGTAGGGCGTTATGCACAGGTCCACGGTCCTAGGCTTAAGGATCAGGTTCCTGCCGCCCAACCTACCGAAGGAGACCAGCAGTTTATCGTTTAACCAAACCTCCTGCTCAACGTCACCCGTGCCGTGGGTGAAGCTGTAGCTATACGTTATGCTGCCTGAATCGACGTTAACACCCGTGTCCCTTAGGAATTCGGCGATATGCTTATCTACACTGAACCTCAGGCTCACGGCAACCCTGTTGCTGGTGTCCATGTTCCTAATTACGTCGACTACGTCATGAATCATGAGTAGCCTACCCTCAATTATGAGGGCATCCTCACCCCTGGACTGCATTATGAGTGAAACGGCCTCGAGGATTGATGACTTGCCACTGGAGGGTGGGCCAACAAGCACGTTTAATCCATCGCCGAACTCCACGCAGGCATCCCTAATAGCCTTAAAGTTGCTGACGCAAGCCTTGGTTATCATCAATGACCTTGATTGGGCTTGGTTTAAAGCATTGACGCGGCAAGGTCGCCTTAACCGTGGGTGTGTTAGGCGGCCCTCTTAACCTTGATCATGTTGCCCTCGTAGGAGGTTACAATAACCCTATCACCCTCCTTAATGTCCTCAAGGGCCAGCGCCTTCCAGTACTCACCCCTCACCTTAACTATACCCACCTGCCCAGCCTTAATATCCTCAGCCGCCACGCCGGTTAACCCAGCCGTTGGGTAGTATAGTATGGTTGAAATTGGCTTAGCCCTAATAGCCCTGGCTATGAGCATTACTAACCATGCCGATAATGCGCCAAGGCCAATTATCTCAATGTACAGTATGATACTGAGTGTGGTTGGGCTATACCTAAGCGCATACTGGGTTGGCGTTGGGGCTGGGATGAGTAGTATTAGGCCCAGTGCTATTAAGGCGGCCCCGATGGCTATTAAGACACCATGCAGCTTACCACCACTATGCCACTCAAAGGCCATGAATAAGGCGCCCGTGATCATTAAACCCAGGCCTGCGTAGCTTATCGGTAAGCCAAGCAGAGCCAGCATTACAAGTAGCACTGCACCTATGCCTGCTAGGTAAATGTGGGCCGTCAGTAAACCAGCCAATATCAGCAGGACGCCTAGTATCGACAGTATGTTTTCAATGACCGGGTTTTGGAGGGTTTCATAAACCTGGTAGTTGATGGATGGGGTTAGTTGGGTTATGGTTGGGCTTTCAATAATCAACGTGTAGTTAACCCCATTAACGCTAACCGTGGTGCCGTTCATCATCGCCAACAGTTGGTATATGTTATCAGCCACGTAGTTAATCACGTGGTACCTTAAGGCCTCCTGAGGGCCAAGGTTAGTGTTGTTGTAGACGCACGACGCTGCGAAGGTTGTGTTCCTACCCCTGAACTCGGCGGTCTCAACGAAGTACTTGGCCACGGCGTTGAGTATCTTAGGCTCGGTTATGAAGATCTCCTGCCCAGTTAACTCATTAATCTCCACCGGTTGGCATGAACCAATTACCGTGCCCGGCGCCATGGCTGCTACTGTGGTTGATAGCAGGACCAACGTGCCACCTGACCATGCGTATGAACCCGTCGGGTAAACGTAACCCACAGTAACCACGTCGGCGGTTTCGAATAGGCTAACTATGTTCAACGCCGCATCCAGTAAACCACCCGGGGTCTTCATGTATATGACCAGTACGCTGTTGGGGGGCAGCTGGTTAATGACACTCCTCAACTCGTCGTAGGTGTTATCAGTTATCTCCCCGTTCAACTGAAAGGTATAGACCTGGGTGACCTTTATGACACCTTGAGCATTAGCTACCCTAGGCATCAACGTGACTATAATTAACAGGGCTGTTACCAACACCAGTAAAGGCGCCACCCCCCTCATGCAAATTCACCTGGCGTATAACTATATTTTTATTTTTCGTGTTTTTAACTTTATTCAGAACCGCTTATCCACCTTGACTCGAACCCTGCCCCTCCTGCAACCTACCCCTCAACGCCAGTGCGGTGGCCGTAATGGGCTCTAGGCTGCTTGGAACCACGAGTATTAGGTTATGTTCCTTAGCCACCTCAAGCAGGGTGTCGAGTTGTCTTAGGGTTAAGGCCGTTGGGTTCTTCGTGTATGTTTCAGCAGCCTTTAAGTACATTTGAGACGCCTCGTAGTCGGCCTGGGCTAGTATAACCTTAGCCCTCCTCATCCTCTCAGCCTCGGCCTGGGCGGCCATAGCCCTGACTAGGGTGTCAGGAAGCTTAATGTCCTTTATGGCGACGCTCGTTATCTTAAGCCCCCACGGCTCCACGTGCTCGTCAACAATTGTGGCTATCTTCTTAGCCACCTCCTCCCTCTGGGTTAGTAGCGTATCTAAGTCAACCATGCCCACCACGTCCCTCAACGTGGCGGCTGCTATCGTGGCTGCGGCTGTCCTATACTCCTGCACGGAGAGTACGGTGTTCTTGGCATCCAGGACCCTCAGGTAGACTGATGCGTCAATGGAAACCTCAACATTGTCCCTGGTTAGGGCCCTTTGAGACGGCAGGTCAATCATTACAGTCCTTAAGTCCACAGTTATCACCCTGTCTATGAACGGTACCACAAACACGATGCCAGGTCCATAAACACCCTTAAACTTACCAAGCCTAAGCTTAACGAGCCTCTGGTACTCTGGGACAACCCTTATGGCGGAGGCAAGTATGGGTATGACTATGATTAACACTATTATCGTTATGACTATGTCCACTATCAGGGAAACCGCACTCATGGAATCACTCTCCACACCAGTACTTTTAAACTTTCAGTGACCTCTCATAAAGTATATTTACTAATATAGTGGCATTAGCCCAATGCCTAAGGACCTTGTTGATTTACTTAGGAGCGTCTCGAGTATTAGGAGGAGTAGGAGTGCCATTAGCCGTGAGTTGATTAAGGTGCTTGAGGAGGTCTACTCATCGGCAAGGGGTAATGTGGTTTACATAAGCAGTAGGGGCGTGGTTAATAGGGTACAGAGGGTTAGGAGGCTAAGTAGCATCGACAGGTCACTTATGAGAACCCTACTGAGCAGTACACTGAGTGAGGTTAACGCCAGGAGGGTTAGTGAGTCCAGGGGTGTTTACGCAGTCAGCAGAAGAGACCTAGCCTTAATTATCAGTAGGCTTAGGGAGATGGCCAATGAGCAGTGACAACTATGCCGACTCGCCCCTTTTAGGGGTGAGGTTGCTCTACTACGTGGGTCTTAGGCAGTGGATTTGCAAGAATCCTGGCTTTGTGAAAGTTTTTGGTAACCGGGGTGGTGTCTCTGGAAGGGGTTTCCCCTTGCCTTAGATGAGCCAGTGGGGCAACATCCTACCCTTATCACTACCCGAGAACGAGATCAATAACCCCAAAGAGGGGCAGCAACCAAGACCCCAGCAGTAAAAACCCCCTTAAAAGGACAGGGAAGGGAATGACCCCCTCCCGCCCTTAAGGGCTGGGTTTTCTTGGGGTCTTGGAGGTTACCCGCCTTTGATGCAGGCTACTGAGTAGCCTAACAAGGCAGAGGTTAATAAACCCATCTACGTGGAACCCCACGCAGTGGAGCGACCCCGCCATGAATGGCGAGGTTTGCCGTTAATTATCATTATGGGAAAATCCATAGCTTTAACTAAGCCGGCTGAACATTCATCACACCTCAGCCCCAGCCTCCTCCGCACCAATAGCCTTAACCCGCGGCATGCACTTAAGAGTTTCCTAATCAGCTCTGTCCATTTTACCTCACCGCTGCTTCATGAGTGACGGCTATTGAACACGCCGCAACGTGCACCATGAGTCATGGTGGTCTTAGAATGTGCATTAAGTTTATGGTTAAATTAAACTCCCTCACAGCGATTACCCGTTCCCGGAGTTATCCAGGGAATACTGGCAATGGGAAGTAGCCTTACCAGCAAAGCTTTAATTAAGCCTCAACGCCCTTTTAATCGTGCTTACGCAGGCTCATGTTCAGATAGGCATTGTGGGGAAGCCTAACGTCGGTAAGTCAACGTTCTTCGCTGCCTCAACTCTAATAGACGTCAAGATAGCCCCATACCCCTTCACCACCATAGAGCCCAACGTGGGGATTGGCTACGTCACCATACCCTGCGTATGCAGGGACCTTGGGGTTAAGGATAATCCAAGGAACTCAATATGCATGGATGGGACGAGACTAATACCGGTGGAGCTCATCGATGTGGCCGGCCTAGTGCCTGGGGCTTGGCAGGGTAGGGGACTTGGGAACCAATTCCTAGACCACCTCAGGAGGGCCCCAGTCCTAATACACGTTGTCGATGCCTCCGGGGGTACTGATGAGGAGGGGAGGATTGTTAAGCCGGGTACCCACGACCCCATGCTTGACGTCAAGTTCCTGGAGAATGAGGTTGACATGTGGGTTTTCCAGATCATTAAGAAGGAGTGGGATAGGGTGGTTAGGCAGGTTGAGTACTCTAAGCAGAAGATAGGCGACGTCCTCTATGGCATATTGAGTGGCTTAGGTATAACCAGGGCCATTATTGAGGATGCCTTAAATCAACTATCCCTACTCAACAAGCCACCCCACCTGTGGGGTGATGATGCGTTAATGGGCTTCGTAAGGTATGTTAGGGCGGTTGGGAAACCCATGGTTATAGCCGCAAATAAGGCCGATATACCTGAGGCCGAGGACAACATCAGGAGGATGATGAAGGAGCTCAAGAATTACAGGGTAATACCCACAAGCGCCGACGCTGAACTAGCCCTCAGGAGGGCCGCCAACAAGGGCTTGATAAGGTACATTCCAGGTAACCAAGACTTCACCGTTATCAGCAATTTAACCCCTGAGCAGTCTAAGGCCCTTGAGAGGATAAGGGATATTATGAGGAAGTGGGGAGGGACGGGGGTTGTTAAGGCCTTAAACACAGCAGTCTTCGACGTCCTAGGCATGATTGCAGTCTACCCGGTGGCCGATGAGAAGAGGCTCACGGACACTGAGGGTAGGGTGCTACCGGACGTCTACCTACTGCCCAGAAACGCCACGGTCCTGGATCTGGCCTCAGCGATACACAGTGACATAGCTAAGAGAGCCATGTTCGCAGTGGATGCGTTAAGCGGTAGGAGGATTGGGCTTGGTGATAGGCTTCAACACAGGTCGGTGATTAGGATTGTCACCTCAAGGTGAAGCACTGTAGTCAATATGACTAGTATTACCGGGAATCAATGAATAAGTAGACCTACCCTTAATGAGGCATGGGTGAATACTGCCAGCCAACTAACGTTAGCCCTAGGTAAATTGATGATAAGGTGTATAAAAGTTAAGTTCAATGGGGCATGGGAATATGGGTAAGGTTAACCCGGCTGTGCTCGAGTTCGAGGCCATGGTTAAGGATAAGGAATCCTACATAAAGTTCATTGAGGAGTGGGTTAAGCACTCCTGGAGGTGGGCTAAGGAGGATAAGTACGTTACAGTGTTCAAGATCCAGGCATCGATACTGCGTGCAATTAGGGAATACCTAGACTCCCAGGGGTTCATTGAGGCACTACCACCCATAATAGGCCCAGTCACGGACCCGGGCATTAGGGGTGCTAAGCAGGCCACAATAGACTTCTACGGGCACGAGTACAAGGTCATGTCAAGTGCAATACTCTATAAGCAGTACATGGCGGCTGTGCTCGGTAAAGTCTATTTCGTATCACCCAACATCAGGCTTGAGCCCAATGACAGCGTGTTCACTGGTAGGCACCTCGTTGAGTTCTTCCAGGTTGATCTAGAGATCCTCAACGGCACACTTGATGACGCTATGAAGGTTGCGGAGGGCTTATTCACATACGTCACCAGGTACATTAAGGATGTTCATGGTAAGGACCTGGAGAAGATGGGTAGGAGCCTACCTGACTATAAGCCACCATTCCTACGATACACCCACGCCGAGGCCGTTGAGCTGGTTAACAAGCTTGGGTGCAGGAACCCATCAAACACCGAGATACTTTGGGAGTGTGAGAAGGTTCTCTCAGCCTACCACGACGCCCCAATCTTCATATACCAGTACCCCAAGGGCTCAAGGGGGTTCTACAATAGGGAGGATCCAGGTAAGCCAGGCTACCTAAGGGACTTCGACATGCTCTACCCCGAGGGCTTCGGTGAGGCCATATCAGGCGGTGAACGTGAGTATGAGCCCATTAAGGTAATTGCTAGGATAAGGGAGTCAGGTGAGGATCCAAACAAGTACAGGTGGCTGCTGGAGATGCTAAAGGACTTCTACCCACTTAAAACGGCAGGCTTCGGTATTGGTGTTGAGAGGCTCACAAGGTTCATATGCGGCCTTAGGGCTGTCTGGGAGGCTAGGCCATACCCGAAGGTGGCCGGCATAGGCCCAGCGCCGTAGGTGGGTTTAATGTTTGAGTGGCTGGCTTTAAAGATGGGTGAACTGGCGCTTAGGCTCAGGGCAAGCCTAGTCACCCTGAGGGGGATTAGGGACTTCATAGATGATTACCCCATAGATGAGATACTGCTGAAGGCCATCAAGGGCGAGGAGGGCGTTTACCCATTCGGCGAACTAGCCTCCTACGGGGCTGCAATGCTTGGTGCACCAATTAACCGAAGGGGGTACCCAAGGTTCCTGACGATCGACGACTTAATCCTAGTCCCACCAGCCTTCACACCAAAGAGGCTTGAGAAGATGGCTGAGCTGCTTAGGGAACCCGTGTTCACTGATGTAAACCTGGAGGTTGATGTAGGTGGCTTAAAGTCGTCAATGCCCCTAGTTGTTGCTTCAATGGGTTCAACGGACATAGCGAGCAGGTACAGCATAGCAATAGCCAAGGCAGCGGCTAAGGAGGGGATACCATTCGGCATAGGTGAGAATGTGCACACGGTGAGGGGTTATGATAAGAGGTTAACGAGGGGTCACCCAAGCTTCAAGGAGAGGGTGATGGCGTACCTAACGAACATGGACAAGTACGGTGGTGTATTCATTCAGCAGAACGTCGAGGACGCCTATGATGAGCATTGGAATAAGGTGTATAGTGACAAGGACCTTGAGCCATACATAGACGAGGGCAGGGTGGCCTTTGAGATAAAGATTGGGCAGGGGGCCAAGCCAGGCTTAGGTGGGGTGATTAGGATGAGGAGGGAGGATGCGGTTAAGGTTAGGGAGAAGTACCACTTCCTGGAGGACCCCTTGAAGACTAACAAAAAGACGGTGGAGAGGTACTCCGCGCCGGGCACGTATACGGCAGACATCCTGAGGGGTATGATTAGGCTTATGAGGACGAGTTACCCTAGGGTCAAGATATGGGTTAAGGTGGGTCCATTTAGGGACGTGCTGGACGTCATAAGGGTGGCCTATGAGGAGGGCGCCAACGCCGTCATTATCGATGGGAAGGAGGGTGGCACAGGAATGGCGCCATCAGTCGCCATGAAGGAGCTGGGTTACCCAACAATAGTCGGGTTGATTAAGATTAGGGAGGCGAGGCTGATGGGTATTGATGATAGGATGAGCCTTATGATAGCCGGGAGGCTATTCAACGGCGCCCACATAGTCAAATCCAGGGCATTGGGTGCCTCAGCGGTCTACGCAGGTAGGCCATTCGTGGTGGCGGCTATGGTTAAGGGTGAGGCTGGTGTCAGGAATTTCATTAGGGCCACCAGGGTTGAGACCCAGATGATAGTGTCGGCACTGGGCAAATACGACATTAGGGACGTCTCCCATGAGGATGTGGCATCACTCAACAAGGACCTGGCCACTGCGCTGGGCATACCCTACGTCTACTCCAGGGAGTTTTAACGACCCACTTAATAACATGTTTATTGGTTATTAATAACCGAGAAATGGTTTAAAAATTCGATTAGGCCTGCTACCCTATGTGGCTTAGTGACGAGTTCCCAAGGGACCTAAGGATCCTCAGGGAGAGGAGACCGCTGATACACCACTTCATGAACTTCGTGGTCATGAATGACGCAGCCAACGTCACGCTAGCCATAGGCGCATCGCCAATTATGGCCCACGCTAAGGAGGAGGTTGAGGAGTTGGCCAGTAAGGCTAATGCATTGTACATAAACATAGGCACCCTGGATGAGTACTGGGTGGAGTCCATGATAATAGCCGGTAAGGCCGCTAACAGGAATAACGTGCCCGTTCTACTCGACCCTGTGGGTGCTGGGGCAACTAGGTATAGGACTGAGACCGTTAAGAGGATACTGAGCGAGGTGGAGGTCTCCGTGGTTAAGGGTAATGGGGGTGAGATGCTCTCCCTAGCGGGCATTACGGGTGGTGTTAAGGGGGTTGATTCAGTGGCCTCAGCTAACCTGGATACCGCAGTCAAGGTTGCCGAGGAGTATGGAGTCACAGCCGTGGTTACTGGCCCATGGGACTACGTCTCCGATGGTAAGAGGGGTGTTATCGTTAAGAACGGTACACCACTGCTCCAGTACGTGACAGGGTCAGGGTGCATGGTTGGTTCTGTAATAGCCAGCTTCATGGCCATTAACAGGGATTTCGTTAAGGCATCGGTGGAGGGGTTGGTTGCCTTCGAGATAGCCGCCGAGAAGGCTGAGGTCAGGAGTAAGGCACCGGGCACCTTCAAGCAGTACCTTATTGATGAACTGTACAACTTAACTGGGGATGACTACGTTAAGATGGCTAAGGTTGAGGTGGTTCGGTGAAGCTGCCGAGGGGGATATACGGCATAACGGATGACCACTACAGGGTCAAGAGCCATGTTGAGGCAGCCAGGGTTTTCCTGGAGGGCGGGATTAGGATAATTCAGTATAGGCGCAAGGAGGGTAGCATTAGGTTAATGCTTCAGGAGGCCAGGGAGATCAGGAAGCTGTGCAACCAATACGGCGCATTGATGATAGTCGACGACAGGGTTGACGTGGCGGTGCTGGCTGATGCTGATGGGGTTCACGTAGGCCTTGAGGATGCCCCAGTTGACGAGGTTAGGAGGAGGTTTGGTGGGTTGATAATAGGCGCAAGTGCAAGCACCGTTGAGGAGGCCATTGCCGGTGAAAGGGCTGGTGCCGACTACCTTGGGGCGGGTTCCATATTCCCAAGCCCAACCAAACCAGACTACAGGATACTTGGGGTGGAGGGCTTGAGGAGGGTTGTGAAGGCGGTAAGCATACCGGTCTATGCCATAGGCGGCATAACGCTGGAATCAATACCTACAATTAAAGCTACTGGCGCATGGGGGGTTGCGGTTATCTCAGGGATACTTGCAGCAGAAGACCCATTGAAGATGGCTAAAGCCTTTGTGGAGGCTTGGGAGAATGCCTAGTTTTTCCTTAAATAAATGTATTATACATAAGGGCAAACATAAATCTTAAAACTAATGCATGTAGATGCACATCCATGGCAGCTACTACACAGGAAATGAGCAAAAGCGAAATAGCTAGACGTCAAGCTAACGCCATAGTCAAGTTAGTCATATACATAGTGGTTTACGTGGTTGTCGCAGCTGTGGTACAACTTTTAATAACAAGGTTCATACCTAGTGTTAAACCATACCAAGTCTACATAAATGTACTTCTGGCGCTAGCCTTCGGTTATCTGATAGTATCAGCCTTCGCTGATGTGATTTACTGGGCAATGAGGTTCAGGTATGACCACCCAACAGCCAGGGCTATGAGGAATGTGTTCCTCCTGATAGGTATCGGCGCATTAATAGCCGGCATAGCTGGGGCTATTGGAGGAGGTGTAGCTGGTGTGGCGGTTGGCGGCTTCCTCGGCATAGTTATTGGGTTTGCTGTTCAGCAGGTACTTGGCCAAGCCGTGGCTGGGTTATTTCTGCTGTTGGCGAGGCCATTCAAAATAGGTGACCACGTTAATCTGCTTGGTGAAGACGGCATTGTGAATGACGTGGCCATATTATTTACAGAGTTATTAAGAGTGATGGCACTAAGGTTTTAATACCAAACAACTCCATCATAGGTAACAAGATTTACCTGCTACCTAAGCAGCAACCGCAGGAACAGAAATAATCGAAGCATAAAATTCTGTGAGTAAAAAAGAGTTTTATTAACTCATTTTTACCTTAAATGACCCACGATACCCCAATTATGGAATGTCTAATTGCATCCAACTGCTCAGCAGTCAGCTTAACACTCCTATTAACCATGGGGTGCCTAACCCTCACCTCAACATCCTTACCCTCACCAAGCATCCTGCCAAGGCCGGTGGCGGATGCCTTAAGGTAGTGTATGCTCCTTGGTAATGCCCCTGGGGCATAATCCTCCGGGTATATCGGCTTAGCGGTAATTGACTTGCCGTCTATGATTAAATCAACGGTCCCCTCTATCCCCCTGTACCTGGGTAGTAGGTTCCTTAACTCATCGTAGTTATTGATGTGTATGAAGACCGTCATTGTTAGTTCATCGGCCTTGGGAACCATTGGGCTGTACGTCCTAATGGCCTCCCTAATCACCTCAACGTCATCCATGCCCTCCAGGAACACAGTCTCCTCTATCTGAAACCAAACGGTGGCGGCATCCTCAAAGAGTACCGTTACCCTGTCATTGACGTTAACGTACCTATTCCTCTTGTAGTCGGAAATCAACCTATAAACCTCACTTCTAATACTTGAATACTGCGATGGTGGGTATATTTTTAAGACGTATTCAGATAGTTTACTGGCCATTTTAAACTACACCCATTAAAGCCTACCGAGGGTCTCATCCTCAACCTCGGTTTTCACACCCCTAGCCTTATAGTACTTCTCAAGGGCCTCATTGAACCTA
>Ga0081534_100148_pt1 | contig 25348 bp, 26 predicted proteins | sample MonGeyMetagenome_FD_71019 | JGI IMG/M metagenome (GOLD analysis project Ga0081534, IMG submission 71019) | Hypoxic/sulfidic aquatic microbial communities from Monarch Geyser, Yellowstone National Park, USA - MG (SPAdes) v1 (version 2) | ecosystem: Environmental > Aquatic > Thermal springs > Hot...
CCCCTAACACCTCTACTCTTGATCTGACCTCCTCCCCGCCCTGAAAGGGCGAGGGTTCCCTTAGGGCGGATCATAGGTTTGCGGTTTACCGCCTTCATTTTCATCACTTCATAGCTGGTGGGATTCACCCACCCCGCTCTGCTCGTCCAGCGGTAGACCACGGGCTGGGTCTTCAGCCCATTACCCCTATCCCTCACCGTGAGTTGTCCCCTACTCACGGATCCCAGGGACTCGAGGATATGTAGAATATTTACCGCCCCATTCAGATCCGCATTTATGACTTTCCCTACGCGGGGACACTTAAACAGACCACGTTTAACACGTCCACCCTCATGGGCTTCCCCGCATAGGGAGCAAGTCCTAGAGGTATAGGATTCGTCTACTTTCGTTATCTTAATCCCTAATTCCTCTCCTATCTCCTCAAAACGCCTAATAACGTAGCCGTAATTCCAGAAGTTCACCGTGAGTTTATTGCCGTGGTTCCTGTTAATCTCTTTAGGATAACCTATAACGACCTCACTTACACCCTTTTCTCTTAACTCCTCCATTATCTTCCTAACCATACTGTTTAACGCGTGTTTTAAGAACCTCCTCCTCTTATCGTAAAGGAGTTTAAGCCTCCTACTCCTTTTTTGCCCATGTCTAGCTAAAACTTTCTGAACTCTACTCACCCTCTTACTATAATACTCGTATCGAGAGAGAACACCGCCACCCTTGAAAATATACCATGTCCCGTCCTCAACATATACTGTTGCCAAGTTAACGATCCCTAGATCTATGGAAGCCCTCAAACCACCCCTAGCTTCGGCTACGTTCTCAACTTCCACCGGGATGTGGGCGTACCAACTCCTCCTAGCCTCATCATAGATCACCTCCAACCTACCTTGCTTCCCATGCCACTTTAGCTTCCCCTTGAACTTCAGCGAGAGCTTAAAGTCCTTCAGATAAATGACCCTATTTTCTTCATCCACCTCATAACGATCGTTCCTAATGACTACTATTAGTTTATATTTTCCACTCTTATCCTTCCAATAGCCTGGAGGTCTAGGTTTAAACCACTTCGGTAACTTCCCTTCTTTCTTTTCCTTAATTAAGGAGAAGAAGCTCCTCCAAATCTCAGCGTTCTTCCTAGCAACTTGTTGTGCGTTAACTTTTAACACATGTTTGTACTTCTCATATACCTCCTTCTCTGTCTTGATAAAATCTATTCTTTCCCCCTTCTTAAACTGTTGCATTCTTAACCAGTTCACTTCGTTCCAACATTTGGCAGTCATTATAGCTAGTTCCTTCAGCTTCTCGTGGATGTTTTTATCCACTACTAGTTTAACTACGTTAGTTCTTTTCATTCTCTCTCTTCCACTGTTCTTCAATGTATTTCCTTATTGTCTCGCTTGATACATTACCGGCCGTTGACACGAAGTAACTTCTTGTCCAGAGTTTTCCCTTAGTGTATTTTCTTAGTTCTGGGAATTTCTTCAAAACTAGTCTAGCAGACTTCCCCTTGAAGTAGTTTGCTAAATATGATGGTGAATATCTGGGTGGACAATTTACGAATAAGTGTATGTGGTCTGGCATTACTTCTAGGGCAATTATTTCACAACCTAATTCCTTAGCGATTGACTTTAAGACCTCTTTAATGTATTCAGCAACTTCTTCAACCAACAAGTCTCTTCGGTACTTAGGAATCCATACAAAGTGATAGTTGCATAGGTATTTCGTATGTCTCGTTGATTTATATTCCACGATACTTTAAAGTATTCAGAGTTTTTAAGCATTTACCCCGCCCCTAGAAGGGGCGAGGCTTGCCGGGCTATTAGTCAAGTGCCCCATAATTTTATTCGACTTAACTCCCTAGTTTATTTCAACCAATTTAACTCCCCAGTTAAAGCCAAAGTAGTTTAACATTGCGAGGACGATGGGTTTTTCAGGTCGTGACATCTCCACGATAGAATTATTGACATTATTCCCTATCCCCATGTGGAAAACTTTAAATATCCCCATGTGGAATACTATCTTGACCAAAAATGATGGGAAACCCCGATCTTGAAAGAGTCCTAACTCAAATGACCCTAAACTCCTTATTGTTAAAGGAAATAGGGAAGAAGGAGGTCGAGTTGCCAAAGGTGTTCGTCGAAGGGCATACTGGAGTAAGTATATCCATGGTGAGGAACTTCGTGTATTGTAAGTCTGAGAAGGTCGGTGACTATATCTTGAAAGAAGGCTGTTTCAAAATAAGGAATGGGAAGCTAGAACCAGTAGAAGGGATATTCTATATACCCAATGTAACGATTAACCCGATTGGGTATAGGCAAAGAGGTTTCTACGACTATTACATAGCTGAGAGCTTAATTGAAAACGAGCTAGAAAAAGTAGAAAAAAGGGTCGGGAAAATAACGAATAAGGAAAGGTGGCTAATAAAGGTTAAAGGTGATGATATAAAGGTATACGTCAACGCTAAGAAAGGGAAGGAAATGAAGTACGACCTTATAGGGCAACAAGGTAAATTACATGTAGTAAGGGTACCACCTATCACGTTCAGGCCGATGGGTTATGAAATAGTGAAGACCATATCGATGAACAACCACAAGGTTGACTTCGAGTACGAAGTCATGAGGCTTAGACTATATAGCTTTGGTGGTTTAGCTGAAATAGTATATCCTTTCAATGGTGTCACTAGGGCCATAGTAAAGAGTCCTGAGCACGAAGAACTAACGTTAGAGTTCTACCCTAGCTATCTATATTTGTTCACACATCCTTCGCATTAAACCTTTAGATCTTATCAAGTATAGTTTTTTGCTCGTCATTTTTTGGTTAGGACACTATTCAATTTGGGGATATGGAAAATTTTAAATATCCCCATGTGGAACATCATAATCGGGGACAAAAATGGTAGGAAATCTCCAAGATCAAATCCCTGAAGAAATGGAGGAAACGATTCAAACTATCAAGGAATTTCTCGATGGAAAGAACGTGAGGTTCAACGTGAGCTCGCCAGAGCTAGACGAGGAAGGCACGATATGGGTATCATTCGAATTCGAGGAGCCTGTGAGGCTCACTGAGGAACAATTCGATGAGTTCCTCGATTTACTAGAGGGCTTAGGATTTTATCATGCCAATGGAGGAGAGAACCTAATCCATAATTTCATCGGTTATAAGGAATGGTTAAACCATGAGGAGTATAGGCACTTGGACGAAGACGTCTTAGTCTATCTAGAATACGTCGAGGTTCAGTCGAGCGAGGTCGTGGTATATCTTAAGAGTTTGAGCATTGCAACGAATACGATAAAGGATGAGAATGAGGAATAAACGTATTTCAGATTTTTTTTTCTCAATTAACTCCCCAGTTAATCCTAGTCAGCCCACATATTTCAAAACTACTCTTAGAACTCAATATATTCTATAGTTAGTTTTCTTTGTCATATCCTCATATGTCTAATCTAGAGCTTAACCTTTTGGTTAAGCCTAGTTCTGACAAAACGAACGGCAAGCCTCGCCCCTTCTAGGGGTAGGGTAAAAAATTTTAAGCGAAACATCTATTTCTCTTTCAGATGCCCTCCCTTGGTCAACTCTCAGGATATGAGGAAGCCTATTTCATATTTAACAGCGTTCTTTAAACTTCAGAATGAGGTATGGATCTCTAATGTCGAACTTCACATAGTTTCCTAGAACTACCTCTCTAGTTTTCTCATCTGGTGATATGAACGTTATACGCTTTTCATCGGTGAACAGACCTTCCTTGATGATTATTTCGACACCATTTTCCGAAATGAGGGACATTGATGCGAACAACGAAATCTCTGGAGGACTTATCTTCGCATCTTCTTTCAGTTTTATCTTTATTTTCTTGCCTCTCACCGAATATGGGATTTTGAATTCCTCTAACGCATTAACCAAATCCTTAACTTCAGGGTATTTATCCGTCTCTTCCGTCACGTTTTTCTCTTTTTCTTCATGTTTTCTCCACTCCTCCATTAGCTCTTCGAGGACTTCAGTACCTTCAAGAACCTTCATCGCCTTATTTATTATCATCTCGATCATATCTTCGTCATCCTCTTTATTCTCTATCGTTATATGGCTCAGAAAGAAGAACTCTTTACTACCAATTTTAGCATAAATTAACGATATGTACACGACAAATAACGCATTGTAATAGAATTCTAGGTATAATGCACCGTTTTCTATTCCTTTCTCTCTCACTTCTTGGAGCTCCCTTTCGAATCTTCCGTCGCCATCCTTCATCCCCAACTCCTTAACGAAGAAATCCTCTATTTTCTGTATATCGCCATACGACAGCATATTCCTGCCGTCACTATAAGGATACAAGATCGTGTAATAATTATCAAGAAACATATCGTCTCTAAAGTGTACGTAGTAGACACCTATGTTTAACTTCTTTTTGAAAAAATACTCAACCATTCTTGCCCATATTTGGGACGTTTTAAATTCCGCCATTTTTGGTCGAGATAGTATTCCACATGGGGATATTTAAAATTTTCCATTTGGGGATAGGGAATTCGACTCTTAGGGATTTAATTGGGGAGTTAAGTTGAATAAATTATAATTTCATAGTTTTGAGAAAATTACGGGCTAATTTACCCATATTTTTATCATTCTAATGAAAATGTTTTTTTCTCCGATTTGAGGAGGTTTTCTTCATTGGCTTAGATTTAATTAGTCCTCACATAGCTATGTGAGAAAACTTGAAAGCGAAAATTTTTAAAACAAAGTTCCAGAAAACGTTGTAAGGGGGCTATATTATGTCAAAGGAGTTTGATGACAAAGTTTCTAGCCTCATGCCATCGCGTTTAATAAATAGATTAGACGTATCACAAAAAGTCACTTCGCCTGAAAATTCAACCATGTTTATTCAAGAACTTCGTAAGCTAGGTTTACGTGTCATTGTACGAGCCAATGGCTATAGACAAAGGGGTCTCCTAACTACCCAATACAAACCCTTCATAAAGCCTGGTTACAGAGGGCATGATGTTATCGCTCACCTTTACGAGGAAAACCTGAAGGAATGGTCTCATAGTATGCAAACCATTGTAAATGGCTCTGGGCAGTTTATAGAAATTCCAGTGCGGACACGTTTCACTGACGAAAGGATACTCAAATTGTCTCTCTTTAAAAGTAAAATGGCCCTAAAGAATGCATTTAAACTTTATAAAGACGCTATCATGATTACCCTGACAGTACCCCATATATTCCCACTAGTTATTCCAATAGAAATGGAAGGAAAAATCTTAGGTTATATTCTGCTTCAAGACTCAATAATAACTCAACTGAAAAAGGAAATGCTAGAGTGGATTAGGAAAATGTGGGGTAATGAGATAAAACAATTTACAACATATGAGTACCACAAGGACTACAATTTACACCTCCACATTTTGATATTTGGCATTCCCTACCTTATCGACTGGGACAGGAAATTCGGACGCAAAAAGGAAGATGCATTAAGCTATTATGTTAGAAAATACAAAATTGAACTACCTCCAGAAGCTGAAAAAACTCAAATTTCTAAGCATATCTTCACAGCCCTTTTAGACAAATGGCTCATAAAGATTCTAGCAAGATTCGACTCAGTCCTCCAGATTAACTTACTAGAGGCTTACATAAGTTACAAGAAAAAGTATAATCTCCAAGGGCCCATTAACGAAATACATAAAATTAAAGATGGGCAATGGGATGGTGAACCTCCTAAGGACGCCATTATCCAATATTCAAGTGATGATATGCATAAAAAAGTACTATCACCTGATAGTTACATAATAAAATATCTCCTCAAAATCTATTCTATGGTATCAAAAGGAGATGGCATTGATAAAGAAAATCAAGCAAAAATTTATGGGTATTGGTTATTTGGAAAACGCTTTAATTCTTATTCTCTTTCATTACTATTACAAAGTTAGGGGTTAAGGGGATAGAAAGCCTCGCCCTAGAAGGGCGAGGAGGAAGTTAGATCTATTCTCTAACTACCTTTTTCAATCTAGATAACGAGAAAAATTAGTGTTATTGGAATCGTTATCAGAAAATATATGGCGAATAAGCTTCGATGTATTGAAAAAGATAGATGAACTAGAGGTAATCAATTCGAGTTCCTAAAGTTTAAATGTCTTGTTTTTTTAAAAGGATGTAGATTTATATACCCGATTTCTCATAATTTCTTATAGTGATCTAAATGGTTTGTGAATATTTAACTCCAAAATTTAAGAAGAAACTCTTAGAGATCGCTGAAATTAAGGATTTAAGAGCTATTGGTTACACGAAGAAAGGAGCATATAATGCAAAAGAATCAGGTATGATGAGTGACGAAAAATGCGAGAAGCTCGTTCAAGTCCTTGGTTCTAGAGCCATGCCGATTATTGAGGAGGCCTTTCAGGAGTTCGCACAACAAGTTAACGAACTAGAGAGGATGTTTAACGTAAAACCAGAAAATAAGGATACGTCTTCTAGTGAGGTATACATAATACGTAAAGTACTCGATAACTTAACACGTTTCGTCGAAATAAGACCTAAATGGGATTGGAGGGAACTAGGACAAGCCTTTGGTATAGTCCTTAAAGGTACATTTGACAAAAAAGACCTTAATATAGCCGTGAGGACAACCCTCGAATTCATCGCTATGATAAAGGGGAGTAAGACGGGTTTAGGGGTATTCGACTTCGCTAGTGAAGTCGAAGCTAAGGAATTCGAGGTATTCGCCGACTCTCTCATAAGATCTACCATGTCAGAGTTGAACGTGGAGAGGTCAGATAACGTGGTCAAGATATCGTATACTTGACGACCTTTAGGACAAGGGTAAATATAAAAATGGGAAAAATAGGAATAAAGGAATGGTCGACCATAAATGAGGAAATTTAAAACGTTGTCATTGTTTTCTGGTGCCGGTGGTCTTGATGAAGGCTTTGTCCAAAGTGGATATTTCGATATAATTTTTTCAAATGATATCTTACCTCAAGCAATGAAAACACACTCAAAGAATTTTGGCCTTAAACTTTCATTTTGTGGAAACGATAAGGTCGAGGCCCATGAAGGCATGGCTCTAGCTTGCGACATAGAACGTGTAGACCTTAGCCCTCTAAAAGGTACTAACATTGACGTGATTATAGGAGGCCCCCCTTGTCAGGACTTCTCAGTCGCTAGGGGGCCAAATAGAAAAGGGATTGAGGTGAAGCGTGGTAGGCTATACTCCTTTTTCGTCAAAGCCTTAGCCCAACTCCAACCAAAAGCGTTCCTTTTCGAGAACGTATACGGGCTCGTGTCAGCGAATAAAGGAATCGCGTATAGGTACATTCTTGAAGATTTCACCAATCTGAACCTGAGATGGGAGGAGGTCAAAAGGGGAATTGAGGGTAATGATAGTGTCAGACCTTCCCAAGGTTACCACATTATTCATTCAGAGGTCTTAGACCTTTCACATTTCGGTGTCCCACAGAGACGACAACGTCTAATAATAGTAGGGATAAGGAAGGATCTCGTTAAGGACGGTAAACAATTATGGGAGATAAAGTCGACGTTCTTCAAAGCATTAAAAGAAAGCATGGGGTTGTTTCCGAAATACCCCCTTTCCACTATCGAAACCTTCGAAGGTAAGAGACTCGACGAGCTTGATGGTGTGTATAAAGACACTATCAAGAAATGGGATGGTGTGTGGCTCGAGGTAGGTACTAGGAAAGCATGGGAATGGAAGGCTAAGGTATGGAATAAGCTCACTTTCGATGTCGTGAAGGATTACCTAATGGTTAACGAAGTCAAATCTCCAAGGAAGGAAGAGCTCGAGGAGGCCTTAAAGCAACATGAAGACGTCCTAAAAGAGTTGGGGTATTATGGAGTTCCTATGAATTCCCTAAGGCCTATCGATGGGTCAAACGATCTTCCTGATAACGACCTAGTAGTGATAGAACGCATGAGGAGGATCCCCTTCGATGAGAACTACGAATTCGTTAAAGGAACGAAATGGGGGGTTGATATAAAGAGTTTCTCTCATATGTATAAAAGGTTACACCCATTGAAACCTTCATACACTATTCTAGCATATGGTGGTGGGGGGACACATGGTTACCATTACGATAGGGATAGGGTATCACTCACGTTAAGAGAGAGGGCAAGGATCCAGACTTTCCCCGACTCATTCCTATTCGTAGGTACGAAAACCGAAATAAAAGGGCAAATAGGAGAAGCCATTCCTCCCCTTGCAGCCAAAAGGTTAGCCCAAGCGTTGTCGAAAGTGCTATCGAACTTCGAATGAAATAGTTTTTGCCAAGTTTCTCACGATTTCAGGTTACACTATTTTTGTGATTTTTCTGAAACCGTTTGTGATGGTTGTTCTGTCTGTGAATTTGATGGAGGGGTTGGGGGCTTGAACATAAGGTAAAACGGACAAGTGTTGTGATATTTAGAACAAAGGAGTGCTTGGCTTTTCGTTATTATCCTATTCTGAATGACACATCTCGCGACTAGGCCTTTAGACGTCCTAACTAAATAGAAAAATTCACACCCACTCTCTATTGGACTATCTAGTAGGTTCACGGCTGGGTAATAGTTCACTTCCTTTTCAATTTCTTTCTCAACAAATTTCATGAGTCCTTTGTTATCACTAGACGTGTTATTGTTCATTGGATAATAATTACAAGTGGTATAATTGCCTAAACACCTCGCTTTGTTAGTAACGTAGTCAGTTGGTTTACCTAAAATCGGTGAGACACACACGCCATTCTTAAAATAAGGACAAGCCTTTTGTGACATGGGTTTTCACTTTACTCTATCCTAACATTGATAAAACCCTTTCTAACCCTACAACCCGTCTAAATTCCCATATTGCTTTTAATACCCCAATTAAGTATGTATTTAAACACTAACATAATCTCATTCTAAATATAAATAATATATCATGGGGTTAGAGCACAAGAAACTTTATACGTGGGATGTTTGAGATAATATCTTTAGACATAAAATGGTGAGGGAAGTACGTGAAAGGCAAATACTCCTTTTACAAATTCTCAAATCCGATAATGGATTCGCGTTTTATCCTATTGAAGGGCCAAACGTTGATTTCGTTTGGCATATTAAAGAAGATCCTAACAATCTAGGTTTTTTCGTTGTTGATAAAATACAAAAGGGGTACGTTGTAGTTAGGAAAAGAATTAGTTATAAAAGATTAGGTGTTGGGAATATATGTGAATTATTCAAATTGTTTCTAATAGATCCTGAATGGGCTTACCGAGAAATAACGGGAGAGCAAATAAAGATTAACGAAATTAATGTTTCAAATATGAGTGTAAATTATAAGTTAGGTTTCGAGTCTTGTTCATTCTATGATAAGAATATGACATATAATTAACTAAGGGTATATCTATTTTTAGTTAATGGAAGGGGGGTTAATGAATTTTAACTCAAATTGTATAAATCCAATTCAGAATACTTTCGGTGCAAGAAATACGATCACCGGTGATCGTATTTCTCTCATTTAGCTGAAATGAACTAAATAAATTGAAAAGCATATCCAAAGAGTATCTTTTAGATATACTTTATATTATCTGTTTTACATAAAATACGAAATAGAAAGGTTTAAATAACTTGAATCATGAATCATTAAGTGATAGGTATGGGGGAAAGACATCCTATAGGAATACCAATGTTAAAAATACTTTCTTATTTAAACAAGAATAAAGAACCTAAATCAATGCCTGAAATTAGTAAGGAAACAAACATTTCATACAATACAGTAAGAATGAACGTTTATAAATTACAAGCACTAGGGGCAATTGAGGAAAGAGGTGGTAAATACATGATTACTGAAAGAGGAAAACAAATGTTATCCGAATTTTTCCAAGAAATAGAGAAGTTGAAGGGAGTGAATACGTGATGGCTAAGTTAATCGCTATAACCAAAGTCAGTATTGATAAGCTTAAAGTAGTACCAGAGTATAAGGAGTTAATACCTGAGAATAATAGTTATGAGGAATTAAAGGAATCTATAAAACAATTAGGATTACTAACTCCTATCGCGGTGAACCAAAAATACGAGATCTTAGATGGGCACACTAGGTTTACGATAGCACAAGAGTTAGGACTCATGGAAATACCCGTCGAGATTTATGAGACGAGGGATAAGGAGGAAGAACTAGACATAATTGCTAGTCTCAATCTTAAGAGAAGACAACTAACTAAAGATGAGATGATTACAATAATTGATAAAATTAATGAAAAGAAAAAGGCACTTAAAGCGAATGAGGTAAATAATAACGCTAATGCTACGACCTTACCGAAAGATGATAAGACTTCGGTAAAACAAGAATCTAGGGAAATTAAGGAAGAATTGAAAAAATTAGTACCCGACGCCCAGATAAACGAGGAAACCATTAGGAAATACTTACAAGTCAAGAAAGAGGTACCATGGTTAACCCAATATATAGGTGATGAAAAGAAAGGTAAGATAGGGATCAAGAAGGCCTATGACATTTACCTATTGTTGAAGGAAAAGAACTTGTTAGACATCGACAAGCGAATCCCTAAGTCTGAGCTAAGTAAAATGATAACTGATAGATATGGTAGGAAAATATTAGAGAGAGATGACCTTTTACAACAAATCTTAGACCATAAGTTAGCGGTCTCACAAGCGATAAACCAAATCAAGGTAGAGGAGAAACAACGGAGATCTAAAAAGAAATTAGAGGCGAAAGAGGCCTTAGAGGGAGAGGAAGAGGAAAGTGGAGGAGAGGAAGGTGAAGCTAGTAAGAGTGAAGAACCTAACTTGTCAGAAGAGTGGAGTAAGGCATTAGAGGAAGAAAAAGCTAAGATTGAACAACCTACCTCTCAGTCAAGTGAGCAAGTATTAGTGAAACAAGAGGAAATAAAGAGCGAGACTAAACACGACTTCACAAAGATCTTAGACGAGTTATCAACGAAAGGGTTCGTCGAGTTACCGTTTGAGATCGATTTGGTAAAAGTTAACGGAAAGTGTTACGCAATAAACCACGACGCGTTATTCGAAATAGAACAAGGGACGGATAAATGGAAAGAGTTGGTAAGCTTCTTGACTAAGAACAACATCGTTTTACCAGGAGAAGACGAAGGGTCTTACGTCGTTCCATGGAAACTATTAGGAAGGTGTACTGAATGGAAATCACACTAAGGGATTGGCAAAAGGAGAGGTTTAACGAGGCCTTAAACGCACTCCAAACCAAAAAGATTCTTTTACTTAATGCCCCTACTGGGGCTGGCAAAACACTGTTCACCCTCCTCCTTGGAAAAGAATCGGGCATGAAAATTTTGTTTCTTACTAGAACACATAGTGAATTCGAGATAGTTAGGAAAGAGGCCCTAAGACTTGGTCTGAAAGTGTCTTACCTCTTTGGTAAGAGTTCGATATGTCCTCATGCGACTAGCGATGTTAAACCCGAGGATATTGATTGTGGTGAATGTAAACTAAGGAAAAAGTTAAAGGATCTAAGTGGACTAAGCCCGTCACAAATTTTACAATTAGGGAAAACAGCTTCGGATTTTTGCCCTTATTACTCGTTGAAGAGGTTACTAACTGAGGTCGACGTGGTAGTAGCGTCTTATATGTATTTTTTTGACCCAAACCTAAGGAAGAACATCGTTTGTAACCATGACGGGTGTCTCGAGCCTGAAGAGCTTATGGTCATCGTCGACGAGGCCCATAACCTGATTTTAGCTGATGAGTGGTTCTCTAAGGAAATTAGTAAGAGAGGTACGGAGGAAGCTATAAAGGAAGTCGAGGAGGTCGAAAAGAGTACTAAGAGTGAATTACCACACGTCAAGGAATTCCTTAAAGAGCTAAGTCGTTTTTTCGACAATTTGAGTAACGAGGAAGGATGTAAGGAATTACCGTTATACCCAAAACCTTCAATGGAAGTGTTATTCCAAATGCATGATGTTATAAAAACTTTCTCCGCAATGAAACGAGGCCCTATCAAGAAGTCACATCTGAGAGCTATATATAGATTCTATAATACGGATGGTGACGTCTTTAATTGTGGTGGAAAACTTACTATAGTTCCTTCAAATGCCCAAAAAATGATAGAAAACGCATTCGACCATGCTAACATGGTTGTGTTAATGAGTGGTACTTTACCTAACATGAATTTGAATGGTTATAGAATAGACGTCGATATTAAAATAGGTAAGCCCGATTATTATTATTGTAATCATATTAATTCGATTTATAAATTTAGGTCAGTAAATGCACCGAAATACGCGGAAATAATAAAAAGGATATATAATCAGTCCTCATCTAACGTCGTAGTCTTTTTCCCAAGCTATGGTTTCAAGGATGAAGTGAGGAAGTACCTTATCGGAACACCTGTACTAGAGGAGAACAAAAGGATAACCCATGAGGAGATAACGAACCTAATGAAGGATGGGAAATACGTTGTGCTACTAGTAATGAAAGCGAAAGAAAGTGAAGGTGTGGAGTTTAGAGATGGTAATAAAAACCTAATTAGTGATTTAGTATTAGCTGGGTTACCATATCCAGACATCACTGACGACTTAGTCAAAAGGCGAATTAGGACGCTTTCCAAACTAACGAAAAGTGACGAGGATAAGATTGCTCACGAGTTCACAAGGATTACAATTAAACAAACAATAGGTAGGGCTTTCCGTGACCCTAACGATTATGTTAGGGTTTACCTTTGTGATAAACGATACAAGGAGTACTTTTCAGATCTAGGATTAGAGGAAAAAGATACCAAGCTTTTTGCTTGAATTCTCACTGTCTCGCTTAACTGGGGAGTTAAGGGGACGGAAAGCCTCGTCCTTTTTCGATCTCCTCCCTCAAGCCCTTCACGTACAACATTATCGCTACTAAAGAATAAGGAATATAATATATCGGGATATGGTCTATCACTACGTATTCTGAGTCCCACTGATAGGGGAGTTGGAACCTAGAAATCCAGTAGAAGACGTCCTCTAACACAGAATATAACAAGAAATTAGCTATCCAAATCTTTAAGTTCTTGTCGAAACCAGCGATCAGTCCTACTAGGAAGACTAGGACGTGATAAGGGGAAATGAGGTTACCACCATAAGTCAGATTGATGTAGTAAGCTTCCAATATCGCATAGACCACACTTATCGCTATCGTCCTAGCAACGCTTTCTCTAATCCACATATGATTCCCATGAACCTCCAATAATTTGAAATAACTTTTAAGAGTAAGAGTAACTTATCCTTGGGATGAGGGTTCTACTACCTCTACTATTCTTCCTTGTAATAACACTAGTCGCTATGCCAACTATAGGGATGACTACGAACTCGACGAATAGTACTATTCTCAACTCTACCCAAGTCCAAAACATCGCCCAAAAGATCCCAGCACCTCCTCCCAATTTATACATAAAGATTCTCAATTTCTCAGCACAGTGGTACAATTTGACAGTGAAATTCGTTCAAGAAAATTTACAAAGCACTATACTTAAAGAGGATCCATCCCTAGCTAACACATATGCTAACATTATTGCTTGGCTCATAACCCTTACCGCGATCTACATCGTATTAACCTTCATCGAGGTAGCTAGGAAATTCATAGGATTCTTAATAGCGATAGGATGGGCATTCGTGATAATCTTGTTACTCCTAGCTCGTTAGGCCTCTAAGTCGTTTGTTTTTGCTTAATTGGGGAGTAAAGCTAAGCCCTAATTTTAAGCCACAGAATTATTGATGGCACAAACCAAAACTAAGAGGAGAGAGCTTTTCCCAAAAGTGTGGTACGAGGTACTAGGGACTCCATACTTCCTCGAAGACGAAAAGGATAGAATGCAAATTCAAGCTGATTTCGCGACTGAGATGAGATCCCATCCATATATGGCGATATGGGCTATAACTAAAAGGACTAAAATAGAAATTGAAGAAGGGTACTTTAGGAATTCTACAGAATCCAAATTCTACTTAGGCTTCTTAGATAGTGAGGACAGACCGATCTTATTCAAGTACATTAATAAATATGATTCGCTTCCTGAGCCAAGGAAGGAAATTGACTATGTTACTGACTCTTACATTGCCTTCAAAGATGGGACATATGGACAAGTCGTTTTGATAACGGGGTTTGAGAGCCTAGTACTCGAAGGGATCTTAAGTGTAATATATCCACTCGAGATATCGCCATTACAAGTCGAAGTGTTCTTAGAGGTAATTACAGATGATGGGTCTGGGAAGTTTGAACAAAGGTTTAGGAGTTATCTAGGAAGCGTTCTTAGTAGATCCGCGAGGTATATAGCTGCCACTAACATTAGTAGTGGATTACTAGAGCTAAGGGAGAACGCGGAAGACCTACAAGCCAAAATCGGTGAAGGTAAACAACCAGTAGCGATTAGGGGGTTCATTAATGTAATAGACGAAGATGTCAATACTCTACAAGCAGCCACAGACAAGGTAATTTTCCAACTCAACCGTTTTGGCGTAAAGACTAAGACACTAAAGAAGATACATTTCGCGTTCTATCAACTTAAGCATGATAAATACCATGTTTATTGGAAATATACAACTAATAATTATGTTGCCATATTATACCCATTTGGTTTATTAAAAATAGAAGAGCCTAATGGGATCTTCTTAGGGTATGATAGGATATCAGGGAACCCGATTTTCATAAACCCATGGCTAACTGGGGTTTGGAAAACCAATCCTCATGGAATAATCACTGGGACAACTGGTAGTGGTAAGACGACGACAGCTGGGGTTTTGATTTTCAGATCTATAAAGAAGTATAACCCATATGTTTACGTTATAGATCCAATGAACAACTTTTCCACGTTCTTCCGTAAATTCGGAATTCAAGCTGAGATAATCACATTAACGAAAGAGAAGCCTATGGGCTTAGACCCGATCAAAATATCAAGGAATTCTAATGGCGTGTTATCTGTCAATGACTTCGTTGGAATCCTACTGAGCACCTATAACATCCCACCACATGGAAGGGGTTTAGTTAAGAGAGAGTTAGAAAGTAGTGAAGATATTGAAGAGGCCGCTAGTAAAATTTGCCAAAAAGACCAAGAAATATGTAAGTATGTACAAGACATGGTCACTGGATATGATAGGAATATTTGGGCAGGAAAGGGAATCAACTTCACGTCGAGGAGGGTCATCGTAAACTTAGGAGATATGCCTGACTATATGAGAAAGATCGTCATGACACTTTTAACATCGTCAGTACGGTCTACAATTAGTAATTTAGATAGAAAGTCCTTGAAACTAGTCATGATCGATGAGGCCCATAGGATGTTCGATGACGAGTCGTCCGCGTTCTTCGTTGAGAAGTTATATAGGGAAGGGAGGGCTTTGCACGCCTCTACATGGGTCTTAACACAGTCAGTTAAAGACTTCACCTATAACCAGAGGACTGAGACTATTCTGTCCCAAGCTGAAACGCAAATTCTCCTTAGTCACGACCCTAGTGAAAATGAAATATTAAAGAAGGTAGGCTTGAACGACGAGGAGATTTCCTTCCTAACAGGAAACCCTGGGAGAGGGCAAGGGATCCTTAAGCTTGGGAGTGTGAAGACATTCGTGAGTGTAACATTAACCGAAAAGGAGCTAGAGGTGTTGAGGACTGAGTAAGTTATATTTTCTCAAAGAGGTATTAGAAAAGATAAGTAACATCGCTATACGACATGGTTATAAAATAAAGACGTACTCTAATCATCTGATAATCTATGGAACCGAATTCAAAGCCGATATAACGGTCATCGACGATAACGTGATAATCATCGAGACACGGGGTTTTCCTGAGGATAAGATCCAAATAATGAAGGTCGAGAACCTCATGGAAAAGCCTGACGAGGAGATATCATCGTTATTAGGAATGAAATGAATATAGGATCACTAAAGTCTTATGTCATTTAACCCCCCAGTTAATTCCCTTGTAGGTGACCTATGATAGGAAAGCAATACGTAGTCAATAGAGATGGGTTCTTGGTTGATCCTGAAACTGGGGAAGTAATTGATGAGCTCACCTACCGTTTTGTCTCAGATGTTCATCGTAGTGAGAACCCTTACGAGATCCTCGCTATAAAGGAGATAGAGAGGGAAGCTAGGCCAAAACCGAAACCTAACATCAAGAAATACCTCTTAACACACTTACCTGAGAAATTAAGAGAGGAGTTCCTTAGTAGAGTAGATGGGATAAAGGATGACGCTGAGATCTTCGCTCATTTCGTTTTATTACTAAGGGAATATGGGATCATTCTCGACTTTGACAAGATAAGGGAAGAACTTGGGTTATCTAAGATCACCTTGAGGACAGTAAGGAAGAAATTAATGATGCAAGGGTGGGTCAAGCCTTGGGAAAGGGTTAGCCCAATCTATTTCAAGATTTCAGAAGAAATAGAAAGGAAAAATTGGCTTCCCGCCATATTATTAGTCATCGATTACGAGAGGCGAGGGATGAGGGTATCTATCGACGAGATAAAGAAGCATTTGTTTGATAAGATAGATGAGGGCTTGACTAAAAGCCATTATTTGAAATATTTAATACGAAATGGGAAAAATTCAATACTCGGGGTATATCGTTATTTTGATAACAACGTGAACGAGGGCTCGAGTAGGGAAAGTCATTCAAAAAATTCAATAGTAAATGATACAAATTCAATACTCGGGGTATATCGTTATTTCATTTGCCCTCATGGCAAAATTGTTAGGATTGATTATAAGGAAAAACAAAAGTTATTTAGGGTAACTCACCTAGATAAGACTGAATGTTTCTATGTCTCTGTGAAAAAAGTCATGAGGATCCTTTCTAAAATGGAACTACATTATGAGGTGGTGAGAAATTCCACGCAAAATGGAATTCAGTTACCTGAAAAGCATTAGCTCGTCAGACGAGGCGTTGTTCTCAAGTTTTGGACGAGAAGTGAAGACGAAACAGATTCTAACCTTCGCGGGCCTAGCGATACTAGCATTAATTTTAGTACATAGAAACGTGTTATTAGCTATTCCATTCTTCTTACTAGGATTAGTTTATTTGAACTACAATGACGATATATTACCATTAACAAGTTATTTGTCACTACTTCAAGAATATCGGAAACTATCGAAGAAAGAACATAAGAAGACTATTAAGACTACTGAAGGAGAAGAGAAGCGTAAACTGAAAATATCTATTCACATCCCTATCGAGGTTCAATTAGCTGGAGTAAGTGTATTAACATTAGGAGCTGGGTTCTATGGTATGTATACTAGCCTTAGTACAGTAAACTTCTTTGGTATCGTGTTTGGGGCAATCTTAATTGGCATTGGTATCGTGATTCTCCTAGCTTTGGTCACCCCATTTTTAAATAAGGTATTAAGTGAAGCCTAATGAAGTCAGTGGTCAACTGGCTAAAAGGTTTAAGGAAGAACATAGCGAGCGTAGCGAAGCTATACCACCAGGAAGGTTTCGGTCTCAAGACAATGGTGGCAGGGGCTGCTTCTGGTCTGATGTTTACATTCGCTGCTAGTCCACAAACTGTAGCATCGTTATTTGGAGGTCAGTGGCCTCAGTACGTCCCACAAGCACCATTCCAGATATTCTCTGGGATCGCAGGAATAGGCTTGGGCTACGAGACCTTCCACCTCTATAGGCTCTACAGACAGCTAAAGAAGTTTAGTAACAAGTGATTCAATAAATAATTTGATTAAAGGAATTTCTTTTTTGTAATATTCTTCTTTCGTTCTAACTATTTCTGGTGGGTGGGTCTCGAAAAGCCAACGGAATAAGAGAATAACTTTACTTTTCTCTAATTGTATTGGGGAATATTTCAAGCCTGTCATTTGATATGCAAATATATCCGCTCTCCTTTCCCAATTCTTCTTTACCCATTTCGATGCTATATACAAGAGCAAGGCACCAACGAAATTCCATGGGAGTGGAACGAGGAGAACTGGCAATAACACTGACGCGTATAGGAATGAATCGATTATGAAATCATCAAAAACCAAATGTCCTAACTCATGAAAGTACGCGTGTTGATTCTCATAGTCACCAACTAACAAAAATCGCTTACGATCTAACGTCATAAAAGATGCATAATAATTAGCTTTACATTCATAATATTCGACCAAATTGAATTTTTTATGGCATTCTAAATCCTTAATTATTTCTTCAGCTATCAAATTATTCTTGATTAGGAGAAACAATACCCCAAGTAGATATGTCAAAATGGTTAAACCTACATCCATCATTTTTAATTTCGTTTAAAACTAGAGAACGCGATGAGCGTCTTCCCAGAGCATTACACGATACAAAGGATGTCGGTCATCGTAGTTGGTACCATCTTAGTCTTAGGGATAGTCGCGATGCTAAGTGGTTATGAGCCAAGCCCGATTAATCCTATCGCTATACAAGTGAACCCATCTTCGAATGGAACCTTACCCAATGTACCTAAGACGACTTATCAACCATCGTTCAACGTGACGAAGGTCGACACTAGCTTCAATTTTATAGGGGCGTTAAGCGGGTTAAACGCTACAAGCCTCTATAGCTTCAACTCGACTAAGTTGTTCAACTTCGAGTATGGCTATAACCCATTAGCCCTCGCGATAGCTAATTTGTTGAGCTTACCAGCTAACCGAATAACCCCATGGACTTATGGGGCAATTTATAACGTCCTCGACGCTAACTATACGAAATGGACATCGAATAAGACGGTCACCTTATACTACTATCCGATGAACGTCCTAGGAAAAACGATTTACCTCAACTTCACGTACCAGACTGATCCTCAATTCGTCAATGCTTACTACCAATTGAATAGGAGTTACCCCTTCCCACCATCCGATGAAGTTATAGTAGGTTCGCCAACTTATAGTATAATAAATAGTTATACCGTGAATACTTGGGTATATGTTACTTATTCATATTATACTTTTACCTCGTACTCTGTTAACATTCCATTACCTTGGGGGTCAATTTCTATTACTGAAGAAAGTGAAGATGTTTATGGGTTAGCTTCTTTGTTCGTGAATGGTCAATTAGTATCCACTCAATATTTCGACTTTATCATAGACCCATGGGGAGGAACTTATCACTACACGTTATATGACGATGTTAATGTACCACCTGGAGTTATTAAACAAGTTTATGGATCTTTCACTTTTACGTCTCATCCTATATATAGTAGTTCTTATGCGATAGTTGGAAATAAAACATATATCACCATAAATGTGCGACCATCATACCCAGATCTCTCGATTAATGATTATACTTTCAACTGGTACGAGTATAATGTGTCTGTCCCCATCGAAATCATAGTTTATAATGGAACTAACCCGATTACATATGTAGATAATCAAGTATATCATTCGAGGATTATCTATATAACAATTTGGTACACGACGTGGAGTTCATTACCTCAGAGCTATACAACGTCTATCACCACACAAGATCATATAACATTCATGAAGTATAACCTAACGAGGACATGGGATGCTGGGACTATTACTATAAAACCTATAAGCTATACTCAAATAGTAAATAGTGCGACGTTCATGAATTATAGACTAACGAGTCCTTGGTATACAAGGAATCCATGGTATACTTGGATTATATGGTTCAATACTCCATCAAATACAAATAATGAAATCGTTAACTATTACCTAAGCTTTAGCACGACACAACAAATCAATGAACCACCTTCCTATATCTTCGACCCGATCCCACCACTAAACAAGACAACTGTGCTTCAATGGAGTTACTTCCTCAATAACTATAGTGTTGTCCAAGGGTTATACAATGCTACGCATGGTAACATCGACCAATTCAACTTCGTCTTACCCCAACTCGTGACTTCACTCTACAACGACAATTTGACAGAACATACAATAGCTTTAGCGAGCTTTATCGAGCCATGGAACGTATCAAAAGTTAAGCTAAACGTCACTAACGTTCTAGCTAACTCGACGATGTTATTCTTACCTGTCGAGATCATCCCAAATACTACTTACTCGATCTTGTATAGTGCCTTAGGAGCACCTAACGCTTCACCTAACGTAACTGTACTAACTTATAACCCGAAAATTTTCGCTGGTAATGATTACTACGCATCATTACAAAGTGGTCTCTATAATGGTGCATTACCTCCAGCTTACTATAGCCCGTTCACTAACAAGATTTACCTAAACTATGGGATCTATTGGCCATATGGCTTACCCTATGCCCAATTCAGCGTGGAGAGCTTGGAGAAGACCTACTACTATTGGTACAACCCTAACTATCCAGGTTGGTTCCCGATAAGCTAAACCCTAAAGCTAGATCTTTTTTTAAGCCTCGTATCTTTTAGAGGTAAAGTGAGTGGGAAGAGTAGAGAAGAGAAGTTAAGGTTAGCAAAGAAGATATGGCTAGCCCTCCTTATCGTCATGTTAATAAACAACACGATAGCCCAAAACTTGCTCTTATTCGGACAGACGCCTAGCTCTAATGGCCCTAACCCATTCTCCATGTATATCCCAGAGCTCGTACCCCTTGGTGACTTATTGTCAGGGGTACTATTCATCTTAGGGATTATAGCGTATAGGAAGGACTATAGCTATGCGATAGTACTCATTAGTGCTGCGGCCTTAGTAGCGGCGTTACTCAATTATAGTGCTAGTCAAGTCGTAGGTGGACAACAAGTTCTGAAAGTAGTACCAGTAACACTAAGTATAACCTTTGGACAAATTAATGATAAGGCTGATGTATTCATCATATTTTATGGACAAGATGGCCAAACTAATTATGGTAATGTAGGCACAGTTACAATACAAGCTGACCAAGTTTCATATTATTGGTTATATATAGACACATATCCAAGAGTTCCACCACAATATGTACGTGTATTATGGTATATAGGAGATAGATTAGTTACAAATGAAACCCTTGACCAATTAGGGGCTAAAAGTTTACCATTTAATTGGACATTTTGGTTATATAATGATAATGCAGGTTCTAATACTATTATTGTCGAGGTAACATACAATGACAATGGAACATTATATTATGGATATGGAGATGTTAATGTAGATGTCAACGTGGAAAGTGGTGCTATTTATAATGCAGTTCTACTTGCGTTAATAGCTGCTAGTGGGGCTGGAGCTTTTGCACTTGGAGCAGGGTTAATTACACAATACATTAGAATGTCGATTGCAGATGCGATAAACAACTTCATTCAAACTCCTTTAATAGGTCAATATATAGGTAACCAAGACGCTTACAATTTCTTCCTTTACTTCCAAAATATCGCCATGAGCCTCGGGTTCGTGTTGATAGCCCTAGGAATTGGCATCAATGCCCTACGGGGAGGGTATTCAGATATGGTAGACCTCGCTATGGACTTCTTCTATAGGTCAGGAGTATTCCTATTATTTGCTTATGGTGGTATTCAGATCTATAACGCGGTCGCATCAGCATTAAATACGATTGCGGAATATATTGTATCGAGTGTTCTTGGCGAAATAGCAAATGTGTTGACAGTGTGGACAGAACTAGCGTTTGGACTTCTATTAGGTTCTAACTTCATCGGGTTTGGCTTCGCACGTACTATAGCTGATCTCTCCATGTTCTTGTTCGAGGTAGATATTGCAATCTTCACATTAAGCTATATGAGAGTCGTAATGATTCTAGCTTTAGCTAGCCTAATCCCATTGTTAGCAGCGATGTGGACTTTCGAGTGGACTAGGGGAATAGCGATGACCCTCGCTGAGATGTTAGCTGCCTTAGTGTTTGGTGGTTTAGTCGATGCGCTAGTGTTGTACTTCATAGTACAAACTGGAGGATTTGCTTTCTTCCTCATGGCCCCATTCATGCTCATAACATTTTTCATGGTAGGTTGGGGAGCCCACCAAGCTGTGAAATCTATAGCTAGTGGGACAGCCTCGAAATCAGTTGGCGTAGCTTCGAGTATGCATGATAAGGCTATGAAAGAACTCAAGGATAGGCAAAAGTCTAACAACAATAACAATAATAACAACAATAATAATGTCTCAATGCAACAAGTTATCACATCTAGTCAATCGGGTAGGTCGCAAAATCTCCCTACTGTGAATACAGCCATTAACCAACTTGGACAAGTTTCCACGATAAGTCTACATAGTAGTGCTAAATCCGCTACGATAACTCCTACGAGTAATGGGTATCAAATTACTAAGACGATTAGAACTAGCTCAGGAACTACCGTCGTAGGTAAATACACAATACCCGCTAAAGCACCAATACAACAAGTAGCTAAGGGAGTCCAAAAGAACTTCATCAACAAACCTACAATAACCGAAATCAACCCTGAGATAATAGGCCAATTCTTCCAATCAATAGAGAACATGCATAACAACAACAATAACAACAATAACAATAACACAAACAACGAGAATGTAAGGATAACTGACATAAGGCCATGAACATGAGGAAAGTTATATTATCAATTTTTTCATTCATCAAGCGAATCAAAAAGGGGTTTAGCTATAAACCTAAGACAAAGGAGATAGATCCCGAGATAATAGGCCAATTCTTTGAATCAATAGAGCGAAAAAAATATAAATGATTACAACATAGATTAATATGGTGAATATCAATGAACAGAAAGATAGAGATTGGGATAATAGTAGGTATTATCATGGTAATAATAACGATTGGTATATTGATGCCAACCAACCAAAACAATAATTATCCACCAACGACTACGACGACCTACACTAACACGAGCGTTATCCTAAACACTAACACGACTACTTCGCCAACAACGACTACATCGACAACTACATCGACTACACCTACAAATACTACAACTAATACCACGACCAAAATACATTATAATACGTTCTATTTCCTAAACCAGACAGGTCAAGACTACTACTACGTTTTCGTGCTTAACTATAGTGAGTATGAGACAATAATAAATCATTCATCAACACATCTAATAACTTATCTATATCTTAATCTCACTATTCCAACCTTTATAACAAAGACTGATGTTGTAGGGAATTATGTCTTCTTAATAGGGTATTCTTCATGGCCATTTCATCCCTTAATTAATCATCAATATCCTATAGGAATTGTTACTAATATTGGGTACTTATACCGATTCACTTATGAAGGCAATTGGGAAGGCCCAAGCCTCTAAATTTCCTAACTTAAGGTAACCCCTTTTTTAAGTCACTCTTTTTATTGAAATGAGTACCCCAAACCCTAGCCCTAGTCAACCCGATTCAAGTCAACCTAGTCCAAACCAACCTACTAAGAGGAAGGTCGACCCTAGAGGTGTATTCCTCCTCCTAATCATGATAGTGGTAGCTGGCTATCTAATAGCGATCCACCACACGCCAGGCCTAAAAGAAACCAATACGATGAACAAGACGAGTGTCATAACTAACACTTCCACTATCTTGAACGGGTCAATTCCTAGGCTACAAAACGTCATGGCAATTAATTTCAACCTAACAAACTCTATGCAAGAAAACGAGCTAATAGTAAGTAAAAATGGTGAAATATACTTACAAATTAGTGGGTACTTCAACCAATTCCCAAATAGTTATCCTATGTCCTTGAATGGTAAGCCCTTCATAATCTACATGGAGATAACGGTGTATAAACGTTACACCTCGTAGAGCTCTTCGGTCTGAAAGGCGTTCAAGGGATTGGGTTTCCGTGCGGGCACTCTTTCGGCTTGCCGAGATATTCGTAAAGCGCCTCTATCACTTCGGCAGGAACGGTTACGTCGAACTTGGCAGAGAGCTCACATGCCTTGGCCTTATCGACGCCGGATCTCACCAACAAGGTCTCTATGACCCTATGGGCTTTCCTATAGTAATTTAGGGCCTTCCTTCCTTCTTCCGTGAGCTCCACGCTCTTGCCCAATTTCTTAACATAACCTTTCTCCCTTAGGTGGAGGATTTCTTCAAATACTGACGGTACGCTGATTCTCAATCTCTCAGCTATTGCCGTCAGCGTGACTTTAGAGCCGTTCCTCTCGAGGTGATCGATAACCTCCAAGTACTCAATTTCCCTCTTCGAAAGGCCCATAACTTCGCTGTTTAGGTTTCACCTAACTCTTTATTTAATATTTGCTATTCGATCGTAAGTTTAGGAGTGCGCTGATTTGGTCCCAACGAATACGTTTCTAATTTATTCGCTTATCGAATCCTTAACGCAGCCCGCTAGGCCTTCTATGATCCTATTCACCACGGGGCTTAGAACCCTAGAAGCCAGTGAGGCCAGCACGCCCGAAATCTTAACGTCGGCTTCGTAGTGGAGCCTAGATCCAAGTACCTTGAGGTTAGCGTTCAGCTCGACCTGGCTGTTCAACCCTTTACCCTTCGCGTTGAAGGCTAACTCTTTGGAGGCGTGGTCTATCTTCGTGAATACCACATCTGCCACGTAGTCGCCCTTTATCAGTCCCACCGCTATTTGACCCATAACTCGGTAAGCGTTATCTCCCACCTTTTCGATACTCTTAAGCCCAGGAAAGCACTTCGCCACTTTCTCTACATCGGAAATGAAGGACCAGACCTCGTCGTCCTCCAGAGGCGAAAGATCGGCTGCACCGTTGACTTTCAACTTCTCTCTGGATACGTCGTCCTATCAAGACTATATTAAGCCGCCTCAACCCTCACGCCCTCAGAGCGTTTTTATTACACTCGACGCGAGACTCTAAACGACTGCGGGATGAGGGGACTAATAGTCGCAACCGTGACTCCTTTCAACGATGACGGCTCCCTGAACCTCGGGATGATACCGGATTACGTGTCCTACTTGAGACGAGAAGGTGCCGACGGCTTCTTCGTAAACGGAACGACCGGAGAGCTGAGCCTGCTTTCGTATGAGGAGAAATTGGAGATAGCCAGGAAGTACCTTGAGGTTACCCCTAAGGAGACGATAGTGGGAATTCACGAGAACAGCGTCGAGAGGGCGGTTCAGCTCGCCAGGGAAGTGGTGAACCTAGGAGCTTACTATATCGCCAGCCTCCCTCCCGTTTACTTGAGGCCGTCCGATAAGGGGATAATCGAGTACTACGAGGCGCTCTCCAAGTTAGGCGTTCCGGTGATCGCTTACTACTATCCGGCAAGGCTGGGCTACACTATCAGGGTGGAGGTGTTCGAGAAAATGGCGGCCGACGGGATAATAACGGGAATGAAGTTCACGACATCGAACGCCTCTGAGTTCGTCAAGTACATGACGGCCCTAAAGGGTGCGAATAAGGACTTCATTATGCTGAACGGAGACGACTGGTTGTTGCTCTATGGGCTTTCTATGGGCGCCGATGGGGCAGTCAGCGGGATAGCGAACATCTCGCCGAGCCTGGTTAAGTCGTTGTTGACCGCCGTTAGTAACGGTGATCTAAAGAAAGCCGCCGAGGTCCAAGCAACAATAAACGAGATGTTACTCG
>Ga0081534_100053_pt2 | contig 25331 bp, 25 predicted proteins | sample MonGeyMetagenome_FD_71019 | JGI IMG/M metagenome (GOLD analysis project Ga0081534, IMG submission 71019) | Hypoxic/sulfidic aquatic microbial communities from Monarch Geyser, Yellowstone National Park, USA - MG (SPAdes) v1 (version 2) | ecosystem: Environmental > Aquatic > Thermal springs > Hot...
ATCTAACAGTGCGTACGTTCCCATCTTGTTTGCGCCTACCCCTATTGCTTGGTTTAGGAGTGAGGGAAGAAGAGGATGTGCCTAGGGTAGTGAAAACAGTGGGTAATCGACCCACCGGCTCACCCAAGGAGGAAAAAGGCACCACCCTAGGCACCAGGAAAAGCTAGGCAAAGGGGGAATTAAAGGGTAACCAGAAACAAAAAACCAACCAAAAGACCAAAACTTTAAACAACCTCACCACAAACCACACCCTAAAGGGTGAGGCTTGTCATGTGGGGTCAGTTGGGTTGACGTACGTTGGCTCCATAGCGGCGGGCGCATTCTCAACGGGAGTTGAGGTTGTCCACTTCTTCACCTACTTCGGTTCACTTGGCTTGTTCAGCGTATTAATTGCCGCCGTATTGTTCACACTCTTCCCGATTATCGGGCTGGAGTACGCCCGGTTAACGGGCTTCTATGACTACGGTAGGTTGGTTAAATCACTAATAGGTGAAGTCCCATACGTTCTCTTTGAACTGGTCTACGTGGCGCTCGTAGTCCTCTTCATAAGTGCCGTCATGGCTGCTGGTAGCCAACTTTTAACATCAATACTGGGCTTTAACCCGTACTACGGCTTGGCCTTAATGTACCTGGTATCACTACTCATAGTTATCCTTGGGAGGAGGGTTGTGCTTAGCTCCGAGGCCTCATTAACCACGGTTAAGGTGTCCATAATAACGCTGGCCACCTTAACCATAATATACCTGTCCTGGGGTTATCTGGGCTGTTTCGGAGTCCCAGATAAGTTTATAAATCTTACTTAAACATTCTTAACTGGTTACCCTGGGTTTCCGAGATCCGTAGCGGCTGGGAACCCCCGGCGACGGGTGGGGAGCCACTGCGGTGAGGGGGCCCAGGGAGACCGTCGAGAAGGAGACGGTGGGGATTTCATGAACCACCGCCTCCGGAGAGACGGTAGGGTGACCTACTCGATGAATCATGTGTTCGACCCCTCAGGTTGGCTTCATAATCCACTGGGCTTCATTGAGTCACCGATTCTTTACGTAAGCTACAACCTAGTGGGCATCCCGGCAATGGCCAGTGTGGCCCAGGACTTGAGTAGTAGGAGGGATGTTGTTGAGGCATCGCTGATAGGCGGCTTAACATTAAGCCTAATGATTACGCTGGAGTACTTGGCTACACTGGGGTTACTACAACTATGCCACGAACCCAAGTTACCCCTTCGCCAACCTACCCATCTACTACGCCCTAGTGTACTCAAGGGCCCCCTATATCCTTGTGGTTCTTTACGTAGTGTTCCTCTACATAGCCCTCCTAACAGCCCTCGTGGGTAACATAAACTCAATCACCTACAGGGTTGAAGTTGCCTTGAAGGGTAGGCGTGGTGTTAGACCTGTGGTAACAATCGCCGTGTTAACCGTAGCCATCTTCATAGCTACAAGCGGCCTATACAACATAGTCTCGGTTGGGTACACGTACCTCTCGTACGCCTTCCTAGCCCTGTTCACAATACCCCTAGCCACCATAGGTGCCTACAGGGTTTTCAACAGGAATCGTTAAAAGAGACCTACGACCCCTTCCCCCCTTTCCTGGTTTCACCACTGTTAAGCATGCTTCTTAGGGCCTTGGCTAACTCATCCCCAAGCTGCCTGGAGTTGGACTTCATTGATGCATATATCTTAGCGGCCTCCTCCTCAAGCCTCCTCCTGACGGATTCAGGCGCCTCCCTGCCTGAGCCTATTAGGGAGAGCATGGACTCCATCCTACTCCTGAAGTTTGGGTCTATTAGCGTTGGTGCGTACTTGGATAGCGATGCTATGAGCGCTTTGCCCAGCGGCGTCGGTATGCACTGCCCCTTAACAATCTTAATGTACCTCCTCTTGACGTTGGTGTGTATGTGGTCCTGCATTGTTGCATCCGTGCCTATACCGTACTTCCTCATCAGCCTAAGGAGCTCGGACTCACTTAGGTATGGTGGAGGGGTTGTCTTCCTCTTAACAACCTTAACATCCTTAACCAGGACCTGTTGGTCAACCCTTAAGCCACTCACCGGCAGTGGATTAGCCTTGGGCCTTTCAAATGGGTATATTGAGAGGTAGCCCTCCTCAATAACCCTAAGCCCATTGGCCTCGAAGAGTACGCCACCGGCCTCAACGGCAATCCTCTGCTCCTCCACGAGGGCTGGGGGGCTTAGGGTTGCTAGGAAGTGCCTAACCACGAAGTCGTATATGACCCAGTACTTTAAGTTCCTGAACCTAGCCATGACCTCTGCCTTATCGGCTGCCTTAACCGGGTGTATGGGTGGGTGGGCGTTGTCGCTGCTCCTACCAGCTGTTGGCCTTATGCCTAAGGCCAGTAGCCGCCTTGAGTACTGCCCATAGGTTGACGTGGAGGCCAGGGCCTTAACAATCCCCCTGAGGTCTAGGGTTGGGGGGTAGATGTCGGTCTCGGTCCTCGGGTACGATATGTAGCCCTGCCTGTAGAGCTCCTCGGCAATATCCAGGGTTTGCTTACTCCTAATGTTTAGGAACCTGCTGACCCTCCTCTCAAGCTCAACGGTATCGAGGGGCTTGGGTGGCTTCACGTGAACCTCCTTGGCCTCGGCAACCTTAACAATGGCCCTGCCAGCCTCCTTAACCCTCCTGAAGGCCTCCTGAACCTCCTTAGCGTCCTTGAACTTGGCCGCGGACTCCAGGGTCAATTCCTTGCCATTGACCTCGATGGTTAGCTTAATCTTGTAATAAGTCTCAGGCTTGAAGTTCTCCCTCTCCAGGGCCCTTTGAACAACAAGGTTAAGTACAGGTGTTTGGCATGGACCGTAGCTCAGGAACTCACCCCTACCTAAGGGGGCCTTATTTGACCTGGCGCTTAGCGTCAGTAGCCTAGTGAAGGTTGCCCCATACTTAAGGTCGAGTATCATCCTCGTGAACACCTTCCTGGCCCAATTAACGTTGAGGGTTGTTAGCCTACTGAAGGCCCTCCTAATGTCATCCCTCGTTATTGCTGAGAAAAGCGCCCTCCTGAACCTTAGCCTCGGGTTCCTCAACCTGGTCACAATCATGACTTCGTAGGCTATGGCCTCACCTTCAACGTCTGAGTCTAAGGCCAGTATAAGCTCCCTGGCCTCCTTGGCCAGTTCAACCAGGGTCATTACGTATGGCCTGTCCTGCTGCCTAATGACCATCACAGGCTCAAGCTCAATCAGCTTACCCGGCTCCACACTACTCCAGTTATTGTAGGTGTCCTCGAAGTCAAAGTCCAGTATATGCCCCTTAAGGCCCATTGAAGCCCAATACTCCCCATTAACCTTGAAGAAGTAGACCGGGACATTGTTGATCTTCCTTGTTGAGTAGCCACCGTCAGCTAGGTACTGGGCTATTGCCTTAGCCACACTGTTCTTCTCAGCAACAACCAGCTTATCCACTGGGGTTAGCTAGCCGAAACGTTTAATAAATCCTTCAGTGAATTTGGGGTGATTTAAATGTCAAGTGAGAGGAAGCCGGATGAGAAGAGGCAGCAACTACCGCAAATACCTCCACCGCCACCGTTAACGCCGCAGCAGGCCCAGGCAACCACCCCACAGGGGCAGCAGAGACAGGGTGAGCAGGTCAACCCAATAATACCCCCACCCCCGGTGGTTCAGCAGTCTCCTCAGCAGCCTCAATACCAGCAGTTACCCATGCAGCCGCCCATGCAGCAAAGGCCAGTTATGCCGCCCACGCAACCCATGCCATACCCCCCACCTCCACCTTACCAGCCTAGGCTACCCCAGCCTCAGCCACCCATGCAGTACCCCCCATACCCAGCGCCCATGCCCCCCATGGCCCAGCAACCCATTATTCAGCCACTACCCATGGTTAGGCCTGAGGAGCAGTTATCAGTCAGTGGTGATGTTCATAGGGCCTTCAGGTACGCCATGATAGTTGGTGTGCCCTTGGCCATTGGTGGGGTTGTCGTTGCCCTACTGGCGTCCCTGGCGTTGAGCATACCTGCCTACGTATACCTGGTGATGGGTGTGTCGATAGTGTTACTGTCGCTTGCACTGATAATTACAAGTTACTCGTGGTTCAGGTCACTTAGGGTTATTGAGAATGAGATGAATAGGCTTAATCAACGCGTAGTGGCCCTACAGCAGGTTAGGCCACCAGTTCAAACACAGCCTAGGATACCTTCACCCTTGCCAACGCAGCAGAGGTACGTAACGCCGCCACCAATGCCACCCTACATGCCGCCACCTCAGCAGCAAGGTAGTTCAAGCGATACCGCTGGTGACGATAAGGATTACACCCAGTGATAGTACTTTCAAAACCATACCTAATGCGGCTAATATTAGCTGTGTTGGTCTCCGGCGAGGGGTTTTTAACCCCCTCTTAGGGTTTAGTAAATTGAAGTGGTGGGTGTGCATAAAGCCGCGGCTGACGACGGGGATAATGAGTTGATAAGCACGTTGTTACTGTTACCTACTAGGGCGTTTGAATCGCTGGTTTCCTACCCAGTTAGGTTAAGCATCATGAATTCGCTCATAAACGGCCCATTAACGGTCACTGACATAGCATCCAGGTTAAAGTTAGCTAAGGGTGTTGTACATAGGCACCTGAAGATCCTTGAGAAGATGGGTTGGGTAACCGTGGCCAGTGATGAGATAATGAGGATACTTGACTTATCGAGGGAGGCCAATAGGGTCTACTACATGCTGTCATCATTAATATACTTCGGCTACGATGTAAACTTTGACGGCTGCGAAATCCAACTTAAGGTTAATGGCAAGTACGTTGCCTTCGCCGACTCCAGGAAGGGTGTGTTAATTGTTAAGACCCCAACGGCAACCTATGGGTGTGTTAAGTCCTGTGGGAATGGCGTTGAGTGCATTAACTGGGCCCTTAAGGTTTCTAAGAAGTTCAGGATACAGGTTAACGTACCCAACGTTAATATTAGGGTTGATGATGCGTTGACTCAGTTGTTCCATGGGATACTGGTTAAAAGTTTTGCATCACCCAAGGCTAAGCTGCCGTTGATTAGGATAGTTGACCTGAAGATTGACAATGTGTATAGGCAGTGGCTGGGGAACCCAATAAGGGTTAATAGTAATGGTAGGCAGCATTAACACTTACTTAGCCTCCCTACCCTTGCCCCTCCTCACCTCAACAACGTCACCAAGCGTTAACTCCCCACCCACTGATTCACCAAACTCAGTCTCTGTTTCCTCACTCTCAACCAGTAGCCTAACACCAAGCACCTTCTCAATCCTCCTGGCTAGGTTAAGGTCCGGGATTAACTTACCATCCTCAATGTTTCTGAGTGTACTCTCCTTTATACCTAACATGCTCGCCAGGACATCCCTACTCATGCCAAGCCTGCTTCTCGCATCCCTAATAACCTCACCGTAGTTTTCAATAACCTCAAACCTCTCCGCCTGTGAAACATTAACCTCATTACGTCTCTTAACGGGTTTAATAGGCGTCACCGCCCTTTGCCTAGGCTTAACCGTGGTTTGCCCACCCTGAACTTGCTGAATAAACCCGGATAGAACCTTAACACCCTTAACGTTAGCGTAACGCTGCGCACAGCGTTGGCATAGGTTTAGGACTGCGCCATCTATCTCCACGACTATTGGTTCACCGTTGATTTCCCTCCCACATATATCGCAGGTTAACACCATGATTACTTAGGCGCATTACAGTGTATTAAATCTTTTGTTTTACGGGAGTATCGGCTGCATGAGTATCATAGCCTTTGTGCTAAAACTTAAATAAATGATAACACTAGCAATGCCTATATGGCTCAGGCCCAGGGTTTAGGCCAAGTGCTTAAGTATGTTGATGGACTTAGGGACTTCATCATTGAACTATACAGGGGCTTCATACCCATTAAGGCCCTCGCTCCCGAGAACGGTGGTGATGGGGAGTGGGATAGGGCTAATTACCTGTTGAATGTGGTGAGGAGGTACTTCAATAGCGTTAGGGTTATTGAGGCCTCTGACCCAAGGGCTAGGAATGGGTCGAGGCCGAACATAGTGGCCCTAATCAACGGTAGTGATGATTCAAGGACCCTCTGGGTCATAGCCCACATGGACACCGTACCAGAGGGTGATAGGTCACTGTGGAGTGTTGAGCCGTATCAGGCTACGGTTAAGGGGGATTTAATCTACGGTAGGGGTGTTGAGGATAATGGGCATGGTATAGTCGCCGGTGTGGCTGTTGGTAAGGTTCTACACGACTTAGCGGTTAAGCCACCCATCAACTACGGCCTAATACTGGCAAGTGATGAAGAGGTTGGCAGTAGGTATGGGATTAGGTACATCCTTGAGAAGGAGAGGGGCTTGATAAAGCCAAGCGACCTGGTTATCGTGCCCGACGCTGGGAATAGGGATGGGTCCATGATTGAAATAGCCGAGAAGGGTATACTTTGGTTGAGGATCACCGTAATTGGTAGGCAGGGCCATGCAAGCATGCCATCATCAGCCCTAAACGCCCATAGACTCGGCATGATGCTGGCACTTAAGATTGATGAAACCCTGCATAGCGTGTTTAACGCCGAGGACCCCATGTTCACACCCCCATCATCAACCTTCGAACCCACCAGGGTTGATAAGAACATAGACAACATAAACACCATCCCAGGGAGGCACACGGTCTACTTCGACTGCAGGGTACTGCCAAGGTACAGCCTCGATGACGTGTTAGCCACCGTGAACAAGGTTGCCGAGGAGTTCTGCAGTAAACACTCCTGCGGCTTCAGTATAGAGGTGGTGAACAGGGATGACCCATCACCACCAACAGACCCGAATAGTGAGGTTGTTCAACGGTTAAGCAGGGCTATTAAAATGGTTAAGGGTATTGAAGCCAGGTACATGGGTATTGGTGGTGGAACATACGCGAAGTACATTAGGGCCATGGGCATACCGGCGGCCGTATGGATGACTGCAAGTGACACAGCCCACATGCCAGATGAGCACGTTAACATTAATGACGTGTTAAGTGACGTCAAGGTAATACTAGCGTCGATACTAATGTAGCATCCTAGACGCCTCCATGCATCCCGGGGGAATGCTTTAATTAAGCATCACCCAACCTCACGCATGAATTGGTGGGAGTTGACCTGGCCTGAGTTTGAAAAGGTTGATAAGACGGTTGCCTTACTGCCCACCGGCATAATAGAGGCCCACGGCCCCCACCTACCCCTTGGCACCGATGCATTAATGGCAACCTACATAGCCGAGGAAGCGGCCAGGAGGACTAACGTCCTGCTGCTACCCACGGTTTGGTATGGGAATACTTACATCCTAGACAAGTTCCCAGGCACAATCTCAATCAGTAATGAAACCCTCTACAGGCTTTACCTGGACATATTCAGGGAGGTTGCTAGGAATGGCGTCAGATACCTGGTGGTTGTAAATGGACACGGTGGTAATGTTGACGCATTAAGCATGGCCGCTAAGGATGCGGCCAGGGAAACTAAATTAACGGTAATCCTAGTTAACTGGTGGATTGACCTAGCCAAGGAGACTAGGAGGAGGGTCCTCGAGACCCCTGAGGGTCATGCGGCTGAGGATGAGACTAGCGAGGTTTGGGTAGCCTACCCCCACCTGGTTAAGGCTATCCCAAGGGATGGCTCCGCTGATGAGTGGGTTGAGGTTAGGTTTAGGGTTTACGGTAGGGATGTGTACGCCATGGAGTACACGAAGGCGGTCCAAGGGTACCCATCTAAGGCAAGCCAGGAGAAGGGTAGGGCAATACTTGAAGCCGCCATTAATGAACTCACCCAGCTCATAGAAGATTTAAAGAAAGGTAAATTACCGGTTATAAAAGTTAAATAAGGCAACGTATTAACATAGGCCACACGTGGAGTTAAGTTAATTGAGGCTTAATAATTCACTGTAACTAATTGCACCAAGGCATCTTAAGACCGCTTTTAAGTTTAAGGTGGCACCGCCTTCATAGGCTTCTCGATGACTGCAACCTCGATTCTTTGGGGGGCCTTGGATATTGGGCTTAGGCACCTTGGGCACCTACCACCCCAGTGTTTGACCACGTCTTCCGTGCTCTTGAGCCTATCACCACTGTAAAGTACGAAGCCGCACCAGCGGCACACGTACTCAATTGCCATACTTCACCGGCATTTTTAACCAACTTAAAAGCATTACTGTTAAATTAATAATATCCTTATGAATATAGTGCAATGATTCAATTACTAGGAATAGAATAAATTATTTGCAGTTTAGAAAGAGAACAGGCCTTACATTGATGAACAACACCCTCCAATCACCCCACCAATCATCCTTGAACACAGCCGATACGGAGCCTGTATCCACGCTAACCCTATAAATGTTACCTAAGTCGGACTTAACAATACCCATTATTAAGGATGCTATGGGTTGGTAGTGGGAAACTATGACTGCGTCCTCCTTGATGCCGTTTAAAGCCCTCATCATCCTCATCAACACTGACTCGGCCGATTCACCACCGGGTGGTGGGTGCTTAAGTGGGTTCCTTGAGTAGTCCAGGAAGGGTTGCCCAATGTCCCTAATCCTCTTAAGCTCCCACTCCCCCATGTCAACCTCCTTAACATCATCGTTAATAATGACCTTGGCGTTGAGTTCCTCGGCCAAAATACTGGCAGTTTCCCTAGCCCTAAGCAGCGGTGACGATATTACGTATTTAACGCCCCCAGCTATGCTTCTAATGAACCTAGCGGCGCACAGTGCCTCCAGGCGCCCCCTCTTGGTTAATGGACCAATGTTAACATCCCTGCTTTGCAGTATCCCCTCCCTGGTTAGGGTTGATTCACCATGCCTAACCAAGTAAACCACAACCATCAAATGAGCCACATTAAGCCTTTATTAAGCGTAACGATGCGAAAGGTTATTTAATCCAACCCTATAGTGGGTATTTAGCCCCGGTAGTATAGCCCGGTCAAGTATACGGCGCCGACCACCATCCCTAGGGATCCCGGAGCTTCTTCCCAGTAATGCCTATTGCACCCTTACGCCTGTTCATTGGTGCGGTTAAGCATTTAAGTTCCCTATCATTAAACTGGGAGGTCACGGGATGCCGACTAACCTACCCGCTGAGGCTAGGGCTAAGTGGCTTAAGGTGCTTGAGGCTAAGACCCCTGAGGAGAAGTTGATGGCCCTTGAGGAGTTCCTAAGCTCCGTACCTAAGCATAAGGGTACTGAGAACCTTGTTCACTGGGCCAGGAGGAGGATGGCGCAACTTAGGAGGGAGATTGAGCTTAAGAGGGAGAAGGAGAGGAGTAGGGGTGGTGGGGGTTTTAGGCTTTACGTGGAGAAGAGTGGTGACGTTCAATTGGCAGTAGTGGGCCCACCCATGTCAGGTAAGAGTGCACTACTCAGGTGCCTAACGGACGCTAAAGTTGAACCAGACCTCATACCCTACTCCACGGTTGAACCAGTACCGGGGATGTTCATCGAGAATAACGTGTACTTTCAACTGGTTAAGGCGCCATCAATCAGCATAGGCAGGGAGAGCGAAATGAACGACATCGCCATATCCATAGTTAGGAACGCCGATGGCGTACTACTGGTTTTAGACTGCCTCAGTGGTGATGTTAAGTGGCAGTTTAACGCTATAGGTAAGATGATGCTTGACGATGGCGTGTACCTAGTTAAACCTAGGGGTATTGTTAAGGTTGAGCCTAAGACTGGCATAGGGGTTCAGGTTATCGGTAAGCTCATAGGGGCTACTCACAGCGATGTCGTTAAACTGCTGACTGGGTATAGGATATATGGGGCGGTTATTTACATAGACGGCGAGGCAACGCTGGATGACATTGAGGATGCTTTAATAAGGTCGCCAGTGTATAAGCCAACGATAGTAATACTCAATAACCATGACGCATGCCATGAGGACCCAACTAGCCTAAACGTGCCCATAATACCGGCTAAGCTAAGTGAATGCATTATCAACAGGGCCATGCTTGCCGAGACCATACTAAGACACCTTGACTTAATAAGAGTCTACACCAAGGAACCCTGGTCAAGTAAACCAACGGATAAGCCATTCATAATGAAGAGGGGGTCTACCGTGGGTGACCTAGCCCAAAGGATACACAGCGACTTATTTAGAAATTTCAAATACGCTAAGGTTTGGTCAAGCTCCGGGTTCTTCAGGAGGGTTGGGTTAAACTACGTGCTTAACGATGGGGATGTGGTTGAGATCCACGCATGATTAACCGTAATACTAAAGTTGATATTTTAACCAGTCACCACAGCATCTCATTCATAGAACTTTAAATAAAGCATACTCTAATAGTAGCTTTAGCTTTATTTTAGCTATTTTAGGGAGGGTTAGGTAGTTTAAGCTTATCTTTAAGCCACTTAACTATGGTGTTGATTACGTTAACCCTGACCTCATAGTCATCAAAGGTGTGGCCGCCCTTATCCAGCAGTATCAATGTCTTATCACTATGCTTGACCCTGCTGTGAAATTCCACGGACTGCTGATAGGGTACTGCCTTATCATCCACGGAGTGGATTATTAATATTGGCACGTTGACTAGCTCAGCCACACCCATGGCGTTTGAATTAGCCAGCTTAATGACGTTATTTAGTTTTAACCTATATGGGCCGAAGTAAACGTAATCACCCCTAAGCCCCTGCTCCACAACCCTACTTAACCCCGAGAAGTCTATTGCCGGTGAAAGCAGCACTAGAGCCCTGGGCACCGTGCTCATCCTCTCATACGTCCTCAACGTTATATACCCACCCATGCTTAAGCCTAGGAACGCTACCCTACTCGGATCAATAAACTCAAGGCCCAACGCATATTTAACCATGAATGCGGCGTCCTCGACGGCATTGTCAATGCTAAAGTCCTCGAAAGGGCCTGAACTATCCCCATGATTCCTATAGTCGAACCTAACCGTGGCTAAGCCGCTCCCACAAAGCTCCCTAGCAATGTCAACATAGAGTCTCCCAGACTCAATATGCGTTCCCGTGAAGCCGTGAAACATAATAACCACCGGATATTTGCCGGGTTCATTCGGCTTATCAATAATGTTGAAAATCCACCCATCACCCAGGTTAACTATTGAGGGGGCCTCAATACACTTCATGGATACCACCTAGCCCAGGTTCTTTTAAGCATTAACCTTTAAAAATAAACTTAGTAGTTTAAATCGAATAGAATACTTTAGATATACAGTTTATATCTAAATATATGTTATATGGTATTGAGCCTAATAATTCCTAGCTAAATATCAAAGATTTGACTCTATTTTTGTTTACATGTAGCTATGTTTCTCAATATATTTATCATTATCATTGTTTAATTAACTAAGTAAATTTATGTAGTTCTATAATTTTTACATACTTTGTAACTATATATTGTGTATTACTGCGTAAAATTTATAAGGATGAGTTGCAACTCATTTTTATGGCGCCTAAAACTACAGTATCGGTAATAAAGGCTGACATTGGGGGCATACCTGGGCATGCATGGGTACACCCAAAGATCCTTGAGTATGCTAGTAGTAGACTTAGGGAGGCTGTTAAGAGCGGTTTAATTATCGATTACTACGTGTTTAACGTTGGGGATGACATGAGCTTATTAATGACTCATAATAAGGGTATTGATAACCCTGAGATACATGGGTTAGCCTGGAGCATATTCAAGGAGGCCACTGAGAATTACGCTAAGAAGTTTAAGCTCTATGGGGCAGGGCAGGACTTGCTTAAGGACAGCTTCAGTGGTAATGTTAGGGGGCTTGGGCCCCAGGTGGCTGAGATGGAGTTTGAAGAAAGGCCTAGCGAACCATTAATAGTCTTCGCAGCCGATAAGACTGAACCCGGCGCATTTAACCTACCAATGTACAAGATCTTCGCCGACCCATTCAACACAGCCGGCTTGGTAATAGACCCACAGATGCATGGTGGATTCAGATTTGAGATAATAGACGTGTATGAGGGTAAGGTTTACCTGCTCGATGCACCTGAACACATATACTCCATACTAGGCCTAATAGGGACACCGGGCAGGTACATCATTAGGAGGATCTATAGGAGGAGTGACCTAACACAGGCCGCCGTGGTGAGTGTTGAGAGGCTTAACCTAATTGCAGGTAGGTACGTGGGTAAGGATGACCCAGTGGCCATAGTCAGGGCCCAGCATGGCTTACCGGCGGTTGGCGAGGTCCTTGAGGCCTTCGCACTGCCTCACCTAGTGGAGGGTTGGATGAGGGGCAGCCACACAGGGCCATTAATGCCGGCCAAGTTCGTCAGCATTGATCCAGCTAATAAGATAGCCATGGGGCCCAAGATGACCAGGTTCGATGGGCCACCTAAGGTTGGCGCCTTAGGCTTCCAGCTACACGACGGCTACCTGGAGGGACCAGTGGACCTGTTTGATGACCCAGCCTTCGACTTTAGCAGGCAGGTTGCAGCCTTCATAACCGACTACATCAGGAGGATGGGGCCAATAATGCCGCATAGGCTACCCCCGGAGGAGATGGAGTACACCACACTACCTCAGTTATTATCAGTGCTTAAGCCAATACCTGTCGAGGAGTATGAGAGAAATAGGATGAAGTACCTCAGCGAGAAGGTCACGGCAACGGTCTCAGTCACCGGAGGGGGTAGTGGCGATTAAGCTACACATAGGTCTCTACAACATAAAATAACAATGCTTCTTCATCTAATCAGTGTTCAAGTCCTAGGGTATTGATTAAGTCTTGTAATTAGTTAAAACCCACCCTTACCTTGACACTGCATTACATTTAATCACCACCATTGCCTGTTATCAAACTTGTTATATCAACGTTAATCATACCCTTGATAATGTCTTCAAGCTTGCTAGCACCCTCAACATCGGCAACGCTAAGCACCATTGACGAACCGCCGTTGCATGGTTTAACTGGGATTATTCTCCACGGCTCCCTGGCATACTTAATAGCCACGTAAGCTTCCCCACCAGCCCTATTGGCGAACTCGATAAGCCTACTAACCTTATCACAACTTATACTTATCGAGGACGGCTTAGCCCTATACTTAACCTCAAGTACAATAACCCTGCCCCTAAACATGGCCACCAGGTCTGGGGCAAACCTACGCCTAACACCACCCCCACTGGCTGGGGCTCTAATGACTGCGAAGCCTAGGCTCCATAGCCAGTTAGCCAACTCCCTCTCATAACTAACCCCCCTACGCCCAAAAGGCATAACGCCTTACTAGCCCAGCACCCTTTAAGTTTAATAGGTAACGGGTGGCTAAGGTAACCTGAAAGTTACCCTACCTCCCCTATACTTTAAACTCTATATATAACTAGTATCCTGCATTTGACCTTGTTTGACCTTACCTGTTAACCAGGTTTAATGAAATCGTTAAGCGGTTTACTGTCCCTTGGTATACTTATTTTAACTAACCCATCGTTGAACAGCACGAGAAACTCACCCCTAGCCAGCCAATTCCCAACAGCCTTAAGGTGCTCATCAACCTCACTTATTAAGGCAGCCCTATACTGCCTCGCATCAACTTCAATCCAAATTTCAAGTATCTTGAAGCTACCGAAGTGGTATAGTATAGGGACAAGCGTATAGTCATGCTCCCCAGGGCCAACGTAATCCATAACCCTAATGGCGTAGTCATCATTAAGCTTAGCCACTATGGTGTTCTCAAGAACCTCCATCAACCTGGCGAATTCGTCAGCATTAACCTCACTACTCACTCTTTGAGGTTGGGTGTGGGTTTATTTTTACTTATTGGGGTAAAGCTTAAAAATAGGATAATTATCCCACTACCCCATGGACTGGAGGTCAAAGGTACTAACCGTGCTGGTGGTTGTGCTGGTAGTTGCGGTAGGTTACTTAGCCTACAGGGTTAATCAACCGGTGCAGGTTAGGGTAACTGTGACATCACCAGTAACCACAACTGTAACCACCTACATGACGACAACCACCACTGCACCAGCCTCAACCAGCACCGTAACCACAACCACATCAATCATAAGTACCGTGACGACGACGATCACTGTAACGACCACCTCGGTTTCAACAGTAACCTCAGTCACAACAACCACCACTACATCCCCACGGCAGGTTAGGATTGCATCCCTCGACCCAGCGTGCTCCCAGATAATCTTCACCCTCGGCCTTGGTAACGAGGTGGTTTTACTGGACACGTACTCAAGGCAAATTCTAACCTACTTCAACGTAACCATACCACCCAATGCAACAATACTCACCTCAATATGGCCAGCCCCATCCATTGAAGCCGTGGTTAATGCCTCACCCACAGTGATTTGCTATGACTTAGGGTGGTATGGCCCATCAACACTAGCCTCCTTCTCAAGCATAGGCATACCCATAATCATAATAAACGGTACTGCTGACAGGACGTTTCAACAGATTGAGGCAGACACTTACCTGGTGGCTAAGGCCCTTGGGGTTCCTGAGAGGGGGCTTAAGGTGGCCTCGTGGATGAGCAACGTGATTAACTCCATCACCGGTAGGGTGTTGGGTTTAAGTAAACCCACTGTCTTGTTCATGGGCTGGAGCAACCCGATATATGCACCGTCAAACCTAACCTTCATTGGGTATGAGATAGGAGTTGCAGGGGGTTTAGATGTGGTTAATACCACGGTGCCGTGGCCAACGTTGACCCCAAGCCAAGTTCTGGTCTACAACCCAGACTACATAATAGCGAGCGACTTCATGGGCAACTGCTCAGCCACGTTGGCCGCCATAATGCAGATACCTGGGATAAATTACACCAAGGCCGTTAGGGAGGGGCATGTTTACGTGTTGGGTAACTTAGCCACAAGCCTGGTTGAGGAGCCAGGCCCATTATCAGTGTACGGTGCTGAGATTATTGCGGCTATACTTCACCCGGAGGCATTTGGGTTGGGCAGTGTGCCTCAATGCATAAACAGTGAATGGGTGCTGAGTACGTTCAAACCTACGTTACCGGGTTGAGGGTGTTACACCGTGGTTAGTAAAGTCAAAATGAGGGGTATTGGCTTATTCCTAACCCCAATACTCCTGCTGATTGGTTTAATATTGAACCTGATACTAGGCGAGGTTGACGTACCATACACATGCCTAGTGGCTTGCAGCCAGGTTAAGTACAGGATTATTATACTTGACATTAGGCTCCCCTCAACGTTAGCATCACTGGTGGTTGGCTACGTGCTGGGGGTATCGGGGGCCGTGATGCAAGGCGTTTTGAGGAATCCACTAGCTGAGCCCTTCACCACGGGTATAGCCAGTGCAGCGGTGCTTGGTGGTTTACTGGGTTACCTACTGGTGCTTGTGGGTGGGTTAACTGGCCCATACTCAACCTTAGCCATACCGATGCTCGCACTTGCCGTTGGGTTATCATCCTCAATTGTAGTAGTTATGCTTGGCTCAAGGCTGGGCGTCATTGGGTTAATATTAATGGGCATACTAATAACGCTACTATCCTACGCCGCATCAATGATACTGATGCTGATGATAGAGTCAATAAACCCAACAGTGTCAATACAGCCCCTCTACCTGCTGTACGGCAACCTAAGCGGCGTGCTTTGGTGGCAAGTGTACGTGATGCTAGCCTCAGCGGTGCCAACAACGTTAATGGTAATCTACCTATCCAGGTACATTGACCTACTGATGCTCGGCGACGACGTGGCTAAGGCCAGTGGCGTTAACCCAGTGAACGTCAGGAGGATCCTAGTTGCCTTAACCTCAGTACCACTGGCCGTGTCGCTGGCCTTCACTGGGATAATAGGCTTCGTGGGGATAATGGCACCCTACGTGGTCAGGCAAATGACCGGTAGGGGGTCTGGTAGCATCGTGGTGCCTTGGTCGGGGTTAGTGGGCTCCCTGATACTGACCTACTCGTACCTAGTCTCAAGGATAATGATTAAGGGTTACGTGGTGCCGATAACAGCCGTAACCGGCATAGCCGGCATACCGCTAATCATGTGGATGATAGTCAGGGGTGGTTTCGGTGCATCCACCTGAACCCCTGGTTGAGTTTAAGGACGCCTACATAGGCTATGGGTCAAGGGTAGTAGTTAGGGGGCTTAACCTAACCGTACCCAGGGGAGGTTTAACAGTACTGCTCGGGCCTAATGGAAGCGGCAAAACCACGGTGATGAGGGCCATCTTCGGCTCCGCTAGGGTCATTAAGGGTGTGTTGAGGGTTAATGGCACGGTCTCGTACTCACCGGCGGAGGTTGATGGTCTAGTTAACTTAACTGTACTGGAGACCGTTAGGACGGCTAGGAGGGGTTATGCCTGGGTTAACAATGAGGATGCCGTTAAAGCCCTTGGCGAAGTGGGTATGCTTAGCAAGGCTAACGTCAGGCTGAGTGAGTTAAGCACAGGGGAGAAGAGGCTAACCATGATAGCCAGGGCCATAGCCAGCAACGCCGATTTAATACTCATAGATGAACCAACCGCTAACCTAGACCCTGGGAATAGGCATAGGGTGCTTAAGGTGATATTAAGCTTAATAACGCAACACACAGTCATGGTTGCAACCCACGACGTGGACTTAGCCCTATTAGCAAACCAAGTGGTCATGCTGAGGGATGGCAGCGTGGTTGATGTTGGCCCACCGGTCGAGGTAATAACCGAGGAAAACTTGGCTAAACTATACGGTGTAAGCGCCAGGATAATGAGGAATGGCAGTGAGGTTCACGTGGTATTCCCAATGCATGAGAAGCCGTAGAGCATGAACCTAAACCTTAAGACCTGTAATTAACCTAAAATAACCTTACGCCATACCCTGCCTTATTTTCACGAACCCTATGAAAAGCTTATTAGGGCCTTGGAGCATGATGCATGTTTAATATGGCTGATGAGTGCCCCAGACTAGTTTTGAGAAGTAGGCGTGCCAGGGCTTTAATGGCCATGCCCTTCGCAATATCGATACCTAGGGAGCCTCCGGTTTCAGTATTGATAGCTAGGGAATTGTTCAATGACCTTAAGTTAAGGATACTAACCACAGTTGGTGACATCGTAACTAATAACGTTGCATCGCATTGGAGGGACCCAGACTTAAGCATCGTTGACTTAAAAACCAGGAGAGGTGAGCAGGTTCAGCTACACCTCATCAACGGTACCGTGTATAGGGTTAGGAATGAGAGGGGTACCTTAAGTGATGAAGCCTTTAACACAGTTAAAAGGGCCTATGGCACTGTGCTTATGGGTGGTAGGGCCACTATAATTGTTGATGGGGAGGAGGATCTACTGGCGATACCAGCGGTCCTAGAGGCTCCAGGTAACACCGGTGTATTATATGGCCTTTATACAGGTTACTTGGTTCTGATTCCTGTGGTAAATGAATATAAGCTTTTAATGCTTAAACTGTTAACCCTATTAGACCAGGATGAATGTGAAACCCTACGTAATAGCCATAGCATCAGTAACAATGGATGGGAAAATAGCAAACCCATACGTGAGGACTAGGTTCACCTGCAGGTATGACCTTGAGAGGTTGTTTAAGGCTAGGGATGAGGTTGACGCAACGATAGTGGGTGCCCAAACCGTGATCGACGTTGATGGCACGTATACGCCTAAGTCGGGTAAGCAGATACTCAGGGTGCTTATAGATGGCGCCTTCAGGGTCCCTCTGGAGTCCAAGTTCTTCTCCTCACCAGCACCGGCGTTAGTGGCTGTGACCGAGAAGGCCCCAAGGACTAAGATTGAGCTTGCCAGGAAGGCAGGCATAGAGGTTATGGAGTTTAACGGCCAGGTTGACGTTGAGGTGCTGCTGAATAAACTTAGCGAGAGGGGTATTAGGAAGGTCCTGGTTGAGGGGGGTGGTGTGGTGTTTTGGCAATTCTTCACGAGGAACCTGGTGGATGAGGTTAGGTTAACCGTGGCACCGTTCATGATGGGTAGGGGGACAAGCCTAATTGAGGGTGACCCACTGAGGCTAAATCAATCACCCAGGTTTAAACCAACCAAGTGGTACCTGTGCGAGTGTGGTAGGGAAATTGTCATACACTATACTAGGGAGGAGTAGGGGTTAAAAACCCTATTTAAACCACATTGTAAGACCGTGACCAATGGTGCCGTTTACGTTTAGATGCATGCCCAACTGTGGCCTATGCTGTAGGTTAAGCCCAGTGACCGTACTACCACACGAGGTCTACCTGATACTGGACGAGGCTGAGGAGCTTGGGGTCGATGTTAAGTTTAAGGTCGGCTACACGATAGTTGATCTCAATAATAAGGTGACCCTAGCCCTCTCATACCTAATGCTACTCAATGAACGCAACGAGTGCCCATTCCTGAGGAACAACAAGTGCATGGTCCACGATAAGTATAAGCCATTAACATGCCGCGCATACCCATACCTGCCCAGGATAATAAGGTACTCCCTAGATAGGTTAAGCAGAACCTTAACCTTTGAGGTTAAGTACGCTGCATCAACAATATGCCCAGTGGTTAAGGAGGGGTTAAGTAATGGATTATTAATTAAACTAAGCACGGACCCCAACCTAGCCAGCCAAATCTTCGTTAACGAGTACCCGGCAGCCATGGAGATGATTGAGGCCAGGAGGGTATACTCGGATTACTTAACGTACCTGTGGAGGATTGGCGAAGTAGACCTAGTTGAGGATGATGGATCCTACAACTATCCTGTGGTCAACTCCTTCTGGTTCATAAGGAGGTATTACCCAGACCTAACCATAGACAAGATCATCAGCATGAGCAGGGCGAGGGAAAGTAGGCCTAGCGGTGGCCATTAAGATACAGTTATAAAACCTTAAAGTAAGGGCCTTAGGGGGTTAATATTGCCACACAAGTCCTTAGGTTAATCAGAGGGCCCCAGGGGAGGCCTAGGAGTAAGTGGGCCTCGTTCATAGAGTGGTTCAATAAGGTTATCATTGACGCAGAAGTCTACGACTACAGGTACCCGGTTAAGGGTGCCTACGTGTGGAGGCCCTATGGGGTGGCCATTAGGCGTAACGTGGAGTCGCTAATACGTAGGCTACATGATGAGTCTGGGCACCAGGAGGTGCTGTTCCCCGTCTTCATACCCTACGAATTCTTCTCAAAGGAGAGCGAGCACATTAGGGGGTTTGAGAATGAGGTCTTTTGGGTTAGTAAGGGCATGAGCGGTGAGGAGCGCCTAATACTAAGGCCAACGAGCGAAACCGCCATAATGCCCATGTTTAAGCTTTGGATAAGGGACCACACGGACCTACCCTTCAGGGTGTATCAAATAGTGAGCGTCTTTAGGGCTGAGACGAAGATGACTCATCCGATGATTAGGGTTAGGGAGATATCCATGTTCAAGGAGGCCCATACTGCACATGCAGATAGGGAGGATGCGGAGAGGCAGGTTAGGGAGGCTGTGGGCATATATAGGAGATTATTCGACGAGTTGTGCATACCCTACCTAATAAGCAAGAGGACTGAGTGGGATAAGTTCGCCGGGGCCGTGTATACGATAGCCTTCGACACGTTAATGCCAGACGGCAGGACGATGCAGATAGGCACAGTCCACTACCTCGGTGAAAACTTCTCAAGGGTCTTCGACGTAAAGTACCTTGGTAAGGATGGTAAGATGCATTACGTCCACACGACCAGTTATGGAGTATCTGAGAGGGTCATAGCGTCCATGATAGCCATCCACGGTGACGACAGGGGCATGCTGCTGCCGCCTAAGTATGCCCCAATTCAAGTCGTGGCCATACCCATAATGTACGGTGAAGACCAGAGCGTATTGAACTACGTTAAGGAGGTTAGTGGTGAGTTGGCTAGGGCTGGGGTGAGGGTTTACGTTGACGATAGGAGGGATAAGACGCCCGGCTGGAAGTACTACTACTGGGAGCTTAAGGGGGTTCCAATTAGGCTTGAGGTTGGTCCAAGCGACGTTAAGGACAACGCCGTTACACTAACAAGGAGAGACACCTTCGAGAAATACACGGCGCCAAGGGGCAGTGTGGTTGAAGCCGTCGAGGAGTTAATGAGACTCATCGAGGATAACATGCGTAAGACAGCCTGGGAATGGTTAAGGAGCCATGTTAAGAGGGGCAGCAGCATTGATGAGGTTAAGAGACTCCTAAACGAAGGTAACGTAGTGGAGGTTCCGTGGAGTGGTGACGAGGAGTGCGGGAAGAGGATAATGGAGTTGACCGAGGCTGATGCATTGGGGACGCCGATGGATAGTGAAGAGACGCCAAGCGACCTAAGGGACCTAGCCTGCAGTGACAGGAAGGCTGAAGTTTGGTTGAGACTAGCCAGGAGGTATTAACCCCCAACACTGGTTTGATTATTGTAGTTAAGCGCATCTATCACGTACATTGATGCTGACCAAACTAGGGGTGATGTTGATGGAAGCGGGTTACCGTAGTTAGGATCTATGGCCTCGGGTAGTAGTCCGTATTCAGAGTGGTTCACAGCCCAGTTAAGTAGGTTTAAGGCAGCCGTGTTGTTACCGACCTCCTCGTAGTATAGGGCTAGGAATAGCGTGGTTATGACCCATGGGGGCTCCTCACCACTGCTATCGTAAAGGTAGGCGGCGTAGTGGTAAACGTCACCACTATACCTAGCTAACCCACCAACCCTACTATCCCACAGATTGCTAATCACACAGTCGACGGCATTAATGGCCCTACTGCTTAACGGGTTGATTAAACCGTAGTCTATGGGTAGTATCACGGATGAATCGTAGGTGGCGCTAACCGGCACCAGTGTGACCTGGGTCTTACCTTTGTAAAACACCTCACTGGGTCTTAAAGCCCTAACGTAGCAGCCACCTATGTAGAAGTACCTTTGCAGGGTTTCATTAAGCCTATTAATCATATCTAATATCCAAGTGTTGTTAAGGCCTAGTTCACCGTAAAGCCTATAGGAGGCCAGTAGGCCGTCGAGGTCAATCGCCTGGGTCCAGAAGTTGTACGCGTACAGGTCTTCCCATATGCTGAGGTCCTGGGGTATTAGGCCACTGGACATTATCCACCTGTATTCCCAACTCAAGGACCTGTTTAACGCCGGTAGTAGCTGCATTATGAGGGTTTTGTTACGGGTTAGTTGGTAGTATTGGTAGACCCCTATTTGAAATAGCCCAATACTATCGTACTCGGGTATGCCATAGCCGTGGTCAGGCTTACCATTGAAGAAGCTGTACCTGGTGAACCACACCCCACTGGAATTCTGGACTTTAGCCATCCACAGCCAATACCTGGCGGCGGACTCATAATGCCCAGCATCCTGAAGCGCCATGGCGTCGAAGGATGAGTCCCTAACCCACGTGTATAGGTATATTGGTTCAGGTGAGGCTGCGAAGCCGCCTATTAACGGGTTTTGGCTATCCTTAATTAGTAGGAGGCTTAGGTAGTACTCATCCAGCAGGCACCCCTCTAAGTTAGGTTTCCTGGACCTCAATAGCCACGACTTAACCCTCTCACCGTTAATCGCCAAGGCCTGTGTTAGGTTAATTGGCTTAGTGTCAATGGCCAACTCAAGGTAGCTGAACCCAGTGCTCTTAACCACCACCTGCACAACCTTACCCACCATAGATACCGCGATTGATGAGCTTGGGGAGTAGACCGTTATGTTGGGCTCGCCGACTATGGCAACGCCACCACTAACGGAGCTGTATGTGTAGTTACCGGAGGCTTCAATCACGTAGGTTAATGGTGCCGTCGAGTTCTGCACTATGAAAACCAGCCCAGTGTAGGGTGGTACCATGAACTCCAGCCACCCATTAGTCCCATTAACAATCAGCGTATTGTTCAGGGTTAGGTAGGACCCGTGAACATTGCCTATGTTATCCACATATAGGCTAACGTTAACTAGACCAACCCCATCAACCAGGAGCCACCTTATGGACGTAGGCATGGTTACCAATGCGCCACTTTTGCTTAACCCAAATATTGGGAAGCCGGTTGACACCAGGATACTCATGTTAACCCAGTTACTGAGAAGCATGTATGATGGGGATGGTGGTACCCCATAGGGCAACGCTGGGCTGGCAACACTACTAAAGGTGCAGCTGCCACTTAACCTAAGGCTCACCACTGAGGCATGAGGCTTAAAGCGAATTATAATCATCATTAAAGCGGTGATCACCAAGGCAATCACAACCACGGTTAAGGCTACCCTACTCCAACTTACCATAACACCAACCACCACATACGCCCTTAATAAAAAATTCGTAGCCTTACCAAATTCTACGAAACCCTTACCCCTCAAGGTGGGGTGTATCGGTTTAAACATAATTCCTCCAAGATATGGCTGATAACAGGATTGGGAGTAGGGGAAGGAATAAGGCGGTGGAGTGGCAATGATGCTAGCAGTGGCTACGTGGGTCCTCGGCCTTGGCTAATACTACATTGAAGACGCAATACTAAACATGTAGGCTGTTAGTTTGATGAATCTCAACATTAATATCACTTGTTAGAAACCAGCCTAGCAATGTCACTGGGATTAACAGTTTCCCACCCCATATCTTATTATGTGTCTTAATCACGCTGATACAGGCGCTAACTAGGATACGGAGTAAGCAAACCACAATAACATTCTACCGCTTCAAAGCTTAATGAAGCCTAGGCACAGGCTTTAATACACAGGACTAATTGTAGGTACGCTAAGGCTGATTGCTTACTTAGTGGAGCTTAAACCTTAATTGTGTGATCTTGTGTTAAGTAGGTTTAACCATTCATCACTTGATATTTCTCATTCTACTTCTTATTAATGTGCTCGATAGTTTAACGCCGTAACCATCCTTAATTATGGGTATTGATACTATTATTAATGGGTTTAACCCATTCTTAACCCTAATGTCGTTTATCTCGAATGCCCTTGGTAATGTTTCTGGGCTGACGACAATACCGTCAATGCTTGGGTCGCTTATGGCAGGTCCATATGGGTCATTTATCTTCTCAACAATCACGCTGTCCCTATCCGCCTGAAGCTCTCTGGTTAACGTTACTAGCAGTTGGTTAACCCTCTCCTCAAAGGGCCTAACCTTATATGACTTGTAGGATTGAGCGAACTCATCACTGGTGACGCCAATAAGCAACCTCTCACCGTGTTTAACTGCGGTGTAGAGTAGCATTATGTGTCCACTGTGAATCGTGTCAAATGTACCACCCAGGGCTACCTTATGTAGCCTAATCATCACACCCTTAGATTAACCCTGAGGCGCCGGATATTAAAGCTTACGTACCTAACAGCAGGTTTGCGCCATCAGGCGGGGACGGGCATCGACGACTCTGCCATTAATGACAGGGCCCGTAGTTCTGCTGGTAGTAATTGCAATTGGCTGGGTTGGGTGTTAGTTAGGAGGCCGTTTATGGGGGTTAAGTTTTTGATTATGAAAGCAAGGTCATGTGAAAAGGGAATTATAACCACTAAGATGCAGCAAACCCAAAATGGCCTAATATCACGCACTAAGCTGGGACAAAAATTTATTAAAAACCTGAACCGGGGTGGCTTTATGGCGAGTAGGTGTATGAAGTTTGTCCAAGACGAACTGGGCTCCGTGGTTGGGAGTATAGTGCTGGTTAAGCTTAGGGATGGGACAACCATAAGAGGTGTTTTGAAGAACTACGATCAGCACATGAACCTGCTGCTGGATAATGCTGAGGAGATAATAGACCCCAAGATGTCGATTAAGAGGGGTATGGTTGTGATAAGGGGCGATACGGTGCTCTTCGTCTCACCGATAACATCATAATACCCAGGGTAGGGAGGTTGGGTAGTGAGCTTGGATCTGCACAACTCAGGATAAAGCCTACCCACCATGGCTTAACAATAAATAAATAACACCTTACTTCAATGGGCTTAAATTTTAATAAGGTTAAACCCTGTTGCCGTTCATGGCCGCCGACGAGGAGATTTTAATCGTGCCCCAACCAAGGCAACTGCAATTCACAGGTAAGTGGTTTAGGTTTGACGGCTTCAGTAACCTACCCGACTACATGTTGTCTGATTTCAATATCCCTAAGGGTTCTTGGGTGGTTAATTTGAGTGAGGAGGAGGGTGATAGATGCACCATTAACGTTACTGAGGGCTTGATCGAGGCTAAGGGTAATAAGGCTATTTGCTACGCGACCATGATCCAACTGGCACTTCAAAGGAGGGGCTTCATGCCCAGTGTCGAGGTTTACGAAGAGTTCAACTTCAAGATTAGGGGGTTCCACCTGGACATAGCCAGGGGTGGGGTTCCCAAGGTGGATACCTTTAAGGGCATTATTAGGTGGCTGTTCCTGCTCAAATACAACTACTTCTTCATATACCTAGAGGACCTCTACCCCTGGAGGAGTTACCCTGATATAGGTGTTTCAAGGGGTAGGTTGACGGAGGAGGAGTGGAACGCCATCGTTAACTACGGTGAGTTGTACGGCATAGAGGTTGTGCCGTCGCTCGAGCTACTCGGCCACATGGAGAACATACTCTCCCTGCCTAAGTACAGTAGGTTTAGGGAGCTTTGGTGGGTTCCGAGGGATGGCACGTTGGATGCTAGTAGTGAGGAGGCCAGGGCATTCGCCCTGAGACTCCTCCAGGATGTCCTGGAGACCAGTAAGTCGAGGCTCATCCACATTGGTGGTGATGAGACCTGGTCACTGGGTAGGGGTAGGAGCCTTGATAGGGTTGGGTTCGTGTTTAAGGGGCCTGAACTATACCTAACCCACTACAGGGCGTTGCTCAACATGGTTAAGAGGTACGGTAAGGTGCCTGTGGTTTGGGGCGACATGCTAACCGGGGTTTACCTACCCAGCGAGGAGAGGGTAATGTGGAGCAACGTCATTAACGACAAGATGTGGGATGAGGTCATTATAGCCAACTGGAACTATGAACCATTGAGCGTAGAGGAGTTTAGGGATATGATAAGCAGGGTCGGGCACTACAATAATCAACTGGCCTGCCCAGGCTTATCGAACTGGAACAGGTTCTACCCAAACTTCGAAAGGGCTTTAACCAACATCAGGAACTTCCTGACAGCCGCCAGGGAGAGTGGGCTTAGGGGCTTCCTGATAACGGCCTGGGGTGATGATGGCGAGGAGTGCCTATTCACATACCTAACACCACTAATACTAGCATCAATGGAGATAGCCGAGGGTACCGGTGACTGGGAGGCCAAGTGGGTTAGGTTAAGCGGTGAAGGTGAGGATGTACTTAAGGCCCGTAAACTATTCGGCAGCAGCGTGGTTGCCGACAACATAAAGAACGTGGTGTACCTGGACAGGTTAAGCACATTAAGTGAGGAGGTTAAAAGCACTATTAAGGATGCTTGGGGAAAAATCCTCAACGAGGTCAGTGGCGTAAAACTGCCCGAGGACCTGGAGCTGATAAGGAGGATGATGGAGGTTGGGTTAAGGGCCATTAACGGTGAGGCCAGGGAGGACGACTACTGGAGTTTAATAGAGACC
>Ga0081534_100149_pt1 | contig 25089 bp, 53 predicted proteins | sample MonGeyMetagenome_FD_71019 | JGI IMG/M metagenome (GOLD analysis project Ga0081534, IMG submission 71019) | Hypoxic/sulfidic aquatic microbial communities from Monarch Geyser, Yellowstone National Park, USA - MG (SPAdes) v1 (version 2) | ecosystem: Environmental > Aquatic > Thermal springs > Hot...
TACCCTCAATGACAACGGTAGGGTAGTCTTTTAACATGAGGATAACTTCAGTCTCACAACACGGGTTTGCGATAACTAAGCGGTCAAGTTTACCTTTTACAACAACATAAATGTACTTATCAGAAACCTCCTCAATTTTGCCCGTAATCTTAGCTGTTAACTCCATACCTTAAAAAAGAAAAAAATTAGTCTTCTTCAAAAAAAGACTCATCAAGAAGGTCTTCATCTTCTTCCTCATCAGCCTCTTCTTCTGGTACCTCAGTTATGTTGATACAGCATGTCTCAACATTGAACCTCTTTAATGTTTCGCCTTCTTTATTGAGGAATTTTAGGGTGAAGACTTCTCCTTTAACTACTACTTTACCGTTTTCGTATTCTTTAGTTTTTAAGTTAACACCCTCAATAACGAGTCTTTTGTATGGGTTTTGGAAAAAGAGTGTTTTTTCTTGGTCACAGTACTTAGTGCTTAACGAGACTGTATCTATGTCTCCTACAATTTGTACCGCGTAGTCGGAATAGGTTACTCTTTGAACATTCCCGTAGACTTTTACGTCTATTTTCATTTAGACCCCCATCATGTTTTTGATTCAGTGTTTAAAAAGTTTTCACTATCGGCAAACTCACGCGGTGAAAGTCTGTGGATAACGCCTAACTTACCGTTTTTGTCATAAATGTAGTATTTTTCAACATCACCGCTAATTACAATAAAGTTTTTAGTGTTAATGAAAAGTTCAAGTTTATCGCCGTAAAACTCTACGATAGCTTTGTCTCCAATGTCTCTAGCAATCCTTATAAGCTCTTTATTTATGAAGTAGACTTTGTCTATGTCACCTTTAACGCTTATTTTATCCCAATAGTTTTCCTCAACGTTTAGCTTATCGCCTCTAATGATTATCATTACCTTCATAGTTACTTCTCCTCCACAAATGCAAACTCTTTGTCACAGTCATTAATTCTGTAAGTACGCATTACATCACCTTTCGGGTTGAGGAATGTAATCTTTTCAACATCACCGCTAAACAATACCATTGTAGGTGATTGATAAACAACAGTCATGTCTTTACCGGTAAAGATTGTTGTATCATTCTCGTTTTGGTCTTTGTAAAATAGTAAGTCAATGCATTCGTCTTTCAAAAAAATTGCCACTATCACTTTTCCGGTTACAGAGACTTCATAACTTGTATGAAAATTTACGTTAAGGTCTTCTCCATTAAGTACAATACGGGCTTTTACCATGTTTATCAAAAAAAGAGAGGTGTCTTAATTTAAAAACTTTAATTAGTAGTAATCACGAAAGCGGGGAATTAGGAAGAAGTAGTAAGACCCGTGTTTGATTATTTTTACCTTATACTTTTCGATAGTCTCAACTCCTTTACAAATGTTTTCATCTACTATTTCTGGATAACAGCCGTTACCTACGGCAACCCAAATAAAATGCCCGCATGAATCGCCTACATCTTCTTCACCGTTAGGGTACTCAACCCAAAGCGTAGTTTTATCCAATTCGCATTTATGGTGGATTTCATCACCAACTTTTTCGGTTATAATCATGGTCTCACCGAGAAAAGAATGAGAAGGAAATTAAAAAAATTTATAGCTTAGTTAAAATTCATCTAAATCCGGTTCTTGTAGTGTAGGTTGTTCAAACGTGTAAAGTGTTACGGTTAAGCTTTCCTCTGGTCTTACTTCATAGCTCTCTAAAAGCCCTTCAACAATAATTAGGTCTCTGGATACATACCTAACATTGAGGGCTAAACCTTTAAGAGTAATTGTGGCGTATTCATTGGCGAATTTAAGGACTTTACCGGTTTTTCCTATGAAAGAGATTGAAATCTCTTTAAGGATACCACTAACTTTTATCTCTGATGTTTTAGGTACTTCAACACTGAGGTTTGAACCGCGTATGTAAACAACCGCGTAACCCATACTATCACCTTAAGAAAATTGAAGTAAGGGGTTAAAAAATTAGATGTCTTGAGTGTAGGTCTCGGGTTTGTGGTTCTCGTTTAAAAAAACGGTTTTGTCTTTGAAATCATAGCACTCATCAAACCACTCACACAAAAATTCCTTAAAGTTCATTTTGAACCACTTTTCTTATTGTATTGCTTATAACTCTTCTTAGTGTAGGTAGTTGTCTTCTTACTGTATGTTTTTGTACCGCTATAATACTTTCCGTTACCGTAAGTTTTACCGTTAACGGAATACTTCTTTGAGTAGGTCTTAGTAGAGGACTGTTCTGTCTCAGTTTTTTTAGGTTCTTGCGGTGTTTGCTTTACCTCTGTTTGTTGGGTCTGGTCAGTTTGAGAGGTCTCGGGTTCTTTAGTCTGTTGAGGCTGTAACTCAATGTCAAAAATTTTCGGGTTCTTTATGGTCTTCTCTAAATCCTTAAAGTATTCGTTGAGGTCTAAAGCCTTTGGTGCTAATTGCTGAACAAACTGTTCTAAGTCTACAACGGTTTTGCCTTCTTGGTTTACATTCATGATTTTTAGGGCTGTGTCTACAACGTCTGAGTACTTGAAAAATTTACCATGCATGCCTAAAAAAATGCCGGGTGTGACTTGGAACCTTTGTGTTGTAGTGTCTACTAAAAAAGAGTTTGCACTTAACTTAGAGAGGAGGTCTTGAACAGAGATTTCTTTGGGCATAATTAAAGAGTTGATAGGGGGGTTAAAAAATCTTATTGCTTTTGAATTTTAGCCTTTATAGCGTTTAACACGTCTTTATCACTGATGTAAGACGCAATTAACATGTCATGTAGGTCAGCTAGTTCAATTGTTAAAAAACCATAATCTTTATACAACTTTAGGATAGCATAGAGTACATAATCCAAAAAGAAGTATTTGCCGTTGTGGTGGAATAACTCACCGCTTACAACTCTGAACTTACCTTTAGGGGTTTCAACAAAAAAAGAGCTGTCAACTACCTTTTGGATTAAATCCGTTACGTAAAACTTTTCGGGCATAGTTAAAGTTAACAATTTGCGGTTTATAAACTTTCCAGTTTATGCTCTATTTCTTTAAGTTTTTTCTCCAATCGTTTTAACCTTTTTATGATGTCTTGTGCTTTTCTTTGTATTTCCCAAAACACGAGTCTTACGAGTAAGTAAATAATCAGTAACGCGTAATAAAAGCTCTGTTCCGCCAATTACAACACCTACAATTATCCACTCGGTCAACTTAAGTACCCCTTTCTTTTCAGTGCTAAGTAACGCCCTAAAACAGTCCTAAATTCTGACAAAGTGATTAAACCCGCTCTGTAAAGGTGTCTGAGTGAGTCTACACATTCACTAAAAGACATGTTGCAAAGTTTGTAACAGTAATTACATTTAATAAAAGTAACATAATCACGGATTGCCTCGGAAGGTGATTCGTAATAAAGGTTAATCAAAGGACAGCCTAACTCGGGCTGTGTCATGGCAAGTCTAACGGCATGTTCAAAGTTGTGTACCTTTCGTGATGTCATTACTCTCACCTTACGAAACTTTTTAAGTTAGCTCTACAATAAAAGCTTATGAGACTGTACTTACTTGATAGGTTTGATTTAAACATGTTTAAAGGATACCCCGTAAACGTGACAATAGACAGAGCGTATGAAGATGAGGTGTGCTTAGCATTAGAACTTCATCAAGAAGAAGGGGATTTGGTAAACACTGTTGCTGATGAAGAGACAGTTATGCAAATAGGTGAGCTGTGTGGGTTTGAACTGATGATGGGAAAACCCCAAGAGGTTAAACTGGAAGAAGGGGATAAGGCTTACATAATGAAAAAAGAAAACGGGAAATTGACTTTTTGGGAGATTTTAGTCTGAGGAACACTCTGATGAGCAAACCTCTGAGCTGATTATTTCTACTTCTTTGTTTCCTATCCTAAACTTAAAGTCAAAATTAGGTGCGTAGATTACAAGTATTATGAAGACTAATAAAAGGAGTGCTAACATAGTCTCACCTTAATCAGAAATTAAAGTTAAACCCGAATGAGTTACTTTCGGAATTGGTTTGTGTACTCTCACTTGTACTTACGTTTACTAGATTACCTAGTAGTCCTCCCAACAAGTTGTTGACAATAGTACCTACTTCACTTATGTCTTCTTGTAAATCACTTATTATGGGGCTGTTGGGGAATAAATAATTAACAACTCCTACTAAATCCTCTAACGATTCCGTAACATCAGTCACAACACTACTTAAAGCACTGTCAAGTTCTGATACGTTAAGACCACCTTCAGAACCGATTGCTTTGACAAGTTGGTATACAACACCAATTATTTTGAGCAAGTCTGTTAGCACTTTACCTAACTGTATCAAAACGTTTGTACAGCACTCAGATGTATACTCACTGAGAGCCGTAATCTCACTTTGTTCTGAAACTAATTCTTCACTGAGGTTATTTATTTCACTTTGGTGTATCATACTTTCAACGAAAAGTACAGCAACTTCAGTCTCTAAAGTGTTAACACTTTCGGATAGTGAGGCTGTTTGTTCAAACAAGAGTTCTATCTCACTTTGCTGATAAGCCGTAGTTTCTGAAAGTTCTGAAGTCTGTTCAAACAAGAGGTCTATTTCGCTTTGGTGGTAAACTAATACTTCAGACTGGTACTCTAACTCGGAAGTAACTACTTGACCGTATTCGGCTAAGTAAAGTAGATACTTAATGTAAACTTCTAACGGTTTACCCGTGAATTGAGGTATACCACTATAAGCAAATACACACGGGAATAAGTAAGAGGCAATTGTTAGGAAGAAAGCTAAATGTCTGACATCATACCTACCACCGTTTATGTAAGCTAAGAAGTCCTTAAATCCTATTTTATTCAATTGCCAATCAAGACCCTTAAGCAAAGCCTCTTGAACAGCGGGGTTTTGCAATACGTAACTGATTGCCTCTTGAATGGAAAGCGTGTGAAGTAAAGCATCTACTAACACATAATCATTTTGCTGTAAGGCGTATTGCATGATGAGGTTGAATGAGGCGGGGTCTATACGCCCGTAACGGTACCAAATGAGAACAGTACCATCACCGCTAATAGCAAACTTATTACCGTATTCGGTTACAATTGTAAAAGTATCAGACTTAATAACGTTTGATGAAAGGCTTATGTTACCGTATACTATGAAATCTACGGTTACATCAATGGGTAAAATAAGGGGATTTGAGAACTGGTAACCTAAATTTAAAACAGAAAACTTATTGCCGTAGGGAGTGTAAACTGTCTTAGTCTGTTCGGGAATGTCACCTATTGTTGAGATTAAGTTAGGGAGTTTTGTTATGACTTTATTGTTTGATGTGTACATAGCCCCATCTTAGTTATTTTAATAAGCATAGGACTCGGAAGTTTCCGAATAGGTCTCACTTTCAGATGTTATGGTGGGAGGACATAATGAATAGGCTTTAAGGACTTTACAATAGTTGTATTCACTTTCCGCGTAAGCACAAATTTCGGAATCGTTAGTTGTAATGCATTCTTTAACTAAGTTTACAAACTCTGAATAACACGGTAGGTTACTGTAACTTTGGCTAGCTGTACATGCTGAAAGGAGTGAGTTACAGACAGTACACGCGTTTTCGTATACTTGTTCACTCTGGTATTCTGAGCATAAATAACATGCGTTACTGATTAAGCATGCGTAATTACAACATGGGAAGTATAGTTCACTTTGTTTTAGGTTGTTTAATGCATCAACACAGAGGTCACAATTAGTGTTTTCATACAAACATTGCTGACAATAATCAAGTTCACTGAAAACATAGAGTTCACTAGACTGTATTACTGTTTCACTAACATAAATTTCACTTGGGTAACTTTCAGTGGTTTGTGTTTGTTGTTGAGCTTTGTTAAATTGTGAAATCAATGACTGTAAAACATTAGCAATTGCTTTAGGTATTGAAAAGAGCAAACTGAAAATTTCATTAGTGGTAAAGAATGAAACTTGTTGACTCGGCTCTGTAATTTGAGGTTGTGTGTAAGTACCACTGGTTTGCTGTACCGGGTTTAAGTTGTATTGTGGGCATTCCGGTGGAATTATACCGGATTGCTGACAGCCGGATGGAGAACAGCCTAATTTTAAAATCAAGTATAAGTTTACTTGAGGACATGTACCTATAGCACAACTACAGTTTATGAAGTTACAGATAAAGTTTTGTAGGAAACCGAATGGCTGAATACATGTTGATGCACACACACCGAATTTAGGTGTACAGAAGTTAATAACCGGTATACAGAACTGTAAACAGAACCCAACACCGAAACAGATAGTAAGGTAAACTAGACTACACACTACATCTAATAATAGGTTGATGAACTTAACAAATAGGGAAGAGAAGAACCCGATACCGAAACCGATAATGTAGAATAAATCACCCAAAACAGTATAAATTGTCTGTTCAATACTACTAAAGAAACAGCCGTTTAAGAAACCGTATGGTTGTGTTGGTAAACTAAATTGGTCAAGTACACCGTTATTGAAACCTAATACAAAGTAAATGAAAGGAAGTGTTATAAAGTCAATACCGGGGTAAATGATGTAATAAATTAGGAAATCTAAAACGTTATCAGCATTCACAAGAAATTCATAAGCCATACAGTAAAGGAATCGTGCGGGTAAAGAGACTACAAAAAGCATAAGGAAAGGCAAATTAACAAAGAAGTCAGCTATTGAAGTTATTGTGGGTAATAAGTCACAAAGAGGACTTTCTATAGCTTGAGTAGTAATTTGCGGGCATGTTATTACGTTGGGCTGAAATTGAGCGGTAAGGAGGCAAATGGGTTGTAATCCTCTGTTACAACTACTTACATTACATGACATTTAACCACCTTGAGGAGGTATACAATTGTTGGGGTTTAAGTCTATACAAATTTGTTTACCGAATACAGCTAATACTATGTTAATAAGGGCGATAATCGGGATTGACATGATAATCATTATGTAACCTATTAAGCAAAAGATTTGGTCAAAGATGCTGAAATACGGGCGGGCTTTCTGACAGAAATTAGCGTAACCTTGAGGGATTTGTACACATTCGTTATTTTGAGTACAGCCCGGGCATTGGCTGAAACATGAGTAAGAACTACCCGGTACTAAAGAGCAAAATAGGACAATAGGTGGAAAGAGGTTTGCGATTAAACCGTAAATAGGTATTTGAGTGATTGATGTAAGTGTACATAGGAAAAACCGGGGAGGTATTGTAAGTATCCACAGCATAATAAGGGGTAAGTTGACAACAAAAGACGTTAAGTTGTCTATACCGGGTGGTGTTAAATCACAAAACCCGGCTATCTTTTGCTGTATGGGTAACATTATCTCACCTTAAAGATGCGTGATAGCCTAATGTTAGCTATACCGGTGATAAAGAAAACGAGTGTGGGTATTAGGATAACAGCTAAAGACGGGAAGAAGATGTTAATAATGTCAGCTAAAGGTAAAGCCATGAGATAGAATAAATAAAGGAATAAAGCCACCGGTAGTAAGGGAAGGGTAATTATAATAATGGGTAAGTTTACGGCAAAAGCTGAAACACTGTGGTAACTAAAGATTGAGTAATAAATGCAAAGGATAAAGAAGAAGTTGAAGAGGTTTAGGTCACAGTTCTGGTAGTTCTGGTTCTGACACATTTGGCTGATGCTAGCATAGCAATTGCTCATGTCTTATTGTAATTCTTTAATCACGCGTTAAAAGTAAAAGAGTCTTATTTTTTATCTTTTTTCTTTAACTTTTGAGCAATTAAATAGAGGATTATGCCGGCAAACGCAATGGTCAAATCAATGTACCAATACTTAGTTAATTCTTGACCTAACCACTCCATTTTTTCAGTTAATTTATCACGAAAATTGTTTAACTTTTCTTTAAAAGTCACAAAACACCAGCCTCAACTAAGAGCAAAGTAATCGTTGAGATACTCATTACAATTAAGAGAATGATAATAATGGTTAGGAATGTGGGTGACCTTAAAATTGTTAGAGCCATGCTCTCACCTACAAGTAAGTTTCAGAACTTTCACTTTGTAATTGGCGTCTTAATTCCGCTATCTTTTGTCGGGTGATAGGACAACCGCCTTTCGTAGTTATGTTAATTTTAAGCAATTTACCTACAGCAAAACCGAGTGTGAAAATAAGAGCGTAAATTAGGATTTTCTTGTAATCCATACCTTAAAAAACAAAAAAAGGTGTTTTACGGTTGTTGATTTTGAGGTTGAGTGACGATACTAATGGAAATCTGAACTGATTTAAGTAGGTTGATTAAATCCAATACTATTAACGTAACGGAAATTATAAGTAGTGCTGTAATTTCAGTTTTTTCGGGTGGGGTTAGTTTTGAAAGTAACATACCTTAAAGGGTAAAAAAAGAGTAACTTAGGAAAAAAGGGTTTAACTGTTAATCGTTACGGTTTCACTTATTAGTCTGTACAAACCATCAGCTATAAGGGCGAAACCTATGATGTCAGCTAAGTAGTAGTTTCCTAAGAACACTGTTAAGATGAAACCTAAAATTATAGACACGTAGTAGGGGTAATTGTTGAGGAATGACTTTTTGATGAAGTATAGTGCAATACCGGCAATTATAGCACCAACTACTGTGTCTAATGCCTCAGCTGTGTTAACAGCTAACCCGAAACCAGTTATTTTAGGTACATTTATGGTTAGGGTCATGACCACCACCTCATGAGGACTCTATTTTTTGAACCTCTTTTTCCATTAGTCTTGCAACACCTAACGCTAAAATTCCAAACCCTATAGTCTGTAATGAACCAGAAGTGAATAAGGCTAAAGCCACACCTATGGCAATAACAACAAACCTATTTGTGGTTATACTCCTTAGGAAGTAATAAGCAATCGCCACAATTAATGCGTCTACTAGTATGCTAACGGGTCTTGTAGTTACTGTGTTGTAACCGGGGGTTGTTTCAACTACAACAGCCATACCTTATCACCTCTTTTAACCGTTATAGCTTATAGCACTGGTCATTATACCGTTTATCTTATCAATAACTTTTGCTGTGTTAGGTGCATAAGTCTGTAAGATGGTCAGACCGGTCTCCATGTTTCTAGACTTCAATAGTGTTGGTACTTGGTCTCTGTATTGCTTACCGGCTTTAATCATAGCCTCATCAGTCTTAACTAACCTACCGTAATTTGTCTGTTGTACAAGTTGATTAATGAAGGAGGCATACTGAGTTGGGTTAGTCTTCTTCATAGATTCTAAAAAGCTGTAGGGGTCAGCCATGAATTTTGCGTAACCACTTGGGTCAAGTTTCTTAAAACCTTCTAAGAAATTCCTTAAAGCATCTGATTTATACTCACCGATTTCAGTACCTTCAAGACCCATTTCAACTTGAACCCATGCGTTATACTGGTTAGCACCCTCAAGTAAACCACTTATGTAATTATTCGCCCCCGTAAGTATTCCGGTTACGTAATTAATAGTGGCATCCGGGTTTACTTGAACAACATTTTTCTTACTTTTCTTATGCCTTCTAGCCATGAACTATCACCTTAATTTAGCTTATAACTTCAACCGGGATTTCTTTACCTTTCTCTTTAATAGTTATTTCGGGAGTCTCAACTTTAACAACATTAGGCATACTCGGGGCGGGGGTTGGGGCAACAAATGTAGTTAAAGTCCTAATCATGTCACCCACAATTGGGGTTTGTAGTTCTTCTTTCAATAAGTCAACTTTCTCTTCAAGTGGTACTTTGTTCATCATTTGCTCATAGTCTTTAGAGGCTTGAGACACTTTCATACCTACTATTGCTGACCTTACCCAATTCTCTTCTGGAGAAACTTTTTCTGGTAACCTTAAGCCGTTTAAGTAAGTACTCTCGAATGCAATCCATTCGTTGAACTTATAGCTGTTTAGTACAGCATTTATTTGCCATTTAGGAGTGTTAATAATGGCTCTATACAACCACTTTCCAGTCCAGTTAGAAGGGAAAACCAAACCTTTAGTCTTGTGTCCACCTTGCTTATGAGCCATTCCTTATCACCTTACACCGGTTTATAAACTTACGGAACAGTAGTTACGGTCTCTTTGAAAGTAGTTTGAGGTAGATAGGTAACTTTGGTCTGGTTAGTGTAGTCATAGTATAATGCAAAACCGAGTACCAGTATACCGAATAGGACAACAGTGCTTAAGCTGTTTGCATTGTTAAGGTTTCCCGTTACACTTAAAACTAAGAGTATAGCACCGATAGCCAAAACGGCTAAGAAGGTTGTACTACCCGCCATTATTATCACCTTACTAAGGTTTTTAAAAACTCAAGACCGCCAAACTTGTACAGTATCACGAGTAAGTCAAGTATGTTTACAAAGATTGACATAAAGACCAGAAAATTAGGGTAACGGAAAGATAAGTAGTAAACGAAAAGGGCAATAAAAAATGCCGATAATGCTAGGAAAAGAACCATGACTTATCCCAAGTTAATTTTCATACGCGTTACGGGTGAAATTTCAACTTCCCTTTTAGGTTTATACTGAGTGATTGTAGTTAGGATACGATAAGTAATTTCATTAATAATTTGGTCATTCAGCTCATAATTAGGGTGGGGTTGAACAGCATAAAGAAAAGGTAAATAGTTGTACACATCATCAACCACAACAACACCTTCCGGTTTTCTACCGTATTCAGCAATAACTTCTTCTTTAGGTCTTCTACCTAACCAGTCTACAATAACTTCTCTAGGGCGTCTACCGTATTCGTAAAAAAGAGTCTCTTGTTGAGGTGGTACACCGTAGTAAACATAACGCGTAAAAGGGTTACGTCTTATTAACCTCAGCTGACTCATACCTTAATTTCCTTTTAATACGCTCAGCCACAACCATTGCTTTTTTGAAGTCTGTTGCGTCTATGTCACCGTATCCCCTTATGAGAAAGTTTGCATCAGCCAAATCATAAAAAAGCCTTTTTCTTAACTTTTTAATACCTAAAAGCCTCTTTAACTCACTGTCATGTCTAAAGGCTTTGAAAAGGACAAGAGGGCGGGCTATCCTAACTTCTTGTAGGATTAATTCCGAGAGCTGATTTTTTCTCCTCATGAGTAAAAAAGAGCTTAGAAAAAATAAAAAACTTATGGGAGTAGAGTAATGTTCTCGTATTTGTCTCCTTCTTTGTATGTCAACGTTATAGGCTTACTGATAGGGTGTAAACATAGGTCAAATGTATAAAGTAATAATTTAACCCTAAACTCACACGGGTCTGACTTTTTAATAGCGTTAAAGTAATAGCCGGGATTGCTCAGCACAAACCCTTCAGACTCATGAGTAAATTCCTTATCATCTAAGCATAGTGTTAGTACTCCTAAGTTTGATACTACTTTAGTAAAGCCTCTACAGTAGAACACATCTTATCGTAATTTATTTAGCGGGCGCGGACTGAGCCTCTTTCTTTTCTGATTTCTCTATAGCCTCACCGGTCTTAGAGATTGAATGTATAGCCATCATAGAGGACATAGTTGCATTATGTGCATCAGCAATTGACTTAAGGACTTCTTTCTTCTCTTGTCTATCCATGTACCTATCATAAACACCGTATGCTGTTATTGCTAATGCCATTGCTGTTAACACATAAAGAAAGTCTTGAAAAAGAGTTACAAACTCAGACATACCGGTCACCTTACTGAGATTTAAATAGTTAGAGCTGATTGAAGATGTTGTAAGGGTTGTTAGGTGATGTGTACAGCTTAACGTATAAAGCCGTAATGACTATTAGACCTATAAGTGCAATAATTGAGAAGTAATAAGGATTCATTTATTACCACCTCCACCGCATCCGGGGTCTGGTATAAGTAAAGGCAAACTTGTATTTAGTCTATTATTAATTATGTCTAATGTACCTATTATTATTTCGCCTATTCCAAACAAAGCTGTCGATTTAAACCTAAATACGTCTTCAGTTGATAAGCTTAACAAAAGTATGAAGAATAGAATAATAACACCGCCTAAGAACCTACCGTAATAGTTTTGCAAATTAAAGCTTTTTACTATCAAGTATGCCAATGCGTTAGAAAGTATTAGTATTGCAATGCCTATGATTAAATTAACAACACCGCTTTCTGAAAAAGGTGTAATACCAATTTGAATAGGTTCAAGAATTGCCATTTTAATCACCTTACATTATGCTAAATTAGGGTCTAACCATGCGAATTGTGAGTTACTTACAGCCAAATAGTCAGTAATACCTATTATCAGCTCTATTATACTCAGTATTACAGTAAACGGTGAATTAAAGAGTAATGCTAAGAGGAATAATACACCGGCTTGAAATAGTCTTGCGTCTTGACAGACGTTTAACTTAAAGTACTGTAATAAAGCGTTAACGAAACCGGATGTAACTATAAGTAAAATAACAGCAATGAAAACATCAACGGTATCCACACTAATACCGAAAAACCCCATGGTCTCACCTTAATACTCTTAATAATTGTATAACGTATCTAAAATACGCGTCAAGTGTATCGGCATTAGAGACTATTACGGGCTGAGGTTTAAACCGTGAAACAAGTTTGGGTTCATAGTACAGCTCATTAGCTGTTGAAGGTGCATAGCGGTAAAAGTACTCATAATCAAATGATGGGGCGTATTTCAGCTTATAAGACTGTGAAGAATAGTAAAGCGGTGCATAATCTTGATAAGTAGAAGTTGAATAATTAGGTGCATAATCATAATAACTTTTTGAAATAACAGAGCGGTTTATGAAAGATGCCGGTGCGTATTTATAACTTGAACTTGTAGAAGTACTCTTACTGTTTGTAGGGGCAAAAACAGAACTGTAACTTCTGGAGGTACTGGTCTTATGTAAGTTTGTAGGGGCAAAAATAAAGATGTTTTGTCCTTGTCTCCTTCTCGGCATTATGTCACCTCATTTAACAGCTTATTGAGCAAAATTAAGTGAGCCTTAGAGACAATTAAGGGTTTAGGTTTAGCCCTAATCTCAAATTCAGTAACCGGCTTAATTTTCACACTCTCTTCCGGGGCATACTGGTCAATGAAAGTATCCGGCAACCCGTAAGTGGCATAAGTAAAAACGGGGTAAGATTCTTGAACAACTTGAGGGTTGTATGTTATACTTTCCTTATCTTTAGGTGCAAAATCCTCAACAGCAATTTGCGTTAGATGAGGTTCATAATCATAATCCTCAAAATACTTGTAAAAGTCTTTAGGTTTAAAGATAACTTTCTTTTTTAATGCCAAACGGGGTTTATACTTAGATTTCACATTAACCTCTTGATAACTGGTATCAGAAAAAAGGGGTTCAAAGACATTCTTAACTCTTTGCCTAATAGCCTCAATAAAAGTAGGGGAATAATCAACGTTAACGTTTTCGTTAACAGAAACTTCCTCACTTCTTGTAGGAGTAATAAAAAGCCTCCTTCTCTGAGCCGGAATAATTTCCTCTTCAACCTCTTCTTTTAATTCCTCCCTTCTTCTAGGAAGAGAAAGTTTTTTGACTTCCGTAATTTTATACGGGACTAATTTACCGTTTTCCCTAACTAGAACATAATTTAATTTTTTTTCTTCCTCTTTAGGTGGCTGTACTACTTTTACTTCTTCTCCTTTCCCCGGTTTTTGCTGAACAACTTCTACATAGTAAGGTCTACTCATCTTGCTCAGCTTATGAAAGTATAAAACAAATCAACGTCTGATGAACCGATACATCTGGTAAATCAGCTTAACAAAGTACTCAAAGGAAATTTCCATGAACTTACCAAGACCTCTTGATACTTTGGTAAAAATGAAAAAGAACAGTTTATACGCATAACGGATAGCTAAAATTATCAGTTTTGAGAATACATTACCGAGACCTATAAACTGAGCCATTTTAATTCACCTTATTACCTCTTTATCAAATGCTCAATGTGGTCAATGAACTGTTCAAAGTACCTAAGCGTGTCAAAGAGGAATTGCGTAAAGCCTTTGATAATAGTCTTAATAAACCAAGTGGTAAAGGAAACTACTATGCGGGTAATCTCGTTAAGGAGGTCTGAGAGAAAATCAGCAAAGCCTAAAAACTCAGCCATTTAGGGGACACCCCTAAAACCCCAATGCTAAAATACCTAACTTATTAATCACATAAAGGTCTTAGCTCTCTGTTCTATCTCCTCTTCCTCATCATGTACAACTGTCATTGTTTGAAAAACTTGGTCTAGAACACGCTCTAGTCTGAGGACTTCAAAGAAAGTGAAAAGCGTAGAGGCTAAGTTAAAGCCGATAAGAGCATAAAGCACTTCCATAACTTATTGTTTCATAAAAACTAACGTAAACTTACTTTCACAGTTTCAACACAATTGTTCTCTTTATCACATTCAATAGTGACTTGGTCTTTACCGCATAACAAGTAGTAAATAGTGTAAGTGTCAAGTTCATAACGCTTTATGACTTTACAGTTACGCAAAAAAACGTGTAGTTTCTTTAAACGCGGTCTGTCTTGATTCATCACTTTCAGCCCCTAAAGCCCATAAAACCACCTAAAGTCCTACTAATTTTCTGAACTCATCTATTCTGTTTTCCATCTTGTAAACACTTTCAAAATACTTTCTAGCCTCATTGGTGTACTCCATGTATTTGTCCTCCTTCATGCGGTAAGCACTACCTACAGTGTCTAAGAAATCCACCGGGTCTTCCTCAAAAAAGAAGAAGTTCTTTATACCCTTAACAGACCTAAAACTAACAACAATTGGCAAACCTATACCTATGTAAGCAAACTCGTGAGCATCTAAATAAACCGCGGGAGTACCGAAAGCGTAAGCCTCTAAAAGAGGTAGGTGAGGGGTTTCCGCGTGAGAAGTTGCTAAATACCACTTTGTATTCTTGTAAAGTCTGTACAGCTCTTCATCTGGAATGTTCTGAAGTGATTTGCCATAACAGAGATTCATACACACCCTAACAGACTTAAAACCCCAAACCTCAGTAAGCCAATTCCAGTAATGTCCTTTCCTATCAAAATCTTTCTCGTTAATACCTACTGTCAGAAAGTCATACTCCCTTTTTTCCTTAGGTAGAATTTCTCCCGTAGGGTTAGGGTCTGGTATAAAATGCGGTACATACTCTATGTCAATACCGAAAGCCCTAAAGTTCTCTTGGTTAAAGCGTGACACGGTATAAATTCTGTAACCCTTCTTAATTAGCTCACCTATAATTAAATAAGGAATAGTTACTAAAGCACTGTCAGTCATAAACACGGTGCTTTCGGGTTTTAGACTGTACAATCTTATTAGTTGTGGAATAACATTAAACGTTGAGTAAACGATAACCCTTTTGCCGTGAATTTCCTTTTTGCTAACATGAGCTGATGTAATAACCTCACTTGTAATACCGTATTTTTGCAAAACAGAACTTTGCCTTTTAGCCAATCTGTCATAAGAGCCGTTATTGGTAGTTGTTAAAAACGTTAGGTCTACGGGCATTTTACCACCTACATGTAACCACTGGGTCTCGGCAAAAAGTTACTATTACTTGTGTCCTCAGCTACCGTAAAGTACATAGGTATGTCAAGTATAGTTATCTCTTTATTCGCCCTAACGTCGTAAACAACTTTCGTATACTTTACGTTGAAGTTATCTAACAGCCTTACATAGGAATTTATTGCATCTGAAATTCTCTTTGTCAGACCGTTTAGACCGATTGCCACCTTAACCTCACCTTTCTCATCAACAAACATTATAGCGTATTCAAAACCGTATTGTTTTGCGGAATTTAGAACCTCATCTATTGAAGGCATAAGTGAAAAATTGAACCAAATAATAAAAGCATTCCTTATCAAGAGAAACTTTTATGATTTGAATTTGAAGTACTCTTATGCCACCCGGTAGTCTAATACCTAAAGACGTAAAAAAGAAAATGGGGATACTTGAAAAATTTGCACCTAAAGAAGTACTAGATCAGTTGAGAATACTGTCAGAGGCTGAAAGGAGTTTCGTAATCCCGGTGAGAGTTGTTGACAACGGTAAAGAAAAGTACTTCATTATGGCGGGCATGCTGTTGAGCGAAAAAGTACCGGTTACAGCATCATTTGATGAGATAGATTTACAGCTAATAGAGTATGCATTACAAAAAGCCAAAAATGCCTTATCTCAAATAAAAGCAAAACAAAACCAGACCAGTGAAACTGATGAAGAAGGGGATAACGAATGAGTGAAAGGTTAAAAAAGTATTTTACAGATGAAGAACTAAAATTTATAGAAGAAATGGCTAAGCAGAAAGGACTTAAACCGGTTGATGTAGTGTATTTACTAGCTAGAGAAATGATTCAGACTTACAACCTTAAGTTTATTTCCGGTCAGCAAGTACTAGCACTTCTTGACCTTCTCTCAATAAAAATGCCACAGTGGTTTGCACTACAGCTCAGCTTAATAGGTCAGTCATCATTACAAGTAAAGACTTTAAGCAAACAATTAGCCTCATTAGACCAACCCTCACTTATAGACAGAATAATAGAACTGTTAAAGTCACCGGAAGTCAGCAAATTAATTTCTTCATTCTCACCGTTTTTGAGCCTATTCATAGGAGGAAATAAAGAAAATGAGGAAGAAAGGGAAGGAAACCAAAACACAAACACGGGTGAATGGTTATGAAAATTTACCGTTTTGGTGAGTATACAATTAAGATTTATGACAGTGAAGAAGAACTACAGCAAAACCCACTAGAAGGGTATAGGTCATTATGTCCTAATAAAGTGGGAAAACCGGTGGGAATTGAAATTATAGGCTCTGACATGCCCTTATGCGAAAAGGAATGGGCTTTTTGTCACTTAATCAACTCAATTGAACAAACATACAAGTTAATACTTGAGGAGGTGAAATCATGAACAAACAGTGCTTAGAACTACTTGAAAAACTTGATGATTGTGTAAAAGACCCCGATTTTCAAATAATACTAATAATGAAGTTTCTGAGGAGTATGCAACCCTACCTTACAGCAATTGTTGAGAAGGGTGAAGAAAATGAGCGAAACAGTAAACGAACTAGTATGTGAACCACCGTATCTGATAAACCGAATGACCGGTGAAGTGGTAGACCTATGCATAGAGGCAAACGAAATAACACAAGATAAAGAGTTAGAACACTACAGCATAACACCACCAGTACCTTATGTACCCGCAAAGTATCGCGAAAACATGAAGAAGTACAATAAGTGGTTAAAGGGTAGGGAAAAGTACATAGACTTACTACAAAGGTTTGCGAAAAAGATTAAATACATTAAAAGCATAGGGTGTTCACGATGAACATAAAGGAGTTCATTAATTTTGTCAACGAATTAATAGAGGAAATCGCAAGAATAGTACTTACAAGACCGATACTCATACTGAAAGGCAAAACAATCAAAAAATACATACCCGGTGTCAACGGTTTCTTATTCATAGACTCGTATAAACTGGACTTAGTCAATTATCAGCCGATTTATGATAATGAGGACTACAAAGTAATAGTAAAAAACTATGAAATAGAGATTATTGATAAAAACGGGCAAATAGTACAAGTGATAAAAGGACAGTTCATAAACGATGATAAAGCATGAGAGAAGAAGTAGTATACATTAGCGGTAAAGAAATTAAGGACTTGGTCAAAGACAAAGGCTTTATCTACTTTAACGGGTATAAGTATTATTTTACTCCTAAGGACTTAGAAAAACTTGAGGACTCAAAGACTTACGTGTTATTCCAAAAATACGGTATACTGTTTATAAAGCCCATTTGCGGTGGAAAAAGTGTAATCGTAAAGAGGGGAGAAAAAATACCTAAATAAGGTGATACACATGAAGTATAAAGGGGCTGAAATAAATGGTACATTAGCCACCGGTGCTGAACTTGTAAGACTTATGAGTACAAAAAACGGTGTCTTGGTCTACCACCTAAATACCCTCTACTTCATAGGATTTCAAAATGATAAACTCAAAATAGCAAAGCTGAGGACTATTTACCCCGCTCTCGAAACAAAAATTTTTGTAAGTGATGAATTTGATAAAGTACAAAAACTTGACAAAACTAAACTTTATCTCCTCTTATTCGGCAACGTAACACTACAAATAATTGACTACAAAACTGGTGAAGTTGTCTTAGTCCTCACGGGTTATGACATCTAAAAGTTTAAATACCCTATAAGCTAATAATTTTTTTGACCACTATGAAAGTAGGGTTCTCGGTCTGGAATGCCACAAAAGTAATGGGTTCAGCCCTCAAGTCACTTATTTTTTCTAAAGAAGGTATCTTAGTTTTTGAGGGGCGTGTCCTAACTTTTGTCTCATGCCCCGATTTCAAGACAAAGACTCTAAGACCAACAACCTATCCCGCTGAGCAAAAAGCTGTATTTATTTCTAAGAACTTTGACAAGATACAGCAATTAGAGGACAACGTTGAGTACATAATCTCATTTGATGGTTTAGTCCTAAACGTATACAAAGAAACAATCTACAACCCCGTGTTGAGCATTGTGGGTGAGAGCCTATGAGTGAGGAAGTTACTATTGCATGCAAAATGAAAGGTAAAGACATAATGAATTTACTTTTCAGTGACCACGGCATACTTAAGTATGAGGGCAACACGTTAACATTCATTGACCCCAAGACAATGGAGACAAAGACCTATACACTTTGCACACCCGCTTACATTGGCAAAATAGTATTCGTTTACAACCACTTTGAGCTGAAGTCCTTACTTGACCCTGAAGAAGTATACCGCATCATCTTTTACAAAGACTTCTTATACTTTGAGACCTTAGACGGTAGGTTAGACGCGGTCTTTCACGGCATGGTCTTGTAACTTACCTTTTATTTTTTGTTAAGCTATGCCTAATAACCTTTCATTTTGTCTTGTAACTGGTGAAGAACTACAAAAGCTTATTACTAACTATAGAGGTTACCTAATTTTCGGAAAGTCTGAACTTATTTTTGTTGACATAGACCATGAAAGGATAAGAAAAATTAGGAACTGTGAACCAGAGGCAAAAAGACTTTATGTGTTCTACTCTAACGAATTCAGCAAAGTAGAGTTTGTAAAAGAGGATAAAGTGTACCAGCTAATCTTTACTAATGAAGGGAAAGTATTAATCGTGTCCTACCCTAACAAGACGGAAGTTATTGAAATTGAAGGTACACTTATACCAACTCCATAAGGTGAGAAAATGTCAGAATACGAGAGCTGTTTAGTTAAAGGGAAAGACTTAAAGAAAGTAATAACATGCACTTACGGTGCATTAATAGTCAGAAAAGGGTACATAATCTTTTTCAACCCTACGCTTAACAAAATTACGGAAACTGAAGGGTGCAAACCCGCAAACAACGGCTTTTTGTTTGTGTCTTACAACTTCAGTAAGTTAAGAAGACTTGAGGACAACGCAATTTATGAGCTCGTGTATAAAACCGGTGCTGAATTAGAAGTGAAAAACTATTACACGGGAGAAACAGTTGATTTAATACCCGGCATCTTAGTTGAACTACCGTAAGCTTTTTTTATTTAGCCTTTATTTTTTTACACATGAAACTCTCGGGCAAAAAGATAAAAGAGTTCTTCTCTTCATCAAGAGGGGTTTTTATAGATAGCCCAAACAAACTGGTTTACATAGACTTAGAACACGATAAAACAAACGTAATACTGAAACCACCGAGTGAGTCAAACGTTGAAGAGATACCTAAAATAATCTACAGCCGAGTATTTGATGCTGTTCAAACTCTTGATAACAACGTAGAGTACAGTGTTGATGTGGTATTTAATACGGTGATGTTTACAAGACAGCAAAAAGACGGTAAAATAATAACAGAACTGGTGATTACTGGTGATAGGTATTAAGAAAAAAAGGTGTATAGTGAAAGGAAAAGACCTCAAAAACCTAATCCACAGACCCGCGGGCGTGTTAGTCAAAAAAGACAACAACCTCTATTTCGTAGGTGAAGATGACAAAATCACTCTTTTCATACGCGGTGTTTGTGATAAAGAGAAAGTTGTGTTTATTAGTGAAGAATTTGACAAACTACAAAGACTGTTAGATGATGAAGAATACAGCCTCTCATTCTCATGCGGTTACTTAGAGGTTTGGGACAAACCGCACAGAAACATTATTATGAAAATTGAAGGAATACTCTTGTAGGGGTACCCCGCTTAACTGGGTTGCTGTGAATTGTTTTTGTAAGTCACATAAATGTAAAACAAAGCCGTAGTTATAGCTGTCATAATCAACGCGTCTTTCAACGGCAACTTCTTATTAAATAACAAGAAAAGGTTGATAACTAAATCTATGTCAAGAAGAACATTCAGCAAATCCAACCTAAAACCACCTTACTCGGTCTTCAATTGCATACCCTTCAACGCTTTCAAAAGCTTTTTACCTAAAAAGTACATCACTATAAGTGAAATTACGGCAAAAATGAACAACGCAATAATTCTTCCAGTGATTACCATACCTTACTATGTTTTATAAAGGATAAGCTTACCTCTCAAATCAGCACCTAAACGTTTAAGCTTTTCCAGAGTATCCGTTTGGTATTCTCTCAAAATTTTTTCAGCTTTATGACCTAACGCATCTATAACTTCTTCCAAAGCCACATTAATGTATGTCGGATAAAGAGTAGTCTGTAAATCACGGTAAAGAATTAAACTTATGTAAGGATAAAAGAAAAAGCCTAACGCCCTCTCGTTAATGCTGTTTATCAGCCCCCTCTTGTAAACATCAAAAACTCCTATAAGCTCAGCTAACTTTTCCGCTCTGTCATAATGATAATCAAACTCTTCAGCAAATACATAATAAGGAGTAACTACTGTACCAGTATGACCGTAAACTTCCACCTCACCATCACTGAAATTAAGGATGTGACCCGGCATGATAGCTAAAACTGTAGACTTAAGAGAAAGGAGTTGAGTAGTAATAAAATCGGGCAAATGTAAATACCATAATTTATTTATAAAACCCACAGTCCTCCTTTTACCATTACATTCAACTTCAAGAGGTGGATTATCAACCGGCTTAGGTTTAACCCCTCCATACAAACACTGTTTCTTAGTTGTTGTAAAAACCACCGGAATAAGTTCATTATTAAACGGTACCATTATTTTCGTTAGTGTATTTGTCATGAGGTAATGATAAACACCTTTATCAGCTATTTTAATCTCACCAATGTGTGTACGGTATGATAATGTACAAATGTAAACCTTCTCAATTTGCCTCCTAATAATGTTAAGGTTTCTTCTCACAATTCGCTCTATCTCTTCCAATAGCATACCTTAACGAGACTTAATTACCATAAAAACTTATAAACCTAATCATTGAATTTTTATTGGGAAAAACTATGAGTCTCAAATTCGTAGTAAGAAAAATCGTATTACCCAAAGATGTACCAGCCGTAAAGGTAGAAAAAACTGAACCCACACTCGAAAACACAATAAAGTCAGTCCTATCGTATTGCAACGCCTTCCCTAACTTGTGTGTAATTGAAGAAGTACCGCAAGACTACTCCTCAGAAAACGAACTCGTTTTTTACTTTGATACGGAAAAGTATAAGTTTTTTGATGTAGTAAGCCCAACTTCTCTGTTTTACGGCATAAGATACGGTGATGAACTAGAAGTAAACCGTCTATACTTCTCCAGATTGATAAGAAGTATGATAACACTAATGAAAGCTGAAGACTTGTTAAAGCTTATGAAAATACAAGTTGAATACATACCATCATTTGTTGAAACAACTTACCAGAAAGTCAAAGGTGATGAAGATGAGTAACGGACTAAGCATGAACCTAAGTAATGAGCTTTATGCTGAACTCATAATTGATGAAAAAGAGAAATTTAACGAGTACTGTATTCACGTAACAGACCTATTAAAAGACCAATACGGTGAAAACCAAGAACAATTTGCACTAATACGCGGAAAACTCTACCATTTTGCCATTGAATCCCTTTTAAAAAGATTAGAAGAAAAAGGAAAACTAAAAATTCTCGAAATGGAGAACAGTAAAAAACTTACGTATAACGTAAAAAACAAAGACTTCCCGCTTTGTTTCACACCAGATGCCGTAATACAAATTAATGACAAAACAGTCTTGTTAGAAATTAAATCAACAGTTAAGAGCCGTGATTATGCCATTCTCCAAACCTCAATTTACAAATACCTCTTAGAGACCTATTATCAGTATAAAATAGACCAATGCCTTTTAGTAACCGGTGACCTACAAACCTATAAGCTCATGTGTGATAATGAGACTGGTAAACAAATACTTGAGGACAGACTCGGAAACAGCCTCCTTTTATTCATGTAAAGTCTTTTAAACCCTTTTTACCTTATTTTTACACATGCAAAAAATCAAGACCGTAACCGCAAAGAACTTTGAAGTAGAACTTTTTTATCCTAACTCAATTCTAAAAATCGGAAAGGTAAACCTACCCGATAAAGAGGAAAGTGAAGAAAAACCTAAGTCAGTGGGAGTTTTTGACATTGAAAGCAACGGGCGTGAACTACTTTTCGGATTCTACAATGGGAATGAGTACAAGTATAAAATCATCAGAAACAGTAAAGACGCCACAGAAGTACTAAACTGGTTGATCAGTGTAGACGTGTCCTACTTCTACGGTGACTATGACATACCAGTAACACTTTCACCATTCTTAAACATAACCCACCACAGCTCTCTTAGAAAGAAAAACTTAGCTGACAACATTTATGTAGTTAAAGCTAACAAAATTTACACCATCATGAAACTGAAGAACTTGTACAAAATCACAGACGGTGAAAAAGAAACCCTCTCAATCAACCTACTAACGTTTTATGCGGGAAGTCTCTATGACAGTTACACATCATTCTACGGTGTAATCAAACATGCCTTTGCAAATAAAGCATTTGATGAGAAAACATTGAAAGAATGGAAAGAAGACAAAGCAAAACGCAAAGACTTTGAGAACGTAAACTTAGAAGACCCCGAAATCATTAAGTACAACCGCTTAGACACTATCGCCACTTATCAGCTAGCTCTAATTCTTGACAAAATCTTTCCCATGAGTGTTAAGCTAACCCTCCCCGCAACCGCAATTAGTTACATACTCGAAAGGACTAAAAGCAACTTTGTTTATTACTACTTTAAAGGAGAAAAGTACTACGGTTTGCCGAATAATGACATTGTTGTGTTCACATTAAAGTATTTGTACAAAGGAGGGCTATTTGACAGCAACAGATTGGGAGTTTTTCCCAAAGTCTATAAGTATGACATCAACAGCATGTACCCCTTCATGATGACTTGGTTACCGGAACTCGAGTTAGTCAGAATTACTGATAACCCTAAATCTTTTACAATTGACACACCAATCTTAGACGGTACATGGTTCAATGAAGACGCTAAGTACTTGAGGATTTACCACATCTGTTACAAAGACAATCCGAAATTCATTGCATCAAAAGTCAACCACATGTTACTGAGAGTACAAGAAAGCTGTACATCAGTCTTTGACTTTGAAATCTACCAAAATGACAAACTAATCATCAAAGACTTTGAGGTAAAGACCATGATAGAGTTCAAAATAACCAGACACCATGTGTTTAAGAACATCATTGAAGAGCTGTACAGCAAAAGGTTAGCCTTAAAGAAACAAAAGAACCCCTTTGAAAAAGTATACAAATTAATTATGAACAGCTCTTACGGCAAATTCGGTGAGCGTATCTTAACAACCGATTCCCGTTACAAAAACGTAATTTATGCGTCTATGATTACAGCTCTCGGGAGAACTTACATACAAAACTCTGACAGAAACAGCATAGCCTATTTAACTGACTCGGTGTTTACAACAACACCGCTAAAAAGTTCATTAATCGGTGACCGCTTAGGTCAGTTCAAACAAGAAGGAGAAGGTTCACTATACATTATCGGTAACGGGTTGTATGTACTAGATGACCCCGAAGAAAAGATGGTGAAATTTAGAGGATTCAAATTTGAAAAGGAAGAAGACGCGGAAAAAGTCATAAAGTTTATTGCTGAGCAATTAGTAAAAGGACAAATCGTAAGAGTAAGAATACCTACACCTATAATGATTAAGAACATTTACACACTCAGAGTCATGGAAGGTGATGAAGTTAAAATCGGTACATTAGGCACTCAAGAGAAAATACTCTCACCGTTAAACGCAAAACAGAGGTATGTGTACCAAAACGGTGTGTGGGAGGGGCAAATGCTCAAAGACGAAAAAGAGGCTAAGGAATACAAAAAGGAATTGAAAAAGACCTTAGACGCAATTGAACCTATAGATTTAAAAACCGTGATTGAAAGTTATAAATGAGGGGGTTTTATGAAACCCGAAAAAATAACTCCAAAAATGTATGGGTCTATCTTAAAGCAAAAAATAATTGAAACCTACCCCGAATACCTCCAGCAATTCCCTAACTACAGAAAAGCCTTAGACATAATGGAATTAGTTATGAACACAGTAAAACCCGAAAAGGCAATACTAATAAGTGATTTTGATGAAGAGATAAAGAAGGCTATACAAACACCTAATGACACCGTAATTGAAATCATTCCGAAAGTTGAGCCTACGATACTTGCATGGAATTCCGATTATTACTTTGACAATTACTACTTGTGGACGGACTTCCGCGGAAAATCTCGTGAGCTTATCAGAGCTTTAGAACTATTAGCTAATGCCTCAGCTCTTGTTAAACTGTTCTTCAGCTCAAGACTTCACTTAATCCTTTATGACATGACCGATTATTACAACCTATCAATTGTAGACGCCCTAAAGTTAAAACAGACCTTCCCGATAACACAACTGATGAACCGCATCAGAAACTACTACCAAATACCCGTAATAAAGTTCAGAGACATTGAACCCTACCAAGAAGACTTGGAAAACATGAAAAAGAAAGTTGTGGAAGACCCTAACAACAAAGACGTTAAAAAGTATGAGGCTCAAATTAACGAGTTTGAACAAAGGAGTGGAATAAAGCTGACAACTGAAGAAAAAATAGAGTTCATTGCCGAAAAGCTGTTAAATGAGTTAATCACAGAAGATTATGATGAAATTGAAAGTTGAGAAGAGGTGAAACCATGGATTTATCCCTTCTTGTCTTTATTGCTCTAAGTATTTACGTGTTGTTTGATGGAATCGGTACAGTACTACAAGACAAAGAACTTGAAG
>Ga0081534_100154_pt1 | contig 24834 bp, 28 predicted proteins | sample MonGeyMetagenome_FD_71019 | JGI IMG/M metagenome (GOLD analysis project Ga0081534, IMG submission 71019) | Hypoxic/sulfidic aquatic microbial communities from Monarch Geyser, Yellowstone National Park, USA - MG (SPAdes) v1 (version 2) | ecosystem: Environmental > Aquatic > Thermal springs > Hot...
GGGCCCCTCCGCCGAGGACGGTCACGACGTGCCTCCTGCCCCCGACGTCGACCTCAGCCCCCTACGTCCGCAAGCCTCAGGGGGCCCGCCGATCCGCCCCCATCGCCTCCTCGGCTTTTCCGCATGCGGCACCGTCCTCCCGCTCGGTACGTAGCGTATGAACTCCGCCGCGGCGCCCGGCGCGCTAGACGGGAGCCCCCTCGCCAATCCTCCTCAGCTCCCTTCTGAGGGCTCTGTGGGCGGCGGGCCAGGCCCACGCGAGGGCGGAGGCGGCGTCAAGCAAAAGCGACTCCGCCTCCCAGGCGCGCACCCTCCATCTAGGCGAGTCCCTGCACCTCCTCGCCACGTACAGGGACGCGGCGAGGGCCCTGGCCAGCATCGCGGCGGCCCTCCTCACGTCGATAGGCCTCGGCATAAGGCGCCTTAGCCTTACCGCTATGGAGAGGGGATCCCCCAGATTTCCCAGGAAGTACGTTTCGCGGGGTCGCCAGCCCAGCTTCAGGTAGAGCCTGCGCCCCAGGAGCCACAGGTAGCCCGATAGGGAGCCGAGGGAGACCTTGCCCAGATAGAGGTACACATCCAGCACCCCCCACGGAGATAAAAGCCTTGCGCCGCAACCCACGAAAGGATCCAACCGGCCATAGAAGCGTCATGTTTCAACCCTTCTTGAGATTCTACGAGGATTGTGGCGCAGTACTACGGAATAGATCCCATAGAGCTTGTTTCAACCCTTCTTGAGATTCTACTTCGTCGCCGCATATTGGATGTACTTGAGACACGGACCGAGTTTCAACCCTTCTTGAGATTCTACGGAGCACAGCCAGCCTGGCCAGCCTCCAGTACACTGGCGTGTTTCAACCCTTCTTGAGATTCTACGATGCGGTACCTACGCTTCTTCGTCAGGGCATTCTGCGCCCTGGCGTTTCAACCCTTCTTGAGATTCTACGGATTATGCCCCCCATGCCGGAGAGGGGCTCCGCCTCCTTCTAGTTTCAACCCTTCTTGAGATTCTACGCCAGAGGACGCTCCGGTATACATTTTAATCAGAATTACGAAGTTTCAACCCTTCTTGAGATTCTACCGCTCATGTTGGGCGGTTTTCTGGGTTTTTAAGTTTTTCGGGTCTTTCCTTGAGCCTCGGCGGCCGCCTTCAGACCCCGCTTTACGTTCAAAGATGACGGCGTTGGGTAGAGCCGGAGCGCCGTTCTTCGCCGTAGCGCAGAGATCCGGCGGATGAGAAGGCGGAAAAGGCGCGCCGTTCTTCGCAACTCTTTTAGGCTTCAAGAGGCCGCGCGGCTTAAGCCGCCTGCGGCAAGCACCCGGCGTCCGTCTGGATGCCGCTCCCCCGACGCGAGCCCCCTCGGCTTGGCTAGGATGCCGCGGGGCGCCTAGGGGCGGCGCGCCGGGGACGGGGCCGCGAGGTGCGTCGAGAGGGCAAGTCGCTTTAAGCCCCGCCGGGGTAAGGCCGGCTTTTTCCCTCCCCCCTCTCCGCGGTTATTTGACCGGAAATGTTTTTAGGGGGCCCAAAACCGCCGTCCATGGCAACGTTGCCTCGGCCGGGCCTCGGCGTGTATGTGACCGCCGGCTGGCCCAACGGCGCCGTCTTCGCTGAGTTTCTGGACGCGGCGGCCGGGATAGCCGACTTCGTGGAGGTCGGGATACCCACGGAGAACCCCAAGTACGACGGCCCTTTCATCAGGTCGAGCCATAGGTCGGCGCCGGTTAAGGGCATCGCCGCGTTGCGGGGGCTGGAGCTCCCCGAGAACGCCATCCTCATGGGCTATGCCGAGGATTTCGCGGGCAGGTTCGACGAGCTGGCCAGAGCGGCTGCCGGGGCGGGCGCGGCCTCGGTCCTCCTGCCCGACCTCCTGATAGACATGCCCGAGATGCTGGACGCCTACGTGGCGTCGATGAGGGCGAACGGGCTGGCCCCCGCGTTCTTCCTCCCCGGCAAATTCCCCTACGCCCTCGCCGAGAGGCTCGCGGGCTACGACCCCCTGTTCATATATATAGGCCTGTACGCGGCGACCGGCATAAAGCTGCCGGTATACGTCGAGAGGAACATCAGGCTTGCCAGGGAGCATATAGGCAAGACCTACCTCGTCGCCGGCTTCGCGATAGATGGGCCCGACAAGGCGAGGGCTCTCGTGGAGGCGGGGGCCGACGGGCTGGTGGTGGGAACCGCGGCCATGAAGCGCCTCGCGGATGGCGGCGTGGAGGCCGCGGTCGAGTTCCTCGCCGAGATAAAGAGGGCTATTAGATGAGGGCGTACGCCTATCCGCTCGCCGTCGCCGCCATCTGGGGGCTCGCCTATCCTCTGACAAAGTATTTGGTCGCCTACTTCTCGCCCGGCTTCATAGCGTTTTTCAGGGCGCTGGTAGGATTTCTATTCCTATCGGCGATATCTAGGCCGGTTAAGATCGACGGAAGGACGGCCATCGCGGGCGTGTTGAACATGGGCGCCACCGTGTTGTTGATAAATCTCTCCGTCATGTTGTCGAACAGCCCTGGGCTCGTCTCTCATGTACACCCAGCCTCTATTCCTTATAGTCCTTTCAGCCATGGCCCTGAAGACGCGGGTAAGGCCCAACGAGATCCTCGGCGTGGCCCTCGGAGTACTCGGCGTGGCGATCTCGGCGGTTGGAGGCGGCGTAGGCCTCTACGACCTATTGCCCATACTCGGCGGCTTTATCTGGGCGTTGGGCACGGTGGTCTACAGCAAATGGTTGGCCGGGAGGCCGCCGACGTCCACCACGGCAGCCATGAACGGCGCGGCGGCGTTCCTGTTGCCGTTCGCCGCCCTGGCCTATAGATCGTCCTTTACGGTCAAGGCCGCTCTCTTGTTGACGGCGTTGGCCGTGTTGGCCCAAGGCGCGGCTTGGCTTCTGTGGTTCCGCTCCGTGCGCGAGCTGGGCCCGGTGAAGGTGGGCGAGCTGTCGTTGCTGGTCCCCGTCTTCTCCTACCTCTTCTCCTATTTGGCCTTCGGGGCCGTCCCCGCGGCGGATCAAGTGGTCGGATCGGCGCTCATACTGCTCGGCATATTGGCCGTCTATATAGGGACGGCAAAGCTTAAATAGAGCCGGGTACTCGGCCCCATGTCGTCGGGGTGGATAGGTGGTACAACATAGGCGCGGATCTCCCCGCGCCGCTCCCCCCTCCCAAGGATCCGGACGAGGGGGACAGCAGAATTGCGTTGCTTACGAAAATTCTGCCCTCGGCGCTGATAGACCAAGAATTCACCGCAGAGCGGTGGATCCCGATACCGGAGGAGGTCAGGGAGGCCTACGCGAGGATGGGTAGGCCCACCCCCTTCAGGAGGGCCGAGGGGTTCGAGAGGAGGCTCGGCCTTAAGGTCCATATATACTACAAGTACGAGGGCGCCCTGCCCGTCGGAAGCCATAAGCTGAACACGGCGCTCGCCCAGGCGTACTACGCCAAGCTGGACGGGGCCGATGAGGTCGCGACGGAGACGGGGGCCGGGCAGTGGGGCATGGCGGTGTCGCTGGCGGCCGCCCTCTTCGGCCTCAAGGCCGTTGTGTTCATGACCAGGTCCTCCTACAACAGCAAGAGGCAGCGGGTCGCCTTCATGAAGACGTACGGCGCCACGGTCTACCCCAGCCCCAGCGACGTGACCGAGACCGGGAGGAAGTTCAACAGGCCCGACCACCCGGGCTCCCTGGGCATAGCCATATCCGAGGCGGTTGAGTACACGCTGGCGGGCGAAGGGAGGCGGTATCTGCCGGGCAGCGTGCTGGAGTTCGTCTTGATACATCAATCCGTCATAGGGCTCGAGGCGATTAGGCAGATGCCTGAGGAGCCGGACTACGCCGTGGGCTGCGTGGGGGGAGGCTCCAACTTCGGGGGGTTCGCCTACCCCATGATAGGCATGAAGCTGAGGGGCGAGGGCTTCGGGAGGACGAGGTTCCTGGCCGCCGAATCCGCCGCGGCGCCTAAGCTCACCGCGGGCGAGTACAGATACGACTTCCCGGACGCGGTCGGGGTCTTGCCCATGATAAAGATGTACACGTTGGGGCACGACTTCGTCCCGCCGGCTGTACACGCCGCGGGTCTCCGCTACCACGGAGCCGCCCCCAGCCTCTCGATACTGAAGAGGCTGGGCCTGGTGGAGGCCGTGGCCTATAGGCAGGAGGAGGTGTTCGAGGCGGCTGTCGCGTTCGCGAGGTCGGAGGGCATAATACCGGCTCCGGAGAGCTCCCACGCGATAAGGGCCGTGGCGGACCTAGCCAAGAAGCTTCCGCCGGGTTCCGTCATAGCGTTCAACCTATCGGGGCACGGGCTCCTGGACGTGGACGCATACGAGAAGGCCCATGTCGCTTAGAAAGCTCGGCGAGGGGGGGACCTTGAGCTACGAGGAGAGCTACGCGCTCGCCCTCTCTATGCTGAGAGGGGAGCTGAGCGATGTGGAGATAGCGGCCGTGCTGACGGCCATGAGGGTGAGGGGCGAGACGCCGGAGGAGGTGGCGGGCTTCGCCAGAGCCGCGCGCGATACCTGCGTCAAGGTCGAGGTGGACCTCCCGGCGATAGACACGGCGGGCACAGGCGGCGACGGCCAGAGGACGATAAACCTCTCGACGGCCGCCGCGCTCGTGGCGTCTGCCGCCGGCGCCTACGTGCTCAAACACGGCAACAGGTCCGTGACAAGCCCGACGGGCAGCGCCGACTTCCTCGAGGCCCTCGGCTACAACATAAACCTGAAGCCTGCCGAGGCCGTCGAGGCCCTCAAGAGGTCTAGGTTCGCCTTCCTATTCGCGCCGGCCTACCATCCCACGTTCTCCCGGGTCGCCCCCGTGCGCAAGAAGCTGCCGTACAGAACCATTTTCAACATAGTGGGTCCTCTGGCCAATCCAGGACAGGTGCGGAGACAGATAATAGGGGTGGCGGAGAGGCGGCTCATGCCGGTGGTGGCCGAGGCCGCCGCCAGGCTGGGGCTGGAGCACGTCTTGGTGGTGCACGGCGAGCCGGGGATCGACGAGGCCTCCATAGAGGGCGCCACGGCGGTCGCCGAGATGAAGGGCGGCAGGGTGGAGGAGTACGAGCTCGCCCCCGAGGATCTAGGCGTGCCGCGGGGCAGAACGCCCAGGGCCGACACCAGGGAGGAGTCGGTGGCCAAGACGTTGAGAGGCTTGAGGGGGGAGGACCGCGACGCCAAATACGCCATAGCCGTGAACGCCGCGCTCGCCCTATACGTGGCGGGCCTGGCGGGAGACGTCAGAGACGGCCTCGAGCTGGCCCTACGGACTATAGAGTCCGGCCTGGCTGCGCGGCACGTGGAGACGGTCGTGAGGGCGAGCAGGCCGTGACGCTTCTGAAGATCTGCGGATTGACGAGGCGCTCGGACGTCGAGCTCGTGGATAGGGTGGCCGACTACGCCGGCTTTATAGTGGATCCGGAGACCAAATCGCCGAGGAGGACGACGCCCGACTTGGCGAGGGATCTGGCGTCGGTTCTGGGCAGGGCGAAGCCCGTCGCGGTCTTCGACTCGTACGATCCGGCGCGGGCAGTGGACCTCGCCGCGCGTTACGACTTCCCCGTGGCGCAGATGCCGCAGATATTCGGCGCCGATGTGGAGGACTCGGCGCGGAGGAGAGGCGTGGCCCTGGCCCCCGTGGTGCTCTTCGGCAGGGACGACGTTCTGCGGAGGGCGGCTCAACTGGCCGGCGGCCGCTACGAGTACGTCTTGGTGGACGCGGTGAAGGGATCTGGCGCCGTCTACAGCTACGGCCTACGCCTGCCTCTGGAGTTGATAGAGGCCGTCTCGACGTTGGGCAGAGTCGCAGTTGCCGGCGGGATTACGCCCGACAACGTGGAGCATGTGTTGAAGTTCAAGCCCTATATGGTGGACGTGGCCAGCGGGGTGGAGTCCTCGCCCGGCGTCAAGGACGGCTCGAAGGTGTACGCCCTGGCCGTGAAGGTGAAGGGAGTTGGTATATAACCGGGGGCGTTCCCAAGGGCTTGTGTTGCTGGTGCTGGTGCACTCCACAGACGAGCGCCTAGCCGCGAGGATCCTGAGGGACATCCGCCACGTGGAGGTGGCGCCCGGCGTGGCCATCACCTGGGAGCCGGAGGAGAGGGTCGACAGGGCCCTCGGCGCGGCTAAACGCGAGCTGATAGAGCGCTGGGAGTCCAAGGGCACGGGCCCCCTCCTCGAATACGCGGTGTTGAGGCTCACCGACGACCAGTACAACGCGGTCAGGCATATGGTGAGGAGGGCCGTGGACGCGAGGGCCTCCGCGCTGGCCGGAGGGCTGAGGAGACTGGCCGCGGACATGAGGAGGGGGAGGGGCCGCGTCCAGGAGCTGAAGGCGAGGTTTAGGCGGCTCGCAAGCGCCGTCGCCGAGCTGAACGAGGCGGCGGCCAAACTGGATATATACACCTCGGCGTTGGACGAGCTCCGGGAGGCGTATCGCGAGGCCAACGCCGAATATTTAAAACTGGGCTGAGGTATCCTCCATGCAGAACCCCGAGGAGCTGAAGAGGTTCATCAGGCGGAGCAGCTCGGTGCTGGTGGTCTGGGACGTCCAGGAGGCCCTCGTGAACGCCATATTCAACAAGGAGGAGTTTCTGGCCAAGCTGAAGGAGCTCGTGGACGCCGCCAGGCGGCTGGACGTGCCCGTGGTCTACACCAAGATCACCCCGTTCCCCGAGAGGTTCGCGTCGCCGTTTAGGAGGAGCTGGAACCCCGGCGATATACACAAGGAGGTTTATCCGCGCGACGGAGACGTCGTGCTAAACAAGAACACCACCTCCATATTCGTCGGCACCAACTTCGAGCTGTTGTTGAGGAACGCGGGGATAACCACCATAGTCTTCACCGGCATAGCCACCGACATAGGCGTCGAGACGTCGGCCCGCCACGCGCAGGCGCTGGGATATCTGCCGGTGGTGGCCAGAGAGGCCGTGTCCTCAGCCGACAGGGCCGCCCACGAGAGGTCCCTGTCCAATATGGCGCGCCTCTTCCCGGTGCTGTCGAACGCCGAGATAATAGAGCTCTGGACCAGAAACCAATAAAACCATCACGGACCTTTTATCGGTGTCCGAGATCGAGAGGATATCCACAGGCGTGGAGGAGCTCGACAGGGCCCTAGAGGGAGGCATCCCCAAGGGGAGCTGGGTCGTCGTCACGGGCGAGCCGGGCGTCGGCAAGTCGATACTCTGCATGCACTTCGCCTACGCAGGTCTCAAGGCAGGCGACCCGGTGGTCTACGTGACGACGGAGCAGGAATATAAAGACGTGGTGACCCAGGCGAGGCAGCTGGGCATGGACCTCTCCAGGTACAGGATGTACAACATAGCGTGGAGGAGGGAGCCTGAGGAGTTGCCCGAGATCGTGGTGGTGGACATCTTCGGCTTGCTCAAGGTGGCGCGCCAGATGACCGAGAAGGCGAGGGAGGAGAGCCCCGAGAAGGTGAGGCGCTACGCCGCCCTTTCCATAGATACGCTCATAGAGGCCATAAACGAGGCCTACTCGGTCTTGGAGGTGGCCAAGGAGAGGGGGACGCCGGAGCGCCACGTGAGGCTCGTGATAGACTCCATGTCGGCTTTTTGGGTCGACAGACCGGTGATGGCGCGGAAGTATTCGTATCAGCTGAAAATAGCGACGCATAGGGATAACGTTACGGCGTTGCTCACAAGCCAATACGCGCCCACCACGGGCCAGGCCTACGGATTCGGGCTCGAGCACATAGCCGACGGCATCATCCACATCTGGATGGACGACGTCGAAACGGCCAGGGAGGTCAGAAGGCACCTCATAGTCGTCAAGATGAGGATGACGAACCACAGCCGCAAGGCCTTCGACCTTGAGATCGAGACGGGGAAGGGGCTCGTGTTGAGGCAGTAGGGGTTGCGATAGCGCTGTTTTTAGCTAGACCATTCTGGCTATGAGCTCGTTTATCGCCGGCCCTCTGTAGCCTAGGTCGCCGCCCTCGGCGAAGCTCTTCTTGACGTCCCTGAAGCCCCCCACGGGCGGGTGTAGCCTGAAGAACGGCTTCAGGTAGGGCACGCAGAGCGTTCTGCCGTCCCTCCTAGGCCAAGTGCCCCTCCTGGGGCAAGCCACCCTCTCTATCTCGCCTGAGACGTAGGCGAGGGCCAGCTCCTCGAAGCTCTGCCATCCGTATCTCCTCAAATGTTCCTCGGTCAGAGGCTTGTCCCCGACGATCCTTCCCCTTTTCGCCAATACCTGGGCCAACGTGTCCACATCTATCTCGCCCCAGGTGATCCAGCTCTGGGCCTTCTCCAGCATGCCGTTTATATTCGGCTTGGCTACCACAAGCGACATCACGAACTTCCTCCTGAGCCTGAGGTAGCCCAACGCGGCCTCGACCTCCCTAGGCGTGTTGACTACGCCGCGCAGCCTGATTACGGCGTATCGCGGATATACGGCCCTCTCGGCTTGGCCCTCCGCCACCGCGGTCATGTCTTGAACCTATATGTATTCCTCAAGGCGTTGTACGTAGCCAATGCGAAGTTCAGCGTGGTCCTAGTGTCGCCGAACGTCTTGGTCCATACGTCCTTTATCCCGGCGAGCCTGAGCACGGCCTTCGCCACGTCGCCCGCCACGAGCCCTACGCCCTTGGGGGCCGGTATCAGCTTGACGACGATGCTGCCGGACTTGCCCTCGACGACGAAGGGCACCGAGTGGGGCTCGTCGCAGGAGCACCTCCAGGAGCCGCATCCCCTTCTGACAGGCGTTATGTTGAGCTTCGCCTCTCTGACGGCCTTCTCTATGGCCTGCCTGACCTGGCGCGCCTTGCCTATGCCTATGCCCACGTAGCCGTCCTCGTTGCCCAGAGCGACGACGGCCTGGAACTGGCTCACCTCCCCTGCGTCCGTCTGCCTCTGGACTATATTTATGCTGAGCAGCTCCTGCCTCAAGTTGGGAAGAAGCGCGTCGACGATCTCCGGCTCTTTTATCAACATATTGGCAGCGAACACCTCGTCTACAGACCTTATCTTCCCCTCCTTGACCAGCTGGCCGAGGCGCGTCCTCGGTTCCCACATAGAAAGATCTACGGCGCTCATCGCCGTACCGTGTTCCGGCCAATATTTAAACATTTGCCACGGGCTCCGCCTCGATCCACGTGCCGGCCTCTCGTATTTGTCTACGCCCAGAGGCCCCGCCTCCCCAGGCCTCGTATGTACTTCTCTGCGAAATCCGTAGCAACCTCGCTCCATAGGCGGATATTAGCATATTATGAGGGCGGTTGAGACTTCGGTGGGTCGAGGGGCCGTAGGCCGCGCCGGTCCACGCGGTCTAGAGGATTTCGAGGCGGCTTCGAAAAGTTTCCACGCGGCGAGTATGGACGTGCTGCTCAGCGCGATGGAGCGCCGGCTTGCGATGACGTCCGAGCGACGATGCGCGTTCGGGAAGCGGCTTCGCGGAACCCGGCGCCCCTAAAGGCCCGACGGTTGGCGCGGCCTTCGGCCGACATCCTATGTCGGCATCCAGCCGTCAAGATCGCCGCCCCGTAGTCTCCTGTACGTGCTCCAGCTGTGCCTAACGCATTCGCGGGCTATCTTGCTGGCGCGCAACGCGGCGATGGTCCTGCCGTCTGAGGGATAGCCGGAGCCGAAATCCCCCATCTCGGCCTTCAGCATATCCACCAAGCGGTCTCTGACGACCTTGGCCACTATGCTGGCGGCCGCCACTTGAGGTATGCGCTCCGCCTCGTTCATGGCGACGATCCTGCGCCCGGCCATCCTCGAGAGGAGCTGCGCGAATCGCTCTGGCTTGGGGTCGGGGCTATCCACGTAGTAGACATCGGCGTCGCATAGCCGTATGAGCTCCGCCGCCTCCTCGGCCTCCAGCAGGTTGAGCTTGTGGGAGGCCGTCCATCTGTCTATCACGTACGGCTCTACAACTACATAGTTTACACACTTCGCGGACTTCAGGATAAGCGGGTAGAGCCTCTCCCGGGCGCTCCGCGACAGAGTCTTGGAGTCCCTGACGCCAAGGGCCTTCAAGGCCTCTCCGTCCCCGGCCACTATGGCAAGGACCATGGGCCCCACGACGGGTCCGCGCCCCGCCTCGTCGACGCCTGCGACAACCACAAATATGGACGTGTCAGGGGTTATATGGACGTGCCCAAGGAGCTGTCTGCCTACCTCCAGATCGTGGAGGAGGGAGGGGTTAGGCACATAGCGTGTAGGAAATGCGGCAAGCGGTTCTTCTCCATAAAGGACGCCGCGAGACACCTCGCGGCCGTGCACGATGTAAAGTTCGCATCTCAATTCTACGAAAAAGTTTAATTGTAGAAAGCGAACTCTCGGCATGATGATGCATCCCAAGTGGTACGAACGACACGTGAGGCATCTCAACGACGCCATCTCAGCCTTTGAGGAGGGCGATCATAGATCTGCCTGCTACAACGCGTACGTGTCCGTGGAGGCGCTGGCGAAGGGGATCCTGGGCTACGACCCGTACGGCCATTTCCAGGTCATAAAGAGGTTGCCCGCGCTCGTCAAGGAGATAGCCGGAGTCGAGCCCCCCGAGGACGTGAGCAAATGCGTCGTCTGCCTGGAAAGCCAGGCCTTCGGCGAAAACGGCGAGAGGTGTATAAAATGCGCCGAGCTGATAAGCAACTACCTCTACGTCTTCCTCAAGGCAAGGGAGAGGCAGAGGCAGATCTGGAAGCCCTACTGACGTCGCGCGTAGGTCCTCGCCGCATCGAGAACTGCCCTCGGTCGAGCCCGCCCGCGTTTGCACCGCGAGGTGGAGTCCGTGAGAGTCTACGCGTCCTACCACCCGCCGGCAAAGGCGCCGCAGACGAACTCGGGCGGCCTGGAGCCCAACGCCCTAGATACGGCGAGCCCCACCGCGTGTAGGGCCCTGAATAGAAACAGGCTGGGAAATCGACCGCGGACACCCCGCCGGTCCCCGCGCACGGCAAGCGCCAGGCCTACCGCCGTCGACCCATCCTCGGATCGCCCAGGGAGGGTCCGGCCGCTCCAGTGGGCCTGTTGGCGGATTTAGGCAACGGGGGGGCTCCCTCCCCTGTAGGCACGAGCCTCGGGCACCTCATGCGCTGGACGAGCGCCCTCGAGAGCTCTTCCATAGAGTCAAGCTTATATAGGGGCTAATAAAGTTCAGCGATGGTCCGCCGTTTTAAGCCAGCCGTTAAGTACAGAAGAGGCACCAGGACCCACGGATGGGGGAGAGTCGGCCAGCACAGGAAGAGCGGCTCGTCGGGCGGCAAGGGCATGGTGGGCTTCCATAAACACAAGTGGTCCTTCGTGATGGTACACGCCGAGGAGACCTCAGGCTGGCCGTTCTACGGCAAACACGGCTTCAAGCAGCCCAAGGCGATATCGGTCGCGTGGAGGCCCATCAACGTGGGCAGGCTGGAGGAGCTCTTGGAGGAGATGGAGAGCCGCGGCGCCGCCGTCAAGGAAGGCGAGCGGTACGTCGTTGATCTGCCCAAGCTGGGCTACAACAAGCTGTTGGGCGGCGGGAGGGTGTCGAGGCCCTTGATAGTCTACACGCCTGTGGCGACCCGCGACGCCGTCGAGAAGATAGCCAAGGCCGGGGGCGAGGTCCGCATAGTCCACGGAGCCGTCCATAGGTAATGGACTTTCTCGATCCAATATTGGAACGGCTTATAACGGTCCAGAGGCCCAAGAAGGCGTTGCCTCTGTCCACCCGCCTGATGTGGACGGCGCTGGCGGCCCTTGTCTACATAATAATGACGATTACCCCCCTCTGGGGGATACACAGAACTACGCCGACGGGCGCCGCCGCGTCCATCTTCTACAACCCGCTGGTGTCGACGATATTCGGCACCACCTTCGGGACGTGGGCACAGCTGGGCATAGGCCCCATAGTCGTGGCCGGGATAATTATGGAGATCCTCCAGTTCTCCGAGCTCCTGCCCTTCGACCTCGAGGACAAGAAGGACAGGCTGAGGTTCTCGGCCTTCCAGAAGCTCCTGGCTCTGGTCATGGCCGCCGGCGAGACCGCGGCCACGATAGCCACGGGCACATTCGGCCAGCTGACGCCGCTCGAGGCCTTCGCCGTGTTCGTCCAGCTGCTCATAGCCACGCAGATAGTGATCTTGCTGGACGACATGATAGCCAAGGGGTGGGGCTTCGGCGGAAGCGCGATAAATCTGATAATACTCCTCTCGATAACCAGGACGTTCTTCGTGGACCTCTTCTCCTGGAGCATGCCGACGTTCCCCAACGTCAATCCCGCCGACTATCCGGCCATGCAGCTCCCGCTGGGCTTCGTGCCGGCTCTGGCCGTCGCCGTGTACAACACGTTGCACGGAGCCTCCCCGGGCCTCCTCGACCTCTTGTTCAGACAGGTGCCGCCCTCGATATCTCTGCCTGACGTGGTGGGCCTCGCCGCCACGCTGGTCCTCGCATATATATTGGTCTACATAGAGCAGATGCACGTCAACATACCGGCTGCCTACACGCAGTATTGGGGCTTCAGGATAAACATACCTCTGAGGTTCATGTACGTATCCGTCATACCCATAATATTCACCGCCTACTCCCTCATCCTGGCCGAGCAGCTGGTGGCGGGCGTGGCCGCGCTGACCGGCGGCATATCCCCGACGCTCGCCGTGTTGCTCACCGCCATGACTCCCGCCAGAATATTGACCCCCGACTACGTGGTGCTTCACATCCTGCTCTACGTCGCTCTGGCCACCGCGTTCGCGTGGCTGTGGGGGCAGATCGGTGGCATCGGCCCCGACGAGTACGCAAAGAGCCTGACCCAATCGGGCCTCCACGTGCCGGGCTTCAGGCAGAGCGAGAGGATCATGGCGCGGGTCCTCAGAAGGCCCATAAACACCCTTATACTGCTCAGCGGGATGATAGCGGGCACGTTGGCCGCTATCGGCGACATCTTCGGCGTATGGGGCTCGGGGATAGGCCTCATACTGCTCATCGAGATAGGCCTGGGCTACTACACGCAGATACTGCAGGAGGGATTGATGGAGGCGTATCCGGGCTTGAAGCGCGTGTTAAGCCAGTAGTATGTCGGCCGCCGGCCGGGATAGACTAGCCAGGAGGCTACGGGACGTGGCCGACGAGCTGGAGGCCGCCGTGGAGGAAAAAGACTGCGAGTCGGCTGAGGAGGCCCTCGACGAGTTGAGAAGTATAATAGACGAGCTGGAGGAGCAAGAGGTATAGCTCTTTTTATATCGGGCAGGTCGCCACGTGGATATAGCCATACCTCACGACGTGTTGGCCGAGGCCCCTGACGACGAGAGCAAGGTCAGGAAGCTGGGCTATATAGCCAGAGGCGCCGCCGTGTTTAGAGCCGAGACGATCATCATCTACACCTACGGCGAAGGCGTAGACTGGGAGGAGGTGGAGCTGATGAAGCTACTGCTGGAGTACGCGTCCACGCCTCCCCATCTGAGGAGGCGGCTCTTCAAGCTGGACAGAAGGCTGAAGCTCGCCGGCCTCCTGCCTCCGCTGAGGATACCAAGCCACATGCCTCCTAGAGAGCCCTCCGCGGGAGATGTCGTGGACGGCGTCGTCGAGAGGTGGGACGGATACTACTCCCTCGTGTATATAGGCGGGGGGAAGTACGCCAAGATCCCCAAGCCGTATCCAATAGGCTCCCGCCTCATCGTGAGGATCGAGGCCGAGACCAGCCGGCCCGACACGTATAGAGCCGTGGTCGTCAAGAGGCCGCCGGACTACTGGGGCTACAGGGTAGAGGTGAAGCCCTTCAAGCAACTGGCGGAGGGCTACGACACCGCCATCTATACGGGCAGAGAGGGCAGATCCGTGTGCGAAGGCCTGCCGAGACCCGTAGGCCGCACCCTGGTGGTGTTCGGCGGCCCTAAGGCCGGCGTAGACGAGATAGCGAGGATCGAGGGGATAGAGCTGAAGGGCCTGTTTCTAAACTTCATACCGAGGCAAGGCACCGAGACCGTCAGGACAGAGGAGGCCATCTTCGCCGTGTTGGCTCTGCTCAATTACGCAAATATATGTAGCGTAGGGAAGCCCACAAAGGCTGAAAAATAGGTTCGATCCGCCTCCTCACTTCTTCTCCTTCTTGCCCTCGGCCTCGGAGGAGGCCTCTATTCCCAGCTTCTTGGCCTCCTCCTCGGTCGTCATGAACAGGCTAGTCCTCTGCCTTCCGCCCATGCTCCGCAGTAAACTCGCCACTAATAACCTTTTCTGGCCATTGGACGTCGTGCCCCCTCTTGAGCCGGGGCGCCCATGCTCGCCGTAATCCGCCGTCGGCAGATTCACGGAGGCGGTCGGACCGGCCCCGTGGCCTCCAGCCGGCGGCGAAATCCGCGGGTCGCGGGAGAAGGCTGGACGGCCCTCCTCGACGGCGACCTGCATCGCGCCGTCAACGTCTCGCCTACGGGGCTGTTTTTGTCCGATAGACGTATAAGCAACGCCGTTTAGTTGGGCATGCCGCAGAAGCTGAAGTTCTACGACATCAAGGCCAAGCAGGCGTTCGAGACGGACAAGTACGAGACCGTGGAGAAGAACACCGCCCGCGGCCCCATGATATTCGCGGTGGCCACCTCACCCTACACGGGCATCAAGGTCTGGAGGCTGATAGGCAAGAAGAAATAAGGAAAAACGGACGCCTAATTCAAACCCTGTTTTTCCCTCACACGTCCCTACGTCCCAGCGCGGCCGGCCTATCCCCTTAATATATTCACCCTTCTCAAAAATACTGAATTAGAATGAAATCTATTATTATAAATGCGTGCATTATAGTACAATATAGACATAAGGCCTTGAGGACCGCCAGCTCCACGTAGAGGAGATAGGGCAACACCGCGATGCCCACAAGCCTCCAGTAGAAAAGCGCCGTGAGCAAGCCGTCCCTAAACGTGCGGAAGTAGACGGCGACCAATCCCATGTTCAAGATGAACCACACAGCGGCCAAGCCGTCCAGAGGGATCGGGCCTATATGTGCGTAGGGGCTCGACAGGACCGTCGCGCAGTCGACGGTGACGCCGGGGAGCACTGCCTGGGGGAGGTAGCAACCGGGCGGCAGCCTGCCGAGCACGTACCATAGGTAGAGAACCAACGCCGATGCCGCCAGCCCGCCCGCGGAGAAGGCGATCAGGAGGATGAACCAGCCTGTACGCCCCATGCCGAGTGGGCGCATGGTGGTTTTTACGTTTTTGCCGCCAGCTCCTCCAGCGCCTCTAGGTAATCCCTGGACTTCTGGCTTAGGCCGAATCTCGACAGGTCCCTTTCCAGCAGTGCTGGCGGCCCGTCTCCTCGAGCCACCTCGCTATGGCGTCTGCGAGCTCGGCGTAGCGGGCGAAGCCGTCGAGGTGCTCCCTGGTGCACTTTATCACTATCGTGCCGTCCTTCATTCGGCGCACCCTCGGCTCCTTTCCCGTCAGGGCCTTTATGAGGGCGGCGAGCCTCTCGGCGTCGGCCTCCCTGCCCCCCGGCGCGTCGGCCCTCGCTACGGCGTAGCCCACGGCCGCGTTGTCTTTCCCATACCTGCCGAAGGTAATCGTGTACTCGCCCCTGACGCCGTCGCCTCTCGCTTCTTTTTCAGCTATGTCGGCGGCTATCGTGATCCTCAGTAGGGTCCTGCCGCTCCCGCTCCTCTCGGTCTGGGCACCTCCGCCGAGGACGTCCACGACGTACCTCTTGCCCCCGACGAAGACCTCAGCCCCCTTTATGTTTGTAAGCCTCATGGAGTCCACCTCCCTGCCCCTCCTCACGACCTCCAGGGCCTTTTTGTACACGGCGCCGCCCTTCTCCTCGGCCCTCTCCAATATGAGGTCTACGAACTCGGCCGCGAGCCTCTGCCGATCGCCTTCGCCGTGTACGGAGAGCCAGGCGACGCGCTCAAGGCCCTCCCTGAGGACCCTTACATACCCCGCCTTCCCGCCCTCAGGCATCCTCACCGAGAAGTGGACGCCCTCCACGAGGCCCATCGCCTCAAGCCGCCGTGCCTCCCGCTCTATGTTGCCGGGGTTTGTGGAAGCATATCTGACAACCAGCGCGCCCTCGGTCAGCCCCACTTCGTACTTCGGCCAGTCCTCCCTCAGCGTGATGCCCCTCTCCAGCTTGTCGAGCCAGCGGTCGGCCGTCTCCCTGTCAACCCCGCCGTTCTCGACGGCCCTCCTAACGACCTCCGCGATGGCGTCCCTGAGCTCCTTGCGCCCGGCCGCGAGCCTGTCGGTGGTGGCTTCGACGCGCCACTCGTCTCTATCGCCCACCTTCTTCACCTCCGCGCTGACTCCAGCATGTCTGAGGAGGCGGGCCGCGAGCTCGGCGCGGTTGCGATCCGTCGAGATGAATTCAAGCACGATCGCGTCTCTGCGCAGATAGACGTTGTACTTCACCTCGACGCCGCCCTCCGATATGGTCAGATCGGCGGCGACGTGGCCTTTTGGAGTCAGCCTCATGCCGCCGAACCGCACCTCCACCCGGACCTCCCCCACGAAACCCTCGAACTTGTCGCTTAAGTACCCTCCGCCGGCGGAGGGCGCGGAGACGGCGAGGAGGCGCTTAAGCCTCGCCGCATCTCCGCCGATTGCGGCTATGCGGTATATGCCCTCGCCCGCGTACGTCCGCACGCCGAATCTCAGATCCTCGGGCAGGAGCTCGTTGAGCAGATGCAACGCGGCGAGGCGCAGGAGCGTAGCCCCACCGCCCAGCTCCCCACCGACGACCAGCACGACCAGCCCACGCTCCACGGAGCCGTCCCCCGCAATCGCGGTGGCGTACATCTCGCCGAACCGCAGCAGGGCCTCCTCCCTATCGAACCCGCCCCTCAGCGCCTTGTCCAGCATGATGAGCTCAAGGGCGGGGGCGACGAACTTCCTAGCGACCTCATCCCTCGCGCAGTCCCTAGCGAGGCAACGCATATCGCTTAGGGCGAAGTCCACGACGCCCCAGACCTCCTCCCCAACCCTCCCCACGCCCTCCTTGAAGACGCCGCGGCGCTTTGGCTCGCCGCCTATAGGGAGTACGGGATGCTGATGCGCCTGGCGGCCGGCGCGACCATCGTGGGCGTCAAGGGCGCCGCTAGGCGCATCAGGGTATGAGCTCGGGCGACGGCGTGGACGCGGGCGCGGTGAGGAGGCCTCCCGAGCCGGCCGACCCCGTCGAACGGCTCCTAAAGGAGTATCCGGAGCTGGGCGCCTTAGGCATCGATTGGCTGAGGACGTGGGCCCCCCGCGCGGGGAGGCAGATCGTGAGGATAGCCAAGGTTCTGCGGAGATACCCCTGGATGGCCGAGCTGATAGGGCAGGGGCCGGTGAGCCTCGTGAACCCGTACTCCGTGGAGGCCTACGCGTCGAGGGACGGCTCTGAGGCCTGCATATCGTTATTCGGCTGGGCCTACTGCTCCGCGGATGGGAGCAACGTTAGGAGGCTTGAGCTGGAGTTCAGCCGACTGGAGCCCCATGAAGGCGGGGTGAGGGAGATCTACAGGCCTAAGAGGCGGTCGATATTCGCGAGGGCCAAGGAGTACATACGGATACTGTGAGGCGCGGCCGCGGGAGGGGCGCCTCAAGCCCCGCCGGGATAAGGCCGGCTTCCCCCTCTCTCCGCCGTTATTTGACCGGAAATGTTTTGGGGCCCAACCGCCGTCCACGGCCCGTCTCGACAAGGCTAGACAGACGGCCTTCTACAAGGCGGTCACGTAATATTTATGTTCAGGCGTACCGATACATATGGGCGTCAGAGTTGCCGTTATTCCCGTCGGCGGCCCGTCTCCCCGAGCCATCTCTCTATGGCGTCTGCGAGCTCGGCGTAGCGGGCGAAGCCCTCCAGATGTTCTCTGTAGCACACGATATCTATTTCGCCGCCAGCTCCTCCAACGCCTCTAGGTAATCCCTGGACTTCTGGCTTAGGCCGAATCTCGACAGGTCCCTTTCCAGTAGCTGGGGGATCTTCGATCTGTCCACGGCCCGCATCTCGCCGTTTCTGTATATGGTCAGTGGAGGCACGTCGACGTCGACCAGACCGTAGACGTGGGATAGAGGGCCTATGTGCTTGCCGCCGTAGATCAACGTGCCTATGGCCGTCTTGACGAATTCCCCCACCACGGGGCCCAGCTTGGCGTAGCTTCTGGCGCTGTAGCTGGGCCTTATGGGCCCCAATGTGTTCTTGAGGTTCGACACCGTGGTGCCTGCCCCGAAGTTGACGAAGGCGGAGACGTAGCTGTCGCCTAGATACCCGTGGTGCTCCTTGTAGGTGTAGGCGTCCACTATGGAGTTCTTGACCTCGTCCCTAGCCCTCACGCCGTAGTAGAGCGCCGTACCCTGCCTTATGTATGAGAAGGGGAGGACCTCCGACTCGGGCCCCACGACGGCGGGCCCGACGACGTAGGTGTACTCGCGGGTCTTCCCCCATATCACGGCATCGCCCTTCACGACCCCGCCCACCTCGCCCCTGAGGAGCTCTATGCCGAGCTCCTTCAGCCGCGCTATGGCCCACTTCATGATCTCCACGTTGTTCGCGACGAGGTCGGCGTATGTCTCCAGAGGCTCGCAGTCCCTGAGGGTCCCGCCGCCAAGCCCCAGATCGGCTCGCCTGCCTCCGCACTCCACAGAGCTGGCCTTCAGCAGATAGGGGGCTACCGACACATCTATCTTCGCCACGTCGGCGGGTATCTCGCCGTATCTCAGCTCCAACCTGCAGTGCCGATCCAGGGAGAGCGGGAGGCCCAGATCCCTCCCCCTGAGGTAGATGGTGACTCGGTCGGCCTTGTCGCACGCCGCCAGCGCCACCAGCTCGGCTATTCTGAACCCCCCAGCCACGGCTAGAGGCGGCGGGACCAACATCCTCGGCCTGAACTCGCCCACCAACGCGATCTCCACGAGCCGGCTCAAGACGCTATTAATTATTGCTCCGCCGGGCTCTAGCGCGTCCGCCTCAAGGCGTGGGCCGGGCCTCCGCTAGGCCTCCAGCAACCTGGCCTTGAGGTGTTCCTTCTCGCCCTCTATCAGGATCTCGGTAAGCTTGTTGATATCGGCGCCGTCCGCCTTCGACAAGACGGCCTCCAAGTCGTCAATGGGTATCCTGCTGGCGAGCGCGTACAGACCCCTCCAGCCGTATCTCTCCAGTATCCCTCTGCTCTTAACGACCTCCTCCGACCTCCGCCGCACCTCCCTCTCCAAGTTGTCCGTGGAGAAGTACCTCACGACGCCCAGCCTGCCGCCGCACTTGGGGCACTTCACGTCGTAGACCTCCCCGACCTTCATCAGGCCGGCCCAGCCGCAGTCGGCGCACACGAACAACATCGTCGTGTTCAAGAGCCTGGCCTTGGCGCTCTCCAGGACAAGCCTCCTCAGCCGCTCCGGCGGTATTATCTCGAGCCTGTGGGCCAGCTTATCGTAGGCCACCTTGCCCAGATGGGTCGGGCTTCTCGCCACTTTCACGGAGATCGCGCCGTCCTTGATCCTCTGGAGGACGCGCCAGAGCGAGTCGAGGTCTAGGTCTTGCTCCAGGGCCTCCCTCAAGGCCTCGTCGAACACGGGAGTGCCGCTGAAGGCCTCCACCAGCTTCCCTATGCTGACGCTGTATATGTCGGCCTCCTTGTCCACGGCGCCGAACCTCTTGGCCACGTGGAGGAACCTCCTCTTGAACGAGCCCGACTTGATCAATGCGGATTTCACCAGCTCGGCGAGCTCCACGGGCTGGAGGTCGGCCAGCTTCCTCAAGGCCGCCGCAACGGCGTCTGCCGGAAGGCCTCGCGACGACTGTATTATGACCGAGTAGGGGTCCTGGTGGAAGCCCACCGGCGTGTCCAGATCCCTGATCAGCAGCTCGCCCAGGAGCTTCGAGAGCGTCCTGTTGGCGAGCGTGCCGAGGTGGGCGTGGACCACCACGACGTTCTCCGCGAACTGCTCGATCACCACGGTCCTGTCGTCAGGTAGATACTCCAGCGGCTGTTTATACAGCTCGTCCGCCGCATATTCGGCGGCAGACCTCGACATGCCCATACGGACCAGCGCCTCCGCGGCCTTAGCCCTATCGCCGAGCGATCTGAGCTCCCTCTTCAAGGCCCCGACGCCCTGCGCCACCTCGAACGGCACAGGTATCTCCTCCCCGACCCAGCTCGGTATGGCCCCGGACGGGTCGTCGACTTCGACGACCTTTATGGCTCTGCCGTCCACCTCGGTTATCAGCCACGGCCTCCCTCTGAACACGAACTTGACCCCGGGGGTGCCGTACTCGGCCACGAAGGCCTCGTCGAGTGTGCCTATCAGCTCGCCGGTCTTGGCGTCCACCACGGCGTACTGCCTCTCGTCGGGTATCATGGAGAGCGTCTCGAAGAAATATCTGTAGAAGCCTCTGTTGCGCGGCCTCACCACCGCGTCGTCCTCCTCGAAGTAGAGGGCCAGCCTCGGCCTCAGCTGCTCCATGAACTTGACGACCCTCCTGAGCTCGTCCAGGGTCAGGTCTCTGTACGGATACGCCCGCCTGACGACCTCGTAGAGCTCCTGGAGCTTCCACCGCGGCCTCAACATGAGGAAGGCCGCCACCTGGTTCGCCAACACGTCGTAGGGCTTGTAGGGCACCTTGGTGGCCTCCAGAAGGCCTGACTTGGCCCTCCTCACTATCTCGAACGCCTCCAGGACGTCGTTTACGTCGTCCCCTATTATGACGCCTCTGGGCACCGAGGTCAGCCTGTGCCCGCTTCTGCCCACCCTCTGCATGAGCCTCACGACCTGGTGCGGCGAGAGGTACTGTATAACCAAGTCCACATGGCCTATATCTATGCCCAGCTCCAAGCTCGATGTGGCCACGACTGCCTTCAGCTTGCCGCTCTTCAAGCCGCTTTCCACCGAGAGCCTCACCATCTTGGAGAGCGAGGAGTGGTGGACGGAGGCGGGCAGGTCGGGATACGCCTGGGCCAGCCTGAAGCCCAGCAGCTCGGCCATGCTCCTCGTGTTGACGAATATCAAGGTGGCTCTATTGGCCTCCACGAGCTCCTTTATGGTCCTCAGACGCGCCACGACGTCCTCGTGGATCGACAGCCGTTGGGCGTCGGCGCGGTCGCCGTCGCCGGGGGTAGGCCTCACGATCTCCAGACTCATACGCCTCACCACGTTGACCTGCACCACCTCGTACGGCCTCCCAACGCCGAATAAAAACCTCGCGACCTCGTCGACCGAGCCGACGGTGGCCGAGAGCCCGATTATCTGTAGGTCTCTGCCCACGTGGTATCTAAGCCGCTCGAGCGTCACGCTGAGCTGGACCCCCCTCTTGTCCTCGGCCAGCTCCTGCACCTCGTCCACTATCACCCACCTCAGCTGCTTTAGGTGCTCCAACAGCCTCTTGCCGGTCAAAATGGCCTGGAGCATCTCGGGCGTGGTGATGAGCATATGGGGCGGGTTGCGGCTCTGCCTCTGTCTATCGGCCTCGTCGGTATCGCCGTGCCTCATGTCGACCGAAATGCCGAGTCTGGCCCCCCACCACTTCAGTCTGTCCAGCAGATCTCTGTTGAGGGCGCGGAGCGGAGTTATATAGAGGATATATATACCGGGCTCCGTAGCGCCTAGCTCCAAGAATTTTGAGAGCACCGGCAGTATGGCCGCTTCGGTTTTCCCAGATCCAGTCGGCGCTACGATCAATACGTTGCGGCCCTCCAGCACCAGAGGTATGGCGAGCCTCTGGGGCTCGGTGGGCTCGTCGAAGCCCCTCTCGGCCAGAGCCGCCTTGATGGCGTCGTGCAACGCGGCGAAGGCCACGACGCGGGGGACTGTCTGAAATAAAAACGTTTTGAGAATACGCAGATACCGGCAGAATAATATATATTAATCGGCCCCGCGCCGCCTCCATGCGCCTGGTCTATCTGCTGCCCCTGCTGGCCGCCCTCGCCTCGGCCTCGCAGATCTACAACGTACTCGTCGGGCCCAACGCGACGGTGCCGGTCGCCGTCAACGGATCGACCATCTCCGTCAACGGGAGCGGGTACGGCCTGCCCCAGCTCCCGTATACATGGATAGCCCTTCCGCCGGCCGCCAGGAGCTATCTGGCGGTCGTCGGCTTGAGCTACCCCTTCTCCGCATGCCAATTCTCCTCGGCTCCAGACGGGTTCTCCATATCCTGCGGGCAGAACCAGCAGATGGCCGTGGTCTACGTCGCCTCGCCTGGCTACAGCCTCTACTGCGATCAACAGCCGCAGTCCAGCCAGAGCAGAGGCCCCGTGGACGTGCTACAGTTCAACTCTCTGCGGCTCGACTGCCGGCTCGTGAGAGGGGCGGCGGGCGTCGCCTTGAGCCCCTCCATGGGGCTCATCGCCTCGGTCCTGGGCGCCGTGGCGGCGGCCCTAGGTATAGCGTTCGCCGGCCTCTTCCTCGCCGCGGTGCTCAGGCAAAAAGAAGGAGGAGCGTCTTCTCGGTGACCATACCTATCACGTTTCCGCTCTCCCTATCCACGACCGGCACGCCGCCTACGTCGTACTCCAGCATCTTCCTGACCACATCCGTCACGTAGTCGTCGGGCGAGGTCAAGAATATGGGGGACTTGGCTATATTGATGGCGTACTCGTTGACTATCTCGTCCACGTCGCCCTCTCTGGCCTTGTTGAGGGTGGCCTCGTCGGCGAAGTAGCGCAGCACGTCCTTCACGTGCAGCATCGATACGACTTTGCCCCTTTCGTCCACTATGGGGTATCTCCTAAATCTATACACGGTGATGCCCTCCAGCGCGTCCATAACAGTGGAATATTTGGTCAACACGTACACTATCCGCGTCATCACGTCTCTGACCTGGTGGGGGAACCCCGCCTGCGCCACGATCTTCATGGCGTCCCATTCGGTGAATATGCCCATCAACTCCCCGCCCTCGTCCACTATGGGCATGGAGCCGAAGTTGTGTTTGAGGAAGAGGGATATGGCCTCGCCCACAGTAATGTCTGGCCTCGCCGTGATGACGTTCCGCGTGGCGAACTCCACGGCGGGACGCATATAGACGTCGCCGTATAGGGACTTGTCGCCGGACTCGACCAATGAATATATTGCGTCCAGGATATCCAACGCCGTTATTATGCCGATGAGGCTCCGGTCCTTCACTATGGGCAGCCTCCTAATGTCCAGCTCAACCATTTTGCGCAGGGCGTCTATCACCTTCTCCCTCTCGCCTATAGTCACCACGTTCTTGGTGGCGACCTCAGCCAGAGGCGTCGACAATACGTCCACGTTCTTCGCCACTCACCATTTTATAAATGATACTGTCGGCGTATCGAAAGCCCCAGGCAACGCTCGGGCGGCGCTTAGGGGTATCTCCTGAATCCATACACGGTTATGCTTGCCGCGGTCCTGGACGCCGTCGCGTCAGGCCTGGGCGCATCGGTCTTTTGACGCGCCGCCCGATCACCGCCTCGTCTCCTCGAGCCACCTCGCTATGGCGTCTGCGAGCTCGGCTCGGCTACGGTCCGTCGAGCTGAATTGAAGCTCGACCTTGTCGCTAAGCAGATAGACGTTGTATTTCACCTCGACGCCGCCCTCCGATATGGTCAGATCGGCGGCGACGCGGCCGCTCTTGGTCAGCCTTATGCTGTCCCTGTCGAGATGCACCTCCACCCGGGCCTCCCCCACGAAACCCTCGAACCTCGGGCTTAAGTACCTACCGCCGGCCGACGGCGCAGAGGCGGCCAACAGGCGCATCAGCCTGGCGGCACCTTCGCCCGTGGCGGCTATGTTGCAGTATCTGCCCCTCTTCACGTACGTCCGCACGTCGAACTTCAGATCCTTGGACAGAAGCTGGTCGAGTCGCCGCAACGCGGCGAGGCGCAGGAGCGTTGCCTCACCGCCCAGCTCCCCTCCGACGGCCGGCTCGACCTTATCCGACCCCACGGAGCCGTCCTCCGCAATAGCCGTGGCGTACATCTCGCCGAACCACAGTCGATATTCTCTTTTGGAAATTTAAGAAAGGGCGATATCGCTGTTGGTAGAATTACAATTGGTAGAGACAATAGAAGCATTTTCTCAAGGGAAGTATCTTAATATCAGAGATTCCAAGGCTGGATCTCCGATTAGACTTATTGCCAGAGTAAGAGAATAAATAGTCAGCTTTCTTTCTCTTACCTTCTTGTCTTCTGAAATACCCGTAGCTGTCATTATGTTTGGAAAAATAAGTCCGTAGGAGAATCCACTGATTATGGCATATGTAACTAAAAATATCCAGAAAATGAGAACAACAAAAACTAATTGCGTATACTACGTTCTCACCTTACTCCCAGTTTTCATTATGCATGCACATTCTCATTTTTTGCCGGTCTAAGCAACAGTTCGATAATGAAGAACACGGCGGTGACTGCGGCAAATATCCACAATGTTACGGTGAATCCCATTACGGATGCCATGTAGCCCACAAGGGGCATTAGGGCTGACATTATCATCATCGCCGAGCTGAAGAATGACGTCGATGCCGCTATCTCCTCAGGCTTGAACACCGTGTTTGCTATCTGGAGTCCCAGAGTCCAGGAGATTCCATCAGGTATTCCAGCGATTAGGAAGGCTAGGACTAGGAATATTACCGAGACTGAGCTAAGGGCTAGAAACACCGCAGCCACCAACGCAATTGTCACCGCAAACACTAAGTATGGCCTCCTATTCTGTATTGGGGACTTTAACCTGATTATGAGCCTGGTCACCACGTCGCCAACGAACATTGCCGCAAGTAGGTAGAAGATTGTTGATGCAGATAGCCCCAGCATTTCGCCGTAAATCCCCCCGAAGCTCATGATTATGAAGAATGGTATTGTGTACGTGAACGCCGCCACAATTGCCCATTTATACTCCCTACTTCTGAACAAGGATCTTATGCTTGCCCTACCACTATGCCCCTTCGCCTCCATGTACTTCAATGCATACCTACCCCTAAGTGCTGCGACAAATGGTA
>Ga0081534_100155_pt1 | contig 24790 bp, 24 predicted proteins | sample MonGeyMetagenome_FD_71019 | JGI IMG/M metagenome (GOLD analysis project Ga0081534, IMG submission 71019) | Hypoxic/sulfidic aquatic microbial communities from Monarch Geyser, Yellowstone National Park, USA - MG (SPAdes) v1 (version 2) | ecosystem: Environmental > Aquatic > Thermal springs > Hot...
AAAAAAGATGTAATGTGTAAGATTCCATTTTATAAGCCCTGATTTCAGAGCTCCTCAGGGGTGCAGCCCTTAGTGTCAGAACCTACGCAACAGCCGACCTCAAATACGCCAAAAGAGGTCGTATTAAGGGTCTCTGAGGCCAAGCCAAGGGATGCCGGTAAGAAGAGGGTCCGAATAGACCCTGACATAATGAAGGAGCTGGGGGTTGAGGCAGGCGACGTAGTTGAGATAGAGGGTAAGAGGAAGACCGCCGCTATAGTCTGGCCCTCCCTCCCCGAGGACCTAGGCCTTGACATAATCAGGATGGATGGTACGCTGCGCAGGAACGCTGACGTTAATATAGGCGACAAGGTGATAGTTAGGAAGGCCAGTCCTAAGCCGGCCACCAAAGTCAGGCTGGCTCCAACGGTTCACTCTATGTCAATCGATGAGAGCTTCAAGAAGTACGTTAAAAAGAAGCTTGTAGGCTTACCAGTTGTAGAGAATGACATAATACCAGTCCCAGTTCTGGGTCAGGCAGTTCAACTGGTGGTCATTGACACCAGGCCAAGGGGTGTTGTAATCATAACGGAGAAGACCACTGTGGACATACTTGAGAAGCCCGTCACGGCCACCACCATACCTAAGGTCACCTATGAGGACATTGGTGGCCTACATGAGGTAATAGCCAAGATAAGGGAGCTCGTGGAGCTGCCGCTGAGACACCCTGAGCTCTTCCAGAGACTGGGCATTGAGCCGCCCAAGGGGATACTGCTGTTCGGGCCTCCTGGCACCGGCAAGACGCTGCTGGCCAAGGCCGTGGCGAATGAGAGCGATGCTTACTTCATAGCCATCAACGGCCCTGAGATAATGAGCAAGTTCTACGGCGAGAGCGAGCAGAGGCTGAGGGAGATATTCGAGGAGGCCAAGAAGAACGCGCCCGCAATAATATTCATCGACGAGTTAGATGCCATAGCCCCGAAGAGGGATGAGGTAATTGGGGAGGTCGAGAGGAGGGTCGTGGCTCAGCTGCTGGCCCTGATGGATGGGCTTGAGGCGAGAGGACAAGTAATTGTCATAGGGGCCACCAATAGGCCAAACGCGCTTGACCCAGCCCTCAGGAGACCCGGGAGATTCGACAGGGAGATAGAGGTTCCGATGCCCGACAAGCAGGGAAGGCTCGAGATCCTTCAGATACACACAAGGCATATGCCCTTAGCTGAGGACGTTAACCTTGAGGAGCTCGCCGAGATGACTAAGGGTTACACGGGCGCTGACCTGGCGGCTCTTGCAAGGGAAGCTGCTATGCACGCGCTCAGGAGATACCTTCCTGAAATAGATATTGAACAGGAGAGGATACCGGCAGAGGTCCTTGAGAAAATGGTGGTCACGAAAGCTGATTTCCTAGCGGCCTTCAAGGAAATCACCCCCAGCGGACTCAGGGAGATAGAGGTCGAGGTCCCTGAGGTCCACTGGGACGACATAGGTGGCCTTGAGAACGTTAAGCAGGAGCTCAGGGAGGTCGTCGAGTGGCCCTTGAGGTATCCTAATGCGTTCAAGAGACTGGGCATTGAGCCGCCCAAGGGGATACTGCTGTTCGGGCCTCCTGGCACCGGCAAGACGCTGCTGGCCAAGGCCGTGGCGACGGAGAGCGGGGCCAACTTCATAGCGATAAGGGGGCCTGAGCTGCTGAGCAAGTGGGTCGGCGAGAGCGAGAAGGCCGTGAGGGAGGTCTTCAGGAGGGCGAGGCAGTATGCGCCTGCCGTAGTGTTCTTTGATGAGATAGAGGCGATCGCCTCCCTAAGGGGCTCTGACGTGGAGACCGATGTGACCGAGAGGGTCGTGAGCCAGCTTCTGACAGAGATAGACGGTATAACGGGACTTGAGAACGTGGTCGTGATAGCCGCCACCAACAGGCCAGACTTAGTTGACCCAGCCCTCCTAAGGCCTGGAAGGCTTGAGAAGCTGATTTACGTGCCGCCGCCTGACGAGAAGGGGAGACTTGATATACTTAAGATACACACAAGGCACGTGCCGCTTGCTGAGGACATCGACCTCAGGGAGATAGCCAAGATGACGAATGGCTACACCGGCGCTGACCTAGCGGCGCTCGTCAGAGAGGCCACTCTTGCTGCCCTAAGGGAGGACTTGAAGGCTACCAGGGTTAGGTTCAAGCACTTTGAGCAGGCCCTCTCTAAGGTGAGGCCGAGCGTCACCAAGTACATGATAGACTTCTACGGCAGATGGCTCGAGAGCGCCAGGCAGATAAGCGTGACCTCGACAAGGCCTTCGCAGCCTTCGCTCACGGTCTGAGAGGTGATGGGCGTTGTCGGTCTGGAGTGAGAGTACAATGCTCAACATAGTTTACGAGGCGCTGAAGGAGCTGAGCAAGGGCGGCAAGGAGCCGGTCACGGAAAGCCAGATCCTTTCATATCTTGCCAGGAACGGTTACTCTATCTCCCTACCTGACCTCGTTAAGTCACTTATGAGGCTAGAGCTCCTGGGGCTTGTTTATGTGACCTCGAGCACTAAGGAGGAGCGAATGGTGAAACTCCTCGTGAGGCAGGAAACGACGTCATAGCCTTAGGTAACGACGTCTGCGCACGAAAAGCAATATAGGCCTTTAAATACTGATATCGATTGGTGCGAGTGTTGGGCGTTAACATACGCGACATAATTCCTCCTCAGGCAAGACAAGAAGTGGAGCTAAAGGCCCTTAAAGGGTATGTAATATCGCTTGACGCGTACAACATGATTTACCAGTTCCTCTCGGCCATAAGGCAGCCTGACGGAACCCCCCTGAAGGATTCGCAGGGAAGGGTTACAAGTCACCTGAGCGGCCTCTTCTACAGGACCGTAAACCTTGTCGAGGAGGGCCTGAAGCCCGTTTACGTATTTGACGGCAAGCCGCCCGAGATGAAGAAAAGGGAGCTCGCGGAGAGAATAGCGAGGAAGAGGGAGGCCGCTGAGAAGTACCAGAAGGCCAAGGAGGCAGGCGCCCTGGAGGAGGCTAGGAAGTACGCCCAGGCAACCTCTGAGCTGACGTCTGACATGGTAACTGAGTCGAAGAGGCTCCTTGACGCCATGGGAATCCCATGGGTGCAGGCGCCGGCTGACGGCGAGGCGCAAGCGGCTTTCATCGCTAAGAAAGGTGACGCGTGGGGCGCGGGCAGTCAAGACTACGATAGCCTCCTCTTCGGGTCCCCTAGGCTTGTCCGTAACCTGGCCATCACTGGCAAGAGAAAGCTGCCCAATAAGGAAGAGTACATAGAGGTCAAGCCGGAGGTGATAGACCTTAACGCGCTCCTCAAGGCCTTAGGGATCTCAAGAGAGCACCTGATAGTTCTTGGAATACTCGTCGGGACCGACTTTGACCCTGGTGGAGTCAAGGGCTATGGGCCTAAGACGGCGCTGTCCTTCGTGAAGACGTATAGGGACCCCCTTAAGGCGTTAGAGGTCATAAAGCCTCAGCTTCTTGACGTTGACCCAGTCAAGATATTTGATTACTTCATGAACCCACCCATTAATGACAAGTACAAAATAGAGTTCAGGGAGCCTGATTTCAACGCGGTAAAGGAGATCCTAGTTAAGGATCACGACTTCAGCGAGGACAGGGTTGAAAAGGCCACGGAGAGGCTCAAGAAGGCGTTCAAGGAGAGCCTGAAGGGCAAACAGTCAAGGCTAGACATGTGGTTCGGGTCCTGAACAGGTCATCTCTCTAACCTCTTAAGCCACTCCTCCAGCTTCTCTTTCTCTAGCTTAGGCCCCTTCACCTGGCTGACTTCCGTTAAGCCCTCCTCGTACTCTATAACAATGTCGTTTCCAGTGACTAACTTGAATATCCTCTTAATAACGTCCTCAAGGTCTACGTTTCTGGCCCTCGCGGGGGTGAGCACCTTAGCCACATAGTAAACACTGCCGTCAGGAGCGTAGTAAAGGTTCAGAGAAGAAACGGAGGCCCCTAACAGGTTAGAGATCAACGCTCTTGGGTCTGAGGCGCCGCTCACCAGGTGAACTCTCTTCACGCCTAGGTGTGAGAGCTTGTTGACCAGCGCCTGACCAAGCCCCCTGCCCACAGCCTTCAGACCGTCAAGCAGTATATAGACGTCGTCGCCGATCCTTAAGGCTTTCCTGTACGACGCTGACCTCAGCTCCTTGTAGCTCTCCTCAAGGTCTAGGAGGGCCTTCATTACGTCTACCTCCCACCGCTCGTAAAGGCCAGAGCTTATCTTAGCCTGACAGCTCTCACAGAGCATACCGCTCCTGACGCAAACCTTGTGAAGAGGTATCTGCAAGGTTCCTCGGACAACTTGATTGTCTAAACCTAAATGCTTAATGTTTCGTAATGGATTAACGTAAGAAAGTTGCAATCAGAACGCCTTGGCCGCAGCCCTGAGAAGGCCTACATATGGCGGGCTCGGGTCAAGGGGCCTGCTCTTGAACTCAGGGTGCGGCTGCGTCCCTATGAAGAACCTGTGCGCGCTCCTCGGAAGCTCTATGGCCTCCACTAGACCGTCAGGTGACCACGCGCTTATTATCAGCCCTGCCTCAACAAGCCTGTCCACGTACTTGGGGTTCACCTCGTACCTATGCCTGTGCCTCTCGTATATAATCTCACGGCCGTAGAGGTCGTGAAGGATCGTCCCCTTAACGACCCTTATCTCAGAGGCGCCTAACCTCATCGTTCCGCCCAGCTCCTTGATTTCCCTCTGCCACGGGAGCAGGTCCACTACGGGGTGAGGCGTCTGGGGGTCTATCTCGGTGCTATTAGCGCCTTCAAGCCCTACTACATTCCTCGCGAACTCGACTACCGAGAGCTGGAGCCCAAAGCATATGCCCAGCGTAGGCACGTTGTTCTCCCTGAGGTACCTTATAGCCTTCACCTTGCCCTCGGCCCCTCTCTTGCCGAAGCCAGGGAGTATGACGGCACCGTCAACTGTTGACAATGCGTCTTCAACCTTCAAATTGCCCTCCTCGATATCTGTCGACTCAACCCAGACGAGCTCAGGTCTATAGCCTACAGCAGCGCTCGCGTGCCTGAGCGCCTCGACAATGCTTATGTAGCTGTCCTTGAGCATTGTGTACTTACCGACCATGGCTATCCTGACGGACTTGTTAAGGTTCTTCAACCTGTCAACGAACGCCTCCCAGGCCCCGAGGTCAGGCTCCCTGTCCTGGAGCCCAAGCTTTGAAGCCAGGAACGACGCATAGCCCTGCGACTCCAAAAGGAGGGGCACCTCATAGACGTACTGCACGTCATGATCGCTGAAGACGGCCGCTGGGGGAAGGTTAGCGAAGAGCGCTATCTTCTGCCTGGCTTCGTCCATCAGCGGCCTAGTGGACCTGACCACGAGGGCCGTTGGCTGTATGCCAATCCTCCTCAGCTCCTGTACGCTGTGCTGTACAGGCTTGGTCTTCTGCTCGCCAGTGGTCGATAGGACTGGGGCTAAGGCCATGTGGACAAACGCTACGTTATTAGAGCCCAGCTCAACATACATCTGCCTTGCGGCCTCAAGGAACGGCAGCCCCTCTATGTCCCCTACAGTCCCGCCTATCTCTACAACCATTACGTCAACTCCTGTGTCCTTGGCCAGACCCGAGATCCTCTGCTTTATTTCATCAGTCACGTGCGGTATAACCTGAACGGTCTTCCCAAGGTATTCCCCTTTCCTCTCCTTAGCTATAACGCTGTAGTAGATCTGTCCAGCAGTTATGTTATGACGTCTGTCCACGTTCTCGCCAAGAAACCTCTCATAGTGGCCCAGATCCAGGTCCGTCTCGCCGCCGTCCTCTGTCACGAACACCTCTCCGTGAGCGTATGGGTTCATGGTGCCTGCGTCAACGTTCAGGTAGGGGTCTATCTTGATTATACCCACTTTATACCCTCTGGACTTGAAGAGCAGACCAGTTGACGCTGAGACTATCCCCTTGCCTATACCAGACATCACGCCCCCTGTAACGAAGACGTACTTTGTTTCCACGGGGTGCCTTTTTGTAGCCTTGGGCCCCAGCTCTTATAACGGCTAAAGCTGGATAAAGGCTCTGGTAAAGGGTGGAAACGTCTTGGCCTCCCTTCAGCTATACTTCTACCTGGTAGTCCTTGCGGCCCTGGTTGAGCTGGCGCTGCTAATAGCCCAGACGGTCCGCTTAACCATAGCCCAAAGGGTTCTGAGGGAGCTCTCCAAGAATGTAGACGAGGTTGCCAGAGCCAGGGCTGAAAGGATGGCTGATGAGCTAGTCAGGCAGGCAAGGGAGGACGCCATCAAGAGGAGCAGCGCTGTCATAACGGGCAAGGTCTATGAGCAGCTAACGCCCTACATGCCCTGGTTCAAGTATAACCCTCGTGAGGCCAGGTTTCTAGGCTCCCCTGTGGACTTCATAGTCTTTGACGGAATCGAGGGCGGAGGACCTGTAACGGTGAGATTTGTAGAGGTGAAGAGCGGTGACTCGAGGCTGAGCGACAGGGAGAGGGCCGTAAAGGAGGCCATAGAGAGGTGCTCGGTGACGTTTGAGCTCGTAAGGCCTGAGGGCCTAGCTGCGAAAGGCCCTAAGTAGCGAAATTAATAACCGCAAGGGCCTGTTAACTCATTGAACGGCAAGCCATGCCAACATATTACATGGAGAACTACGGCTGTGCCCTAGCAGAGTTTGACAGCGCTGTGATGGCTACCCTGTTAGAGTCAGAGGGCTATCAAAGGGTAGCATCACCTGAGGAGGCGGGCTTGGTTATAGTCAACACCTGCGCCGTCAGGCTTGACACGGAGGCAAAGATAGTCAAAAGGCTTAATGAGCTTAAGCCGTTGGTCAAAGGCAAGTTGATAGTTGCAGGCTGTCTAGCTAAGGCTAGACCCTCTCTCATAGCCCGCATTGTCCCGTCAGCAAGCCTTGTGTCGCCTCAGAACGTCACTAGGATCGCTGAAGTCGCGAGATCACCTTCTAGACTCACTCTCATAGAGGGGGAGAGGGACGCGAACTTCATGCCCCAGGTACCTCTAAGGGATAGAATCGCCACAATAATGATATCCGAGGGGTGCCTTGACAACTGCTCCTTCTGTGAGACCAAGCTGGCCAGGAGAACCTTAAGGTCGTATCCCCCTAGGCTGATAGTTGAGAGGGTCGCCGACGCCGTTCAGAGGGGCGCTAAGGAGATCAGGCTAACGGCGCAGGACACCGCCGCCTACGGACTTGACCTCCCAGCCAAGGTCAGGCTGCCAGACCTATTGTCTATGATCCTGGACAAGGTACCTGGGGACTACAGGATCAGAGTTGGCATGATGACGCCTAACGAAGCCATGGAGATTATGGATAGCCTCCTTGACGTCTATAAGGATGAGAGGGTGTTCAAGTTCTTTCACATACCTGTCCAGAGCGGCGATGACAGAGTCCTTAAGATAATGAATAGAAGATATACCGTTGATGAATTCGTCGAACTTCACGCTAACGTTAAGAAGGCCTTCCCCGACTCGCTCTTCGCAACTGACATCATAGTTGGCCACCCAGGTGAGGACGAGGAGGCATTCATGAGAAGCGTTGAGCTGGTTAAGAGGCTAAGGTTTGAGAGGGTCTATCTGGCACAGTACAGCATAAGGCCCAGGACCCTCTCGGCGTCGATGCCTCAGGTGCCTGAGCCTGTAAAGAAGGAGAGAAGCCTGCGGATCCTGAGCGCCATACAGGAGGTCGAGACGGAGATCTACAAAGCTTACATAGGTAGGGAGCTGAAGGCTTTGGTCACGTCAAGAGGGTTCAGGAACGGTTACTACGTGGCCAGAGCTGAGAACTACTTCCCTATCTCAATACAGGAGAACCCCGACATTATGGGCAGGTGGATAAGGGTAAAGGTCACCGACGCTACTTACTTTGACCTAAGGGGTTATGTCGCTTCGCCTCTCTAATGCCCCTATATCTAACTGGTATAACCTCTAGTCCCGCCCTAAGGGCTGTTACCTGAACTGCATAGTCGTCAGAGGCCACAGCGACCTCCTTCTTACACCCTCTCATCTCCAGGGCCAGAGCTATCACCCCCAAGTCAGCCTTACTGAGCTTGTCAAGGGTTCCGGCCAACCTGGCGACACCTATAGCCTCCTCGATAAATTCCTGCCCTGGATCGACAACGAGCAGCTTGCCTGCCTCAAGGGCTCTCTCAAGATTAGCCCTGGAGTCTTCGTCCTTTACCTCATTCATCACCACGCTAGTGGTGATCGACAGAGGAAGCCTTAGCTGGACGCCTGCGAATATAGCGCCAGCGTCGAGAACGGCGATCCTCTCTATATCACCAATAGCTGAGCAGGCGCGCGAAGAGCCTCTCATAATAGTTCGCCCACCAGTTGAACCTGGCAACCCTAAGAGGCCTTGGGCAGGGACCTACAGACACCGAAGCCCCTGGCCTCAGGGGATACTTGATCTGGCCATCAATTACAAGGTACGCGGCGCTGCTGTCCTCCTTAAGACTTATTGTCAGCTGCTCGCTTCTTGACATAACCACGGGCCTCAGATAAAGCTGGACGGGGTTAAGGGGGGTCAGAACTATAACGTCAAGCCTTGGGTCGATGATAGGCCCTCCTGCGTTCAGGCTATAGGCGGTCGAGCCCGTTGTAGTCGAGATCACTAAGCCGTCCCCATCAAGGCCCATAACCCTTTCGCCCCTGGTCATTACGTTAAGCCTTACCATCTGGCCCTCGGCGGTAAAGACAACAATGTCATTCAGGGCGCAGGGAGTAGTGGCCCCCTCGACTTCAGCCCTAATCCTCTGGTGCTCCACGATTTCAAATTCTCCCCTCAAGAACTCGGGAATCCTCTTGCTGAGCTCCATCTCGTCAACGTCTAACAGGAAGCCCCTCTTTCCAGCCCTCACGGCCATGAACACTAAATCATTGTCCCCCGCCTTAATTGCAGTCCTTAGGAGCGTTCCATCACCTCCTATCACGATAACCTTGCCTGGCGGATTCCTATCAAGCGAGAACGTCCGCAGGCCTCCAAGGCTTCTTGGGTAGGCCTCGGCGCTCTCCACCTCTATTAGAGGCTCCCATCCAGCCTCCTTTACGCATTGAATGACCTCAAGCGCTATTCTCTCAGCAACGTCGCTGGAGGGCCTCACTACAAGCCCTACGCCTGATCCCAAGGCCTCGTCCAAGAGGTCAAAGGAGGCAGGTAGGCTTTATTACTTAACATGAATCAAAACTCGAAGGGGGCCGAGGCTGGCGGCTCACGGGCCCGATGGGGCCTGAGGAAACACCGCCCTCTCAGCGGCAGCCGGACCCCGCAAGGGGCCTGGGTGATACCCAGGGCAACGGCACAGAGACGACACGGCCTCCACGGTATGTCAATGAGGCCCTGAGGGGGCCCTGGCAACGGGGCTCCAGTAACGGGCTGAGCATCGTGGAGGATGCGGTGAAACGGCCGACCCCGGCGGAGCAAGGCGGGGGCCTGTGAGGAGCCGCGCGAGGCCCTCAGGCCGCGTAGTCGGATGCCGCCGAAGTACAGAAGGCGGGTTATAGCCTCGGCCGTTTGTCCCTACACCCTCACTTCAATCACTTTACGTGTATTCACGATCGAGCGTAGGGGCTTCCACCTCGCCCACAGGGCCCCAATGGCACCTGCGAGCATCATGGGCGGCCGTCGGGCCCAACGGAACGGGGCCCCCGTCTACAGGGGCTGAGGGGCCTCATCGCCCTCGCCCTTGGGGCAGCGCCCCCGTCAGGTGAGGGGTCGTCCGTGGGACCTTTTACATGCTAAATATAAAAGGGTTTCCATTGATGTAAAAGGATTCAGCCCGGGGAAACGCCTTTTGAGCGAGCTAGTGAACTCCAGCTGCGTTAAGGTTGAAGTAAGGCACGCAGAACAAGCCCTGGCTGCGCTCAAGTCCAAGGGCCTAATCGCTAAGGCTAAGCCGAAGAGGGAGAGTGGCAAGCTTAAGATACCGGTCCTCGACTTGCTAAAGGCCTCCTCAACATTATCAGAATTAGGCATAGAGTCAGAGCCCTGCGAGGACCTCTTTGAGTCCTCAAGGCCCTCTGGCATACCCAAGGAAATAGGGCTTTCAAGCTACGTCAAAATAGGTAATATAGTTGTCTTCAGTAGGTCGAGTGGCGTCCCCTTTGAAGCCTATGTAAGGGCTGCCCAAGCCGTAACGAGAATATACCCAAGGCTAGAGTCAGTTTTCCTCAAGGTCGGTACGGTAGGAGAGCTTAGGCTCCCTCAGCTTGTACTGCTTTACGGCAGTGGCTCGACGCTGACCAGGGCCACAGAGAACGGCCTCCACTTTCTGGTCGACGTAGCCAAGACCTATTACAACCCGAAGCTAGCGGGCGAAAGGCTGAGGGTCTCAAGGGAGGTCTCTGAGGGGGAGCTAATACTTGACATGTTTGCAGGGGTGGCCCCGTTCTCCATAACAGCTGCATCGGCCGCCAGCTGTGAGGCCGTAGCAGTTGACGTAAACCCCTATGCGGCTTACCTGGCTGCCAGGAACGTGGCTCTAAACGCGAGAAGGCTCAAGGGCAAGGTCACAGTGATGTGGGCTGACTCACGGACGCTGCCTGACGTCCTTGAGGGGGAGTTTGACAGGATCATAATGAATAACCCGACTTCGGTGCTTGACTTCATGGGTTCCGCCTGCGCGTTGGCAGCTAAGGGAGCCAGGCTTCACGTGTATATCCTTACCGATGATGAGAGTGCAGCCCTTGACCTAGTGACATCAACTGCCTTGAAGTACTGCGGCTCTGTGAGACCCATAGAAGTCCACAGAGCCCTAGAGTACAGCCCCTCCCAGAACATATACTCCGTTGAACTGCTTGTAAAGGTCTAGAGAGCCAGGACGAACGCCATGACGCCACTTATGAAGACGCCATCGAAAACTCCTGCGCCCCCTACGCTCAACAAGGGCGCCCTTAACTCACGGAAGCTCTTTGACAGCCTTATTATGTCAGCGCCTATTAGGCTGCCCACCGAGCCCCCTATGTAAGCCGCCGTGGACGCAGCTATGCCAAAGCCAACGGACGCCACAGCCACCAGTGCAGCTATAAGTGGTGCTACAAATGCCGGTACCACTATTCCAACGCCTGCCACAGGCCTTGAGAGGAGATAGACCACAGCTGAAGTTAAGCTCACGTCAAGTACCACCGCTACGCCAAACCGCCACGAGTAAGGCGAGTTGAGGAGTAGATAGGCGAATATACCTGATGATATTATCGGTACCAGGGCCCCGCCCACGTTTACGGCTAGAATAGTCTTGACCTCTCTCGTCCTAATCCTCGGCACCGGAATTGGTATGCCGAAGAACTCCACGTAATCAACGTCGAGCTCTGTTACAAGGGCCCCTGCACTTACCCTAGCTATGGCTACGTTGAGGAAGCTCAGAAGAGGGCTTAAGGCTATGAGAAGCGTTGCCAGCGCCCAAAGAGGCCGGGCAAGGTGGCTGCTGGAAACGCTGGCCACAAGCCCAGGAAAGCCCAGGAACAGGAATACCAGGAGAGCTCCGATTATCAGGTAGCCCCATAGGAAGGCTGGGTGAGTTGGGTAGGAGATTATCAGCCTGCCCTGTGACCTTGAGCTACGTCGGCCCAACTAAGTCCCTGGGGAAGCCGCACGAGGAGGTAATATAACGTTTGTCAAGACGTTAAATGCCAGCTTGGACCTTGAAGAACTTGGGCAACTTGACGCCCCTCTGCCCCCTGTACTCGCCCGAGTACGGCCTTTCTGACGGCGTCTCAAGCTTAACTAAGACGAGGTGCAGAAACCTTTCCCTAGCGTAAAGTCTGACCGGGAACTCGCTCCCTATCACCTCAATTGTAAGCTGGCCCTCAAAGCCTGCGTCAACCACGGTGCTTGGTATGTAGATGCCTGTCCTTGCCCAGGTGCTCCTTAGGTTGACCAGGCCGGCCAGGTAAGGGGGTAGCTTCACGTACTCCAACGTGTGGAGCAGGTAATGCCTGTGGGGCTCGATCACGAAGCTCTCCCCCTCACGACATTCATAGAACTCCTCAGGGCTGCCAGGCGCCCTGGGGTCCAGCACCTTATCAGTATTCTTGAAGGCGCAGTAGCCATTGCCTAACCGTAGGTCAAGGCCGTTCTCCCTCACGACCTCATCATCAAAGGGCTCTACCATTAGCTCGCCAGCCCTTAGGAGAATCCTGATGTCCTTGTCGCTTAGTATCAAGGCTCTCCGGTCGTAATTTAGCCCAGAAGTTTAAAGGGCCAAATACCTTTTACCACTATAAGTGGTGCAAGCAACGCACAGCGCAAACCCGACGTCGAAAGAGTTTTAATTCCTCAGTGCCATGAGCCAGCCGATGGCCTATGAAGGACCCTGCGAGATTCATGGAGGGTTTAAACATTGTCCTGAAGGAGGCCTGGAGGAGGCCTAAGTACAGGGCCATAATGGTAGCTGTTGCTGCCCTGGCAATAATAGCGGCTATAGCGACTGGGGCGGCCGTGGCTCACGCTGTAGGTACCTCGACCACTACAGCCACAAGCGATCAGGCGATGTCACCCTACGCGATGTCGGTACTCGGCAAGGCTATAGGGGCAGGTCTCGCCGTAGGCCTAGCTGGCATAGGAGGGGGCTATGCGGTTGCCGTAGCAGGGGCCGCAGCCATCAGCGCCGTAGCTGAGAAGAGGGAGGTTTTTGGATCGGCCTTCCTCTTCGTGGTCCTCGGCGAGGGAATAGCCATCTACGGCCTGCTGATAGCGATAATAATAGCCTTTGTTCTGCCCACGGCTTAAAGGGCCCTTCCTAAAATCTGGAACCTTTTTCATTTTCACCGGAGTGCCAAGGACCTTCTACCAGGTCGAGGTGTCGTTCAATAGAGCCGTGGTAACGTTGACCTGAATGGAAAATCTACGCCATGGCCGATCCGCCTACATTTATTATAAACGTCAGCGATGGCTGCCATCCCTGTAGTCGATGCTGAGTATAATCAAGTAAAATGATATAAAAAGAGATAACTGGGATTAGCCCATGGCCGTCATCCTTTAAACCGACTCCTTCTTCTAACCTGACACAGCTAAGGTGAAGAGGGTGCCAGGGCCTCAGCGAAAGAGATGGCAGGAGAACTTCTCAGAGTGGTTCGACTGGGTACTCGAGAGGGCTGAGGTCTACGACTACGGCAGGTACCCAGTTAAAGGTATGGGCGTCTGGATGCCGTACGGCTTCCAGATAAGGAAAAGGGCCCTCGATCTCATTAGAAACCTCCTGGACTCAAGGGGACACGAGGAGGTCCTCTTCCCCCTCCTCATACCCGACTGGATGTTGGCCAAGGAAAGCGAGCACATAAGGGGCTTTGAGGACGAGGTCTACTGGGTAACGCATGGGGGCCTGGAGCCCCTTGACGTTAAGCTGGCCCTCAGGCCCACGAGCGAGACCCCTATCACCTACTACGAGTCCCTTTGGATACAGAGCTACAAGCAGCTTCCAAGGAGGTTCTACCAGGTAGTGAGCGTCTTCAGGTATGAGACTAAGGCCACAAGGCCCATGATAAGGCTGAGGGAGGTCACGAGCTTCAAGGAGGCCCACACTGTTCACGAGACCTTTGAGGACGCTGAGAAGCAGGTCCTCGAAGCCATTGACATATACAAGAAGTTCTTTGACTCGCTCTACATACCTTATCTCGTATCTAAGAGGCCTGACTGGGATAAGTTCGCGGGGGCCCTCTACACGATAGCCTTTGACACAATAATGCCTGACGGCAGGACTCTTCAGATAGGGACTGTCCATAACCTTGGCCAGAACTTCACTAAGGCCTTTGGGTTCAGGATACAGAGAAGCGATGAGACCTTTGACTACCCGTGGCAGACGAGTTACGGCGTGAGCGACAGGGCCGTTGCGACCATCATAGCGACGCACGGCGACGACCTTGGTCTGGTGCTGCCGTCCACTGTAGCCCCTTATCAGGTGGTTATAGTTCCTATACAACCTTCTGATAAAGGCAAACTTGACGTGGTCTTAGACTACGCAAGGCAGGTCCTTGAAGCGGCTAAAGGGGCAGGCTTACGCGCACTGCTTGATGACAGGAGCGACCTGACGCCAGGCGAGAAGTACTACCTATGGGATGCCAAGGGTGTGCCGATAAGGATTGAAATCGGCCTAAGGGAGGCGAACTCTAAGACGGTCACGTTAGTCAGGAGGGTAGACCTCTCCAAGCGCGTCGTCAAGCTTGAGGATCTAGTTAATGAGCTTCGGAAGATGCTGAACGACCTTGATAACATATTATATGAAAGGGCCTGGAGGTTTCTAAGGGAAAGAGTGCTAAGAGTTAACTCTGTGGAGGAGGCGAAAAAGGCTCTGGACGAACGGGGAGGAGTCGTTGAGTTGCCATGGTGCGGCCTTGAGGACTGCGCCCTGAAGGCCGCTGAGCAGCTGAACGCCAAGGCGTTAGGTACTCCCTGGCCCTTTGAGCCAGCTGAGGGCAAATGTCCTGTCTGTGGACGCCCCGCTGTGACTTACATGAGGTATGCAAGGCAGTATTGAAGTTATGAGCTCAGAGGGCTCCTTGTCGTCATTGCCTAGGGCTCGGAGTCCACCACACACTTCATCGCGCTTAGCTACACCGTAGAGTTCGGCCTTCGTCATTACTAATGGTCGCCCTTCGTGACCATTAGTCACTCGGCCTCATCACTCCTCCTCCCCTCCCCACGCCTAGGTCAGGGAGCATGGGCTCCCAGCCACGACGCGGGGAGCTTCACTGGGCGCCCTCCTCCGCCTCGCGACTGCTCATAGGCTTCACAGCGGCGCCCTCCGTTTAAAGGTTGAGGGAAAGACCTTATAGGTTTTCAGCCCTTATTCTAGTCAACCCAATAGAGTACTACATCTGAGGGCATAAGAAAGTAATGAAGGAGAGGTTTGATAGGTACGTTGCGTCTGTACTTAATAGCGTTAAAGGAATTAGAAGTATTAAAATAATAAATATTTACACAAAAATGTTACAGACAATCCTAAAACGTTTACGAGCCCTCTGGCCAGCCCTCAGCCCCTACGAGGGGCACGAACAGGACCTCTACGTCGTAAAATTCCTCATAAGAATCCGGTCCCTTCCTCTCAAAGACGGTCAGCACCTGACCCGACCTTCCCCCTATTGGTATCACCATCCTGCCGTTGACTGAGAGCTGAGAGAGGAGACTGCGAGGTGGCCTGGGCGCGGCAGCGGTCACCACTACCCTGTCGTAAGGGGCTGCCTCAGAGTAGCCAAGGCTGCCATCGCCCACTATCACCGTGACCCTGTCCCCAAGCCCTATGGACTCTATAGCGCCCTTAGCTCTGGCCGCCAGCTCCGCTATCCTCTCAATAGTCCACACGTGACCATTCTCGCCCACCAGCCACGCAAGTATTGAGGCCTGATAGCCTGAGCCCGTCCCCACCTCAAGCACCTTCTGGCCCTTCCTGACCTGCAGCAGCTCCGTCATACGCGCTACAACGCTTGGTGCGCTAATGGTCTGCCCGAAGCCTATGGGAAGGGGCCTGTCCTCATATGCGTAGGGCCTCTGGTCCTCCGGCACGAAGACCTCCCTTGGGATGGCCAACATGGCCTCCTCTACTTCCTTGCTAACTATGTAGCCGAGCGCCTTCAGCTCCTCCACCATCGATCTCCTAGCGCGCTCGTAGACGCCCTCTTGACCATCCACTTAAGGCCTCTCCAGAATAGTTCTAGCAGGCCTAAAGCTAATAGGTGCTCAGCGAGAGCAGGTGACCCGCTTGGAGATCGAAGGCCTGTGGTTCCACTTCAGGGCCCAGGGCCATGAGAACGTAACTGCAAGGCATCCAACTACTATAGAGTTAACCAAGGAGAACTTCCTCACAAAGCGTGGGGACTGCATAATAGGGGTTTCATCGGAGGCCAGCGCCCTAGACCTCCCCAGCTGGCTTAAGGAGAGGATAAGGGCGGGCTGGATTGTCATCGTGGTCCTCTGCGCCTCTGATATCTGTGACTCAGTGGTAGGCGTTGGGGACCCAGGCCTTGAGCTAAGCGGGCCCACCAAGATCATATTAAGGAAGAGCACCTATGTAGAGCCTTCTACAGCAATGCTCAGGGCCAACAAGGCCGCAAGGGACTTGAGAAGAGACCTTGTAAAGTCGCTCTCCGAGGGCTCGGGGCTAGACGTTTATATGACCGCGGTCCCGCCTCCTTCCTACCTTAAAAACCACATGTTGGTTCAGAATCGTTTTTAACCTCAAGAGGTCCTAACGCTTCTATGGCTTAAGGTGTAGCCGCTGTGGGCGCAAGAGTAAAGATGGTCTCTGAAATAGAGAAGATCATGGGCAACATCGAGCAAGTGAGGAATATAGGCGTAATAGCGCACGTCGACCACGGCAAGACGACAACTAGCGACGCCCTGCTCGCCGGGGCTGGCATAATCTCGGAGAGGGTTGCCGGCGAGGCGCTGGCGCTCGATTACCTTAAGGTAGAGAAGGAGAGGCAGCTGACGGTCAAGGCGGCTAACGCTAGCCTCTACCACGAGTACAACGGCAAAGGTTACATAATAAACCTCGTCGATACGCCAGGCCACATAGACTTCACCGGGATGGTCACCAGGAGCCTCAGAGTGCTAGACGGCGCAATAGTAGTGGTTGACGCCGCCGAGGGCGTTATGACGCAGACGGAGACCGTCCTCAGGCAGGCCCTTGAGGAGAGAGTCAGACCCGTACTATTTATCAATAAGATAGACAGGCTGGTCAAGGAGCTCAGGCTCACGCCTGCGCAGATGCAGGACAGGCTCGTTGAAATAATAAAGGACGTGAACAACCTGATAGACATGTACGCCGAGCCTGAGTTCAAGGACAAGTGGAAGCTAAACCCTACCGCGGGCAACGTGGCCTTCGGCAGCGCTAAGGACCAGTGGGGCATTACTGTCCCATTGGCTTCCAAGAAGGGCGTGAACTTCCAGCACATAATCGAGGCCTACTCCTCTGACGACAAGGAGAAGGCGGCAGCCCTCAGGAGGAAGGTCCCGCTCCATGAGACCCTCCTGGACATGGTAGTTAGGTTCGTCCCTAACCCCAAGGAGGCCCAGAAGTACAGGGTCCCCAAGATATGGAAGGGGAGCATCGATAGCGACATCGGCAAGGCCATGATGGAGGCAGACCCCAACGGTCCTCTCGTGTTCTACGCCAATGCAATAAGGGTTGAGAAGGCGGGCCTCGTGGCGACCGGGAGGGTCTTCTCAGGGACCCTTGAGCCCGGCCGCGAGGTCTATGTACTCTCGCAGAACTCGACGGGCAGGATCCTCCAGGTAAGCCTCTACATGGGTCCCTTCCGCGAGCTGACTAACAGGGTTACAGCAGGCAACATAGCCGCGATCATGGGCATTGAGAATCTGAGAGCGGGCGAGACGCTCGTGGACGTAGCGTATAAGAGCCAGGCAGCGCCCTTCGAGCAGCTTCACTACATAGCTGAGCCCGTCGTTACCGTAGCCATAGAGCCAGCGAAGGTTCAGGACCTGCCTAAGCTAGTTGACGCGCTGAGGAAGTTAACGATAGAGGACCCCAACCTGGTCACCAAGATCAATGAGGAGACAGGCGAGTACCTGCTCTCGGGCATGGGCCAGCTGCACCTTGAAATAGCGTTATGGATTCTCAAGGAGTTCTACGGCCTTGAGGTCAAGGCCAGCCCGCCTATCATCGTTTACAGGGAGTCCGTTAGGGAGCAGAGCAAGAAGTTCGAGGGCAAGAGCCCCAACAAGCACAACAGGTTCTACATAAGCGTTGAGCCCCTCAACGAGGAGACTATCGAGCTAATACACAAGGGCATGGTCAGGGAGGACCAGGACTCGAGGGACAGGGCGAAGATCCTCAGGGACCAGGCTGGCTGGGACTATGACGAGGCGCGCAGGATATGGGCCATTGATGAGAACATTAACGTCTTCGTCGACATGACCTCAGGCGTGCAGTACCTGAAGGACGTGAAGGACACCATAATAGGGGGCTTCAGGGTTGCTGTTAGGGAGGGCCCACTGGCTGCCGAGCCAGTTAGGGGCCTGAAGGTCATGTTGCACGACGCCATAGTTCACGAGGACCCTGTTCACAGGGGGCCAGGCCAGCTCTATCCCGCGATAAGGAACGCCATCTGGGCTGGGATCCTCACTTCCAGGCCTACGTTACTCGAGCCCATACAGAAGCTTGACATAAGGGTCCCCATGGAGTTCCTAAGCGCTGTTACTACGATAATAGTCAAGAAGAGGGGCAAGATCATTAACGTTGAGAGCACGGGCATGGGCACCAGGGTGCTGGCCGAGATACCCATCGCTGAGAGCTTTGACCTGGCTGCTGAGCTCAGGGGCTCCACCGCCGGTAAGGCAATCTGGGGCACGGAGTTCAGCAGGTGGGCCCCCGTGCCTGACTCAATGCTGGAGGACCTCATAAAGAAGATAAGGGAGAGGAAGGGCCTGCCTCCGAAGCTGCCGTCAGTCGATGACCTCCTGGGCCCCTAACCTCATAACCCTACTCTCTCTATCCTCAAGGTCCTGCAGCTGACAGCCTTGCCTGACTTAAAGGACAGGTACTCGTCCTCATTAACTACCCCTACCCTATAGACAAGTGCAGCGCAACTCTTCGTGACGGAGCCGCTGGCGAGACCGCCCTCGGTGAGGAGGTCGAGGGCGCTCTCTATATCCTTACCCGAAAGGCCGCAAGCGCCCTCAGGGTGAGTGTGGAATATCATGGAGGCCCTCACCCTAGGTATAGATACTCTGTACCTCTCGCCCTCGAGCACCAGAAGATCACCTGTGTTAGCATAAATGAACATGAACTCTATGCCTGTCTCCGTGGTCTCCTGAGCATACCTGGCCAGCAGGTGACGGTCTAGGTGTAGGACAGACCTGGGGGCTGTTAAGTAAAGGCGCTCAACGCCTATTTGGTCAGAGGATGGCTGGCCTGATACCAGTCTCAGGCTTTTCCCTGCTATACTGAGCTCCTCAGATGCCGTGCTGCCAGGTATCACAAGCTCTATTGAAGACCTTCTCTCAAGCTCCCTTAGGGCATCAGGGGGACTCAGGAGATAGGCTGGCACCTTTGAGCCCCACAGCTGACCTTCCTCATCAACGTTATCCTCAATAAAGTTGAGTACAGCACTCGCCAAGGAAGCGTAAAGGGATCCCGCGGTTCTGGTCTCGCTCTGCCTCTTCACTCGCAGCCTAGGTGATGTTAGTAAGCTAGTTATATAACTTGAATGCGCCCCAGGTCATCTGAGAGGCTAGGCTGAACCTGATGGAGTCTGCTGACCAAGCTTTGCTGAAAAAGCTCGAAGGGGCAAGGGCCCTGATAGACTCCAGGCTTGGCGAGCTCTCCGCCAGCCTGAGCAACTTAGGGCTCTCAGACGTAGTCTCCTATATCAATAGCGGCGGCAAGAGGCTCAGAGGGTTCCTGTCGCTCCTAACTTGTGAGATATTGAGCTGTAACGCCAACGACGCTATCGACATAGCCATCGCTATCGAGCTCGTGCATGCCGCTAGCCTGACCCTCGACGACATAGTAGACCAGGACAGAGAGCGAAGAGGGATGCCAGCCACCTGGGTCCTCTACGGGGTTGGCAAGACGGCCATGGTCTCGCTGTTCCTGGTCCCGCTGGCTCTTAAGATCATCGAGAGGTTTGGCCGCGCCGCGCTTAGCTACAGCATATCGGCCTGGGAGGAAATAGTAAGGGGTGAGCTCCTTGACGCCTATGCCTCGGTCAAGGGGTCCCTCGTCAGCTATATAGATCTTGCAAGGCAGAAGACAGGCCCCCTGTTTGCCCTAGCGGTAGCCCTCCCCTTCATTGCAGCGTCAAGGGTTGATATGGCAGAGGAGGCCTATAATCTTGGCGACCTTATAGGCCTCGCCTATCAGATAGCCGACGATATAATTGATTACATTTCCTACCTAAGGGGCCTAAGGCCGAGGCTTGACACTAGCGAGAGGCTACTTAGAGAATGGGCCGTGAGCGAGCTAGGTGCGAAGAGCGACGACGAGGTAGTGTCTAAGGCCCTTGACTACCTGAGGGAGAGAGTTGCTGAGATCTCTAAGAAAGCTGAAGAGCTATTCGCCAGCTATAGCCAGAGGGAGCTCATAAAGGAGGTGCCTAGGTTCTTAGCTAACATGATGCTAGCTCAACAAGGGCTATCCCTGTGAGCCCTCATCAGCCTTGTAGAACTTCTCGAGCGTTGGCTTGTTCTCGTCGCGTCTAGCATATGGCGCCTTTATGAGCTCCTTTATCTTGGCCGCCTTGGCCTCGCCTAGGCCCTCAACGCTTGCCAGCTCTGCTACGCTAGCATTAAAGAACGCCTCCAGGCTTCCGAACCTCTGGAGGAGTCTCTCAGCTGTCTTGGCGCCAACGCCTGGGAAGGCCTGAAGTATATAGAGCTGCCACTCCCTTATGGACTCTAACCGGGGCTTCTTGTTTATAACAACAGGGCCGCCACGTAACGTGGAGGGCCTAGCGGCTAAGGCCGCTATCAGCTCAGCGCTGTCCTTCCTTGAGGGGCTCCAGAGAAGCTTGACGCCGTAGTCGCTGACAAGGGTTACAAGCGCTCCTATCACTTGCTTACGTCTTGAGGGCCATGCCTTTAACTCCCTAAAGAGGTCACCTTCTATCAGGTAGTAAACTTCTTCATAGTCCCTCGTAAGCCTTGACGCCTGGTCGAAAAGCCTGCCGTCAAAGAGCGACGATATGAAGTCAGAGGCGGACTTCCTCTCAACGACCGCGCCTTCAGGTATAACGTAATCTCCCTCTGATAGCTGCTTCCTGACAACAAGAACTCCAAGCTGCTCGAGAAGTGACGGCAGTCCTGACGCCTCCTCCCTAACGTCAGCATAAACCCTGGCCTTCCTCTCACCGCTCATGTCCCCTACCCCGACAGAGGTCGCTCAGGTACGCTGCTACTAAGTCAGCTGCCCTGGCTGCTTCCTTCTCTTTGTCTATCTGGTCTGAGAGATTAAGGGCTGCCGCGCCCCTGTGACCACCCCCCTCGCCGCCAAGCCTCTTAGCCAGGTAGGCCGCAACTGACGAGGCGCTGACGCCTCTCTCTAAGGCCTGCCGCGAGACCCTCACGGAGGCCCTGTTTTCCTTGAACGCTATAGCTACGTCAGCCCCTAGGCCCACTAATGACCTAGCTACGTCAGCCTCGTACGAACCCACATACGTTGAGGCCACTACGAGGTCCCCGCAGGCCCTTGATATCTTAGCCCTTGAGGCGCCCTTAAGCCTTGCAAGCCTCAGGTCCAGGCTTTCCTGAGCCTTGGGCCTCTTTATGAGAGCTAACGCCTCCTCATAGTTAGCGCCAGACCTTAACAGGTAAGCGGCGACCTCAAACGTCCTGGCCGAGGCCCTCTCGAAGAGACCTGTCTCGTCCAGCATCGCAGCCATAGCCAGGGTGGCCTGCTGGGGCGATAGCTTGAAGTCGGTCGCCCTTATTACGTCAAGGACTAGCTCTACGCAGGTCGGCGCCTCAGGGTCAACGAGTTTTACGTCCGCCTTTAGCGCCAACGACCCAGCCTCGTGATGATCTATTAGTATGTAGTGCTCAACCTCGAGGCTTCCGCCAAGCTGAGACTCGTTAGACGCGTCCACTATGACAGTCATGTCAACTTTCTCGTTGCCTTCACATAGCTTAAGATCAATCCCTAGCAGCTCCAAAGCCTTCCTTGAGTCCCTGCTGGGGCCCTCTGGGATAAGGACGCAGCAGGAGGCTGCGCCGAGGTTCCTTAGAAGTTCACAGGCCAAAAGCCCTGATGAGATGGCATCAAGGTCAGCGTTGCCATGTGTAACTACCATTAAGGCCTTGCCGGAGGCCAGCCGCTTTATATGAACTATTAAGTCCATGGCTTGTGAAGCTCTATTAAGGCCGAGCTCCAGGGCTTATTCACGCCCCGCCAGCCTTAGGCTGGACCTCTCCGGCCCCCTTCTGAACAATCGCCTGGAGCTCTGAGGCCAGCCTCTCCAGCTCTCCCTTTACCAGGTCCTCCTGGTTCTTGAGCGCCTTAATCTTCAGCTCAAGCTCCTCCTTCCTGTCCTGAAGCTCCTTTACCAGCTCAGCCCTAGTGGACTTCACCAGTATAAAGCCTGTCATCCTATAGACCTCAGCGTCGTCAGAGAGCCCATTAAGCCTCTCCAGGACCTTCTCCACTTCGCTTAAGGAAGCCTCAGCTGCAAGCCTCTGCTGAACGATCGTGTTATAGGTGTCCCTCAGCTGAAGGTACTTGTTGTACTTTACCTCAGCCTCAGGCGGCACCCTCTCGACCAAGGCCGCACTCCCACCACCTTAAGTTGGGGCGGGATAATATAGGAACATCCGCCTAAAAGACGAAACCGGGTCACCAGAGAGCCGTATCCAACCTTCCAATAAGGGCGGCCAAGGTAAAGGAATTTATATCACCGTGCGCTTAAAACGTTTTGGCGGTGCTGAAATTTGTCAATTGCGTATAGTCCGTTAGTGCTGGCAGCGAACTCGTTCATAATAGTGCCAATTGTCATCCTGGCCCTCCTCGTCGGGGTCATAGTGTTGCTCAGAATAGCCCTGAGGGCCAGGACAGACGTAGAGAGGCACGAGCCTTACAAGTACCTGCCCTTCGAGTCCTCTAACCCACCTCGTGGAGTTGGGAAGTCCAGGATTACGTTCCAGTACTTCGGTTACCTCATAATGTTCCTTGCCGTGGAGCCCATGGTAGTTCTACTGACGTTCCTCACGGCTGCCTCAAGGAACTACAGCGGTGACCTGCTCCTCCTTTACCTCATACTTGTGGCGGTCCTGGCCCCGCTCCTCGCCTACGGGGCCTACGTGTCTAAGAGGGTCTCTGAGTGGGGGGCGTGAGCCTTGGCGCAGGCCAGTCAGGCTAAGGAAGAAGGCCGTGCCTACATAGGTAACCTTGACGTAGCGGCGCAGCTGGCCAAGGAGCACCTGATAAAGGGGACCATAGCCAAGGTCATTGATTGGGCCACGGCCTTTAGCCTCTGGCCCGTCCACCTTATGACTAGCTGCTGCGGCTGCGAGATAGGCGCAGCCTGGGGCCCCAGGTTTGACAACGAGAGGTATGGATCGCTCCCGTGGGTCGGGCCAAGGCAGACGAACCTCATAATAATAGAGGGCACTGTCACTAAGAAGATGGCGTGTACTGTCAGGCTCACATGGGAGCAGATGCCCTACCCCAAGTTCGTGATAGCTATGGGCGCCTGCGCCCTCGACGGCGGTATATTCTATAACAGTTATAACATAGTGAGGCCGTGGCAGGTCGTCCCTGTCGATCTCTACATACCTGGCTGTCCGCCGAGGCCAGAGGCCGTTGCCAGGTCAATCGTTGAGCTACAGAAGGTGATAAGAAGTCGTGGCCTGGCGTCAAAGTGGGTAGTTGAGGGGGTCAGGAAGGACCTCAAGTACGTTCTCCCCAAGGAGGACCTGTGCGGCTGGAGGGGTGAGAAGGTTGAGCTCTAGCGGCGCCCCAGCCCCTAGGCCTCAGCAGCCCCCTGCCTCACAGCCCCCTAAGCCACAGGCCCCTCCGCAACCACCGCAGCCGCCTGAGGCTTGGAAAGCCTTCGCTGAGAAGCTCAAGGACCTGAACCCCGCCTACGAGCCTGCCAGGGGCTACCTTGAATTCGTCGTAAGGCCTGACCAGCTTGTCGAGGCAGCAAAGAGGCTCAAGGAGATGGGCTTTGACCACGTGATGTCCGTTGGAGCTGTCGACTACCCCGCAAAGAAGCAAATAAAGGTCATGTACCACGTTACCAGCTACCTTAATGAGGAGCTCTCAAAGTATGTCGTATCGCTATCAACCTATGTTGACAGGGACAATCCGCGTGCCCCGAGCCTAACTAGCGTCTGGCTCAGCGCCGAGTTCCATGAGCGTGAGGAGTACGAGATGTTCGGTATAATCTTTGAGGGCCACCCAGACCTGAGGCCTCTTCTGCTGACTCCTGTTGTGGCGGCCCTAAGGCCTCTCAGGAAGGACTTCGTCGTGCCCGAGGAGAGCGACGACATAGAGGTGGACTCCGAGGCCTTTAGTGCCACGAAGTGGTGGTGAGCCATGAGCTCGCAGACTGGCGTTCAGGGCTCTGAGGCCCCTCGGCTGCCAGGCATGGTTGTGAGGCCCGTTGAGAGAAGGGTCTACGAGGTCCAGATAGGGCCAGCTCACCCTGGCTCGGGCCACATGAGGATATTCGTCGAGGTCGATGGGGACGTAATGACCAGGGTTGACCCAGACATAGGTTTCGTGCACAGGACTATGGAGAAGCTGGCTGAGGGGAGGGACTGGATAAAGAACATACCCCTCTTTGAGCGTATGGCGATACTTGACGCCTGCAACATAACCCTGCCCTATGTTGAGGCCGTGGAGAGGCTCCTGGACCTTGACCCGCCTGAGAGGGCCAAGTACCTCAGGGTACTCCTGTGTGAGATAAACAGGATAGCCAGCCACCTCTATGGCTTTGGCATATTCGGCGTATTCCTTGGACACTCCACGCTCTACATGTGGGCCTTCGGGGACAGGGAGGTGTTCGTCCAGCTCGCGGAAGACCTAACCGGTGCTAGGTTAACGCACTCCTACCCGGTCTTCGGCGGCGTCAGGCGCGACATACCCGATGACTTCCCGCAGAACGCAAGGAAGGCCACGAGGTATATGAGGAGAAGGCTTGACGAGTACGCTAAGATATTCCTCAACAACCCCAATATAAGGAGCAGGCTTGAGGGCGTAGGAGTGCTCAGCAAGAACAGGGCGGCGGAGCTCGGCGTAGTAGGGCCTAACGCGAGGGCCAGCGGGATAAAATATGACGTAAGGCTTGTTGAGCCCTATGAGGCCTACGACAGACTTGACTTCGAGATACCAATATTCGAGGAGGGGGACTCGCTGGCGAGGGCCTGGCAG
>Ga0081534_100157_pt1 | contig 24723 bp, 19 predicted proteins | sample MonGeyMetagenome_FD_71019 | JGI IMG/M metagenome (GOLD analysis project Ga0081534, IMG submission 71019) | Hypoxic/sulfidic aquatic microbial communities from Monarch Geyser, Yellowstone National Park, USA - MG (SPAdes) v1 (version 2) | ecosystem: Environmental > Aquatic > Thermal springs > Hot...
GGCCGGCCCCGCGGCGGCGAGGGTTAGGCCTCTTGCGGCTGTCCTGGCGGGGGGCGGCGCCGTGATGCTCTACCTCGGCGAGCCGCTGAACTTGTCGGCCTCCTTCGCCGAGGAGCTCTACGCGGCGGCCTCTGAATACGGCGAATACGCCGACTGCTTCGTGGCGGGGGCCCTCCAAGCCTTCTCCACGTACGCCCAGGAGGTCGAGGCGGCCCGATGGGTCGGCATAGCCTCCTCCTTTGTCGACGTCGCGTCGCTTCTAAACAACAAACACTGGCTAGGCTATAGACAACTCGCGGCGTTGGCGGCCTTCGACTACAAGACGCCTGGGCCGATATTTACATCGGAGGATCTGCTTAAGCGCGTCGGTGGGAGTTATCAGTTTGTATTTGTGGGCAAGAGAAAAATTGGTGTTGATCAAGGCGGCTCGCTGAGGCTGTACTATATAGGCTCTGAGAGGGGAGTATTAAGGATGTTTTCGAGATCGGCTTTGTCTGTGGAAAAGTCTTTAACTGTGTCTGTGGGAGAGTACGTGTGGGAGCTGTTGCGGCTTTACGACGCTAGGGAGGAGGAGCATTTACTAGCCGCTAGGATTTCGTCAAGGGGCAAGACGGTGGTTGTGGGGTATAACGATGCGTTTGTGGCGGCTGCTGTGGGCCGCGCCTCTAAGGGGATCGTATATAGGGGCAACGACGTCTCTCTTGGCGGCGTGGCGTTTAGAACTCATGTTATGGATTTTGACTCCTCTGCGGTCGATGGGCTTGTGGATATGAGAGAGACTGGGGTGAAGTACCTCATGGGCCCTGTGATCTCTGGACTCCTCGGCGCCGATCCGCGCATGCTCGGCTTCGAGGTGGGCCTGCCGACTGGCTTTGGGGACGTGACCGCCGGCTCCTACGGCGCGCTGGCTGGGCTGGAGCCCAGCAGCAAGGGGCTTCAGATATACGTGGGGACTGGCCCCAGGCCCGACCTCCTCGGCGTGTTGCCTACCGGGAGGCTTCTGTGGGTGGAGGTGAAGAACTTGGACAGGCTGTCGAAGTACCCGCCGCCGGAAGGAGACCTAGACTATCTAGCTCTGAAGTTGGAGTTTCTGGCCGTCGCCGACCGGGCCCAACGCCTCCTCGCCTTCATTAAGGACGTCGGCCCCTCTAGGGCCTCCGCCTCTCTTGTCTCTGTCGTGGCGGCCTTCGCGGGGGCTGGGGCCGGCGGCGGGGGCGTGGCGAGCGCCTTTGCCTTCAGCCCGGTGTTTACGATGCCGGAGCTGTCTGGCAAAGACACGAAGGTGGTGTTTGTCATCGTGCTTTTCCGCGGCGGGAGGGCCGTGATCTACGACGCAGAAGTCACGCTGGGAAGTCTCGCTGACAAGTCCTTCCTCGGCAGAGTTTTCGACGACGCCGTTGCCGCTTTCGGCTCTGTGGAGAAGATTGGGAGTGTGGCAGATATGCAGGAGCTGGTGGAGGCCTATGTACAAGCACTGCCTCTGCCGAAATGAGGAGGGCGCTTGAGGGTCTGTTGGTGGATGGGGAGGAATTCGCCGTTTCTTCCACAGCGCTGGAGGGGCCGGGGGCCTGGCAAGCCTACGAGGATCCGTCTAGAATCGCCGTTGGGGTTTCCGAGTGTACGATCTGGGCTGCGCACAGCTGGGGCGGCGACCCCCCGCTCTACGCGGCCGCTCCGCTTGCGAGGGCGGAGTGCCTCGCCGTGGAGGCCGACGGCGTTGTCTATACGCCTGTAGTCTCTCTCCGCTCTCTAGTGGAGCGGCCGGAGTTTCTAGGCTTCCTTATCGGGGAGGCGCCCGGCGCGTTTAGATGTAGGCATCTGTGGCCTCCTGCGGTTGCCGAGGGCCGGCGCCCCGTTAGGCTGGTGAGAGGCGGCGTGGGGCTGACGCCTATGGGCGCGGTGAGGGTTTTGGAGTTTCCGGAGGGGTACCCGGCCTATTACACGCGATCTGTTCTCAGGCTGTACGGCCTCGACGGCGGGCACATAGCCGAGCCCGTCTACATCCCCGGCGGGGGTGTTCACGTGGGTGAGGAGTTTGGGGTTTTCTCCGGCGATTTTCTTTTGTTGAAGTCCTCCCGCGGCGTCGACTACGCGCTTAACCTGATCCTGGGGGTTTGGGGGGACAGGTGGATTTTCCTGGGAGACGACGGCCTATATGAAGGCGTCTTTGTGCACACCGGCGGCGAGAGGGGCGAGGTGGGGTATCTGAAGATCACGGCCCCCTTCAAAGAAGACGTGAGGCTGGTGGAGGGGCCCTCTTATGCCAACTTCTCGCTGGGCGAGGACTTGAGGTCTTGGCCTCTGGGGGCCCGCGGCGGTTGCCTTCACCGGGTTCCCGAGATACGGCTTGAGAGTTTTGACGATGTGTTGCTACTGGTCGGATGGCGCCCGCCTGCTTATTTCAGCAGACGCGGCGAGGTGCGCTTCGCCGCGCCGCTTCTATTTGCGGACAATGCCATATACCTATACCTCGAGGGTGCTGGGTGGGATCATATAGGCTGGTACTCCATAAATGAAGGCTACCTGGCGACCCCGCTTGTCGGAGTTGCTAAAAATCCCCGGATTCCTTTGAAGCCTCCACGAGACTGTAGAGTTGGTAAAACCTGCGACATTGACATTCACTGGATCAACGCCGTAGAACTTCCCGACTACTACAGCCCGCTCGCTGAGAGGTACAAAGTTGCGCGCACTAGCTTTTTCGAGCCCGTCTACATCCCCGGCGGGGGTGTTCACGTGGGTGAGGAGTTTGGGGTTTTCTCCGGCGATTTTCTTTTGTTGAAGTCCTCCCGCGGCGTCGACTACGCGCTCAACCTGATCCTGGGGGTTTGGGGGGACAGGTGGATTTTCCTGGGAGACGACGGCCTATACGAAGGTGTCTTTGTGCACACCGGCGGCGAGAGGGGAGAGGTGGGGTACCTCAAAATAACTGCGCCGTATAGAGGGGATGCGAGAGTGGCCGAAGGCCCGCCTGTGATCGGCGAGTTCCTCCCTAGGGACTGCGGCTTCTACTCCCCGCTCACGAGGCGTTGCTATAGCGATTGGAGGCTGGAGGTCGTCAGAAAATGGCCGCTTGAGAGGATTGAGGCCAGTGCCTACGCCCTTGTATTAGAAGAGCTTCTTAACGAAGGCTTGGGGGGACCGCCTCCCTCCGCCACGACGTAGAGGACATCGTAGCTTTTTGTTACCTGTCTCGTTTAGTAGCGTTTAGATGCTGGAGAAGCCCGTAGCTTCTGCGAAATGTGGTGAGATATTGCGGCATGGGCCTCGCCAGATACGTCGAGCTGTTTACCGCATGTCAATTATCGTTTTGTACAATCTCTACTCCGGCGTTTTATAAATGGCGCTCTCCAGGCCTTCTCCACGTACGCCCAGGAGGTCGAGGCGGCCCGATGGGTCGGCATAGCCTCCGCCATAGTCGACATCCCCGCTCCTCAACAACAGGTACTGGCTAGGCAATAGACGGCTCGCGGTGTTGGCGGCCACGAACGGGGTTTTGTGGAGTTTGAAATGGCTTTCTACGGCTATCAACACGCCTTGATTGATCTCCTCGCGGCCAAGGGGGTTGTGGCGGAGCCGGAGGCTGTGCCTCTACGCAGCACCCTGAGGGCTCTGGTGCCGATTGCCGAGTCGAGATGTGCGCTGAGGAGGTGAGGAAGAGGTTTATCGAGCGGCGCTTGATATCTGGCGCTAAGTAGATAGTTGAGAGGTGTCTGGCTCAGTGCGCCGTGGGAGGAGGTAGGGCCTTGGGGGAGCGCGTTAAGATTGCTGGCCAGACGCCGCTCTTTTGATGTAGGCCACCACGTCTTCTACGTCTCTCCTCACCATCTCCTCGCTGGCGTATCTAGACACCTCGGCGTCTCCGTCAAGGCCGTTGTATTGGAACTCGTGCAGGTTCAAGGCCAGCTCGACCATTAGCCGTAGGTCTCTATCGCCAATTATGGCCGCCACCTCTCGCATCCTAGACGTCGGCATCACGGCGATAACCCACTCCCCTCTCTCCACGACTTTAGTGGGGCTCAGCCTGCGCCTGCCCGGGAAGGCGGCGACCACCTTATCCCTCTGCGCCGCGGCTACAGCCGCCAAATAGGCCTTGACCGCTTGAAATGCCTTGCCGGCGGCGCTTCGAATAACGCCGTTTTTCAAAAACTCCTCTGCGAGCTCCGCCTCGTACAAAGCCTCCTTTAGGCGGTCTCGCCGGTACTTCTCTAAATCCGCCCAAGGCTTTGAAAGAGAGAGCACGTCAATAACCACGGGGAAAAGATTTAAACCTTCCCCACGCTCCCCGCCACTTCAATAGGCGTTACGCCACATAACCGCCTCAACCTCGCTCTCTGTAAAGCCGGCGTTTCTTAACTAGTCAAGGTAGGCTCCGCCACACCACGGGATTTTCTGATCCAAGGGTTCACATGCCTTTCTACAGTCAATGAGGCGGGTCAAGACGTAGGGCTTAAATCCGCACACCGCTCTAAACTCCCACTACTAGTGGCGGCCGTAGCGATAAACCGCGGCGGGGAGCTGGCTACGAGAGACGATGATTTCGACATAGGGGAAGCCGCTAGAATCCTCGGACTACTTCTGAAGGTGACAACGCCGTGACGTCGCCTTTCGTCCACAGCGCAGAGCCGCTAGCGTCTCTTGGGAATTCGCCAGCCGAGAAGGAGGCCCCGACTGCGCTCCCCGCGGGCCTGCCGGAGGCCCGGCGCTTGGCGTTAGCTACGTCGTTGTAAATGTACAATTACGACGTTTCCCTAGCCAAGTAAACCCGTGGGGGTGGTGTCTGAACGCGACGTGGTGAGAGCGCTCGCCTGGAAAGCCTCGTTGACAGCCGCCGCAGGAGAGGCGGCCACCACCACAGGCCTGGTGTATATACTGACAACCCGGTGGAGCTCGCCGCGGGGAAATGGAGAAACGCCGTAGGGCGCGTCCTGGATAAAACCGGCGATTATACGGCGTTATTTCTCAACGCGATATAGTGGCGCTGTTACGCCGCGCGCAAAGCGCCCGCCCCCGGGCACACAAGCCTTTAAAAACAAACTTTTGTCTCTCCCCACTTCTGGCTATTATCAATATACGGCAACTGTCCAAGAGATGCGGGTAAAGATATTCCAAGCATTATTATGTTTAAAAGTGGTGGAGCATATTCGTGGTTCCGGTCTGGGTTGAGGTGTTGAAAAAGGTCTACCCCGCCTTGGCTAGGCACCGCAACGCAGTAGTTGGAGGTTCTCAAGTTTTCTATGTAACTCTCGGCCTAGCGCTCCCCTCAAAAGACATAGATATATTCATAGAAGCATTCAATCCGATGTTTCTATCCCGCATAATTGCAGAGGCGCTTGGCCTCGGCGAGGAGAGGTACGAGGTCTTTAGAAAAGGCGACAACGTAATTTTCCATTTCTTTGTTCCGGTAGAGGTGGGCGCCGTCTCTGTGGAGGTTATGTCGAGAACTCACCTAGGCAAGATTTCAGAAACGCCCCTCTTCAACGAGGTGGCCTTAGTGAAACGCGACTGCGTCGAGTACTGGACGCTTAGCCTAGAGGCATACGCGGTGCTCCAAGCCACTAGGCCAGACGGCCCTAGGGACGTAGACGTGGCCAGGTTTAGGCTGGTAAAAGACAGAGTCGATTGGGAAAGGGCCAGGAGGATCGCTTCGGAGCTGGAGGTTAGAGATAAATTTGAAACCTTTTACAGACTTGTACATGTATGACTTGATTGTAAAATACGTCGAGACGGGGGATCCCACGTTTCTCGAGAAGGCTGCAAGAGAGGCTCTGCGGAGCGGCGCCTTTCTAGAACACGTACTCGATCTGATCCTCATAACGCCTGTCGAAAAGCTCCCACCCTCTGCCCGGAGGCTGGCGGCCGGCGTTAAACATCTCGTGTCAACAGCCAACTGTAGCTCCCTACCCCAGCGGCTGGCGGTGCCTTGCGAAATCGCTAAGAGAAGGCTAGACTTTATAAAAGTGGAGGGGGAGGAGGTGCCGGAGGTCGAGGCGCTGGGCGTGGATAGGGTTATCTACGCCTTCTGCAAGGCGACCGGCACCGTAGTGTAAATCGCCGTATTTTTAGACGCGACGCGGCTTAAATTCATGGCCTCTAACCAATTCTCCAGTTGTGCCAAGTCCCTACTTCTATCAGAGGGAATAGCTGGACGACACACAGCCTATATTTCACGACAAGCCCGATGGGCTGTGGCTGTCCGCCGCTGGCCGTTGACATGAATATAAACGGGCGCTTATCGGCAGTTCTCGCTCTTACTTCGACCGGCTGTACCACGTCCGCGCCAGCTGGCGGCTGGATAACGAGCTGGACAACTCCCTCTCAGGCGCCCACTGTCACATTCTCCGCACGGGATACGCCACCTGTTGCGGCGAGGGCCGCGTCGAGGAGAGAGACGCCGTTGACAACCTCGTAAGGAGCTCCCAAGCTTCTTGTTCTCCTCATGAGCTCCCAGTCGGAAGCCGCGGCATCGCGTGTACAGCGATGCGCGCATCTTGCCTAGGGAGACCTCGGCAGGTCTCCTGGCTTTGATATGTGAGGCGCATAGCCTCGAGACGTGGTCTCTCAACCACGCTCCGCCACCGCCGGCGCACCTCCTAAACCCCACGCCGCTTCTCACCACGTCGTTTTGTATGGAAGCGGGAACCCGACGACGCAGGCGTCAACGACCACTGCGTATACCCCGGCCACGCGGTCAGCCGCCACACCGGCGGGACCTTGCCTCCTCCGCCCAGCGCCCGTCCCCCCTACATGTGGCACGGCGGGGCGGCTTGGCATATACGCTTGACTAACGTCTTCGATCTGCCGAGTATCGACGTGGATGCGGCTCCGGCGGCTCCCACCGCCAGGGCGTATACGGGATGTGTGGGGGGCTGTTCCCACCAGAGCCATATCTCGCCTGCCCCGAATACCAGCCGCGCGGGCATGGACAGAAGGCCGCCCACTATGTTCCACAGGAAGATCCACACAACCGCCACGAGCCAGCTGTAGTGGAAAACGCCGCTCCGCACCCCGAAGAGCAAGGCCAAGGCCACAGCCACGAAAAATCCAACTAACGCCAACGCCACAAGCCCAGGCGCCGTCATGGAGAGAAAGAACAACAAAAACACCGCGCCCCCCGCCGCCACGTAGACAAGCGGAAGCCTACAGGCGTAGTAGGCAATCTGCAACAACAAAAACACATAATACCCAAAACCCATAAACCCAACCCACAACCTAAACCCCCACCACAGATCCAAACCCACAAAAAAACCGTACACAAAATACGGAAAAGAAAGAACGATAGGAGACAAGACGAGAAAAAGAAAAGACAAAGAAAAACCCACCCTCATTTATTCACAACAACAGACAACATATCAACTCAACACAAACTGGACATTACTTGTCATCCTCATGCCAAAGACCCAATGCCGCAGATATTGCGTGTCAAGCGGCGCCCAGCCTACCGCGGGCATTGGCGAGGTGAGGGGTGACCACATGCACAGATTTCCCGTATCAGCCCCCACTATAACGTCGACGACCTCTAAGACTCTGTCTCTTGCAGAGACGCCCGTCTCAAACGCCACTTGGTAAAACTTGTCGTATATGCCGGCGCGCCAGTAGACCTCCACATACTCCGCGGTGGTTGACGTTCTTATGTCAGGATACAACAAGGCCCGCAGATCGAACACCCTGTCGATAAACCAACTCAGCGGGCCGGGTATTAAGCCGAAAAAGTCCAGCGCTGTCTTCATGGCTTGAGACAACCTGAAGGCCCACGTCAGCAACCAAGGCTCCTCAAATTTATCCCCCTTGACATACACATTGACAGGTCCTGCGAAAGCCCCAGCAGGCCTGACTCTAAACCGCACTTCTTTCATTACATAATCGCTCGGAGCCCCCCTAACCACGGCGAGGTAATCGGCCGCCTTTACGGCGGTCGAGCTGTATGTCTCTATGTTTGTCAACACCGCCGTATAGTTCACCTGGGGCAACCTAGCAGTATTACATGCTCTTAGCGTCTGGGAGAAGAAACCTCTTAAAACAAGAAATTGCCATCTATCTACGTTTTTGTCTATGTAGTTCTCGGCGAACCTATAGCCGGATATGTCGGCTCTGTATATCACCACTTCGGAGGCCGGGAGGCTGAACGAGACTTTTATCACAACGGCTTTGTCCCTGGCCCTGGCCTCGTCGTACCAAAGCCCCACTGTGGTTGGGCTTAACATTACTGACCTCCGCACGTCATATGTGCACAGGCCGTTGTTGTAGCTAAAGGCAGTGAAGGAGGCGGAGTCTAGACGAACGTGGGCGAGGTCTCCCGCGTAGGTCGTGACTGTCAAGGTGGGGCATGGAGGCGCGCTCCAAGGCACGTACACAGTCATGTCGAGGTTGAGCGTCTGGGCGTAGTAGCCGTCTGCCACAGAAAACGGGCCGAATATTAGATTCCTCACAGGGGGATTTAGTAGGTAGTAATAGACAGCGCCCCCGACGTTTTGCGATCTGTCCACAGGTCCGATGCCTAGGAAGTAGGCGCCGCCTGCGGCGGGTATTGCGTTTTTTCTAAACCCTAGGGTTGCGTTGGCGCCTACGACGTAGTCTCCGCTGTAATACGGCACGAAGCACAGCTCCATTCCGATAAACTGGTTGGGCCAGCTGAGAGGAATGGAGGTTGTGTATATGACATATCCATTTCTCAAATCTGCGGCCCACTGCCCCAGCAGGCTCCTCTTGTCCAAGGTGGCCGGATCTACAGCCCACACCTTCACGACCCCTCTACCGACAACAGCGCCGAGGACGTAGCTACTTGTATAGACATACCACGCAGTCCTCCACACATACGTCGCGTTGTAACCCACAGAAGCCACAGTAGGATTGTTCGGTATGACGAAGGCAGAAGAATCCGGCATCAATACGTTGAGGCAGACCTCGTTGTCTGCATTTATCCAGCCGGTGTACTGCCGGTAGATAAAAGCCCCGTCTGGGGAGACCACCGTCGTGGATTGGGTAGATGTTTGATATGGAGAAGGCCGCCAGCCTTCTCCTAGTTCTTTACCTAGAGGTTTTCTGGCGGGCGGCTTTGCCCACTCAGATCTGGCCTTGGGGGCTGTGGTTTTGGCGTCTGGTTTGAGGTAGCTGTATGTGGCCACCACGTCTGGCGGCGCCTCAACGAGTTCCACGACTGTTTCGTTGAGATGAATTCGTAGAATACCGCCTCTAGCGTTTGGAGGCGCCTTTGCCCTCAGCGCCTCCCGCGGCAGATATATCAAAGCCTTTTTAAGATTCCATATAGGTATGTCGACTGCGGCGTTGGCCCCAACCCAATACGCCTTATCTCACTCGCCCACGTAAGCCACATGCACAGGCTTGAACCCCTGCCCGTCGTAATATGCAAGAGGCGGGATTTCGAAATCCCCCTCTATGAACACCACCACGTCGGATCCCCCCGCCGGAGGCCACCCCCCTCCCACGACGGCGGCTCCGGCTAGAGCAACCATCAGCGCCATGGCCAAGACGTAAGTCGTCAATCTGGGATTAGCCACGAGCCAACTAGCAATCCCGTATTTTTTTACATTCGACTTTTTCTAGAGCTATTTTCCATTCTTTTCCGAGAATCGTAATTATTGAAAAATGCAGTCGACGTCTCTGGCGTGGTGCGGATCTACCACGTGCAGACGGCTAACGAGGCTGAATTCGGAACCTCTAGGCGGGCCTCACGGAAGGCGCATTTCCCCCCACCCAGGCGGCCATTATCTCGACACGCCGACGCGGGACCGAGAGAATCCCACCCCTCAGCGCCATGCAATTCTATTATCATGGACAGGCGCCCTTCTTAAAGCGAAGAAACCGTAGTCTTAACACCTCCCAGCGGGGGTGGCCGGGCGGTCCAAGGCGCGGGCCTGCTAAGGTAGGCGTAGCGAGGCCCCAACGTGGTGTTTATCGACCCGTGGTGTTTATCATGTTGACCGGGCTCCTGTTTGACCTGAGTCCTGCACGTAGGGCGGGTCGGCTAGCGTGATTGCGGCTGTTGACTATACTTCACGGCCTCCTCCGCCTCCCATTAAGGGTGCAGGAATACGTCAAGAAGTGAGGACTTGTGAGAACAAAACACGGCCGGCTACCCGCCTAACCACGCGGCGAACATCGTCAGCCCTTCGCCTTAAGGACGCCGGCTCAGGGGGCTTGTTGCGCACATGGATCAGCATCGGCGGCTCTGCCGCTGAGGTGGCGTATTATAACCACTACCGTGCAGCCCAAGGGCCGCTATGACGTCGCCGCGGTCCCCAAGGCCCTAGAGGCCGTGGCCGCAGTATAGCCGACCACATCCTATGCGCGACTCGTCAAAAGAGAGAACCGCTAGAGGCAAATCCGGCCCGATCCCTCGGTCTGAGGCGTCGCGGTTGGGACGGGGGCGCGGCCGGTCTAGAGGCGTCGTGGCTCGCGGCCCGGCCGCCGTCCCCGCCCATGTACGGCCGCTGGGCCTTATAGAGATATATATTATATAGTTTAAAAATATAAAATTATTGTTGTTTAGGTTTTAGATAGATTTTGTTGCCTATTATAGCGTTGTTCGGTATTAGTACTTTCGTGCCGTCGTTCTTTATCACCGTGGTGAATAGAGTGCTTACGTCCTCGACTACGCCGTCTTCGCCGACTAGGTTGACCGAGTCCTTTATCTTGAAGGGCCTCGCTATCAGGAGGAAGAGGCCTGCGACTGCCTGGCCTAGGACTTGCTGCGAGGCGAAGCCTACCACGAGGCCTATGAAGCCGCCGAGGGCGACGCCGGCCGCCCCGCCGGCTACTCCGCCTGCAATCGCGGCGAGCATGGCGCCTATGCCTATTATCCTAATTATGTTCCGCACGGACGCGGCCACCGAGTGGTCGTACCTGGCCCTCATGCTCCAGTAGAAGAACTCGGCGACTCCCGACACTATGTAGTAGCCGAAGAGCAATGCGAGCAGTATCTGGACGTAGCCCTCGTAGCTGGCGGCCGCTATGCCGAATTGGGGCAACAGCGTCGACATGACGTAGTGGACGGCGGCCGATATGACCACGTACACGACGACGTACACCACTATCTTGGCCATCGTGGCTCCTGTCTTTCTGGCTACCTCCGGGCTTGGGAGCGGGCCTTCTTGGCTCATGGGGATGATGCCTTGGGTCCTAATAAGATACCTGTGTCTTACAAGAACAATATATAGATATCAAGTATGTTTTATTTATTTATCAATCTAGGTCTATCTGATTTCTTCGCTGCTGTGGAGTCTCAGTGCGGTTAGGAGGAGGGCGGCGGCCGCGGCGGCGGTGAAGGCGAAGGCGATGGCGCCGCCTTCCCCGACGGCCGTGTAGATGTAGCTAAATGCGAGGCTTCCCAGAACTCCGCCGACCGCCTTCCCTGTGTAGAGCACCCCGTTGTTGGCCGTGGCGAACCTGGCGCCGAATATCTTGCTCGACGCGTTGAGGTAGAGGACTATGAGGGAGCCGCCGAAGAGCCCTATGAGCACAGTGCCGGCCGTGTCTAGGCCCAGCGCGAACAGCGCGACGCCGAGCATGGACGCGCCGAGCCCTAGGTATATCGTGTTGAGGACGCCCCACACGTCCGCCACCTTGCCGAGGACGGGCCGCGCGATGCCCACCGCCAGCGGGTATATGGACGCCAGCAATACCAGCTCTGCGCCCGAGCTGACTAGGTGGAGCGACGAGGCCAGCGTCAGCAGAGGCACCGAGCCCAACGCGTAGGAGGCATAGAGCAGCCAGAACCTGGCGTCTCTGGCCGCCTGTATGGGCGTCTTGCCGGATAGGCCGCGGGGGTAATCGGCGACGGCCATCAACGCCGGCAGGACGGCGAGCTCCACGGCGCCTATCGCCAGCGCGACCTCCCTGAAGCTACCCGCCAGCGCTATTATGGGGTTCGCCACGGCCGAGCCGAGGCCGAAGCCCAGGGAGACGAGGCCAGTTGCGAGGCCCATCTTTTCCTGGTACCACTTCACGGCCAGGTTGAACGCCACCCCGTACAGGACGCCCTCGCCTATGCTGCCCAGAGCCCACGCGGCGTACAGAGCCGCCAGATTGGGGGCTATCGCGGCGCCTATGAAGCCCAACGCCGATAGTAGGGCCGACGCGACCCCGACGGCCCTAGGCCCTTTGACGTCGGCCAGCCCGCCTCCTACGGGCTGGGCCAGGGTCGACGCCACGACGTAGATCGAGAAGCCGGATGCCACCAGGACGGGGCCCAGCCCGAACTCACGCCCGAGGAGAGGCCCCAGCAGATTCCAGGTATATTGATAAAGGGAGTTGAAGCACATGGTCACAAACCCTATCAATAAATACGTCGCCCTTCGCACTGGCCCACCTCTTTGGGGTAATAAAAATAATTGTCGACCCCCGGCCTCTGTGGGGTTCCTACCTCTTCAGGAGTCTGGCGAGCATTCCGAATATCACTACGGCGAAGCCGGCGCCGGCCACGAGGTCTCCCAGCATTCTGAGCCATATCACGTCTATCACCACGGGCTCCTGCCAGAAGCCCGGCGCGCCTGACGGCGTGTATAGGGTCTTGATGAACCAATAGCCTTGAGACAGCTCTTGCTGCATCTGTAGAACCGCCAGCGGCTCCAGCGTCAGCAACACCTGCAGGTAGAAGCCGACGCCGATAATCACGGCGGCCCACCTCATGAACCTCAGGTCCCTGTCGCTGAACTTGCCCGACAGGTAGAAGGCCGCTACCCACATCAAGATGCTCGGCACGCCGTAGGCCAGCGGGAAGGCCGCATGGGCGTGGGCCATGGTGCTCTGGGCGTCGTGCAGGAAGTAGTTGAGGGCCGGGGCGTTTATGAACGCAGCGCCTAACACCACAACGCCTATGCCCCCTCCGATGCCGGCCACCAACGCGTAGGTGAGTAGCGTCTTCTGGAGCTCTGTCTTCGCCCCTCCTCTCCTCCAGATCACTATGGCGTAGATGATCATGAAGCCGAGGGGCACGGCCTCAAGTACGCTGACTATGGCGCCTACGTACATCCAGAACGTCGGGAGGCCGGTGAAGTAGTAGTGATGGGCCGTGCCTATCATGCCGGTTACGATCTCGCTCGTAGCGTCCAGGCCGACGACGGCCAGCGCGAGCCGCTGCGGCACCAGACCCGCTATGAACAACAGCACGGCGACTACGGTCACCACTATCGGAGGCCAGAAGCCCTCCACGTACGCGTGGATGGTCATCCACCTGAAGTATTCATCCACCTGGAAGTCCGGCCAGGGCGCGACCACGGGAAGCGCGCCGATGAACGTGCCCGCGGCGGCGCCCGCTATGGCTATCGACAATATCTTGGCGAACGGCTTGAGCGGATCCGCAGCCGACTTCGACGCTCTGTACCACAGATATGAGAAATAGCCCAACGCCGCGGTCAATAGGAGGAGCCATAGCGTCCCCTGGTCTATGACGTCCCTGCCCTGGCTGCCCACTATGAACCACCAGGGCGATGGGATATAGCCGAGGTAGCTCAGCCAGATCCCGAAGAGATCGCCGAGGGCTACGGCCACGCCGAGCGCCAGCACTGCCACCACCTGCGTCTTGGTCAGCTTCACGCCGAAGTAGGGGAATACGAAGAGCGAGAACGTTAGCCAAGTCAGGACTATCCAGAGTATGGCCAGGTTGTAGTGGAGGGCGCGGGCGACGTTGTACGGCAGTATGGACAGCAGATCGACGCCGTAGAGCGACGGCTCGGTGTATAGATGCATCACGTACCCCCCGAGCAGGCCCTGGACGCCGAGAGCCAATCCGAAGAGGGCGAAGCCCCAGAGAGTCAGACGTTGCGTCCCGTCGGGCTGCGGGAGCTGTATCGGAGTCCTGGGGTCGTGCCAGTAGTCGAGGAACTTAACTACGATGTAGGCGGCCATGGGCATCACCGTCAGTAGTATCGCGATTATCATGCCCCATGAGGCGTAGATCACGTTGTTCGTCGGGGCCAGCAAGCCCGGCATGTACGGAAAGCCGTTGGTCCAGTTCTCCAACGCTATTAGGGCGGTCCACGTAAAGTATGCGGTTAGGTCCTTCACGACCGATCTGTTGAGTATCAAGTTGGGCTTAAGCCTATACTGGGACGAGTTGGGCCCCAACATCTGCGCGTAGTAGTCCACGGCTTCGTGGAAGCCGCGCGCGAAGGCGTCGCTTACAACGACGTTACTGCCGTCGAGTTTCGGCGTCAACTGCGCCTTTATGGCCGCCATCGCTGTGGCGTTGCCCTGGGGGACTGAGCTGAAGCCCAGGCCGTGGGCGGCCGAGTCCTCGAGGATTCTGAGGGTGTACGACGTGAAGTCTATGCCGTAGTAGGCCCCCATGCCCAAGACGGACCCGTAGTCCATCAGGCCGTATTTCTGGAAGTAGTATTTCCCCATCACGATGTCGTTGCCCGTGAACAACACAGCGCCGTTGGCCGTGACCACTTCGTCCGGTATTGGGGGGATGTGGGTGAACGTGTAGTAGGCCATAAGCGCATATGCGACATACACTAGGATCGTGGCCGCCAGGATCACGGCCGGCCAGATGCTTTTACCGTTGGGCATGGCATTGTCACATCTGCAGAGCGTTATGCCTTCTGGTTAACCGGATTAACCTTCCGCTCGGCGGCTAGCTCTATTCTCGTGGAGGGCCTCCGTCTACATGCTTTAAAACGAAAAACGAAGTGTTTCTATGGAATTCATACGTGTGTATTTGAGGCCATGTAGTGCGTTGCCCCGCGACGCCGTGGCCCATCTCGGCTTTAGGGTGGAAGGCGGCCGGGTGCGACATATAGTGTTGACGGCCAGAGGCGCTGTGGCGGTCTCCAAGAGGTGCGACGACTGCGTGTTCTATAGGCTGATGTCGTCCAGCTACGTACGGGGCACGCCCTCCATAGACAACGGCGTCATAAAGGTAATTGTCGCGGATACCAGGGGAGCCCGGAGGGTGTTGGCAGAGCACAGGGGCCAAGTCATATCGGTGACCCCGGTGAAGCGTAGCTCCCTGGTCCTCACCTATAAACAGAGGGAGGTCCTGTTGGCGCTGGCCAACGGCGACTCCATATCGATATTGGCGCGGTCCAGCTCCAGATCCAAGGTGGCTGTTTACAAACTGTTCCGCAAGGCGTTGAGAAAAGTAGTAGAGCTGGTTTAAAACGAGGGGCACTGTGTTTTGCGCTTTGAGAGGCCGATTTTAATCGGATTCACGGGCCCTCCCAAAGCGTTATTCGACGTGATATACGGGCTGGGGCTCGCCGGCATCGCCGTCTTTGAGGAAAGGCTACCTCTCCAGTTCCCCCATCCGTGGGCCGAGACGCCGCGCGAGGCCGCGAACCACAGAACTTGCGGCCATCTCGCCCGGGACGGCCCGGAGCAAGCTCTGGGGCCATCGGCTCAGATAGACGAAGGCCTTAAGGAGCAAGAGCAGAAAGGCCTACCGGCGATCCGGCGGGCGGTGCAGTCAGGTTACATTACGGCGAATGTTGCACGGGAGAGGGGGTAAATCTAAAAACGAAGGAGCAAGTAGACGTGTGAAGTGTTCATGTATCCCCTTGAGGACGCTCGGCGTATTGCCTCGCGACGCGCTATGCCTAGCGGAGGATGGCTGTGTGCGCCCCATTTCTGCTATCCCGCAGTTCCTGGGAGACTCCGCCGCGTCCAAGAGAGATGACCGCATAATCTGCAATCACCCGATACGTGGCGGAGTCGCCGGGGCGGTTGCGACAGACATGCGGCTGTCCGGACTGGGCCGAGGCGGCGGACGCAGTCGATGGAGGGACCTAGGCGTATATCGCCTGTTTTATCGGGCGGGTTGGGGGTCGGCGTCAGCCGATGGAGGCGCCGTGGCCTATGCGGCGCTCCCCGGCCGGAGGTCCGAGGTCGCCGTCCGCGAGCTCCGTGAGAAGGCGCTACGCCTGCTTGATGTTACATGCCCTTCGAGAGGCTCCTATTAGTGCGGTTCGCTGCCCCTCCGGAGATCTTAATCGAGGCGATATATAGATTGGGCGTAGCCGGGATAGCCGTCTTCGAGGAGAGGCCTCAATACTTCGCGCCGCCCCCTCAGCTCGAGCTGGAGAGGGATATAGAGGCGCTCAGAGGCCTTCTGGGCAGATTCGCCCTCTCGGCGACTCCGCGGCCTCCACGCGGAGGGCACCTCGCCGACATCATCAGAAGATATCTGGAGGCCTTAAGGCGTTGCGTTGCGGAGTACGAGCCGGAGGACGTAGTCGGAAGAGAGGCGGCCAAGCGCGTCGTGATGCGCTGTCTGACAGAGGGAGGCATCTCGCTCGAGGAGGTCGTAGGGGTCTTGAACGTAGCCGAGCAAGTGATCGAGACGTATAAAAGGTCGGCATACTCGGAAGGGCTTGATACCGGCAAGAACTTCACGTCGATGGCGGCCGAGATAGCGGCTAAAGAGGAGGAGGCGAGACGCATGGGGATGTTGTGCTCGTTCCTCGAGTGGCTGGAGAGGGAGGGCTATTCGGTCGTGAGAATCCCCCGGGGCTATAGAATTCTGTTGGAGCCCCGGGAGGAGATCAAGGAGCCTCATCAAGTCCTCGAGCTGGGGGGCTTCAGGTTGGCGTTTGTCGCCGGCGGCCGCGAGGACTACGGCGGCGTGGAGGTGCCTAGGGAATATCTGCTCGATATAGGCACTTCGAGGATCCTCTTACGTCAATCGATAGAAAATATAAAATCATCGATAGAATTGCTGAAAAATATAGCAAAAAATATGGATAATATTTATAGGAATTACTCAGCCTTTGGCGATTATAGATGGGAGGAGCACGCCGGTACAGCCGCGATCGCCCTCTATGTGAGGGAGAGGGACGCGGCGAGGCTCGACGAGATCCTATCCGGCGTGTTGAGCGGCGTCTACGTGCCGAGAGGGCTCGTGGGGTATAGGGCTGGCGCCGTTTATAAGCTAGTGAGAACGCCTGTGAGCGAGAGGTGGCCCTACCCCATACAAGCATTCGCCAGAATACTCTACATGTACGGAGTCCCAGGGCCGGGGGAGATCTCGCCTCTGCCGCTCGTGGCCCTCTTGTTCCCCCTCTTCTACGGATGGATGTTCGGCGACGTGGGCTACGGCCTATTGTTGTTGCTTATGTCGCTTGTGCTGTTCAAAATGGGCAGAAAGGACTGGGCTGTCATCTGGCTAATCACGGCGGCATCTACAATCGCGTTCGGTCTCTACTACGGCGATTTCCTAGGGCTGAAGATATGGGGACAGGCGCAGGAGGCAGGCTACATGGTGGGCGTAGCGTCGGCGCTCGTCTTCGGCTACCTCTTGATGGCCTTCGCGTTTTTCCTCAAGGCACTCCAGTCGATCTTGTCGGGCGATGTTCCTCTGGCTCTGGCCCTCCACGTGCCTGTGTTGATCACGTACTTGGCGGTAGGCGCGTACTTGTTGAGGTATATAGACGTGGAGGTGTATCTACGCGGGAGGCTCCTCGCCGAACAAGCGGCGTACGCCCTCCACGCTCTGGCGGATCCCTACATCGCGGCGGCGGGGCCCATCTGGCTTGCCGCTGGCTTGACAGCCCTGGCATCGAAATACGGCGCATCGCATCTCCGCGAGATAGGCGGAGAGGTCGTGTTGTCGATAATCGAGGCGTTTATAGCGGCTACGGCCAATATACTGAGCTTCGCAAGGCTTGCGATAATCTACATAGCCCACGGCATATTCACGTCGGCCGCGCTGTCCCTTCTGGCGTTGCCGGGCGGCGTAGCTCTGTATTTCCTGGCGCAGTTGCTGATAGCCGGCTTCGAGGGGTTTCTGACGGCCATACAATCGCTTAGGCTGATATATTACGAGACGCTCTCCAAGTTCTACAGAGGCTCTGGGCGGCTCTTCGAGCCGTTCAGGCTAGGCGAAAGCGCCGACATGCGGAGGGAATCCGCCAGCTAGCAAACACAGCGCTACTGCGCGGAGGTTCTAGCCTCCATACGGGCGGCGAGAAGACGGCCCAGATCGAGGCTCGCAAGAGGGAAAAGCTTAAAAACCACTAGAAATATATGTAAAGGGGCCCGTAGCTCAGCCTGGTAGAGCGGCGGAGGATCGACGTCCGCCGCGGCTCTTAAGGGCGAAGGCGCCCGTGGAAACCCGTAGGTCGTGGGTTCGAAGGGGGATGGCCCCGAGAGTCCCACCGGGCCCGCCATGGTTTTCTCGGCTATATGTAGTGGCGCACACTGTCTGATCCGCGGCTGGATGACTCCGGCAACGCCGCGGCGTATACGTCAAGAAGGCCGGCCTGCACATAGCATCGATACGCCACTCAGCGACGCCCGTCCATCAGTATCGCGTTTAGGCTGCAAATCGTCTTCTGCAGGTCTCGCCAGGGTGGCGGCTGGGGCTACTGCCTCAACCTAAACGGCTTGCCTTCGTAGAGCACCTTCTTGGCGAGCTCGGGGGCGGCCTTCTCGAGCTCGTCCTTCAGATATACTGCCTCTCTGGATGCTCAGTGCGTTTAATCACCAAGAGGCGGAGGGGAAACGTCTTGTCGTAGGGGCAGGCCAAGGCGTCCATCAACCTATATTTCATAGATCGTCAATTACCCGATAATAAATTTGGGCCGCGCCGGGTCTCAGGCCCCCTACGAGCCGCGTGCTCTGTGTGGCTGGAGGGCGTACGCGGCGGCCGCGGTTGGGGCTAGGGGTATCAGCGGCCAGCCGTTTAGGGAGTAGACGACATAGCCGCTTGGGTTGGGGACGAGCCAGAGATACAGCGACACGACGGCGGCCCCCGCCAGCTCGTTTATCCTCTTCCTGCCGTCCCAGAGGAGCGCGGCGGTGGCTAGGGCCTTCGCGGCGATGGGTACGGCGAGAGGTATGGCGTAGTAGGCGTGGAGTATGGGCGGGTAGCTCAGCGCCACCCATCCGCCCACCAGGAACTGATCCGCGGCGGCGCCCAGCGCTAGGAGCGGCAAAAACGCCAGCTTTGCGGGCCGGCTCTGCACGGCGATTAGCCCGGCGGCGCCGGCTAAAACCAACGCGGCCTCAATGAGTCTGAAGTGGTAGGTGTCGGCGAGAATAACCACTGAGTCCACGGCGGCGAAGGCGAGGCCGAGGTGCCATCGGGAAGGCACCGCGGAGGCTACCGCCGCGGTCAGCATTATGAAAAAGTAGCTGTACACGGTGTGGGGCAGGAGGGTGATGGCGACGGCGTATGCGTAGGCCACGGCGCCGAGCGGCCTGCGGATTTCCAGCGCCGCCATGCCTATGGCGGCCAGCTCCAGGAGGCTCATGAAGTCGCTGTACCCGCCGTGTAGCGCCAGGTAGAGGAGGGCCAAGGCCGACGCCGCCAGCGAGTAGCGGTCTCTCTTCAACGCCGCGAGGAGGTAGGGCGCGGCGACGCCGGGCCAGAGGTAGAGGAGCTCCCCCGACTCGTGCGACAGCACGAGGAAGGCTAGGAAGATGGCCAGCGCGTGTAGCGCCGTTGGTCGCGAGAGGGCCACCTTGTACTGGGAGTCCTTGCTTAAATTTTTGACGCGGCCTGCGCGACGAGGGCGTGGAGCCTTCTGAAGGTGGGGGGCGTGTGGAGTGTATGACGACGAAGGCGTTGACTAGGGCCCGGTACTCGAAGCTGGTTCTTATCCTCTCGAAGAAGTCCTCCAGGAGGGGGAAGCCGCGGGCGTTCAAGAAGTTGTGCAGCTCCTCCAGCTCGCCATCTTTGGGCTTCGCCTTTCCGAAGTTGACTCTGCGGTCTGTGACGTGGCGCTCGCCCTCGCCGGGCAGGAGCACCTTGCCGTACGCCGCCTTGAGGCGCCACGTGGCGCTGTCTGTGCTGTCTACGCCCACCGCCGCGAGGATGGGCGTCACGGCGGGGTTCCCCATCCCCAGCACGTGGATGGGGCCTTTAAACTCCTCCCTAGCCCTCTGTATTAGGCGTAGCGCCAGCTCTCGAGAGCCTCGGGGGACGCCCCGCGTGATTAAGACGTAGGGCACCGCGGCGCCTATGGCCAGGGCGTGCGTGTCGCGGTACAGCGCCAGGAACCTCTCGAAGAGGGCGGGGTCGCGGTGGACGTGTAGGACAGGCACCACCGCGTCGCCGACCGCCCTCCTAAGCCTCAGCCAGTAATTGATATTTGTCGCGTAAAACACTCTTTCGTACGGCCTTCCCATCCCCCAGCCACATTGTTAGCAGGGGCGTCCACTCCCCGCGCCTGAGGTGGCTAGCCACCAGATCTACGGCCTCCGCCTTACTCCACCTTTGCATCCAGTCCTTCGCCTTGATACGTATCGACACGCCTGCCCCCCTCGCGCGTCAAGTTGGCCGAGGCGACGTATGCGTAGAGCTCTCCATATCTCGCCGCAGTCCAGGCGAACACCTGCCAAGGCTGTGCGGTCTCACGCCTCCACCAGCTTGACGGCCCTAGCGACTGCCCCCCTCGCCCCTCACGTAGAGCTGGAGGCGCCTCGCGCCGTCCCCCTCGCGGGTTAACGTCATTCTATACTCCTCTACGGCGCCGTCCATCTCGGCCTCGACCACGGCGTATAGCTCGCCGTCCTTAACCTCGCCTCTCTAATGTGGAGCCTCTCCGCTTTGCCTTATCGACCACTTGCCGACAACAGCTTCGACCGGCTACTACTGTTTTAGCCTAAACGGCTTGCCTTCGTAGAGCACCTTCTTGGCGAGCTCGGGGGCGGCCTTCTCGAGCTCGTCCTTTATGGACTTTAGGAACTCTACCTCGTCCTTTTCGTTCCTCAACTCGTCGGGGAGCATGCGAGGTATCTCCTCGATTATGGGGTACCACCTGCCGCAGGTGGGGCAGTAGATGACGCCGGTCTCTATCTCCCATCTATGGCACTCCTCGCACGGGAGCGTGTCGGGCTTTGGATGTTCCTTTATCTTGAGGTCGCGGTAGGAGCAGTACTCCTCGCAGAAGGGCTTCCTGGGCCAGGTATACTGCCTCTCCGGGTGTTCGGTTCGTTTAAGAACTACGAGGCGTAGCGGAAAGGTTTTGTCGTAGGGACACGCCAGAACGTCCATTAGTCTGTATTTCATGCCTCCCGGATGGTGCGCCTTTTTATAAATTGCTTCAGACGAACCCGTTGAGGACCAGGCTTTCTAGCGACTTCTCGAGGGGCCTCCTCAGAGATATCGCCAGGAGGATTGCGTAGAGGACGGCGGACGCATAGAGCCCCGCCGCGGGGGAGGCTATGGCGGCGACGCCAGCGACGAAGGAGGAGAAAGCCGAGAGGCTCAGGGCGAACGTCCTCAGCCCTACCCTCAGAGGCCAGGTGTGCTCCCCCTTGATCTGGTAGGGAGAGACTATGGAGAATAGATATGCATAGATAGACGCGAAGGGAGGTATCTGCCCGAGCGCCGCCACCGCGACCCCCAGCCCGTAGCGGTAGCCGAGAAGCCACGCGGCCGCTCCGGCGACGGCTAGAGGCGACACGAAAACCGCCGCGGACGCCGCAATGGCGAGGAGCATGTGCCTCATGTAGCGAAGCCCCAGAGACGCCGCGGAGATCCAGAGCCTCTCGTTGGCCACCGCGCCGGCCCCCATGAGCGAGGCCGAGGTCGCCGACGCGGCGAACACGGCCACGATCGCCGGGATGGGGCCGCCGTAAGCCATAGAGGCCGCGAGATACGCCGCAGATGCGGCCGAGACGGCGAGGACTAGCTTGCCCATGCCCACTCTCCCCGTCCTGTACTGGACGCCGCCCCATGCGCCGCGCCCCACGACGCTTACGTTGTACAGCTTAAGCATATATATGGCCCTTATGGGGCCGTTCCCCCTAAAGGAGATCTCGCCTCCGGATAGCTCGGCGCCGCCGCGGACATCGGCGTAGGACTCCAGCTTCTCCAGCTCCGAGAGGGCGAGGAGGGATAGGGCGGCCGCCGCGGTGGCCGCCAGGACGAGGCCCTCTGGGTATCCGAGGAGGGCCGAGGTGGGGGCGTAGGGCCAGCCTAACGCCGGCGAGATGAGCCAGACGCCGAGTGCGCCGGCCGCGGGGATCCGGAGCTTCAGGGGGAGCCTGTAGAAGGAGATCGAGGCGGAGACCGCCAGCGCGGTGAGCGCCAGCGATGCGGCTAGAGACTCGGCGAGGCCTAGATACGGCGTCAGTAGGGACATGCTTATGACGTACAGGAAGAAAGGCCAGTAGAGGAGCAGCTGGGCCGCGTAGAGGGAGGCCGCGAGGGCCCGCCTATCCACGGGGGCCTGGAGAAGGAAGTCCAAGTCGGCCCTCAGCACGAGGGGCCCTCCGCCCAGCACGGCGAGCGCCGTGATAAGCGCGGCGAGCGAGACGGCCGCCAGGGCGAACGGGGCCAGATCGAGCTTAGGCATCAGGAGCGCCTGGAGCGTGATGTAGGCCGTGCTGACGCCCAACAGAATCACGTAGGGGCCGGTGAAGCGGGATTTGACCACCAGCGCCAGAAGGCTCATGGCCCCCTCCTGATTATCTCGGCCACGGCGGCCTCGAGGCCTTTCTCCCGCGCGCCGGGGACCTCAGCCAGGGGGCCCCGCCAGACTATCTTGCCTCCTGACATTATCAACGCCTCGTCGGCCAGGCGCTCGGCCACAGAGAGTATATGGGTGGAGACCAGGACGGTGGGCCCCAGGGACTCGAGCAAAGCGACGACGGCCTCTTGGGAAGGCACGTCGAGGTAGTTGAGCGGCTCGTCGAGGAGGGCCACACGCGGCTTGTGGACCAGGGCCATGGCCACGGCAAGCCTCTGCCTAATGCCTCTGGAGATGGAGGAGGCCTTGTAGCGAAGGAAACGCCTAAGCTCCAACGCGTCCACGAGCTCGTCCACCCAGCCCCAGTCCTCCACGCCTCTCAAGGCGGCCATGTACTCCAAGTTCTCCCTCACCGTCAAGGCCAGATACGGCTCGGGGTCCTCGGGGAGGTAGCCCGATATGCGCCTAGCCCCCTCGGAGCCGGCCTCGAGGCCCCCGACAGAGGCCCTCCCCCCATCCGGCTTGAGGAGCCCGGCCAAGATCTTCAGTGTGGTGGACTTGCCGGCCCCGTTGGGGCCCAGGAGAGCCGTTGCGCCGCCGCAAGGCACCTCGAAGGACACTCCGTCAAGCGCCCTCAAGTCCCCATAGCTTTTGACTAAGCCAGACGCCGCGACGCAGCCCACGGAGATGCTCGGGTATGTCTATAAAATAGTTGCAGGCAGGCCGGAGGCGCGTGGCTTTGCCCTAGAGGGCAGAAGAGTCGAGGCGCATCTCGCCGCTGATGGAGCTTCCAGCAGACGGCCGGCAGAAGGGCCGATGCGGACCCCCGTCGAGATCCGGCCCAGGGGAGGCGCGCAGAAGCCGCATAGGGAAAAAGCTTTAAAAGAGGAGAGGTACAATGTAAAGAGGGCCCGTAGCTCAGCATGGATAGAGCGGCGGAGGAGCGGCTCCGCGGGGAAGGGGCCCTTTTTGTGATTAACGATTACGATATACACACCTTGCTTCCGTCTTTTGTCGCGCCGAAGTCGTTTTCCGGGGTTCAGGCCACGACGTGATATTCGACAAAAAGACGTTGATAAAGCTGGCTGAGGTAGACGAAGTAGCGACCCATTCAGCCACTCCATATATACAGAATTACAATCCGACCCACGCTCCGCAGCGTCACGGAGAAAAACTATAAAAACACACGGCTTCAAAGGTACAACCCCGCGGACCGCTGTGCCGAGCCTTCTAAGCCGTAGTCGGCGCAACCGGCGGACGTCGCGGGTTCAGGCGAAGCCGCCGAAAAATCCCGCCGGGCCCGCCATCTGGGTCCATCATTTTCGAAGTGGAGTGGAATTGCCGGGGGACAAGCCGCCTTCCTCCCTAGAGGTCTTCGCTAGCTGTAAATAGACGCCAGTCGCTCTGGACGGCGGCATGGCGCCTGCGGAGTCGGCCTGCCGTCTCTCGGACTTAGCTCAAGCCGCGTGAGCCGACCCTCGAGGGCTGTGGCTCCATATCGGCGGCTGGCTCCGCCCCACGGCAGACGCGCCGGCCGCCATGATGGCTACGCGCCCGGATGCGTGGCAATATTTATATATGGTTGCGTCGTAGGGCCTAAGCCGCCGTAGTCTAGCGGCTAGGATAGGGAGGCCCCCTAAGGGTGGGCTGTGGCCCCATTGACCCGGGTTCAAATCCCGGCGGCGGCCTACTCGGCGAGCTCCTCCGACTATCGTCGACACGTCCGACTGGACGCTGGTCGATTCCACATGCCGGCTGTCGTTGGTTCCACACCACGTTCGGCCAGACCCGTCATACCGACTCAATTCGACTAACTCACGGCGATGTCGGCTTCGAGGAAACAGCGAAGCGATTGAGGGTAGAAAAGGGTATGTCCTTGCAGGATCTTTTTCGGCGATCCCCCTCTGACTCGGCGTGCTGTCCTTCGCCTTTTCGGCGAGATACAGCGCTACGGCCCTCCCGACGGGCCGTTCCCCCTCGGCCAGCCTCAAGAGGTCCGTGTGTCGATATGCTCGAAATGAGCGGCTCCGAAACGACGACGCTCGGCATAGGCCAGGCCGCCCTAAGCCTTCCGGCGGCCTCTGAGGCCCTCCTCAAACCGCCGATGTGGACCTGCGTAAACTTTTTAAGCGAGTCCTATATATCGCGCGGCGGCGGTAGTCTAGCCTGGTTTAAGGGGGCACGGCCCCGACTACGGATGGCGGCCTTCCACGCACATGCGAAGAAAGCCGTTGATCCCGGGAGGGGATCCCCCGGGAGTTCGAATCCCGGCCGCCGCACCACCTCCTCGACCGCATTAAGCCTATCCAGAGGGCTGGAGGCGGCATGCTCGCCGATGTTTAAACCCATC
>Ga0081534_100158_pt1 | contig 24679 bp, 27 predicted proteins | sample MonGeyMetagenome_FD_71019 | JGI IMG/M metagenome (GOLD analysis project Ga0081534, IMG submission 71019) | Hypoxic/sulfidic aquatic microbial communities from Monarch Geyser, Yellowstone National Park, USA - MG (SPAdes) v1 (version 2) | ecosystem: Environmental > Aquatic > Thermal springs > Hot...
TAGGAAGGATGGTAAGGGGAGGAATAATGGTTCAGAGGACAATGGAGGTGGTAAACTAAATCTCCAAGTGATTGTTGATGAGATAAGAAAGAGGATCCATGGCATGATCCCCAAGCCTGAATTTGAGGATTGGCTTGCAAGTCGCGTTCCAAATAACTGGCATTTAGTGTATAATCAATTATTGAATGACGGAGTTATTGAGGAAGTCGTGGTTTCAGGCATGATGTTTGTTAAAATAACGGATTAGTTAAGTGCCCTCCCGTGACTTCCTGTTGATGAGACTTATTTATGTACTGTACATTTGTTTTTAGGTCTTTTTCTCGATTGATTTTTTGCGTGCTTGTGGGTGGTTGGTGTGGTGGATTGTTTAATAGGGTGATTAGGGTATCGAGACTTTATGTTGAAGCCTACTTGAGTTTGACAAAACACGCCTAATAAAGTATTCGAAGATCAAACCACGAAACCGACAAAACAAAAACAAACAAAACCACAGTCAGAATCAAGATTTATTTTGTTAATTATTGTGGAGTTGATTCATGGCAAAATTTTGCCACGGAACGAAAAATAAAATAATATTCTAGAACCGTCTCGTTACCAAGCGGTGTTTACGCAAGCGTCTCTAAGTGCCTTGGTGAAGTAACCCCCGTGGGTGTGGGTTTGTGGGGCCGCTCTCGTTAGGGCTTCTAGGGCGTGGCTGTGCTTGATATCGGTCTCGCTACTAAGCCTTTTCATATAGTCATCTTAATCCTAAACTACTTGGTTCATTGAGGATTATTCGACGTAGTATGCGTGTTAGTCGAGCTTGTGTTTTGATTATTCCATTCCTATATTAATGTGGTCGGTGTGGGTATACAATATTTGAACAAGTGATGGTAAGGTGAATGCTCTTAATAAAGTTATAAAACTTATATAGATCTATGGTAGTGATATGTACTCATCGCCCTTCTTCTTGAGTATTCCAGCAAATGCACCCCATTCTGCCAATAATATTTCTAGAAGGTGGGCGATACCTGGTTCCCTAACCTCGATGTAGCCCTCCTTATTCAATTCTTCTATGAGGTCATTTATCGTGAATGGCTTACTCAATCCAAGATTATAGGCTGTATGGAAGGGCTCCAGATCAAGTAGTTTCCGCCTCAGGATTCTCTTTCTATCTACAATTCTAGCGTTTAAAAATTCCTTACCGGATTCCGTTATTTTAATATCACCATCCCTAACCTCAACAAAGCCCAAATAAACCGCGGCATTTAAGGCTGGCATAATATCGTCGACATCGGACTCCATCTCCTTCGCGATCATGAATATGTCAGCTTGCCCTCCGAATTCGTTGACTAACGTGTCAATGAGTCCCAACACATCGGCAAACCTTGCATCAAGTGGCATAAAGGGTAAATCGGCCATAAACTTCCACAGTTAATCTCTTCTCTGGTTAATAAGTGTTATTCCGTAGAAAATCCTTTATTATAATCTGTCATATGTGTGACTAATAATTAATTTATGGGAAATAATGTTGCATCCTTCGCAAACCTCAACATACTCATTAACCCAAGACTTCCACCTATGTGATAAATACCTCGATGAGTACACAAGCTTCATTGGTAAACCACAACTTGGGCACGTATCACCTCTCAATAATACATTACTTACCTTACTATAATTGTTTGTTATTGCGAGGTTTATGCCGTCCTCCAAATCCTCCTCCAACCTATCAACATTTATTGAGTATACCTTAACGTTCAACTCCTTATTAAACCAATAACGAATTTTCGACATGTTATTAACAATGTAATCACTAATCACGTAAGGTCTCTCGGATACTATGAAAATCGCATCAACATCATTAAGCTCAAGTTCCTCAACCATATCAAGAGGATTAGACCACCATGGAAAGTAATCGTTAGGTACAATCCAAACCTTAACTCTAAACCTATTAAGATCAGCCCTTATTGCATTATCACGAATGATCCTGATCCTAAAACCTCTCTTCCTGAGTTCCTCAACTACCCTCTCAATAATACCCATGAAATTGATTTAAATAATTAGGCGGGTTAATAAATTATTATATATTGTAGTTATTTTGGCAATAATCATAAAACCTAGGGCACAAAAATAGGCCTGAGGGTTGCAACGGGAGGGTGATATTTGATAGGTTAGGTGTTGTATTTTTGCTTTTTATTAATTAATAGCTTAATTTTTCGCCTCGGTGTTAATACGTACATGGACTTTATCGAGAAAATAAGTGAATTGAGGATTTTAATCAATAGATTGGAGAGTAAGTACCCGGAGCTCTCTGAATTATCCTCATTAATAAATGATGTAATTAATAAATGTGTATCATTATCTGATGTAATATTGAGTATATACTCGATAACGGATTCCACAATTCATGGTCTAATACTCGAGAAAAACCCAACACCTATGAACTTAAACTCGGTATTAATAAGGAAGTACATGGATGTGATCAGGAGCTCTGATGACTTAAATGATGCCTTGGCGAGGATATCACCGCAAGAGAGGCAATTACTCATTGATGCAATTAGGGTGTTAAAGAAGAAGGGTTTTGTTGATCTCGATGTTGATTACGGTGAGGAAGGATTGAAGGTAAAGGTCATGTTTCATGAATAACTAAAAATTGTGATTACGATACTCGGAACTAATCCAAACACCGATAGCCGATCACAGAGAGTTCCATGGTTTTCAGGAGCTTAGGATACGTAGCATGTTCATTATGCCATTTAAATAAGCAGCACTTAAATGGTGCATTTAATACATAACCTCCATTACAGAAAGAGGTTAACTACGAGGGAAGGCAACAGTTCTTACGCGAAGAGAAGGTGGACTTCAGGGGTACGTGGGTCAAGTACTACAAGAGGTACAAGGGCATACTTGGCGTTAATGCCCAGGCAGTGCTTCAGAGGAATGAAGCATGGAACTCATTCTCCCACCCACTGAGCTGAAGAGGGAGGGTAAATTGCCGCTTTACATGAAGCACGTTAGCTCACCTGGGTACTTAGGTTTCACGTTTAGAAGACCACGTTGAGGTTAAGGTTAAAGACCCATTAGCTGAATCCTTTTTCATGTTTCATACGCAATCACCAATGGTATAACTCCTACCAACGAGAGTATTCCTACAGTTGTGTATGTAAGACTGTAACCATAAGTATCAATTAAGTATCCTATCAATGGAGGAACCAGTATATACACCATTCTAATTATGAATGAAAAAGAGGAGAGAGCAGTGGCTCTATAATTGCTAGGTATTAATTCGTTCTCCCATGAGATAATATTTGACGAGCGTATAGGATAAATTAACGACAAGCCAAACAGTAGGAACAGTACCAGGATTAAGTTACTAATTGAGAGCATCAACACGAAAAGTGACAATAAAAGCACTGAAAATATGGTGATTAACCTATGATTCACCCTTTTCAATAACTTCTCATTTATATAACCGCCTAAAGCGACCGTTAGAAAATAGGCTGACAGAATAAATCCCCAATACTTCTGAGGAAATCCTAATACGTCCACTACATATGGCGAGACAAACTGCATCCACGCTACTAACGGAAATACTATAAAAATTGAGGAAACTAATAACGCAAACAACGGTCTTTTACTTAACACGTATTTTACACCTTCTTTCATAATCCTTTGGGTAGGTAACGTTGTTGTCTTTCCTCCCTTATTATCCTCACTAAATAGAGCGATAGGCAAACTTAATAGCATTAAGAACCCAGCCATCAGAATGGGAAAATTCAGCTTGTGGTATAAAAGCACTAAAACGCCGGCGACCGCATTCCCTAAGAACCCAGCAATCCCGTTTACTGTCTGTTGCCTTGAAAAAATTATAGCTACTTTTCCACGTGAATTTAAGGAGTCCACAATCCACGCCTCTAACGTATTTGAGTAAATACCTAATCCTATGCCCATAATTCCGTAGGATAAGAATACAAAAAGTGGCAATGACGAAATTGATAAGCTAATTAATCCTAGACTGTAAATTAATGCACCTATTGAGAAAATCTTAAGCCTTCCATATTTGTCCGCAAATGCGGATGAGGGCACATCTACTGGTAATGTTAAAATCATGTATATTGAAGTGATTAAACCTATTTCCGCGAAAGACAATCCTATACTATAAAACCATAGTATTAGATATGCCCCCATTAGTTGTAATGAGAATGAGATTATAAATGAAATTGAAAGATATGAGAATTCGTGACTTCTCAATACGCTCATAATAAATCACCCTACAACTGTTTATAATTATTTTTAAACTTATCACTAGCTCTGTAACAGCCTAAAGTTCACACAAGTTTATTCTCATAATTACTGAGGATTCCCCATGACGTCCTTAAATTGGTTAGTGGTTCATTAGGAAGGTCATGGTTAAATTTTTAATGAACGATTCATCACCATACTTCGTGGGATTCGAAGAGGATGATTATGCAGAGGAGAAGGATATAAATAACCCCGACTTCTTTCCGTATCTTAACATGCCATACGATGTCCCCTTTGTCCCTACGCCGGAGGTTGTGGTCAGGAGGATGCTTCAGCTCGCTAATGTAAGGCGTGGTGAACATGTGTATGACTTGGGTTGTGGTGATGGTAGAATAGTAATAATGGCCGCTAGAGAGTTTGGAGCCCAAGCTGCCTGTATAGAGATTAGGAAGGACCTTTACGAGCAGACCCTTAGGAGGGTTAAGGATCTAGGTCTTGAGGATAGGGTTAGGGTGATTTACGGAAACTTCTTTGAGGAGGATTTATCAGATGCCGATGTCGTTACAATGTACCTACTCACAAGTGTTAATGAAAGGATAAAACCGAAGCTAGAGCGCGAGTTGAAGCCCGGTGTTAGGGTTGTATCCCACGATTTCGAGATGCCTGGTTGGAAGCCTTTAATTGTTGAGGATCTATATGAGGAATGGAGAAGCCATAAGGTTTACCTTTACAAAATACCAGGGCTTGAGATACCGATACCTGTTGGGGAATTGAAAAATATTATCAAGAACGTAAAGCTTGATGAGGAGCATATGAAGGTTTTAGAATTGATAGATGGCAATAGATCAATCGAGGAAATCTCCAACAAGACGCAATTGACAATGAGGGCCGTTAGGGAGATAATTAGTGATTTAATAAAGCAAGGCCTAATTAGCGAGGTCAAGGTAATAAAGTAATAGCTATTAGGGCAATTAAAGCATTAAAATTGATAGCAATCCATCAATTCAATGAGTAACTCGCCATTCCTGGTGGGTGAAATACTCGATATAGACACCGGCATAAATACAATAGATGACTTAATAGAGGCGTATAAAAGGATTGGGGGCTTCCAGGGCAGGCATATAGCGGATGCAGCAAGTGTTCTCCTGGATATGTATGGTAATGAGAATGTCACGGTGTTCCTATCGTTCACAGGGAACCTCGTATCCACAGGTCTTCGCGGATTACTTGCTAAGTTTATTGAGAGGGGTTTTGTGGACGTAATAATAACAACAGCGGGGACTCTCGATCACGATATTGCAAAGTCCATGGGTGGCAAGTATTACCTAAGTTATTTCGATGTTGATGATGTTGAGATGAGTAGGGAGGGCATTCATAGGATAGGCAATGTTGCCGTTAGAAAGGAGCACTATGGTCCACTGATAGAGAAGTTTGTGCACTCATCGCTGGAGGAGCTTGCGAAGATTAAGGAGGAGTGGGGCGTTAGGGAGCTTCTTTGGGAGATGGGTAAGAGGATCGATGATGAATACTCAATAATTAGAGCCGCGTCTAAAGCTAGCGTCCCTATCTATGTACCTGGCTTCGTCGACGGCGCCTTTGGCACAGCAATACTCACCTACAATGAAATCCAGAGGACCAGGGCTGGTGGTAAGCAGGTAAGGATTGACTTGTTAAAGGATGAGCATGAGTTAATGGATATCGCTTACTCAAGCAAGTCACTTGGTGCGTTGATAATCGGTGGTGGCATATCGAAGCACCACGTCATTTGGTGGAGCCAATTCGCGGGTGGCCTTGATTACGTGGTTTATGTAACGATGGCCATTGAGTGGGATGGTTCATTAAGTGGTGCTAGGCCTAAGGAAGCCATCACGTGGGGTAAGGTAAAGCCTACGGCTCGTCAAGCATTTGTTCTTGAGGATGCCACAGTGGTGTTACCAATATTGATACCGTACGTAGTTAGGAAATATGGATTTAGGAAGGGTGTTAAGTTGGTTGGTTGATTTCCAATGTCGTAGTGCCTTAAATATCAAATTGATTATTTAATTATCGATGATGCAAAAAAGCACTAGGAGGAAAAACAATGGGGACATTTTTATTGAAGAGGTTCTCCTAATCGCAATCTCTATGGCTGTACTTGTGGCGTTGGTTTCGTTAATAAGCGGATTGTTCGGCAACACGGTCTCCGGCATAATGCATCTACAGGGCTCCGTTAACAATGCCTTAAGTGGTTTCATTAATGATCTGCAGAAGGTGGTGTCGAATGCCTTCAATTTCACAGGTTAAGGATATATCGAGCATAGTTAATGAACTTAGGAGTAAGGGGTTTAGTAAGTTCGATATTTACTTAATGATAAAGACGATAAAGCCTGACGCACGTATTGAGTACCTATTAACACCAAGCGAGTTAGACCTGGTTAATAGGGTTAATAAGTTGAAGGGCGAGCTTTACAGAATGAGAACTGTATTATATGACTTGGAGAAGAGGGTTAAGCGAAGGCATGAACTTGTGATGGGAGTTTATGAGGAGTTAACAGCAATCGTTGATCAATAGCTTCTGTTGTCAATAAAAGAAAGTATTAAATATTTAATTAAATCGTGTCTTATATGACGACTAAGTACATATTCATTACAGGAGGCGTATTGTCTGGGTTGGGCAAGGGCATAACAACAGCATCCATTGGCAAAATACTCCAGGCCCGGGGTTATCATGTAACAGCAATTAAGATAGACCCATACCTGAACATGGATGCTGGTACAATGAACCCGTTCCAGCATGGTGAAGTGTTCGTAACATTTGATGGTGGTGAAACAGACCTTGACTTAGGTCATTATGAGAGGTTTCTTGATGTCGAGGTTCCCAAGTACCATAACATAACTAGCGGCCAGGTTTATTACACGGTAATCCGAAGAGAACGTAAAGGTAAGTACCTGGGTCAGACTGTTCAGTTAATACCTCATGTTACCGAGGAGATAAAGAGGAGGATAATGCTTGTGGCAAAACGCGAAAAACCGGACATCATCTTAATTGAGGTTGGAGGTACCGTTGGTGATTATGAGGGATTACCATTCCTCGAAGCTGCAAGGCAGATGAAGCTTGAGATGCCCAGCGATGTATTGTTTGTTCACGTTGCCCTGGTTCCCGTGTTATCAACGACGGGTGAGCTTAAGACTAAGCCATTACAGCATAGTGTTGCTGAGCTTAGGAGGGTTGGTATTCAACCAGACATAATAATTGCAAGGGCGCCAAAGCCCCTTGATGAGTCAACGAGGAGGAAAATATCCCTATTCACAAACGTGCCAATTAACGCCGTATTCACATCGCACGATGTAGATACAATCTATAAAGTACCGCTCATCCTAGAGGAGCAGGGTCTTGGGAGGTACATAGTAACGAAGTTAGGGCTGGAGCCTAGGGAGCCTAGGCTAGATGATTGGGTAGCGTTCGTGAGGTCCCTTGAGGATGGTAAGGATGAGGTTAATATATACATGTGTGGTAAGTACGTGAAACTCCACGACTCTTACATAAGTATTGTCGAGGCTATAAGGCATGCCGCGGCTAAGTTAAGGATTAAGCCGAACATTATTTGGTGCGATACCGAGGAGATCGAAAAGGAGCCTTCGAAGGTTACGGAACTCAACAATGCCGATGCTGTGATTGTGTTGCCAGGTTTTGGAGCTAGAGGTGTTGAGGGTAAGATAGAGGCTATTAGGTATGTTCGTGAGAACAACATACCATTTCTCGGAATATGCTACGGAATGCAACTAGCCACAGTAGAGTTCGCGAGAAACGTCGCTAACCTCAAGGGCGCCCACACGACCGAGGTTGATCCAAACACGCCATACCCAGTCATTGACATAACACCGGAGGAGAAGGATATTAAGGAGCTCGGTGGTACAATGATACTCGGTAATAGGAGGATTAATATTGTTAAGGGTACAATAGCCCATGCAATCTACGGAACAACCGAGATAGTGGAGAGGCATAGGCATAGGTATGAAGTGAATCCCAAGTTCTTCAAGATACTCACCGAAAAGGGCCTTGTTTTCTCGGCTTGGAGGTCTGACGTGCCGAGGGTAGAGATGATAGAGTTACCAAACCACTATTTCTTTGTAGCCACGCAATTCCACCCAGAGTTCAGAAGCAGACCATTACGCCCACACCCAATATTTGTCGCACTACTGAATGCCGCATATAGTAAGAAGCTCGGATTGCCTTCACCCTGGTCTCATGTGCTTGTTAAATAATAATTTCTTCATAGTCTCACTGGTACCCCCTCGACCAGCCATATTGATGCAGCAGGTGATCTGTAAATTTTTCCAATAATCAGATTTCGAAGGCTCTGTCACCAATCCACTGCGAACTGCCTCATCACTTATAGACGTCTTGGGTTATTTTGCGTGTTTGTGTTATTTATAATCCCTTTATTAGGATTCTTCGTGATAGAACGCATTACTTGGATAATGATTATTGCATTACTTGTTATGCTCCCTACCCTCACATATGCGCAAATAGTCATTAATTACATAAGCATTAGCATTTACTCAGATAATCAAACATTTACGCAATTAATCAATATAACAAATAATCAATTAATAATACCAATTTACCAATTTTGTTCAGGTGGAGGTAACATGGATTTTATCGCTTACCTGGATCCATTCTCGAATTTAGGAATAACTTCCGTAAGCCTAGTCCTATACAATGGTACCTTCATAACTGTACCAGTTAATTATAGTCCAAAGTATGTTAGTATGAATATCAATTGTTCATTACCAGTATACGGTGTTTATTTAGGGTTGGGTGGTTACCAGCCATATTCACCTGAGGCTTTGGTTATACCTGGTTCCAATATGACGTATACACTGACGCAAGGTTCTCAGAATATAACCATACCAACAGTACCTGGGTTCAATTACTTATTTTCGTTGATCAGGATCATATCAATATTACCCGCTAGCGTGAGTATTGGAAGTTACCTAACTGTGCCGATTAATACGGAATATTCAAGCATAAACATAGGCTCCATAAGTACCTATGCCAGGATAACGACCTACGTTACGTACTCAAGCAACATACAAGTCACTGCCAATGGGACTACCTACGTAATAGTCACGCCGTATTACTACGTACCCATAAATAACCTGCAAAATATGATATTACCTGCAACATCTCAACCAATGATAATGCTCACAGGGGCTCCATGGATAAGCTACTTAATTAGCAATTGCACGGTCATAAACCCTGGAATTCCAGAAATAACACCGTGGACTGAGTATCTACTGTATGATCCTAAATGTACCGTTAATATGTCAATTAAGCAAATAACAATAAGCTTTGTCGGTGAATCATTGCAGGAGTTACAATGCAATAATGTATTCCTAGTTACACAAGATGGTGCCACCATGAACTTAGTAAGTAATGTGACAATAAATCCCATATATAACAGAGAACTTTACTTGGTAATTAATGGCATGAAGACGATACCCATAATCCTAAGCTCGATACCTACGCAGTCAATAACCATACATGTACCACTAATAACACGCCGAGATATTTCAACCAAGGACTTACTCGGTAATTCCGTGAACACAGTACTGTACATAAATGATAACGGCACCCTAACACTCTTCACAAACAACACATGCATTTACCCTGGGAATTACGATGTTTACGCCCTAATGAATGGCGAATTAATGAACTTAGGAATTGAGAGAATAACACAAGGTAGTTCACTATCTATACCTGTGTTTCTAAATTACACAATAAATGTAGTACTTCCCCAAGAATGTCCAGGCCTGAATCTGGAGTTGGTTGTTAAGTATGGTGATGAGAGGTACGTAACACCCCTACTTGGCAATAATGAGCAGGTAAGCATTAAGGATGCCCTAGCAGGTAATTATGCCCAGGTGGAATTGCTTGGAAATGGAACACTACTTTATCAGTACGCATTACTGATTAATAATGGAAGTTCTAATGAAGCAACCATAACCCTATCACCTCACATAATCAATTTCGTACCAATTGATCTACTAGGTAGTGAGTTACCAACCGCGGTTCTTAACGTGGGTAATCTGTATTACGTAGGCCCTGGTAAGTACTGTGTGCCAACCAATTCAACAGTGGGTATGGTTATTTACGGTAACGACATCTACATAGTTAATGTAACTAAAAACAACCTATACGTAAGGATCTGGACACTTGGACCGCTGGGTATTAAGACGTTATTGATAATATTCGTCCTATTAACGCTTTTAGTGTTGATTATGGGAATATTGAGGGGGTTGGAGGGTGGGAAGGATGGTTCAGGTGATTACGTGATCATTAAGTGATGTTGGTGCTCATTGTCCTTATAATATTACTTAAGGTCTTAATGCCGTCCCTTATTAGGTCAATTCTTATGGATCCAATGCTCAACCTGGCAGTATTAAGTCTACCATCACTTACGTAGAACTTATCACCGGGTACGAAGGCGATTCCCGCCTTTGTGCACTTCCTCAATAAATGCCAAGCGTTGATTTTTGTGCTTATGAAGGCGTAGAATCCGCATGATGGATTGAACATGAGAGAGCCAGATAAGTAATGATTCAAGGAATCAACCAATTCCCCAAGCTTCCTGGAATACAACCCACGCGCCTCATCAATAACCCTTTCGGCAACACCCCTCCTTAATAGGTCATAAACCAGGTATTGGGTCAATGTTGATGAGGCGAAGTCGTGTTGCTCGAGCTTCTCTAAATTATTACGTAAAGCACCACCAACCACTACAAAGCCTATTCTAAAGCCGGGCCCTAGAACCTTCGATAGCGTTCCAACGTATATGACATCATCATTAACAGACTTAAGTGGTGGTTGTGTGTTTAGGTAAAGTGATGTGTATGGGTCGTCCTCTATGATCTTGAGATTATACTTCTCGGCTATCTCGAGCAGATGCTTTCTCCTATCCCTGGATAAGGAAACGCCTGTTGGGTTGTGGCAATTAGGTATTGTATAGATAATGCCAGGTCCATGCTTCCTAACTAGGGACTCTAATTCCTGGGTTATCATACCCTCATCATCCATGGGAACTCCGATTAACCTAGCTCCCTGAAATCTCATGGGGGCTACGGTTTCGACAAAGGTAGGGTTCTCTGTGTAGATAACGGTGCCCCTCCTAATCATTAATTGCGATAATAGTTTAATTGCGTGCTGGGCACCAGCCGTCACTATTATGTCTCTCCAGCTAGCCCTTATGCCTAACACCCTGCTTAAGTACTTAGCCAATTCAATACGTAGTTCCTTTAAACCACCTGCACCCGGGTAAGCCAGTATTAGCGTTCCATACTTTTCATAAACATTCTCGAAGGATCTACGTACCTCATCTATGGGTAATACCGTAACATCAGGTGCACCGCTTGCGAAGTTATACGTAATACCCCTCCTCGCCAATCTACTCACCAGCTCCACAGGCGACCAAGAAAGCCTCATTAAATTCAGACGAGTTAAGTTATTATTTTAGTTCTACCTATGCTCTTCCTGCCACCTCTTCATTGCCTCCTTCCTCGCTCTATAAAACTGCACTATCGAGAATATTATCAGGGCTAGGAATATGATGAAGATCGCGTATGTAAGCCATATCAGGGGTTGCGTTATGGACGGTTTCCCAAAGGTTATCAATATGGGTATTGGCACTATTGGGAATATGACAATGGCACCACCAACATTAGAGGATGGGGTCGAAGATACCCCAGCCGCTATTGCGAGCACTATGGCTATTATCGGTATTAATACGGCAAGGATTATCAATAAAATACCAAGCTGATACAACCTCATTGGCAATCACCCCTACGGTATACCTGGCAATAAAGCGAGTATTACGAACAATACAACGATTATTATTGTCAATATCACAGCCCACTTTATTACCGATGGGTCATTACCAAATATTATGGGTACAGGGCCTATCAGTACCACACCACCAACCTCAGCCTTCTTCTCTTCCCCTTCTTGTCCATCCCGCTTCTCCTTACTTCTACTACCCCTTGCAACATCTATCATAATTAATATTATCCCTAGGAATGCCAGGATTATTGATAGTACTATCGCTAAACTTATTATGGAGGCGACATCCATCAACTCTATGTTGATAGGGCAAATTAAAAACCTAATTCTCCAGATCCAGCTTAAAATTTAATAAAGGGTGGTTGGTAGCGTATTGTCGATGACGTTCCAGAAGGGTGATTACGTATTACTCGAATACACAGTGGTTGATAAGGATGACAATAAGGTTGTTGAGACGACAATAGAGGATAAGGCGAAGGAGGCAGGTATATACAGGCCTGATGAGGTTTACGAGCCGCGGTTAATAATTATTGGAGAAACAAGGTTGTTCGAACCCCTTGAGCAGGCAATAATGAATTCCAACGAGGGTCAGGAGGTGACTGTGGAGGTGTCGCCGGACAAGGCCTTTGGTCAGAGGGATGCGAGTAAGGTTAGGGTTATTTCGATAAGGGAGTTCTATAGGTATGGTAAGTTACCCAGGGTTGGCGATATTGTTGAGATCAATAACCAACAGGCTAGGGTGGTGAGCATAACGGGTGGTAGAGTAACCCTAGACTTCAACCACCCGCTGGCTGGTAAGACGTTGATTGTTACCGCGAAGGTTGTTAAGAAGCTCGAAACCACGGAGGATAAGATAAGGTACCTTATTAGGCAGTACATACCTAGGATTGATCCAGGGAAGATAAATGTGGAGTTAAGCCAGGATGGCTCTGTGGTGACAATAAAGCTCCCGGTGGAAACGTTGTTCATGGAGAACATAGGCACGATTAGGGCTAGGATTGCTGACGACATAGGCAATAGATTCACAAACATAAACAAGGTCGTGTTTATTGATGAGATAGAGGTGAAAAGGGAGGCTGAGGAAAAGAAGGCGGAGACTAAGCCTGAGGAGCAACCTCAACAGCAACCTCAGTGAGAAGGCGTTACGTAATTTACTCTAGGTTCAACTTTTCAACACATCCACAGCATTATTCAACCTAGGTAATGTAGGATTCTCGGTGCTGTGAGATCCATGAAGTAACGGGATTTGTACATCCTCATTGCCGTTATCAACAGTTCCCGTTAAATCATGGAGTTTACGTCATTTGATGTCATTTATCACTACTAGTCCTCTTAATACTATTAAGTAAGCAAGTGTAGTATGTCTACCAAAACCCTTATTAAAATTTATAAACTTTTATACTAACATCCATTGGGGAGTGCCACTATGAAGCCAATGAGCAATACGAGGCAGAGGAAGGCATCCAATGAGACCTGTGTAAGAGATATGAGAACGAGGGCCCAAACCCAATGAATCCAACCCTAGTTAAAATGCTGTGCTGGGCTAAACTTTATTAATCAATAAATCAACCCTTGCCTAATGCTGAGTCCTAATCATGAGGGTATTAACAGGTTGATGACGGGGACCACGACCGTGGGCATTGTGGTTAATGACGGTGTTGTCTTAGCCACTGATAGGAGGGTTACGGCTGGTTACTACATTGCACATAGGAAGAGGGGGGTTAAGATTTGGAAGATTGATAATCACGTGGCGGCGACGATGAGTGGTGGTGTTGCGGATCTTCAGAAGGTGCTTGATGCACTAACGTCTGTTGCAGCGCAGTACAAGATAGAGACTGGGAAGCCCATATCGATAAGGGCACTGGCCAATTACGCATCGCTAATTGTATTCTCAAGCAGACCATATATTTATTTAGTCCACATGATATTCGGTGGTTGGGACCCGGATGAGGGACCTGTGATATACATGCTCGATTTCTTCGGTACATTAACGAGAGAGACGGAATTTATGTCAACAGGTAGTGGATCACCTACGGCATTCGGCGTGCTTGAGGATGGTTATAGAAGGGATATGAACATTGATGACGCAATTAGGCTTGCAGTGAGAGCGGTCAGGTCGGCTATATATCACGATCCAGGTAGTGGTGAGGGCGTCGACGTGGTTGTAATAACAAAGGATGGCTATAAGGAAATAGACTCCACACCATACATTAAGGAATTAACCCGCTGAATTTTCAAGCAGTTTAACAATAACCTCCTCAATAGTCTTTCCACTGGATTTTGCAATGCTGTTTAGCTCGTTTATCGAGCCTCTCCACACAATACTTCCCTTATTCATGATTAGGGCATCTCTCGCAATCCTCTCGGCTATTGACATAATGTGCGTTGAGACTATTATCGTAGTCCCAGCCCTATTCAAATCCCTAAATATCTCAATAACCCTCTCCTGTGTTGGTATGTCTAGGTAATTGAGTGGTTCATCGAGTAGTAGAACCTTGGGTTTATGTATTATTGCCATGGCTATGGCAACCCTCTGCCTATTGCCCCGTGATAACGATGCAACCACCTTATTAGCAATGTCCTCAATATCCAGCAAACGTAGAATTTCATTAACGACCCCCCTCACATCACCTAATCTCCTAAGTATTGCCACGTACTCTAGGTTCTCCCTAACGGTTAGGTTAAGGAAGGGTACGGCATCTTCCGGTAGATAACCAATACAGGCTTTGGCCCTATCCGCCTCATTAAATGGGTCATAACCACAAATCCTAACCACACCAGAATCGGGTCTTAATAACCCTGCAAGTATTCTGAGGGTCGTTGTCTTACCCGCACCGTTAGGCCCTATTAAGGCTATGGAACCTCCACAATCAACCTTGAAACTGATACCGCGTAATGCGTAAATGCCGTTAAAGGTCCTCGTTAGATTATCCACATATACGCAATCCATCATATTCATCAATCAATTCAATTATTAATTACTTATTTTTCCCACGCTTCACCACCTCATTATAATAACGGCAAGCGTCTTTAAAGCCACATACATTGCACCTGGGTTCCCTAGCCCTGCATATCTCACGACCAAATTGAATAAGCCTTAGATGGACATCCAGGTACCTACTTGGGTCTGGTTTTAAAATCCTCATCCATGCGCTCCTAATTTCACCGTAATTACGTGACTTAACAATACCAAGCCTCAATGATATCCTAGTTATGTGGGTATCGACAGGAAACGCTAATTTACCTAAATTAACCAGTATTACATCTGCGGTCTTTTCACCAACACCAGGTAATTCAAGTAGTAGCTTCCTCGCTTCATCAACGGGTAAGTCCTTAATCCAGGATAAATCACCACCAAACCTCTCAATAACAACCTTAGAGAGCTCAAGGATCTTCCTAGCCCTCACCCTATACATACCAGCAACTCTTATGGCGTTGGCTATCGCATCCTCACCAACCTCCAACAACCTCTGTGGCGTTATATCACCAACAACCTTAACCAGGTTCTCATAAGCCCTCAGGGCGTTCTTATCGTTTGTATTCTGCGTGAGTATCGTCACAACCAACGCCTTGAATACATCATTACTACCTCTAAATACGTAAACCGCAGCAAAATTCCTAGGCTCAATGTTGACATTCGAGAGGGCCCTGGAAACAAGCTCCTCGGTTAACCCCATTATTAATAAAAGTTAAACACCTGGGTAAATTAAACTCTCCCCTTAAGATTGAGGTAAAGCGTTAACGCGAGTGCGGTCTTAACATCATTAATCTCCCCCTTCCTTAGCATATCGTAAGCCTCACCTATACCAATAATTAGTTTATTAATTACCTCGTGCGGCTCGGGCTTAGGTTCACCCAAGCCCTTAACGTTCGCATAGTAAATAAATAGGTACTCTGTTGAGTATCCAGGGCTCGTGAAACCCTCAAACAATTTCTCGTAATAATTAATCTCCGCACCGACCTCTTCCCTTAATTCCCTAACCAATGCATCCTCCACCCTTTCATCATCCCCCACAACGCCGGCTGGTATTTCTATTATGTATTTACCTATGGCTGGGCGGTATTGCTTAATGAGGATCACATTATTACCATATATTGGCAATACCGCCACAGCCCTTGGGAATATGACCTTCTCTACCTTCATTTCGTGACCATTTGGTAAGATTACGCTAGATACATCGAGGGTAATGCGCCTTCCCTTGTATATTATCATTACGTAGTTGGCGCAGTTTACCTAATAATATGTATTTTCCCTATTTTTGGGATTTTGCCTTAGCCTTTCTACTCTCCTTCCTAACCCAAGCTTGCCTCCTAGGGTCTCTACCGTACTTCACCAGGCTTACGAAACACTTCCTACTACAAAACCTCAGCACTGTACCATCAGCCCTAACGTACATAATCCCCGTACCCGGCGGTATTGGTCTCCCGCAGAATGCGCATGTGTAAACCCTCATACAGCGTGCGGACGCGTTCTATATTTATAAAGTTTATGTGATCGATTATGTAATTCGTGGCGCTACTTCAACCTCTTTAGTACCTTCTTAACCAGTAGTAAGTATTCCCTGCAGTCAACCCTTCTTCCCCCGTATACGCCCTCCTCGTACATCTTGATGAGCTCCCTGACGATATGTTCATCACCAACCCTATCAATGAGGTAGTTACCCAACTCCCTGTGTGTTATACCAGGTTCCCTAATATCCATGTCCCTAATTACCTTTGAAATGCCCCTATCAAGGCAGTCGGGGTATCTAGTCCACCTTCCTCTACCTAGTGTAATCAATAGTGATGATATGGAGATTACAATGGACATAACCACAACCACCATCATTAGTAAGGTATAGCCTAAACTATGTTGATTAATAGCCTTACTGCTCACAGTATTGTTTACCACACCCCCAATATGCAATGCACCCCCACTGCCGCCCGTTATATTACTAACACCAACCATACCTCCATTTTCATAACTCCTCCTAGTTACTGACCTGGTTAATACTCCATTGGAGATCGGGTTGGTGCTATTGCCAGGAGGGTTTGTGTTTAATTTTTCGATGCTTACTATATAGATCGATGAAGTACCGAGAAAACCTGTGGCTATGTATGAGGTATTATTTTGTAAAACCAGTAGTCCTGTGAATACCTGGTTCATTGTTTGCGAACTTGGTGATACGACTATGAGTATCCCCCTGATCATTGTATTATTGATGGTGAGGGTAACGTTGAGTATAGGCCACATAATGGGTTCATAAGTACCGCTATATACATAGCTCATTGCTGATCCTGCCATGGTAGCGTTTATTTGGATTAATGCAATTATAATGGCTATTATAATTAGTAATGGAAATTGCAAAAAGTATTTTTTAAGCATCATTAGCTGTTTATGTGATGAATGGTTTAATAATGATTTCGCTAGGGATATTATTGATAATTAAATCAACATCGACAGGCGGCGCATCGATGATTCAGCATGGTATACCCATCAATTCGACATACGTGATTATAGCAAACACGAACAGTAGTTTAATCCTTGACCTATTAAATACGCAGGGTGGCATTAAGTACGCGATAATGGTTGTGCCTAAAAATCAAGTCAAGACCCTCAATGTTAACACAGCCCTCAACCTCATTGTGGGCGTTGAAGCTCAGGGATACTTTCCAGGAACCCTGGAATTCATTAATGGAACCAGCTACATAGGTATTTATGAGGGCTCGCTCAATGGGACCACATTTATTGGGGATTTTGTGCCTATAATTAACGTGAATGGGCAGGGCGTCCCTGCCTATCCCGTGAACCCCGGCCCTCTTGGTATGAATTTCACGGTGACTGTTAGATCCGAAGTGCCTGTGGTGCTTAGGTACTATTCATTCAATGATTATGACCCTTTAAATTACTCATTAATAAATTCCCAAACCCCAATACCCATCATCACCGGTTATCCCCCAATAACAATAAGCATGGGTTCCGGTGTTGGATGCAAAACATACATTGTTTATGAAAGCTTCTCACAACCAATAGAGGCTATACCTGAGCCATTTGTTATCAATTTCGGTGAATCCGCAACACTCATTGTTTCCAATATAACGCTCATATCTACAAACCCAAGTAGTGAGGTTAGTATCCTTGAACCTGGCGACTTAATCATCAGCAATCAACCAGTGCTTAATGCAATCTTTAACATAACCCTCTGCCATATATCTCAGGGAGTGAATTATAATGGTACACAAACCCTCTATGCCAGGTATTACCTAACTCCAATCACAATCAACATACCGCCAAGGTTAATTATGAATTATTTAGGGCCTTTTAACGGTACGGGGCTTCTGTTAATTAATGAATTACTTCATTACTTAAATAATGGTCGATTTAGATTGTCAGTGCGTACATACCCATTGAATTACACATTGATTAATGGTACCGGCAGTTTGTTGGATTACGCACTGTTGTCTATGGTTGTGTTGAGGATTATGGGTATACCCACTAGGGTAGCCATTGGGTTCGCGGGTAGGGTTATAAGCCACAACACCTATATCTTCTACTCAGGTAACACCATAGTTTGGGATGAGGCTTTTATAAATTCGGGTTGGGTTGCGTTTGAGCCCATAACCGCGCATCTCCATAATAATGCCGCACCAATAACCGTGATATTAACATCAATCCTTGCATCACTTATATTGATGGTGCCGTGGTTAATAGGCTACTACATATATTACTATCTAGGGAGGAGACCGGGCTTATTAACTCGAGATAGAGAGAAATCAAAATAAAAATGTGTCCCTTTGCATGCTAAATGGATTATAAGGAATTGCAAAACATAGTTCATACAGTGACTGAGGAAGTATCAAAGGCATTAGTTGGTGTTAGGAATGAGGTTAGGTTGTTGTTTGGTTGTTTGTTGGTTGGTGGTCATGTTCTTGTTGAGGGTTTTCCCGGCCTTGCTAAGACTAGCCTTGCCAAGGCCTTTGCTAGGACTCTTGGTCTCTCCTTCTCCAGGGTTCAGTTTACGCCTGATTTGTTGCCGAGTGATATTACTGGTTCGTTAATCTTTAATCCTAGGGTTGGTGATTTTGAGGTTAGGCTTGGTCCAATCTTTGCGAATATCGTACTTGCCGATGAGATTAATAGGGCTCCTCCAAAGGTTCAGTCAGCACTCCTAGAGGCGATGCAGGAGGGGCAAGTAACAATAGCCGGCAAACCACACGAACTACCAAAACCATTCATGGTAATAGCAACACAAAACCCAATAGAACTAGAGGGAACATACCCACTACCAGAAGCACAACTAGACAGATTCACAGTGAGGATTAGGCTTAGTTACCCAAGTGAAGATGTTGAGTTTCGCATAGCTAGTGATATAGAGCTTGGTAATGTGAATTTAGTGAACACGGTGTTGAGTAGGGATGATATTGTGAAAATGCAATCGTTAGTGAAATCCGTCAGGGTGGATGATTCCATAACCAGATACATTGTTAGACTTGTGAGGGGTACTAGGAGCATGCGCGATGTTAAGATTGGCGCTAGCCCAAGGGCTGCCCAAACATTGGGTAAGCTCGTTAGAGCCTGGGCGTTGATCAATGGTAGGGACTACGTAATTCCCGACGACGTAAAGCAGCTAGCCCCATACGTACTAAATCACAGGATCATAACCGTTGGTACAGACCCTAACATTGTGATTAGGCAGTTGATACAGCAAACACCCACACCATTAATGGAGAACGTAATTCGTAGAACATGACGAGACATAACTCCGTGCAAACCCTGGGCCATGATTTGCCTAAATTAGGCGATTCTTATCAAGATTATGACGCAGCATCTAGATCCATTGGTAAACGGAGAAATACTATACACGTAATACCAAGCAATAAGTTATTAGCCCTATACATGTTGTTATCCGGCATAACATACACAGGGCTTATTACAAACAACGTGTTCGGTACATATCTCGGATTAATATTGTTTATAGTATTTACATCGTATGTATTAACATGGTACTTACTGACAAGTCTTACGCTTCTTTTCTCGGAGATAGTCTTCGAGAGCAGTCGAATCGAGGTTACGATTGATACATCGACATCATTAAATGTTAGGGTTGTATCTAGGATCCCGATAAAGCTAGGTATTTCATTATCATTAATACACTCGCCGCATATAACATCTAGCGAGGAGAGGGTGACTATAAATGGTGATTACCATACTATGAATCTGCTTGGTAGGTGGATTGGTGATGTAGGTATAATTGGCGGTATCGTAAGTATTGAAGATAGAATGGGGCTTATGCGCATTCAAGGTTTAATAATTAGTGATGAAACCCACGTCATTGTAAGACCTGCTAGGGTTTATAGAGAATACGGTAGATTCGGCTTGGTGGGTTATGGTGAAGTCGGTACATCATTGGAGGGTAGGTTGGGTGATCTAAAGTCCCTGGTTGAGTATGATTATGAAAGACCGGCATCAACAATTCATTGGCTAACGAGTGCTAGGGTTAACGATTTGATCATGATTAGTAGGAGTGAGTATGGATCATGCCCTGCGGTGATCATGGATTCATCATCCAAGGTGCTAATACCTAAAGATGGAAAGAGACCTATTGATGATTTTCTCCAAATAATCAGTGATATAGCCCAACACTGTCCTGAGATTAAGGTAGTACTCATTAGTAGGGATCATGTGGAGCAGAGGTTCGTTGCTTGGGATTCAATTCCCAATCTTGAGCATTATGTGAGGGTTAGAGTCGTTAGTAATAACATGGATAATGCCATGATCAACGTGCCGAAACACCTCCAGAGGTATTTAGGCATTAATGAATTGCTCGAGATAGCGTATGTAGGGAGGGAATTAAATGATGAGGCAACGGATATTGAAATTGAAAGAGCGCACTCAATCATAGGAGGCACTAAACAAATCGTGCTATTACGCATATCCCCTAACAGGGGTGATGTACCGCATGAGAGTGAGTAATTATGTAGCATACATCTCAGTAAGTCTCATATGGCTAATTACCGAGCTATCTCTTGCACAATATATACAGTACTCCGGCATAATCATTCTCGGCACCCTCATTAACATAATATCCATAATCCTCGTGTCCTATAGACCCACGTATCATAAGTACTTATTCATCGTAAACACCGCTCTACTGACATACGTGGGGTTTACTATACCGAATTACCTAGCCACAATATACTCCATAATAATGTCCGTGAGCATTGTGATATACCTAGTACTAATAGATTTGATCGAATTATCATTTTTACTAATTTCCTTACCAATAATTTACGTTTCATATGTTGCCGAGAGGCTTCTAGAGAGGTCGTTGATTGTTAATAAATTGATGACCCTAATAGGTCCTATTGGAGTGAACGCCCGTTTATTTGCACTTATTCTTTCATGGTACCTGTCATTATTCATAATTTCAATAATCGCAATACTACTTGCATTATTATTAACCAGGAGATTTAGTAAGTAGTATATAGAAAATTAGAAGTTATGATAATATTTATTAAACCGTATGCCGGTAAGAGTTTATGCCAGATCCATTCCTAACGGATGAGCATCAGCTCATTAGAAATAGCGTAAAGGAGTTCGCGGAAAGGTACATAGTTCCCATAGCCAGGAAGATGGACCTCGAGGATTACTACCCAAGGGACATAATAAGCGAGCTTGGTAAGCAGGGATTCCTAACACCATCTGCGCCGCCCGAGTATGGCGGGCCTGGGATAGACCTTAGGGGTAGTCTTGTGGTTGTTGAGGAGCTTAGCAGGTATAGTCCCACCCTGGGCTTCATTACGGAGATAGTGAATGACAACATTGTCTATGCCCTACTCAAGTACGGCAGTAATAGGCAGAGGGAGGAGGTTTTGCCCAAGATAGCCAGTGGGGAGTGGGTTGCCTCATACGCATTGACTGAGCCTTGCTGTGGATCTGATGCTGCAGCCATCGAGACCAGGGCTGAGAGGAGAGGCGGTGAGTGGGTTATTAATGGTAGGAAGATTTGGATTACACAGGGCGCCTATGCAGACGTCTACCTATTATTCGCAAGGACTGGTCCCAAGGAGGCTAGGCACAGGGCAATAACGGCATTCCTCGTGAAGAGAAGCAATTGCGTTGAGATTAGTAAGTTGGAGATGATGGGCATGAGGGGTGCCGGTGAGGCTGAGGTTAAGTTCAACGATTGTGTGGTTGGTGATGATGATGTTGTTGGTAAGGTTAACGAGGGATTCAAAATAGCCATGGTAACGCTAGACCTAGCGAGGATAGGAATCTCGGGCGTGGCTCTCGGTTTATCGCAGGGAGTTCTCGATGAAGCACTCGAGTGGGCTAAGACTAGGACGGCCTTCGGTAAGCCACTTATTGATTGGGAGTGGATCCAATTCCAGCTTGCGGACATGAAGGCGAAGCTGGAAATTGGGAGAACCGTCACCTACAAGGCTGCCTGGCTCTATGACAATAAGGACCCATCATTCGTACTCTACTCATCAATAGCCAAGCTATACACTGCACAGATGGCTGTGGAAATAGCCAGAGACGGAGTGCAAATACTGGGTGGTTTTGGTTACTCAAAGGAGAGCTTCTCGGAGAGGGCTTATAGGGATGCCAAGGTTCTCGAGATAGCCGAGGGAACGAATGAGGTTCAGAAGATGGTTATCCACAAGATATTACTGAAGGGCTTACCTGAGGTGGAGCTATGATACCTATACGGCATCCCCTCGTCACTAGGGAGCACGAGAAGTTCGTAGAGTTGGTTGATGAGGTTAGTAAGGAGTATGTGGAACCAATCGCTGACAAAATAGATAGGGAGAATTACTACCCTAGGGAGGCAATTAGGAAGTTTGGCGAGTATGGAATACTCTCGCCAGTATTGCCTAAGGAGTATGGTGGATCTAACATGGACATACTTGGTACGGCACTCTCCATAGAGGTTATATCCAGGTACAGTGGATCAATGGGTATACTAACGGAGGTTCAGGGATTCTTGGTGACACATGCCTTCTATACCTACGGAACGAGCACAATGAGGGAGGAGTTGGCGCCAAAGCTGGCTAGGGGCGAGTTGATAGGATCCTTCGCATTAAGCGAACCCTGTTGCGGCAGTGATGCTGCAGCAATAGAAACAAGGGCAGAAAGAAGGGGCGGCGAATGGGTCATCAACGGCAAGAAGATGTGGATAACCCAGGGATTATACGCCGATGTATACCTCGTATTCACTAGAACAGGACCTAAGGAGGCTAGGCACAGGGCAATAACGGCGTTCTTGGTAAGGAGGAATAATTGCATTGAAGCAAGCCCAATACACGTGATGGGGATTAGGGGCACGGGAACCTCGGAACTAACGTTCACAGATTGTGTGGTTGGTGATGATGATGTTGTTGGTAAGGTTAACGAGGGATTCAAAATAGCCATGGAGGCCCTAAACCTGGGCAGAATAGCCGTAGCCTCGGTAACCCTGGGTCTCGCTGAGGCAGCGATCATGGAGGCAATGGAGTGGGTTAGGAAGAGAAACGCCTTTGATCAACCATTGACAAGCTTCGAGTGGATTCAATTCCAACTTGCAGATATGCTATCTTACATAGAAACCATGAGGTCTATAGTCTATGACTCGGCGGTGCGTTTCGATCGTAAGTACGATGATTACTACGCCTTTGCATCAATAGCTAAGTTAGTCGCAGTGCTCCTTGGCATTGATGTTATTAGGAGGGCTGTGCAGTTAACGGGCGCGTACGGTGTCTGGAGTAATAGTAAGTTGAATAGGATTTATAGGGATGCGAAGCTCATGGAGATTGGCGAGGGTACTAACGAGGTGCAGAGGATGGTTATTTACAAATGGTTAAGCAAGTACCTGGGCTAACTACAACCGACATATTCGGAAGCCATCTTCAAAATCCTCACTAAATCCTCAATCTTTAACCTACCCGTATTCGTATTCCTAGGGCTTGGGTGATAGCTCATGAAAATCCTAACCCCATTAACATCGACATAACCACCATGTCTAAACTCCGCATTAATGCCTAGAACTAACCTAACACCCTGAAATGCTATGTGGCCCAGGGTCACAATTGCCTTAGGTTTAATTCTTTGAATCTCATACCTAAACCAGTTATTTACGCATGTCCTTATCTCATCGGTAGTTGGTCTATTGTTTGGTGGAGCACACTTAACAACGGACGTTATGTAGATGCACCTAACGGTAACATCATCATTGCGCGAAATACTGTACGGCCTATTCGAAAGACCGGCCATGTGCAGTGCCCTGAATAGGAACTGGGCACTACTGTCGCCTGTGAACATCCTACCAGTCCTGTTACCACCATGGACCGCAGGCGCGAGACCTACTATCATGATTCTTGCATTGGCTAAATCACCCCATGGTGGTACAGGTCTTCTCCAGTATTTATCATCGCTAAACCTGGGTAGCGGCTTAACCTCCTCTCTGTACTTAACTAACCGTGGACATGCCCTACACGTTATTAATTTATTTACAAAATCCGCGTACCAATTCATTATGGTCTCATTACCGTGCACCCACTGGTAAGGATTTAATAGTTTTTTACTTACCCCATGCTGATGGATCAAGTAATGGATAGCATGATCAGGGGCGTCTTATCGTACATGTACGGCCGCAATATATTGGATAAACTTAGTGGTGA
>Ga0081534_100160_pt1 | contig 24546 bp, 28 predicted proteins | sample MonGeyMetagenome_FD_71019 | JGI IMG/M metagenome (GOLD analysis project Ga0081534, IMG submission 71019) | Hypoxic/sulfidic aquatic microbial communities from Monarch Geyser, Yellowstone National Park, USA - MG (SPAdes) v1 (version 2) | ecosystem: Environmental > Aquatic > Thermal springs > Hot...
CGCCGTCTCGACGATCTTGACGAGGGCCTCTCTAAGTTCTCCGCGTCCGGCCGCAAGCATGTCGGTGTAGGCTTTGACGTACCACGCGTCTCTGTCACTTTCTTTCCTCACCTCTGCGTTAACACCTGCCAGCTTCAAGAGGCACGCCGCGAGTTCGGCGCGGCCCCGGTCCGCCGAGCCGAATCGGAGCACTATCGCCCTCTCGCTCAGATATACGTTGTATTTGACGGCGACGTCGCCCTCCGATATGGTCAGATCGGCGGCGACGGGGCCGTCCTCGGTCCTCCTCCTCAGCCCCTCCCAGCGGATGTTGAGGGCCCCCTCGGCCCCCAGCACCACGGCCTCATCCAGCTTGTGGTTGATAACCCTTTCGTCCCCTCCCTCAAGCAGGGGAGGCCCGTAGAGGAAGTAGAGGCGGGCCAGCCTGACCGCGCCGCCGCCGGACGCGACCACTTCGAACGCAGTCCCGGCTCCCCTCACCTCCGCCTCAATGCCGTATGCCGCAAAGGCGGCCCTCCAGAGCAAGGCGATGGGGCGCTCGCCGCTGGCCAGGCCGACCTCTCCCCTCCCCGCCGCGGACACATACCCATCCCCGCCTATGGCTCCAGAGATCACCATGGCGAAATACCTCAGAGATTCCCCGCCCACGCCGAGCTTTTCTGCTTGTATGAGCAGGAGGGCCGGCGCTATGACCTCCCTGGCGATCTTGTCGTCGTTCAGCTTGCCCCTCAGCGCATTGAGCTCCTCCAGTTCCTCCTTCGTCAACTTCTCCTTGCCCAGCCGCTCCACGGCGGCCTCCACCACGCCGCTCCAGTTGTCGATAGCCCAGCGCTTCAGCTCATCCCAGCTCCCCGCCTCGACGCCCAGCCTCTTGAGCCACCCGCCCTCCGCGCTCCTCCTGACGGCCCCGTCGAGCTTGCCGAGGGGGGCGTGGACCAAAAGCTGAAGCTTAGGCCCCTCCAAGGTCAAGTTGATGCGGAGCCCCACTACGTCGGACCAGCCGAACAGGACTTTGGTCTCCGCAACCTGCCAGAAGTGGGAAGAGCCCATCTGCAACTCCCTCGCGCCCCTCCCTCCGCCTATCGACACGTCGGAGGCAGACCAGCCCAGCATATACGGCAAGGGGTCCTCGACGGGCCAGCGCCCCCTAAGCTCCTCAGCCGCCTTCCACACCATGTCGAGCTCCTGCCTAAAGAGCTCCCGCCACCTCGCGTCGAGCTCCAAGAAGTAGGCTCTGCCCGCCCCCTCCCCCTCTCCCACCTTTGCAATCCTCAGCTTTACGCCCAGCTCCTTGAGCCCGCCGCCCTCCTCAAGTCTGTAGAGTTTAAACACGTAGGACGTCTTGGTCTCTTTCTCAAGCTCCAGCGCCAGCTTGCCGCCCTTTGCGAGCTCCTCGACGAGGCCGCTGTAGCGGTCGCGGCCGGGCCTTAGGAACAGGCGGCGGATGGCCTCGGCGACCATCTCCTCCACCGCCGCGGCTCCCTCGGCCTTTGTCTTTTCGGCTTTGTTGTACGCCGTCCTCGGCGCGTAGTAGAGGAGCCAGGCCGACCCGCCCCCCTCGAGCCAGTACCTGGCCGCCGCGCCGTATGCGCCCCTCCTTCCCAGCGCGTGCTCCCTATAGGCCAGAAGGGCCGCGTAGGCCTTAACGCCGAAGTTGGCGCCGCCGAACTCGGGGAGCTCCGACGCCTTCGCCTCCGCCAGCCCCCTCGCCGTGCCCTCATCGACGTTTAGGAGGTCCCCCAGATCGTGCTTGACCGCGTACTCGTTCAGCCTCTCCCTGAGAACCCTCAAGGCGTCCTCGAAGGCCCTCTCCTCCCCCTCGGCCAGCCGCTCCAGCCTCCCGAGGTCGGGCACGTACACGGCCCGCCTGAACGGCCCCTCGCCGGCCTCCTCCCTCCGCACGGCCTCCTCAAGCCTCGACGCGACCTCTCTTAATGCGGACCTGTAGCGGCTGAATGCCTCCTCAAGCGCGAGGGCGGCGTAGAAGAGGGCCTTCTTCATCCTCTCGTTGCCGCGGAACTTGTCGTAAGCCCGGTTGCGCGCCAGCTCCTTCCTCTCCTCCGCCGTGGGCAGTACCAACATCCTGAGGGAGTTCCACGGCTCCGCCAGCCCTATCCTACCGGCGTTTGCCTCCCTCGCCACCTCCAGGAACTTCTTGTAGGGATCCGGCGCCCCTTTGATCAGCCTAAACGCCTCCTCCCTAGAGCGCTCGACCCCGCCGAAGGCGGCGAAGGGCGCAAGGGAGGCCGCGTAGGCGAGCCTGCCCAGCTCGATAAGGCCCCACAGGCCCATGGCGGCGGAGGCCGCTATCAGGCCGGCCGCAACCGCGGCGGCCAGGAAGAGGTGGGCCTTGTGCTCGTCTACCCAAGCCAGAACCCTCGCGACCGCCTCGACGAAGAGCTCCGCCGGCCCCTCCACGGCTCCTGGCCCCCTCGAAAAGCTCCTTCGCCGTGCGGCTGATAGCGTGGTCGATACGGGGCCGGAGCGGCGCGTCTGCGGCGCGTCCAGCTTGCGCGCATCCGCGCGGCTCCCCTCAGGCTGGTGAGCAGGACCGAGATCGGCGTGAAGGCTGGACACGGCCCCCGGTGGCCCTCGCCGGCTTCCACAGGGACACCCTGCACGGGAGGGAGGTGCGGCTCGCCTCCATAGGCGCCGAGATGAGCAGGGTCAGGGAGCGCGCAGGCGCGCCGCACCGCGTCGCCGAGGCGGCCCTGGCCCTCGTGAGGAGGCGTATATACGACCTGGAGGGTCTCTCCGCCGGGGCCATGGCCGCGGCGGCCCTCTGGCTTGCGGCGAGGGATTTGGGCGGGCCGAGGCCCCTAGGGGACTTCCCTAGGTGCAACAAGGCGGACAAATCCGCGGTTAGGAGGGCGGCGTGGAGGCTTAACGAGGCGGCCAGGGGGAGGAGGCCTCCCCTGGAGGACTACGTCAAGATTGTGGCCGCGAGGGCCAGACTGCCGGCTCCCGTGGTGAGGAGGGCCCTTGAGATCCTGGCCGGAAACAGGAGGGCCGTCGCGGGCAGAAACCCCTGGGTCCTGGCCGCGGCGGCGCTTTGGCTCGCCACCTACAAGGAGTACGGGATGCTCATCCGCCTGGCGGAGGCGGCGGGGACGACCGTCGAGGCCGTCAAGGGCGCCGCGAGGAGGATGAGGGCATGAGCTCGGGCATGGACGCGGGCGGGGGCGCGATGAGGAGGCCTCCCGAGCAGACAGACCCAGTCGAACGGCTCCTGAGGGAGTATCCGGAGCTGGGCGTATTCGGGGCGGATTGGCTTAGGAGGTGGGCGCCCTACGCGGGGAGGCAGATCGTGGGGATAGCCAAGGTTCTGCGGAGATACCCCTGGATGGCGGATCTGGCCGGGTCCACCGCCGCTCTACCATGCTGAGCTACGGGCCCCTTTACGTACATCTCCCCACTTTTTAAAGCTTTCCGACGGCGCCGGGCGGCTACCAGCCGTTGGGCCACGTGGCCCTATATGCTCTTCAAGACTTCGGCGAAGAGGTACAGCAACACGGCGCCTATGAGCAGCCCGCGGCCAGTATATCTGCTCAACCTGGTAAAGTAGAGGAAAGCCCCGACCATGGCCATTATGATTGCGACGACCTCCGATATCTTAACAATATAATATTTCAATGTATATTCTAAATTTACTAAGAAATTTGTGCCTAGATTTAACCAATTATTTATTATATTATTTATATTGTCCAGAACCCCCGCGGGGGTCGTGGAGTTCGTACCGTTGACGGCCGAGGCGTAGACCCCTATGGCTACGGCCACCAGCGCTAGATACAGCTTCATGTAGCGTGTTGATGGTTAAAAACACCTACGCGATCTCGAGGTATTTCCCGCCAAGTCTCATCTTCACCTTGATCCTCCCGGCGAGCCTATGGCCTGGATGCACGCCGTGCTCTGTATATTCTATAGTTCCGTCGTCCTGCACGCGCTCCGGGGGGGCCGCCGAGAACATAGCCTCCCTGAAGATCCTTGCACCTATCTGGTACAAATCCTTTGTCCTGCTTCTACATATATTGACGGGGACTCCCTCCAACAGCCCCATGAGCCTTTTGGCCGCCTCGACGCTGCCATATGCCGAGCCGTTGCTCACCCTATAGCCGAGGCTCCTCAGGGCCTCTATGTTGCTGTCAGATACGTCGAGCTCGTTTATGTTCACGAAGTCCACCAGCCCGCGCTCGGCCAACGCGTTTATCGCTCCGGACATACTCGCCTCGAGGCCGGGGATCGCCGGGATCTCGACGCCCACGGAGAGTCCGGCGTATTTAAGCGCGGCTATGTGGTGCAACCTCCCCGACACTTCGCCGTAGCTTAAGAAATGGAGCCTCACCTCGTCAACTCCGGAGTTTATGAGGGCGTTTGTTGTCGTGTTGTTCAGACTCGTCGGCCGGGTGTATAGATGTATGTGGAAACCCCTTCCAAACTCGCGCTTCAGCGCCGATGAGACCTCGACAACCCTTTCGGGGACCTCTAGAGGGTCTCCGCCCGTTATGGCAGCTCCGGCGGCACCCGACGCGGCGACCTCGCGAACCACATCGCCGACGGTGTCCGCCCTCACGTCGTTGACGTATATGACGTCTCTGCCGAACCTCTCCCTATCCACCGGGCAGTAGAAACAGCGATATCTACACAGACCCGTGATGAAGATAACGGCCTTGGCTCCCACTAGGCACATATCGCATCCCTTGGCCAAGGGGCCGCTATGTATGTTATAATACACCACCGCGATCCCGATTCAATATTAAAAACGTGCTCCATGTACTCCATGGGAGAGGAGGTGAGAGAGGAAGAGAGGGGGGAGGTCAGGTCTGAATTAGTCACTCGGGAAGGCAAGAAGCTTCTGCTGATCAGATGGAACACGGGAAAGACCTCGGCCGGCAGGCTCTTCGGGCGTTACGGCCCCGGCGGCCGGCCTGAGTTCTTCAAGTTGCTCTTCGGAGCCGTCGCCGGCTCGCTCAGAGAGCAGTTCGGGCCGGACGGCGAAAATATCTTCACGCGTATCAGAGACTCGGAGAAGTTCAGAGATACCTCCAGAGAGCTCTTCAACGGATTGAAGAGGTGGTTCTTCGAGGAGGCCGTGCCTAGACACAAGCTGGAGCGCGGCGATATCTTCATGATATCCACGGAGCTGCTTGTGGATCCAGACACGGGCGAGGTGATTTGGAATAAGGACAAGACGGAGCTCATATACTGGGTCAGAAGCGACAGATGCGGACAGACGGCGCCGGACTGCGAGGCCTTAAGGAGGGAGAAAGAGGAGATGTCTAGAGAGGTGGAGAGGCTCAAGGCAGAGAACGACAGATTGCGCAAAGAGCTCGAAGAGGTTAGGAACAAGCTCCAGCAGATAACAAGCCTACTAAAGTAGACGTATACATTTTTAACAATTCGTCTTTTAATATATACACCAAATCGACATATGGAGCGCGTGGTGATTTCGCTCAAGCCGTCCGAGTATAAAGCGCTCAAAGATATTTGTAAAAAATACGAACTGGACCTAGATGATTGCGTTAATTTGGCTATAGCAAATCTAATTTATATCTATAATGGATTATAGATATTCTCTATATTTTATAGATATATCTAGAAGCCTAGGCGCTATGGTCTTGACCGTCCTCAAGTACTCCCGCGTGATTTTCGCATATCTATGCGCTATTCTCAGCTTAATGGGATATCCATATCTAAAGAACGACGACACGACCTCCTGAGGTATATACTCGGGAAACTCCACATAGAAGACAGAATCTCCCTTTATATATGTAACAAGATATCTGCCGAGCTTCACGGGCCTCAGCATGGAGCCCGGCGGCTCGCCCCTAAGCAGAATCTCGGCTCCGTAGAGCTCTGAAACGTAGCCCGATATCTCCTTGAACCACTCGCCCGCGCGGCCGCCGACCCCTCTCCAGTACCTAGGGGCCACCGGATCCTTCGAGACGCCTATTACAAAACCCCTAGGTTCCCTCAAGTAGGGCGATATCGGGCCGTCGGACAGAACATATCCGCCGTATCTCTCGGCCCGCATCAACTCCTGCTTTCTAATATAATTATTCAAATCTATTTTTTCATTTCTTTTAAAACTAAATAATATTGTTTCTGTTTTTATGTATTTATCTATTATGACTACCACTATTGATGCTATATTTAGATATCTATATTGAACCACCGCATATCCGGAGTCTATCGCGGTATAGTCGGGCGTATCCATATATCGAGGCCTCACCACCAATTCCCTTTTATATTCATCTAAGTTGTTCGTTAACTCAGCTAGCTTATCTCTATATCTAGGTATCTCTATCTCGGCGAGGCGCAGTATCTCGGATACAAGCTGCTTCATCAGTATATTTCTCCGTAGAGCATCTCCAACACCTTGGCGGCGATATCCCTGGTGATGGGGCCTAGGGCGTCGGCCAGATAGCTCGGCAACGGGGCGGCGCCGTCGGCGAATTTCTGTAGCGCCAACAACGACGACGATTTTTTGTACCTCCGCCTCTCCTCCAACACGATCCTCTTCAGCTTCTCCACAAGCTTCTTTACGTCGGCTCCTTCCTCCACGAAGAGCTCGCGCTCCAGATAGCCCGCCTCTTGGTATAACGTCAGTGGAACCGCCCTTATGTACAACACGCCGTTGAGGAGGGCGGCGACCGGCCTCCCCGTGTATTTGCCCCACCCGACGGCCGCGTCCCCCCTGGCCTCGCCGACCGCCACCAAGGAGCGTAGCTCCCTTCCCTCGAGTATCACCGCGTCGTAGAAGTCGTAAGGCGGCCTGGCGTCTATCACGACCTCGCCCTCAAGCCTAAGCCCCCCGTCCCTTATGACCAATACCCTAGGAGACATACCTCCTGGCTATCAAGCCTTTTTCGGCCAGCGCCTCCAGGTATTTAGAGACGGCGTCGATCTCCATAGAGACCTCAGACGCGAGAGCTTCAGGGTCCAGATCGGCCCCTGGTCCTCGCGAGGCTATGGCGTAGAGAAGCCTATACGGCACCTGCAACTCCTCGGACTTCCTCCTCAACACCTCATCGACGCCCTCGGATATTCCCAGGCGGACCTTCGCCCACTCGGTTGCCTTTCTCCGGCGTTCTGCGTCCTTCCTATACGTCTCGTATTCCTCCCTCAGCTTGACCGAGTAGAGCCTCAACGCGGCGAGATAGTCAGCGACCCAGGGCTCCGGCAAGCTCAAGAGAAGCTCGAGATCCGTCTCTATGGATATAGCCTTGCCGAGCTCCTGCGCGAGCGGATATAGGCCCTTCCAGACCTCCGTGATTTCCTCCACCGCCTTGAGTATGGCAGATTCCCTCTCCAGAGTTTTCTCGTCTGGCGTCATGTACTTGATCCTCTGCGGCATCCTTTCGGCGAGTTTCTCCAGAGCGGCCACGAGCTCCTGCTTGGCCTTGAGCTCCCGCTCCAGCTCGCTCCTTAAGGCGGCCGCCCTCTGTTGTGCGTCGAGCAACGCCTTCTTATGGCGAATTACCAGCGCGGCATATTCCCTTGCGTCTCTGAAGTCGAGCGGGATGTTCTCCACCTCGAGCTTTCTGGAGAGCTTTATCTCGCCGAATATCTTGCTCTTGAGATGGACCGCGATCTCGGAGTAGGCGCCTAGCTCCTTCGACAAAGCCTCTAGGTATCTACGCGCGTCCTCCATGTTGAATTTCGCATAGGTCTTGTCGCCTCGGGGGATCAGATGGCCGGTATAGACCATGAGGTTTATCAAGTCGTCCTCGCGCAGATCCCGCCAGAGGCTCACCGGGAAGAGTCTGCCTATGAGCGACCTCAGCTCTTTTTCGTGCATCTCGCTGTTTAAGCCCCTGAGGAGTATATCGACAACCTTGCCGTACGCCGCCATCCCCTCGGGCGTTTCGCCCGAGACCAGTTGCTCGGCAACTCTCAATAGGGACAGCTCCTTCCTTTCCTTGACTCTCCGTAGCGCAAGGGTGTATTTAAGCACGTCGTCCCGCGCCTTCTCTCTATACAGCTTTAGGTTCTCCAACATCTCTAGAGACCCGGCGCCATCGCCGACTATCTTGTTTATTTGGAACTTAACAATTTCGTCCTTCAACTTATCTAGTTTATCTGCACCATAAATGTTTAGATAAATATATTTATTAGCTGTATCTATATATAGGTTTTTCCAGCTAATTTTAAGCAGAGGAGAAATAGATGTCGCTATATCATCTGTTAGTAGTATGTTGGAAAATATATATGCTATAATATAGTCTATCCCGTATTCATCCAGCGCTCCTTCTATTATTATTTTTCTGATAAAATTCTTAATGATATTTATATCATTCTCTCTATCTAAATATATTAATAATATCAGCTCTCTAAATCCTAAGTTGTTATACCATATGGCTTTTCCACAACAAAGTTTTATATTTATTCCGTTCAAGCTAAGAATTTTTTCCACTTCATCAAGAAATTGCTGGGGATCTTGGAGCTTGCTTAATAGCTCCTTGCTTATTCTATATATATCCTCCTTACCGCCGGAGAGGGGGGCTACGTCTTCGCTCGCCACATAGGCTTCGCCTAGTAGGTACTCGCCAAGTTCCTCCAGCCTCTCGTCGTGGACGAAATATATCATCAACTCGCCGTCCTCAACTACTGAGTAGTATAGATTCGGCTCATACGACACAGACCTCTCGTCCGCAGGCCTTATCTCCTTGCCCTTCAGCTTAAGGAATCTATTGACTACGGCCACCGCCTCCTTGTCGCTAAAAGGTATTTTGTATAAATATTTCTTTTTAAAAATATCTATATATTTTTCCTCTATATTAATTAACGGTATCCCAGATAATACATACTCGGCAATCTCTTTATTCTGTATATATATTCCCTCCTCCTCGGCCAACTCGGCAAGCCCCTTCCCCTTGTTCTTCAGCTCGAACAGCTTGGCGGCTAGCTTCAACAAATACCTCGGGCTGACCTCGCCCTTCTTTAAAGCCATGTTGTACAAGGCGGCCAGTTCGCCGAGGGTGAAAGGCCAGAGCCTGTTAGGCCTCTCTGCCTTGACGTACGTCTCCAGCCGAGAGGCCACCATCTCGACGAAGAGCCAGAACGGATACCGGGTGTCGAGGACTATCTCCCTGTAGACTCTGCCGGTGGTTATGTCGAAGACGTCCGGCACCACGTTCTTGAGTATAGTGTAGTAGACTTGAGGCGTCAGCGCCGCTATCACCAACACCCTGTCGTAGTTCTCGGGGTTCCCGAGCACGTGCGGGTAGTTCTTCGGCTCGAGCAACGCCCGCACTATGGATGCCAGATCTATCACCGCCTGTCTAAACTCGTCGTTTGACAGAGCGCCCAATCTATGCATGGCCGCTATCCTCGACAGCTCGTCGGCTTCGTCTATCAACACCACCAGGGGATCGCCTTGACGTTTCCCCTGTAGGCTTCTCAACACGTCCTCCTTGAGGGTATGCGACAGGGCTACGCGCACCGTCTTTAAGCCTCTCGAATCCGCCTCCCTCTGCACCTCGTCTAGGAACTCGCTTTTACCGTAGCCGTAGGGCGCCACGACCACGGCGAGGACGTTGTTACGCGTCTTGGCGATTAGCTCGAACAGATCGGCGATCTGGGAGAGCTCCTTGTCGAACCCAAGCGCACGGTGTAGCCTATGTAGATGGGTGACTCCCGACGGGCTGAAAGGCGAATCTACGACATTAAGCACGCTAGTCAGCCCCTAACGACAATATATCAGCTATAGACAAGAAGCGCTACGCAACGCCTATAAATGCCGTGTCCAGTGGGTTGAGGTGCCCCTGGAGCATTGCTCCCCGGAGAGGCTCGACGGGATCTACGAGGTGGAGCTCGACTCGTTTAAAAAAGAAGATATATATAGTATTGACTTACTTAAATTCCTTTGTTCATTTTGTTATGAAAATTCATATATATATATTGAAAATAATAAAGTCTTGGGATATATCATTACTTGTGTAGAGGGATCGGCGGCCCATATAATATCCATCGCGGTAAGGCAAGAGGCTAGACGTAGGGGCATAGGTTCGGCCCTTCTCTGCACCGCGTTAAGGCTCCTGAAAAATAGAAAAGTTGAGAAAATCTATTTAGAGGTTAGGATGAGCAATAAAAATGCTATAGATCTATATAAAAAGGCTGGATTTCAAATAGTCGAGGTACTTAGGAACTATTACAGCGACGGCGAAGACGGCTATAGGATGGAATTAACTGAAAGAAAATCCTTTGATTCATTCTGTCATAGATAGTTTATCTTTCTTCTATAATATATCTTAAATGCTATTACAGTTCTTTTAAATACATTATAGCTTAGAAGGTCTATGAACTCTTTTAACGATATCTCCCCCGACGTGTAGAGATATTCAACCAGGCTGTCCACAACAGCTGGTGCCTTAAAAAGCAACGTAGCTTTTAACTACCGTATAGCTCGTGGATATCTGCGTCACGTCGGGATCCAGAGGCGGGACCGGCAAGACCACTTTCAGCATCATCATGGCCCATGTTTTAAAATATATTTATCAAAAAAATATTGTTGTTATAAATATTTCAAGGATACCATATAGAATAAAAACAGATATAGATATTAGAACAGATTTAATAGATAGACAGGGACATATAAGAGTCTACGACTTCCCAGCGTTCCAGCTGAGCGACCGAGAACTGCTTTCCCTCTATCTATCCTGTAGAAATATCGTGTTCGTAGCAGACGAGGATCCATATACGGCGGAGTCGGCTAAGGCCTTCCTGAAGCTAGCCCGAGGGAGGAAATTGGGCGTGTTGGTCAACATGGTGATCGGAATGCCCAAATTAAAATATATTATACTATATAGTAAATATAGTAAAGTTTATTCAATTCCCTTCGATGAGCAATTACGCATATATAGAGCAAGCGGCGTCGATCCCATCAAGTTGAGGAGCGCGGGAGTTGCCAAAATGGTCAAGGCGGCTGTGGATATAGCGAGAAGGTTAAATAGTTAGGACCATGAAGGGGCGTGAGGGGCGTTGTCCTCAGGGCTGACGGCGAGAACATACTGCTTGTGGCCGACACCCACGTCGGCTACGAGGCCGAGTTGAGGCTCAGAGGTATACGGGCCGTCAGCCAGACCAATAGACTTCTCGACGACTTGAGGCGGTGGGGCGAGGAGGCGGGAGCCAACACGTTGGCGATACTCGGCGACGTGAAGCACGAGCTGCCTACTCCCCGGGAGACGGCCGCTGAGGTTAGGCAGTTCCTGAAGGAGCTCGCGAGGCTGTACGAAAGGGTGATATTAATTCCGGGCAACCACGACGGTCTGCTCGACGAGATCTCGCAGGCCATAGAGGGCGTCTATCTGGCCGACGGCAGAGGGGTGCTGCTGGACGGCGTTAGAACTACCTTGTTGCTGCACGGGCACGCCAAGCCTCGCCCCGAGGACTTAGCGAGGGCCGATGTCCTGGTCATGGGGCACACGCATCCGTCCGTCTCTATTGTCGACGAGATAGGATACGTCTCCAGGGAGCACGCCATAATTAAGATAAAACAGAATAAAGGTGATCTAATAAAGAAGATGTATAATAAACCAATTGATTTAAATGAGGAAATTAGAATTATTATACTTCCTGCTTCACATCCTCTTATAACAGGCTTCAACGTAGCCAATTTGCCGCAACTAAACAACGACGATAGGACCATCTTGAGGTATGTCGACCTAAGGCCCGAGCTCGTCGAGGTCTATCTAACCGACTTCACGTTTCTCGGAACCCTAGATCTCTTCCTCAGCGGAAGAGCCGAGGAGGAGAGTCGGCTTGAGATGGTGACATCATAGATCAGGCGCTGCCCGCTCCCCTCATCGTGCCGTTCTGCGCGTACGTATTAATAGATATCTTTTGCGCCGTCTGCGAGCTCCGCCCTATGAGACGTTTGTCCATGTGGCAGTGGCTTAGGCGGTCTTCTCCGGTGCCCTAAGGGCCGTCGCTGATGTTCACGTCGGACAGCTCGGCTATTACCGGCGGCCGGTCTCCTCCAGCCACTTCGCGATGGCGTCTGCCAGTTCTGCATAGCGGGCGAGGCCTTCCAGGCACCCTCCGCCGCATTTTATCACTATTATGCCGTCCTCCCTCTCGTACACCTTCGGCTCCTCGCCTGTCAGGGCCTTTATGAGGACGGCGAACCTCTCCGCGTAGACCTTCCCGCTGTCGGGGGCCTTCGCGCTGATGTAGGCATAGCCCATGGCCGCGTTGTTTTTGCCGTACCTGCCGAAGGTCATCGTGTAGTCGCCTCTGATGCCGTCCACCTCCGCCGTTATTGTTATTCTCAGGAGAGTCTTACCGCTTTTGCTCCTCTCGGGCTCGGCCCCTCCGCCTATTACCTTCACCAGGCGGCCATCGACCTCATTCTCGAAGCCCGCAAGCCTCAGGGAGCCCACCTCCCTGCCCCTCTTCACGATCTCCTCGGCCTTCTTGCGCACATCCTCGCCCTCCTCCCCGGCCCTCTGGAGTATATACTCCACGAACTCGGCCGCGTCGCCGGAGCCATGTACGGAGAGCCACGCGGCATAGGCCAAGCCATCCCTGAGGATCGAGACGTAGCCTGCCTCTCCGCCCTCAGGCATCTTCACCGTGAAGTGCCTGCCCTCCTCAAGGCCCATCGCCTTAAGCCGCTGAACCTCGCGCTCTATGTTGCCGGAGTTGGTGGAGGCGTATCTGACCTCAAGCGCGCCCTCCACCAGCCTCACGAGGTACTTCGGCCAGCCCTCCCTCAGCGTGATGCCGCTCATCAGCTTCTCCAGCCAGCGCTCCGCCTTGCCGGCATCAACCCAGCCGTTGTCGTGCGCCGCCTTGACGATCTCTGTAAGAACGTCTTTAAGCTTCTTATGGCCAGCTACAAGCCTGTCAGTAGTGGCCCAGACGTACCATGCGCCTTCGTCATTCTTTTCCTTAACCTCTGCGCTGACGCCCGCCCGCCTTAGGAGGCGGGCCGCGAGCTCGACGCGGCCGCGATCCGTCGAGCCGAATTCGAGCAAGATATCGTTCCGCAGATATACATTGTATTTGATATCAACGCCGCCCTCCGATATGACCAAATCCGCGGCGACGGGGCCGTCCTCGGTCCTCCTCCTCAGCCCCTCCCAGCGGATGTCGAGGGCCCCCTTTGCTCCAAGCTCCACGGCCCCAGCCAGCTTGTTGTTCTTAAGCCTGTCGTCCCCTCCCTCAAGCAGGGGAGGCCAGTAGAGGAGGTAGAGGCGGGCCAGCCTGACCGCGTCGCCGCCGGACGCGACTACGTCGAACGCGTTCCCGACGTCCTTCACCTCAGCCCTAATGCCGTAGGCCCTAAAGGCGGCTTGCCAGAGCAACGCGATGGGGCGCTCGCCGCTGGCCAGGCCGACCTCTCCCCTCCCCGACGCGGACACATATCCATCCCCGCCTACGGCCCCGGAGATAACCATGGCGAAATACCTCAGCGATTCCCCATCCACGCCCAGCCTCTCCGCTTGTATAAGCAGGAGGGCAGGCGCAACGGCCTCCCTCGCCACCTTGTCGTCGTCTAGCCTCTTCCCCAGCTCCTCAAGCTCCTCCCGCACATCTCCGCCTAAATGCCTCACGGCGGCCTCCACTACGTCGCGCCAGTTTTCGATAGCCCAGCGCTTCAGCTCATCCCAGCTCTTCGCCTTGACGCCCAGCCTCTTGAGCCACCCACCCTCCGCGCTCCTCCTAACGGCCTCGTCGAGCTTCTCGAGGGAGGTGCGGGCGCGGACGTGAAGCTGGAGCTCCGATTTGGGCGAGCCGAGGCCCCCAGAGGACTTCCTCAAGTGCAGCAGGGCCGACAAATCCGCGGTTAGGAGGGCGGCCTGGAGGCTTAACGAGGCGGCCAGGGGGAGGAGGCCGCCAATTGAGGAGTACGTCAAGATGGTGGCGGCTAGGGCCAGACTGCCGGCTCCCGTGGTGAGGAGGGCCCTTGAGATCCTGGCCGGAAACAGGAAAGCCGTCGTGGGCAGGAACCCCTGGGTCCTGGCCGCGGCGTCCCTATGGCTCGCCGCCTACAGGGAGTACGGGATGCTGATGCGCCTGGCGGAGGCGGCGGGGACGACCGTCGAGGCCGTCAAGGGCGCCGCGAGGAGGATGAGGGCATGAGCTCGGGTGACGGCGTGGACGCGGGCGCGACGAAGAGGGTGCCTCCCGAGCCGGCGGACCCCGTCGAACGGCTCCTGAGGGAGTGGCCGGAGCTGGGCGTATTCGGCGTCGATTGGCTTAGGACGTGGGCGCCCTACGCGAGGGAGCGCATCGCGGGGATGGCGCGCGTGCTTCGCAGATACCCCTGGATGGCGGAGCTGATAGGGCAGGGGCCGGTGGGCCTCGTGAACCCGTACTCCGTTGAGGCATACGTCGCCAGGGACGGCTCTGAGGCTTGCATATCGTTGTTCGGCTGGGCCTACTGCTCCGCGGATGGGAGTAGCGTCAGGAGGCTGGAGCTTGAGTTCAGCCGCTACGAGGTGTACGAGGGGAGGATAAGGGAGGTCTACAGGCCGAAGGGCCTGCTGGCATTTACCGCGAGGGCCAAGGAGTACGTGCGGATACTGTGATGTTTGTAAACAACATTACCTTTTCAATTTTAAGAGAATCTATTATATAAATCATATCTCAGGAGTTGCGCCACCCTCTCCGCCTCCTCGAAATTGTCGTTGAGCCTAACGAACCCGACGCGTAGACAGGCGGCCTTCTGCAGGGCTCTCTCGGTCCTCGAAGACACGTACACCACGGCCTTCTTCCTGTCGTAGTATATCTTCTTGAGGACCCCCAACCCTATCAAGAACCCCTCGCGGTCCTCGACGCCGACCAACAAGCCCCTCTCGAAGCCCTCGGGGAATCCGAAGACCTTGAACGAGTTGAGCCTCCTGACGATCCACTGGTCTGTCACCACGTATAACGTGGAGCCGAGCTGGTTGGCGTACATGACCCTCGCGTTGATCGTGCGCGACAGCATAGCCCTGAACTCGCCCTCCAGGTCGAGCCCTCGGAAGAGGCCTATATTGCATAGAGGCGTTCTGTTTAGGTCCACCGATACCTCCCTCACGGGGAATATAAACCGCGCGTAGCTCATCTCTCTGTGTATCTTTCTATCTTCCTTAGTCCTGGTTCCGACCGCAGGCGGGGGCCTTACGGATACCACGTCCGAGAAGCCCGCCAGTATGCCGTCGAGCTCGTTGCCCACCTTGATTGCTACGATGTTTTTAGGCCTTATCTTGGCCAATAAAGCCCTCTTGTACTCCTCAGCCTCCTCTCCCGATATCCAACCGTCCGTATTTATTATCACCGCGTCGGCCGACCATATCTGTTGTGCATAGAGCACCAATTTGCCTATGGCCTCTATCGCCCGGGGCCATATCCTCTCGAGGCTGGTCGACTGCATAAACACCGACCTCTCGGCTTGTATCTGCCTCAAGCTCGTGATGGGCTTGACGACTCTGCTCGCAGATATGGTGGTGGGAGGGCCTATGTCGTTCTGGCCTACGTCGGCATCTATTACGGCCACCCTAAGGCCGCGCGATAAGGCCTTGTTGGCCAACACGGCGGCCATGGTCGACTTGCCCACGTCGATGGCGCCGACAACCATGGTGATCCCGTTTAGATCCATGCCGGACGCCGCGGATTCCCATTCGTCGAGCACCTCCTCCTCGGGCCTCGCCCGCTCCAGAACGGCGTTGGGGCCCAACACCACGCTTATCTTGGCCCTATCCACCGCCTTAAACGCAAGCCTTCTGGCCCTCAACACCGTGAAGTGGCTCCCACCGGTGTAGAGCACGCCGACGGCATATACGGCGCCCTCCAGCACGTCGATCTTCGCAGGACCCTCTACCCTAAATATATCGCCTGGCTCCATGGAGTAAGTCCTCACGTAATATACGGTATGTCGTCTTTTTAGCCTTAAGGCCTATGCCCAAGGCGGACCTCAGCTTTTTATTTAATGCGGTAAACGCTTCAGTGTCTTGCCACGCAACGTCGCAGGAGCTCGCGTGTCTCTTCCCCTATCTCGACAAGTCGGGGGAATATCTGTACTCCCGCGGATTTACGCTCGAGAACGTCCTGGCTTCCGAGGCCGCGGTTGAGAGGGCAATACAAATCGTCGAGGGGTCCCTCCGCAGGGGCAAGCCGGCTCCATGCGTCTCGAGCCAAGAGCTCGAAGCCGCCGCGGCCAGGCTGGCTGTCTACATCGTCGCGGCCTCGGCGAACTCGTACGTATTGAGGAGATTTGCGGATTCCCAGAGCAAGATATTCACGTTCAGGGTCAGAAACACGCCGGGCATCCAGTCCTTTGAATGCAAGGCCGAAATAGCCGCGGATCTGGGCATAGAGACGGCCCTCACCCATGATATAATCAAGGGCTCCATCCTCGCCGTAACCCACCCTCTCGCGATTAGATGGATATATTACGTCAAATACGCGCCGCAGGATCCAGACTGGTCCATGATAAATAGGCCCGTTGTGAAGGGCTGGGTCCTTCTGCGCATAGACGACTTCGAGAGGATCCTGGAGGAGGCGTACGAGGCGAGGATCCTAAGGCTCGCCTCGAGGGAGGATGTAGGATATATAGCGGGCGTCCTGGGCAAGATGGACAAGATATCAGCCCTTCTGGAGAGGTTGAGATCCTACAGGCCTATCGCCGCCAGGGCCGCACCGGCGGGCGAGACGCCGCCCTGCATGGCGTCGATCCTGGAGTCGCTGAAACGCGGCGAGAATCTCCCGCATGTGGCGCGCTTCGCCATAACCGCCTACTTGTTGAGGCAGGGATGGGACGTAGATCGGATAGTCGACCTCTTCAGATCGGCGCCTGATTTCAACGAAAGGATCACCCGTTACCAAGTGCAACATATAGCTGGACAGGCCGGCGGAAGGAAGGAGTACTCGGTACCCAGCTGCGAGACCATGAACTCCTGGGGCCTCTGCCCCACCAACTTGGGATGTGGAGTAAAGAACCCGGTGCAGTATGGCCGCAGAAGAGATAGCGCTACTGTTAAGGAGAATAGGGCTTAAGGCGATACTCGATCTGGAGCGGGAGGATCCGCAGTACAAGTCCATATGCCGCCTCTGCGGCAACAGAGCCGTGGAGGACGTGGCGCGGCTGGTCATGATGAACGCCTTGATCAGCTACAGGCTTGCGGGCAAGGGGGAGGAGCATTGGCAGTATTTCGCCGATTTCTTCTCCAGGAAGAGGAGCGACGATATCTGCGAGGAATTTGTGCAATATATACAAACAAGCCCCTATTTGGCGATAGGCAGAGGCGCCAGAATTAAGAGGATAGGGAAGATTTGCAAGTATAGGCCCGACCTGGAGAATCTCTCCAAGGTGTGGAGAGACCTCGCGAGACTTCTGGAAACAGATAGCGAGGCTAAGACCGTGGTATTCGCCGTGAAGATGTTGAACTACGTCTATATGTGCTGCGCGGGAGTTGACAGAGCCCTGCCCAGCGATATCCCCATCCCTGTTGACTACAGAGTGGCCAAGCTGACGGCATGCCTCGGCTTGATAAGAACCAGCCCGGAGGAGGCCTTGAGGAGACATAGGGAGGTCCAGAGGATTTGGAGCGAGATAGCGGAGAGGAGCGGGGTGCCGCCGCTTCATATAGATACGGTGCTCTGGCTGGCCGGGAGGGTCGTGCTCTACGGGGATAGATCCTACGCCGTCCCCGAGGAGTTCCTAAGCCTTATAAAGAGATTTTGCAATAGATAATGAGAGTTTTTCTATTTCTTTAATAGACATTTTTGTGGAAATTTCTTTTAATAGAACCAAAGTATTATTCGGCTCTAATTTTATATATCCTCCGTCGGCGAGCCTTTTAAGCACGTCGCGCGCGACGTCCTCGCCCGCCCAGAACTCCAGCGCCCTATATGAGCGCAGATACTTAGCCCTGGCCCTGCCCCCCCTCGCCGACACCTCCTCCAGTATGTAGAGCGCTATCTCCGACAACAGCTTCCGCCTATCGGCAGCGCTCATAGTCGCCCGTCGACAGATCTATTTCAATACATCCCTCGGGCAGCTCTCCCTGGAACAACGGCACTCCGGCCAGGGCCGACGCTGTGATCAACATCAAATCCACGGATCTCGCCACTATAGCTACAGGCGCGTTGCCCCGAGCTGCGGCGTGCCAGAGCACGTAGGGCCCGACCGTGGAGCCCCTCACGTAGGGCACCGCGAGGATCTTGCCGGATATCCTGACGCCGGATATCACGCCGCTCTCCGGATCCAGATCCCCAAGGAACGATATAGGGCCCAGCTTCACGACCTCCGCCCGCACAGCCCCACTGCCTCTCACTACGGGCTTAAGCGTAGGCATAGTCGATGCACTTAGTTGTCTCGCAGGGTATTGTCTTCACCCCGTGAAGTCTCGGTATGTAGTACACGGACTTCATGGAGTCGGTTGCTATGACCCTAAATCTTCTCGTGTATGGAGACACCACGAGGCACGACCCGGCGAAGACATGCACGTTGTATCCCCTCAGCCTATCCACCAGCTCTCTCAAGGCGCCGTATACCCCAGGCGATGTGGATATGTAGACAGGCCTCTTCGTCCGGCCTCTTTCGAAAATGACCTTGGATATTCTCAATAGAGTTTCTAAGTCTAAATGGGGACAGCCCAGATATATTACATCGGGATTATCTAGGTCTTTAAGATATTTTGATAAATCCTCCTCAGATATGGTTATCCTATCCCTGAAATCGGCCGCCGCCAGATAGCGCCTCCAGTTGGGCGTGACGCCCTCCAACACGGCGAAGATTATTGAGGAATACGTTGAGAGGGCCGCCGCGAATTCGCGGCGGGCCTCCTCGCCGTTTAGCGTTAGGTCCGAGATGTACGGGATGCCCGAGCCGAGAGATTCGCCGATATAGGCGCCTATCAGTCCGGCCTTGAGAGGGTCGGCCGCGATCTTGGCGTGGACCCTCGCCGTGGGCCGTCTCCCCTCGGACGTGTACATATCCGTCTTCGGCACGAAGCCCGCCACAGCAGACAGCAGGGCGAGCGGACCGGGGTTCTTGTCCGACCAGGCATCTCTAAACGTGTTGATGTAGGTTATGGCGTTGGACTCCGCCCATGCGTGCACCGTGCCCGGCTTAACTCTCAGAAGCTCGTAGGGCGCACATGTAGAGATGGGCGAAATGCCCATCTTGAGGAACGCGTCTATCACCCTCCGCTGGCCGGCCGCAAATTCCCGCGAAACCTCTAGAAACGAGGAGATATCAACCCCGGAGGGGTTCGACGTGGTGAAGACCTTTACCTTGGCCCCCGACGCCGCCAGCTCCTCTATGAACCTCACGCCGTATTCGCCCAGGGTCAGATAGGACACGCCAGACACATGCGCCGTCTCTATCTCGACCACCTCGCCCCCGGAGACGGCGTCCGCTATTCTGCGGACAGTCTCCGCCACGCCTACTACGCGGTCATACGACATCGCCAAAAATACGCTTTCAGTATATATCTTATGGCTCCGCTGCCCCTTGAGGTGGTACGCCTACCTTGCCTTCATACTAAACCACGCCAGCCTACGTTCTCCACATGGCAGCTACCGCGTTTCTGCACGCAATGCTTCATACCTAAAGACGCCGTTGTGCATCTGTGCTTGGTGCGTTTGCCGTTCCACATTAAGACTCGAACTCTAGAACACCTAGACCGCCTCAAGAAATACGCGGAACTCGCCTACGTTATAGTTAGGAAGACGGCAGTCCGGATAGTTCCATTTTTCATGGTATCCTCGCCTTTTCAAACATGCGCGGATCTCTATCCAGAGGCCGCGTCGCGTCGACCCCCACTTTATACGTCAGGCCCTCGTCGTTTAGGGCCATCGGATCCAACGTCGAGCCGCGCGCGTAGGGTATCACGAACAGCCCCCTATCAGCCCGAAAACGCGTGGCCAGCGCCCACTCCACGTCGCGCGGGTCATCCGGATCTATGTCGTCGTCGACCACCACCACGTGCTTCAGGCTGGGATGCGCCGCGAATGCGGCTAGGGCGGCGTTCTTGGCGTCGCCCTCGACGTTCTTCCTTATGGAGATAACCGCATGCATCCAGCCGAAGCCGCCCTGAGTGAGCCTGACCTTAACCACCTTGGGGACCACCGAGGAGACGGCGCGCCATATCTTGGCCTCCCTCTCGAAGCCCATCAACAGCTGGTGCTCCAAGCCTGCCGGCAGTAGGTAGTGCACAACGGCGGAGCTCCTCAACACGTATATGCGCTCTATCTTGACCACGGGCTGTTTTCTGACTACGTCGTAGGTGCCCACCACATCGACGTAGGGCCCCTCGTCGGCCAGCTGCCCCGTTATGTAGCCCTCCATTATCACCGTCGATAGATAGGGCGCGTAGGTCCCGTTGTCCAGCTCGACGGCCTTTAGGCCTTCCAGGAGGCGGGCGGCCACGGCGAGCTCGAAGACCCCATATGGGGGCGACGAGGCCGCCGCCAGCAGGACCGCCGGATGGACCCCCCACGCCACCGCCACAGGCGTGTCCCTCCCCGCATCCAGCCATCTACGGTATATGGTGTATAGGTGCCGCGGAACCAGCCTAACGACGGCCTTATCGTCGTCTATAGGGGTGAATCTATGTATAGAGGCATTGTAGGCCCCGTCCGGCGCCTTGGCCGTGATGATGGCGGAGGTGATATACGGAGCCGCCTCCTTCTCGTAGTACTTCACCAGCGGGAGCTTGCGTAGCGTGTCGACCGTCTTGTAGTCGTCGGCCCAGGCGCCCACCACGTCGAGCCTGCCCGGGGCGTCCTCGGCGGAGAGCAAGGCCCTGTACGCCTCCTCGTCGTTACGCGCGCCCAAGATCCTCAGGAGCTTAGACCTCCTGTCGATCAAATTGCCGACGCCGTCGACGCCCGGCCCCACCTCTCTGAAGTACGGCGTCGCCGAGCCCTCCGTCTCCTTAAGCGCCCGCGCTATCCGGAACCCCTCGTAGGGCGGATCGTAGACGCGGAGATCCTCCAGCTCCTCGACGTAGCGGGAAAGCGACACGTGCCCTCTTGGTCCCCTATTAAAAACCGTCGCCCGTTAATTATTTAAAAACGCGTTTGAGGGAGGGCCATGTCGGAGGGCGAGGAATGGAATTTCCCCGAGGATTGGGAATATGCCGGCGGAGTGCCTGAGCGCACCCTGAAGGTGAAGGCCAAGTGCCCCAAATGCGGACATGTGTTCGAGGTGGAGATAGGGGAGAGCTGGTACAACATGGGCTTCAGCATAGCGTGTCCCAAATGCGGCTATCAATTCCCGATAAATATGTACGGCCAAATCGTGGGGGAGGTAAAGCCCCAGAAGCAGAAAAAGTGATACAGGAATACTTTTCAAATATCTCAATTGTTTAAAGGGTCCAATTTAGAGGACTCCCCTAAAGGCTATATGGAGCCTATAAAAAAGATAGAAGAAGGGTTGAAAGAGCTCTATACGGCCAACGTGGGCAAGATAGAGCGCGAGCCCGACGTAGACATATATGAACAAGGCGAGAACCTGCTGATCATGGTAGACCTGCCGGGCTTCAGGAAAGACTCCATAAAGGTCAAGCTCTTCGAGCACGCAGTGGAGATAACCGCGTTGCCCAACTCCGACGTGCCCGGCCGCGCCGTCATCAGGGAGAGGGCGGCCAATTTCCCCATACAGAGACGTATAGAGCTGCCGTTCAGGCTTAGGGTGGACAGCGCCAGGGCGATATACAAAGACGGCGTGCTCCAAATATCGGCGATAAAGGCAGGGGAAGTGGGCACCGCGGAGCTGAAAATCGACTAGAGCTTTGCCCACTTGAATCCTACCAGCGCGACCTCGTTGCTTGGTTTTAACACCGTGGCCAGCGTGAACGTCTTTTTGACCGAATGCGAAAGCCTGCCGCCTCTGGCTATATCGGTGGCGCTGATGCCGCGGTCGGGCTCTAGGAACACGACGACCATGGGGGCGTGGTCTATCCCAGGCCCCTTCTCGTAAACCGAGAACAAAGCGCCGAACTTCAGGCCTGACTTAACTATATATCCTAAGTCCCTAAAATACTTATATATCAAATAAATTTCGTCAAAATTCCTTAGATTATTCTCGCCTATTTTTCTAAGTTCATCTATATCTATCCTTCTCTCACCGTCGTAGACCTCCAGCAGATCCCTCTCGGCAAGATAGAGGGCCTCGTACAGCGATAGTACAAGCGGCGATTCCATCTTGTCGACCTCCTCCAGCTTGACTTTGTCCTTCAGCAGAAACTTCCCGTAGAACCCGCTCTTGTACAGCCTCCGGGCCTCCTCGACGTCCTCGACCACGACGGCCAAACCCCTCAGGACACCCCTCATTTAATCCTCCGCACGGTGACTATGGTGCCCTCGGCTATGCCGAGCGACTTCAAGTCCTCGGGGTTGACCCAAACCTCCTGTTGGGGCACCTTCTCGTCAGCGAGCGCCTTGAAGGTCCTCCTCTTCTCGCCTCCGACTATTTCCACCTCCTCGACCGACCCGTACTCCTCAGCCACAGATTTGTTGATCTTGGCGTTGCCTCTCTCGACTTCGTCGACCGCCTTAGCTCTCAACCGCCTCTCCTCCCTGAGGGCTTTTCTCTCCTCCTTCTGGGGCTTCAGAAACGGCGGAACTAGGACCTTGCGGCCCCTCTCTATCTCGCCCATACAGTAAGAACGGCTTGGTGTTTATTTAAGCTTTGAACGGGATGCCGCCCAAGCGCTTGGACGCCTCGTCGAAAGGCACTCCCGACTTGATCTCGGCCGCGAACTCGACTACCTTGCCGATATCCAGCCTGATCTGTCTCCGCGAATCCCTATCCCTTATGGTCACCGTGTTGTCCTTCGGGGTCGTCTCGTCTATGGTCGCGTCGATCGGCGTCCCTATCTCGTCGCATCTGGCATATCTGCTGCCTATGGTGCCCTCGTCGTCATAAAACGCAGTTATTCCGGCGCGCCAGAGCCTCCTCGCCAAGTCGGCGCCTATTGCGACGTAGTCGCGCCGTTTGACTATGGGCAGAACGCAGACGGTTATAGGCGCTATGTCCGAGGGAAGCCTCAGGTATTTTCTGCCGTCCTCCACCACGGCGGCGCTCTCCAGCACCACGTAGAGAATTCTGTCGAGCCCGAAGGAGGGCTCGACGACGTGGGGCACGAATTTCTCCACGTCTGTGCGCCTCACCTCGCGCCTCAGGAAGACCATATCCCGCGTTATTTCGTAGCCCTCGACCTCGACCTTCTCGGCGCCGCTGGCGAGGGACTTGGCGATCATTTGCGAGTTCTTCTGCACGGCCTTGATGACCTCCCCGATCCTATCGCCGTACTTCTCCCTCAACGCGCCTGGATTGGGGTAGACTCTGACCTCCTCTATCTCCCTGGCCTCCTTGAGCCTCCGCTCTAGGTGCATCTCGTGGCCGCTGTACTCGCCGTGTCTGGACAGGTCGTAGTCGGTCCTGTAGGCGTGGCCGGACACCTCGACCCAGCCGAACCTCTCCGTGAGAACCATCTGGTCGTAGGATTTGGCGCTGTAGTGAGCCCTCTCCTGCGGCAGTTTCCCCAGGAACTTCTGCCTCTCAAGAGGCACACCCAGCTCCTTCAGGAACTTGGCCGAAAGCGCCATGAAGAACGCCATCCACTCGTTGGCGTGGCCCCTGGCCACGATCTCCCTCGCCGTGAGGAACTGGGGTTCGGTGTTCCCTCTCGCCACCTCCTCCTCGGGGACTATGGGCACCTCCAGGCCCTCAACCTCGGCGAAATACGGGCAGCCGGGGTTCTGCGGATCGAAAAAGAGCTCTATCTCCATCTGCGAAAACTCTCTGAGCCTGATCAAGCCTTGCCTAGGCGAGATCTCGTTCCTCCCAACTCTGCCTATCTGCGCCACGCCGAAGGGCACCCTCCTGCCCATGTAGTCGGCCAGCCGAGGAAACGAAACAAACATGCCCTGCGCCGTCTCGGGCCTCAGATAGCCGTATTCGTTGGCGTACGGCCCTATGTTCGTCTTGAATAATAGGTTGAACCTCTCGGACCTGCCGAGGGGGCCTCCGCAGGCGGGGCACTTTATATCGTACCTGGCTATTATCTCGTCGAGCTGCTCCCCGGAGAGGCCCTCTAGGCTTAGCTTTATCCCCCTCTGGGAGAGCACCTCCTCTATCAAGTGGTCCGCCCTGAACTTCCTGCCGCATTTCTGGCAGGTGACGATGTAGTCGGTGAAATGCTCTAGATGCCCTGACGCCTTGAAGACGGCCTCGGGCATTATCACAGGCGTCTCTATCTCTACCATTATGTCTTGATAGGGCAACACGAAGGTTCTACGCCACTTCTCGACGATATTGCGGCGGGTGAGGGCCCCTAGAGGGCCGTAGTCGTAGAAGCCGCCTACGCCGCCGTATATCTCGAAGGAGGGCCAGTAGAACCCCCTCCTTACGGCTATATCCGCGACGAACTCGCTCCTCTGCATAGCCCCTAGAAGAACCCGCTAAATTAATTTAAGGCCCGATGGGCGTAGCGGCGTGATTCGGGCTTGCAGAAGCGATGAGGTCAAGATCGTCGGGGTGCCCATGGAGGACACGTTGAGCTTCAAGCCGGGCACGAGGTTTGCGCCAGCCAAGGTGAGGCA
>Ga0081534_100168_pt1 | contig 23978 bp, 19 predicted proteins | sample MonGeyMetagenome_FD_71019 | JGI IMG/M metagenome (GOLD analysis project Ga0081534, IMG submission 71019) | Hypoxic/sulfidic aquatic microbial communities from Monarch Geyser, Yellowstone National Park, USA - MG (SPAdes) v1 (version 2) | ecosystem: Environmental > Aquatic > Thermal springs > Hot...
CGGGCCCGAGCTGCTGAGCAAGTGGGTGGGCGAGAGCGAGAGGGCGGTCAGGGAGGTCTTCCGCAGGGCCAGGCAGGCCGCCCCCTGCGTGGTGTTCTTCGACGAGATAGACGCGCTGGCGCCGGTCAGGGGGCTATCCGCCGACTCGATGGTGACTGAGAGGGTGGTGAGCCAGCTGCTCACGGAGCTGGACGGCCTCGCGCCCCTCTCCGGGGTGGTCGTGCTGGCGGCCACGAACAGGATAGACATAGTAGACCCGGCTCTCCTCAGGGCCGGGAGGTTCGACAAGCTCATCTACGTGCCGCTGCCCGACGCCAAGGCCAGGGCGGAGATACTGAGGATCCACCTCAGGGGGAAGCCGGTGGCCCAGGACGTCGACGTGGAGAAGATCGCGGAGCTCACGGACGGGTTCAGCGGCGCGGACCTGGCGTCCGTCGTGAACACGGCGGTCTCGATAGTCCTCCAGGAGTTCCTGGACAAGTACCCCAACCCGAGGGACGCGAGGGACCACGCCGAGGAGGCCGCGCTGGAGCTCAGGCACCTGGAGGAGGCCATAAAGCGCGTGAGGAGCTCGAGGGAGGGCAAGACGATCGAGAGGCAGCCCGTCCCCTACTACAGGTAGGCCGCGCTGTCGCCTTTTTATATCGGTCGCCCTCCCGCGCGCCCGTGGGGTCCAGGGGCATAGTGGGCAGGGGCACGTGGATGGACATGGTCGCCCGCAGGATCGTGGAGAGGGACGAGTCCCTGGGGAGGGACACTTCCCTCATGAGGGTCGAGAGCGGGCTCGGCGCCTCGGGGATACCGCACATAGGGAGCCTCTCCGACGCGGTGCGGGCCTACGGGGTCGCGCTGGCCCTCAGGGACTCGGGCCACAGGTCCGAGCTCATAGCGTTCTCCGACGACATGGACGGGCTGAGGAGGGTCCCGGCGGGCCTGCCGGACTGGCTCTCCGGGCACATAGGGGAGCCCGTCTCGAGGATACCCGATCCCTTCGGCTGCCACGGGAGCTACGGCGATCACATGAGCTCCCTCCTGACGGAGGCCCTGGACGAGCTGGGCGTCGAGTACGTCCACGAGTCGGGCGCGCGCATGTACAGGTCCGGGGCGCTGCTGCCCCAGGCCAGGGCGATCCTCTCCCGCGCGGGGGAGGTCGGCGAGATAATACGCGAGACCACGGGCCAGGAGAAGTTCACCAGGAGCCTGCCGTTCTTCGCCGTCTGCGAGCGGTGCGGCAGGATATACACGACCGTCGCCACGGGCTACGATCCCAGCACCGACACGGTGACGTACGAGTGCGTGGGGGCGCGCATAGGGGGCAGGTGGGTGCCCGGGTGCGGCCACAGGGGCGAGGTGAAGCTGTCGAGCGGGGAGGGGAAGCTCAGCTGGAAGGTCGAGCTCGCCGCCAGGTGGGCGGCGCTGGACGTGAGGTTCGAGGCGTACGGCAAGGACCTGGAGGACTCGATAAGGGTTAACGACAGGGTCTCCGACGAGGTCCTCGGCTTCCCCCACCCCTACCACGTCAGGTACGAGCTCTTCCTTGACAGGAGCGGGAGGAAGATATCGAAGTCCACCGGGAACGTCGTCACGCCCCAGGCCTGGCTGAGGTACGGCACGAAGCGCAGCCTGGTCCTCCTGATGTTCAAGAGGATAGTGGGCACGAGGTACGTGTCCCTGGAGGACATACCCAAGTACGTCGACGAGTACGACAGGCTAGAGGACCTCTACTTCGGAGGGGGAGGGGGGCAGGACGCCGCCAGGCTCAGGGGCCTGTACGAGTACGTCAACTTCCTCAGGCCCCCGCCCGCGCCCGACGTCCACGTGCCGTACAGGCTCCTCGCGGAGCTGGGCCGCGCGGCCCCCGAGGAGGGGGCGGTCGAGTTCGTCCTCGAGCGCCTGAGGAGGTACCGCATGGTCAGGGAGGCCACGCCGGGGCTCATCGAGAGGATAGAGAAGGCCAGGAGGTGGGCCCTCGAGGTCGAGGGGAGGGCCCCGGAGTACGTCCCCACCAGGGAGGAGGCCGAGGCCATGCTCGAGCTGGCCTCCGTGCTCAGGTCTACGGAAGATCCCGCGGCCATACAGAACGCCGCGTTCGAGGCCGCCCGCAGGCGCGGCATGGAGCCGGCGTCCCTCTTCAGGGCCCTCTACCGCGCCCTCATAGGGGCGGACAGCGGGCCCAGGTTCTCCTCCTACGCCCTGGACGTGGGCAGGGAGCGCGTCGCCTCCGTGCTGGAGGAGGCGGCCCGCCGCGCCCTCGGCGGGCCGGAGCCCGCCCCCCCATCAGCGCCCCCAGGGCCCCGCGCATGACTATGACGCCCGCCCCCCCGCTCAGCTCTGGGTGGAACATGAAGCCGTAGAGCCCGTCCCCGGAGAACGCCTCTATCCCCCCCGCCTCGCTCCGCGCCAGCTCCCTCAGGCCCGGCGCCAGCCTCCGGATCCTCCTGGCCCTCGCCTCGTAGAACCTCGCCACATCCGAGGGGAGGCCGGAGAAGGCGGGGTCCGAGCGGTCCACCCTGACCGGGTTCAGCCCGCGGAGCCTCGCCCCCATGAGCTCCAGCGTCCCGCCCAGCGAGTTGTTGATCAGCTGGGCTCCGTAGCAGACGCCCAGGGCCGGCATCCCCGCGGAGCGGGCGGCCCTCAGGAGCGCCGTGGCGATCCTGTCGGAGGCGGAGCTGGCGCGCCTCCTCCCGCCCAGGGCGAGGGCGTCCGCGTCCCCGAGGGCGCGCAGCGCGTCCTCGGCGCTGAAAGACTGGTCGACCACGCGCACCTCGTTCCCGAGGGCCACCAGGAGCTCGTAGAGCCTGGGGGCCGAGCAGCCGCCCGCGTCGAACATCAGGATGACGGCCAACGCCCCCGGAGGTGGCGCCCCGCCCTAATTTGGGTGTCGGCGCGATTCCTCCGCCCTCTGCTGGCCCTCCGAGAACACCCTCACGGAGACCCTGTCGCCGTCCCTGAGCCCCAGGGCCTCCCTCAGGCTCACCGGGGCTATGAGCTCCATGACGGTGTAGTCGTAGTGGGTCCTCTCGGCCACGACCACCGCCCCGGCCACGTCCTCGATCAGCGCCCTGTAGCACGTCACCGCGCCGTAGGTGCGGACGCCGTCCGAGAACCCGCTCACGCGTATCCCTCCCCTGGCGATCAGCTCCCTGAACTGCATGCGCTGGGACGGCGAATCCAGCCTGACGTTCAGGGTCCCGGGGTAGGGCTCGAACCCCAGCTTCCTGGCGAACTGGGACCTGTAGCCCTCGAGCGACATGTAGTACCTGCCCTCCCCTATCCCGCTGAACACCGTTCCGGTGAACAGGTAGGACTCGGGCGGCTCCTCCAGCACGGACCTGAGGACCAGGTAGAGCCCGACGAGCTCGTTGACCCCCTGGGGGGTGAGCTTCACCTCCGTCGACCTCCCCCTCCGGTAGCGCTCCACGAGCCCCGCCCCCTCCAGCAGCTCCAGCTGCCTGCTCGCGGCCTGCTGGCTCCTCCCTATGCGCCTCGCGAGCTCCGAGGTCGTGATGGGCACCGGCCCGTCCTTCGCGCCCATGAGCAGCAGCTCCACCAGCGTCTGCAGGTACCCGCGGCCGACCCCCCTGCGCGCCGGCACGCCCGCCCTGGGTCCCCTCGCAATATCACATTTACTACAAAATTTTTTGTAGCTACAATCAAGCTTAAATAAGGGGTGGGCCGCCGGCCCCCGTGCGCCCGAGGGACAGGATCGCCATCGCCCAGGGGGCCGCGGTGGGGGCCCTGGCATCGGCCCTGGGGATGGTCCAGATACCCTTCCCGCTCGTCCCCTACCTCATATTCGACCTGGGGGAGATACCGGTGGCCGCGCTCATGCTGGCGGGCTCCCCCCTGCCCTCGCTCGTGGCGTCACTCGTCTACTTCGGGGTGCTGAACGCGATGGGCCAGTTCGTCCCCATAGGGCCCGCCCTCAGGCTGGCCGCCCTCCTCTCCATGCTCGCGGGCCTCTACCCCTTCTCGAGGCGCGGCCCGCCGTCCGGGGCGGCGCTCGCCGGGGCGTTCGCGCTCTCGACGCTCATCAGGGTCGCCGCCATGACGGCGCTGAACTACTGGGTCCTCTCGGCGCTCTTCCCCGGGCTCCTCGGGGCCACCGCGGACGTCATCCGCAGGTACCTGGGCCTGGGGCTCTCGCCGCTCGGGCTCGTCCTCCTGATGACCGCCGCCTTCAACGTCGCGCAGTCCGCGCTCTCCGTGCTGCCGGCCGCGGCCGTCGCCCGCGCCCTGAGGGCTGCCGGGCTCCCCTGAGCCGGCTGGGACCATGGCCCCCGCCCGCCGCGTGGCCTTCGAGCCCCGCCCCGTCCCCCTCCTGACCAGGTCGTCGATCCTCAGGATCCTCGAGGCTGCGCGCTCAGGCTCGCACTCTATCGAGGTCAGCCTGGACCTCGGCCTGAGCTCCGAGCCCGTGCGCCTGGCCGGCGGCCGCGCATCCCTCCGCGGCCTGGAGGTGGAGCTCGAGGAGCTGAGGGGGGCGTCTCTCGACGCCTCGGAGAGGGACGTGCTGGCCCCGGCCCCCGGGGGAGGCCTGGCGAAGGTCCAGTTCTTCTCGGGCTCCTTCTACAAGCTGAGGAACGTGGAGGGCACGGCGCCAACGCTCGAGATCGACGGGATACACATGCACAGGATCTCCGGCACGACCCCCTGGGCGGACGCCGCCTCCAAGGTGAGGGCCGCGCGCGTGGGCCCGGGGTCTGTGGTCCTGGACATCGCCACCGGGCTCGGCTACACTGCCGCGCACGCGCTCCGCGCGGGGGCCGCCCGCGTGGTGACCGTGGAGGCGGACCCGAACGTGCTGGGGATCGCCTCGGTGAACCCCTGGTCCAGGGGCCTCGCGTCCGGGCGCGCCGAGCTCCTCCTGGGGGACGCGCTGGAGGCGGTCCGCGCGATGCCGGGTGAGGCCTTCACCCACGTGATACACGATCCGCCCCGCTTCGCCCTGAGCCCCCGCATGTACTCCGAGGACATGTACTCCGAGATCCTGAGGGTCCTGAGGCCGGGCGGGATCCTGGTCCACTACACGGGCGAGCCGGGCCGCGCGAGGGGGCGCGACCTCCCCGGGGCGACGGCGTCCAGGCTCCGCTCGGTCGGGTTCGAGGTCCTGGGCTACCTGCCCGGCGCCATGTGCGTGGTGGCGAGGAGGCCGCGCCCCCGGCGGCGATCGGAAGCCGAGCTCCCTGTAGATCTGCTCCAGGACCTTCCTCCTCCTCTCCTCCATCTCCGCGTACAGGTTCCTACCGCTGCTGTCTATCGTGACTATGAGCGGGCCGAAGTCCTCGACCTCCAGCTCCCACATGGCCTCCGCCATCCCCAGCTCCTCGAGCCAGTGGACGCCCAGCACCCTCTTTATCGAGTTCGCGGCGAGGACCCCGGCGCCGCCCGTGAACACCGCGTAGGCCGCGCCGAGCCTCCGGGCCGCCTCGGCGGTGCCCCTCCCGAGGCCCCCCTTCCCGATTATCAGCCTGACCCCCGTCCTCTCCATGAACTCGGGCTCCACGCTCTCCATCCTGGCGCTCGTCGTGGGGCCGGCGGCCACGACCCTCCACCCGCCGTCCTCCCTCTCCACCACCGGGCCGCAGTGGTAGAGGGCGAGCCCCCTGAGGTCCACGGGCAGCGGCCTCCCCTCCCTCAGGAGCTCCAGCGCCTTCCTGTGGGCCTCGTCGCGGGCGGTCACCACCTTCCCGGTCACGTACAGCACGTCGCCGACGGCCAGAGACCTGGCCTCCTGCTCCGAGATCGGCAGCCTGATGCGGCGCTCGGCCATCGTCGCACCCCCATGTGCCTCGAGATTATCCTGTGGGATCCGTCCGCCTTAAACTCGGCGGTCCCCCTCCTGACCGCCCAGCAGTTCGTCGTGAACGCGACCGCGAGCGACGCCGGGTGCCTGTGCCCGTACTCGACCTTGACGTCCAGCGCGGTCGTGGGGCCCCCGAAGCCGTGGGGGCCTATCTCGAGCCTGTTGACCAGCCCCAGGATCTCCTCCTCGAGCCTGGCGACCTCGGGCTCCGGGTGCCTCTCCCCTATCGGCCTCAGCAGGGACCTCTTCGCCAGCTTGGACGCGACGTCGACCCCGCCCGCTATCCCGACGCCGATCACGACCGGCGGGCAGGGCATGGCCCCCGCGTTGAACATGGACTCCACCACGAACCTCTTGACGCCGTTCAGCCCCTGGATGGGGGGGATGACCCTGGAGACCGAGGGGTACTCGCTGCCGCCCCCCTTGAAGAGGACGGTGAGGAGGAGCCCGTCCCCCTCCGTGAGCTCCAGGTCCACCCACGGCATGTGGGATCCCGTGTTGTCCCCGCTGTTCCTGTCCCTTATCGGGTCCACGGCGTTCGGCCTGAGCGGTATCCTCCTCGTGGCCTCCCTGGTGGCCTCCCTCAGGGCGTCCTCCAGCTCGAGCAGGAGGGGGAAGTCGCGCCCCGCCCTGGCGAAGAAGTAGACCATGCCGGTGTCCTGGCAGATGGGCCGCGCCAGCCCGCCGGCCAGCTCCGCGTTCCTCAGGATCGCCTCCAGCTGCTTCCTGGCGAGCTCGTTCCCCTCCCTCTCCGCCGCCCTCCTGAGCGCCTCGTGCGCGTCCACCGGGAGGCGCGTCGCCGCCACCCTCATCAGGTCGACGACGCCCTCGACGAACTCCCTCCTGGCCGACATCGCGCGCCCTCCGCGCCCGCGCTAAATGTGCGTTGCGGGCCCCCTCCCGCGCAAACTTTGCCACCCATCACCTTCGCCTTCTTGGGAAACGCTTAAACGGGAACCGCGCACACAGCTCCCTCCATAATGAGGGTGGCCCTAGTCTCCTCCCCGGGCCTCAGGCCGCTCGAGATCTACCAGAGCATAGGCGTGCGCTCCCCGCCCCTCGGCCTCGCCTACATCGGCGCCGTCCTGGAGGGGGCCGGCCACCAGGTCATGATACTGGACGCCCCGACCCAGGGCATGGGCGTCGACGAGGCCGCGAGGGAGGTGCTCTCGTGGAGGCCCGACGTCGTGGGAATAAGCGCCGTGACGCCGACCGCCAAGGGCGGCTACAGGCTCGCGTGCGCGATAAAGAGCAGGGCCCCGGACCTCCCGATCGTCATGGGGGGCCAGCACGTCTCCTTCATGTTTCAGGAGGCCCTCTCCACGGGGTGCGTGGACTACGTCGCGATAGGCGAGGGGGAGCGCACCATGGCCGAGCTCGTGGAGGCCATATCCGGGGCCAGGGACGCGGAGTCCGTCGACGGGCTCGCCCTCCCCGGCCCCAGGCTGACGAGGCCCAGGAGGCCCATAGAGAACCTGGACGAGCTCCCGGAGCCCGCCCGCCACCTCCTCCCCATGGACGAGTACACCGTCTTCGACAAGCCCGTCAGGATAATTCACGTGATAGCCAGCAGGGGATGCCCCTACGGCTGCATATACTGCTCCACGAGCTACTACTGGGGCCGCAGGTACAGGATAAGGAGCGCGAGGCTCGTGGCGGACGAGATAGAGAGGGCCACCCAGAAGTACGGGACCAACATAGTCGTGTTCGCGGACGACGAGCTCACCCTATCGCACAAGTGGGTCTACGAATTCCTGGACGAGCTGGATAGGAGGAAGCTGGACATATCCTGGACCTGCGGGACCAGGGTGAGCAGCGTGAACAGGGACCTGCTGGAGCGGATGAGGGCCAAGGGGTGCAACATAATCTACTACGGGGTGGAGTCCTACAACGACGAGGACCTCCTCAGGATAAGGAAGAAGATAACGACGGGGCAGGTCCAGGACGCCGTCCGCGCCACGAAGGAGGCCGGGATGGAGGTCGCCGGCAGCTTCGTCCTGGGGTTCCCGTGGCAGAGGGTCGAGGACGTGAGGAACACCGTGAAGTTCGCGGAGAGGCTGAACCTGGACTACGCGCAGTTCACCGTCGCCACCCCCTACCCCGGGACCCCGCTCTACGAGGAGGCGGTCAGGGACGGCCTGATAGAGGTCTGGGACTGGGATTACTACACCACCGTCTACCCGGTCATGAGGGGGATGTACATAGCTCGCGACCAGATGGCCAAGCTCCTGGGCTGGGCCTACAGGAAGTTCTACATGAGGCCGAGCTACCTGCTCTCCCAGCTCAGGAAGAACAGGCTGAGGACTATGATCGACATGATGGCGCGCGCCATAGGGTCGGCCATCTCGAGCATGAGGAGCTCGGTGGCGCCGCGCATGTACGGCGGCCTCGAGGAGTACGAGAGGGCGCTCATCGAGGAGGTGAGGTCCGGGTTCGAGGGCGTCAGGTCCACCTGGCGCGCGCGGAGGGAGGTGGGGGTCAGTGAGCGACGGCGCGTCGGGCGGGGGCGGCGGGCTATCGCGCTTCTTCGCGGCGCTCCAGCTGACCCTCGGCAACCCGCTCTCCAGGCTCGTGCTCAAGTCGATGACGAGGCTCGAGCCCGACGGCCGCTCCTCCCTCGACAAGGCGCTCGCCGCCTACGCGGGGGCGGACGCGGGGCCGATGTCGCTCACGTGCAGCGTCCAGAGCTTCCTGCTCGACCTCATACTGAGGGTCGGGTTGGCGGTGACGCGCGCCGACGAGGAGGGCGTCAAGGCCATACTGCGCGATCCCCCGGTCAGGAGGGGGATAGAGCTCGTGCTCAGGGGGATAGCGGAATACGGGATAACGGTCCCGCAGGAGATGCCGGCCCCCTTCCTCGTCGTCTGGAACTTCACCAACATGTGCAACCTGAGGTGCAAGCACTGCTACCAGAGGGCGGATCGCCCCCTCCCGGACGAGCTGACCCTGGAGGAGAAGCTGAACGTCGTGGCGCAGCTCGACAGGGCCGGCCTCGCCGCGATCGCGTTCAGCGGGGGCGAGCCCCTCATACACCCTCACTTCATGAGGGTGGCCGGGGAGGCCGCCAGGAGGGGCATGTACGTAGCCGTCGCGACGAACGGGATCGCGCTCTCCAACAGGAGCTTCGCCGAGAGGGTGAAGGCGCTGGGCGTCAGGTACGTGGAGGTCAGCATAGACTCGGCCGACCCGGACAAGCACGACTGGTTCAGGGGCATGAGGGGGGCCTGGAACCTCTCGGTGAGGGGGCTCAGGAACGCCGTCGAGCTCGGCCTGAGCACGGCGATGGCGACCACCCTCACGAGGATGAACGTGGACGAGATGGACGACCTCCTCGACCTCGCCGAGGAGATAGGGGTCCAGAGGGTGATCTTCTTCAACTTCGTGCCGGTCGGGCGCGGGAAGGACATAGTGGAAATGGACCTGGACCCCGTGGAGAGGGAGAGGGCGATGAGGAAGATGTTCGAGGAGTACAAGAGGAGGAAGCTCCTGGTGGTCTCCACCGCCCCCTACTACGGCCGCGTGTCCCTCCAGATGAGCGGGGGGAAGGAGGTGGCGCCGACCCACTTCTACGTGGGGGGCGATCCCGGCCTGGAGTCCCTCGCCGACTTCGTGGGCGGGTGCGGCGCCGGGAGGATATACGCCGGGATACAGCCGAACGGCGACCTGATACCGTGCGTCTTCCTCCCTATAACCGTCGGGAACCTGCGCGAGGCCCCCTTCTGGGACATCTGGACGAAGGCCCCGCTCCTCAGGCAGCTCAGGGACAGGGGCCAGCTCAAGGGCTTCTGCGGCAGCTGCCCCTACAAGTACGTCTGCGGGGGGTGCAGGGCCAGGGCCTACGGCTACACGGGCGACGTCATGGGGCCCGATCCAGGCTGCATATACAACATGAGGGAGTGGCGCCGCGTAGCCGAGGAGCTGGGGCTCTCCGAGGAGGACAGGCGCCGCGTAGCCGAGGAGCTCCGCGCGATCCTGTCGAGCTCCCAGTAGGTCGCCGATCGATCCCGCTGCCCCAGCAAGTCCGCGTAGTACTCGCGCAGGGCCCTCTCGACGCTGGCGACCGCCCGGAAGCCCTCGAAGGCCCGCAGCCCCACCGCGTGGAGCGACTCCGGGTCCTCCCTGAACATCGCGTGGACCCTCAGAAGGAGGTCCCTCAGCTGGGCGTACTCCAGCTCGCTCCTCCTGCGGCCCTCCTCCCCCCAGTACTCCACGAGGTCCCTCAGGTCCTCCCCGAACATCCACCCGTTGACCCCGTCCTCGATCATCTCGAGCGCCCCTCCGTCCCTCGAGGATATCGTGGGCACGCCGTTCATCCCCGCCTTCATGTAGCTGGTCCCGCACGCCTCCCAGCCGGAGAAGGGGGTGAAGAGCAGGACGTCCGCCCCGGAGAGCACGGCCCTGGCCTCGCGCAGCCCGTAGTTGGGCAGGTAGACGACGTTCGGCCTCTCCCTGTGGAGCCTCATGAAGACCCTCATCCACTCCAGCCCCTCGCCGTCCGCGGGGTGGGCCCTCCCCCCCAGCACGAACACCATGGGGAGGTCCCCGAGCTCCACCGCGAGGCGGGCGGCGAACTCTGGCCTCTTGTAGGGCGCCATCCTCCTCGCCCAGGCCACCAGCATCCTGCCGTCCAGCTCCACCTCCTTGAGCCCCCTCAGGAGCGACTCCAGGGACCTCCTCGCCCTCGCCCTGGCCTCGATGAACGCGTCCAGCCCCGGCTCCCTCCCGCGCAGCCGCCGCAGCTCGGGGTGGGTCCACCTCTCGGCGTCCACGCCGTTCGTCACGCTCCCCAGCTTCCACGCGTGGTGCGGGAACACCCTGGACAGGATCTCCGCGTGCTTCCTGGAGACCGCGAACGCCCTCTCGGCGGCCGCCAGCCCCAGCTCGGTGAGCGGCACGCTCTCGCAGACTAGGCGGTAGCCGCACTCGGATGCCAGCAGGCGGGCGGGGAACGCGGGGTGCCCCCAGGGCCCCGGCGTGTGTATCACGAGCCTGTACTTGCCGGGAAGCCTGAGCGCGAGGGGGAGGAGCGCGGTGTAGGCCTCCTGCAGGTCCACGTGCGCCACCTCCCCCGTCCCCACGTCCCTCCGGATGTACGCCTCGCTGGCCCTCGCCAGCAGCAGGTACTTCAGGAAGCGCTCCTCCTCGCTCCCCTCCAGGTAGACCCTGTCCGCCAGCCTGGCCGCCCAGTCGGGCGCGACCGGCCTCAGGAAGACGGCGCGCGCGGACCCCTCGGCGGCCTCGAGCGCCTGGACGGAGACCTCCTCCCCCCTCAGCCTGACCCTGAACTCGTCCGCGACCCTGAGGGACGACGCGAACTCCTCGGGCTGGGGCTCGGGCAGCGGCACGGGCCTCAGGTCAGCGTCGAACTCGTAGCGCACGTACCCGTTCGCGTAGTACAGGGTGAGCACCCTGTAGTCCATCCCCAGCCGCGCCGCCGCGTAGAACTTGTCGCCCTCCAGCACGCCCAGCCCGCCCGCGTACGTGTTCCCGCGATCCAGCGCCAGGTCCGGGGTCACGCTCACGACGGCCCGGCCCACGCGGCGCCGCGGATCACCACAGATTTAAGCGTGGCACGCCCACCGGCGGCGTGGCGCGCCTCGCCGCCTTCGTGTTCGAGGTCCACCAGCCGAGGAGGATCAGGCCCCTGAGCCCCAGGTCCCTCCTCGAGAGGATGCGCGGCGGCCCGCGCGCCTCCTACGACGCGGCCCTGGACGGGGAGGTCCTCCGCCGCGTCGCCTCCAAGTGCTACCTGCCGGCCCTCCGCATACTCGAGGAGGCCGCCCGCGACGGCTTCAGGTTCTCCCTCAGCGTGAGCGGGATCTGGCTGGAGCAGGCGGAGTCCCTGGGGCCCGAGCTGGTGGGGGCCGCGCGCTCCGCGGTCGGGGCGGGGGCGGAGCTGGTGGCCCAGCCGTACTACCACGGGGTCTCCCCGCTCCTGGGGGACTTGGACGAGATGGAGGAGCAGGTCCGCCTCCATGCCGGGCGCGTCGGGGCGGCGCTCGGCGGGAGGCCGGCGGCCGCGGAGGCTACGGAGATGCTGTACAACGATGAGATAGCGGCCTCCCTGGCCCGCGCGGGCTTCGGGCTCGTCCTCACGGAGGGCGCCGAGAGGGTGCTCGGCTGGAGGAGCCCCAACTACCTCTACAGGTCGCCCGCGGGGCCCGCGGTCCTCATGAGGAACTACAGGCTGAGCGACGACGTCGCCTTCAGGTTCTCCGACAGGTCCTGGGACCAGTACCCGCTGACGGCCGACAAGTACGCGTCGTGGATAGCCGCCAGCCCCGGGGACATCGTTTTCATAGCTATGGACATCGAGACGTTCGGGGAGCACCACTGGAGGGAGACGGGGATACTGGAGTTCCTGTCCGCCCTGCCCCGCGAGCTGGAGGCGGCCGGCGTGGAGGCGGTCGGGATCTCCGAGGTGCCCTCCAGGCTCTCGCCCGCCGGCGAGGTCTCCGTGCCGCCCTGGGATACCCTGAGCTGGGCGGACGTCGAGAAGGACGCGAGCGCGTGGGCCGGGTCGCGCGAGCAGAGGATGGCGCTGGCGCTCTACGAGGAGGTCGGGGCCTACGCGCGCGCCGTCGGGGGGGAGCTGCTCACGCACTGGAGGTACCTGGGCGTGAGCGATAACTTCTACTACATGTCCGGGAAGCGCGGCCCCTCCGGGGAGGTTCACGATTACTTCAGCCCCTACAAGGACCCTCTGGCGGCCTACACGAGCTACCTGCACTCCCTGATGTCCCTCTACGCGGACGTCCTGCGCGCCTACGCGCGCGACGTCGGGGCCCACGCCTGGCGCCTCAGGACCCCCCGCTCCATGTCCTTCATAGCCAGGACGCCGCGCGGCGACGTCGCCCTGAGGGGGCTGGAGGACCTGAGGCGCTGCGCGCTGGAGTGCCCCTCCTCGATCGCGGAGCACCTGTCCAGGGGGGACGTCCAGTCGTGGGTCAGGCACGTCCTCCTGTGGGACGAGCTGGCCGAGGAGCTGGACTCCGCATCCGGGTCGGGGGACCCCGCGGGGGAGGCGGCCTCCCTCCTGGCCAGACACCGTTAAGTAGGTCGCCTCCCCGAATGGCGCCGTGGGGTCCGCCGGCGAGCCTGCCTCCCATCCCAGAGTGCGCGCCACCCGGGGCGGCGACCTGTACATCGAGTCCGGCGTCCGCGAGGACCCGGACTGGGGGTTCGCCAGGAACCTCCAGGTCCTGCTGAAGGACGGGCTCCTGGAGTTCTCCGCCTCCGTCTTCGACGTCCAGTTCGCGACCCCGAGGGGGATCCTGCACGGCCCCAACAGGGACTATCACTGGCAGGGCCTGCTCGTCGGCCCCCTCGACGGGAGGATCTACAGGGCGCTGGACGGCCTGCACTACGCGCCGCTGGAGGGCGGGCCCATATACCCCAGGTCCGTCAGGGTCTGGAGGGCGCGCGCGCAGTACCTGTACTCGGACCGGGGGGGCGGAACCTACAGCGTGGAGTTCGCGCTCAGGCAGGGCGGGGGCGTCGGGAGGCTGAGCGTCCGCGCGTCCCGCCCCACCCTCTTCGTCCCCCTCCTGGACCTGAGGGACGCGGAGTCCCCATCGGCGCCCGACTACCGGGGGGTCGAGGTCGACGCCTCGGGCCCCCGCGCCTCCGCCTCCATAACCTCGGGCTCGGCCCCCTTCCCGCTCCGCCTCCGCTGGTCCGGGGGCTCCGCCCCCCTGGGCATCTGGACGGACTGGGTCTACAAGCTCGGCGACGGCTTCAGGCGGCTGGAGGGCGGCTCGGTCCGCTTCGCGCCGAGCTCCCGCGCCGTCTACGCGCCCCTGGCGCTGGAGTCGACCGACGGCCGCCTGGACGTCGAGGTCCCCCTGCCCCCCGCGCTCACCCGCGCCCGCGCGGCGCGCTGCGGCCCGGGGATCGAGGGGCGCCTGAGGGACCTGGCGGGGTCGCTGGACGCCCCCCCTGGGGTGGCCGAGGCCATCGCCCTCAGGATCAGCAGGCTGGCGTCCTTCGGGATCCCCGGGGGGGCCGCGTACTACCCGGAGGCCGGGGCGATGTGGTTCAGGCGCCCTTGGTCCAGGGACATCGTGGAGGGCCTCAGGTGGAACCTGAAGACCTACCTCGCGCTGGGGTGCGGGGACTGGCTCTCCGCGGTGATCCTGGAGCTCCTGAGGTCCGCGATGGAGGGGGGCGGCCTCAGGGTGCTCCCAGGGTCCCGCGAGTACGCGAGCGACGCCTTCCCCCAGCTCCTCAACGTCGCGGTCTCGGCGGCCCTGGCTACCGGGTCCTCGGGGCTCCTCGCGGCGGCCTCCAGGGCGGCGGAGGCGGCGGCCTCCGCCCTGAGGCGCGGCTTCTCCGGGTGCGTGCTCGGGGACGGGCTCGTGCTCTGCCCGGCCAGCTCCTCCTGGATCGACGTCGTCCTGCGGGAGGGCGGCGGGCGGTGGCCCTCCCGCCTCCCCCGCGACTGGATGGGGTCCTCGGACCCCTCCGGCCTCTACGCGCTCGTGGAGGTGAACGCCCTTTACATCGAGTCCTACGGCGCGCTCGCGTCCGCGCTCAGGGCGGCCGGCGAGGCGGTGCCGGCCGGCGCCGCGGGGCTCCTGGAGGAGCTCTCGGGCGGCTACGGGGAGCGCTTCCGCGCGCCCGGCCGCCTCCCCCCGCTGACCATCGACCCCTCGACCGGCCGCTCCGACTGGACGGCCGGCTCCCCCGCCGTCGAGGCGATGGCCGTCCTCAGGGGGACCCTGCACACCATCGAGGACCTGTCGGGCGCGTGGGCGCAGGTGGAGCCCCTGATCTGGAGGAGGCGCATGGTGGTCCTGGGGGACGGCGAGGCGCCGTTCGGGATTGCCGCCAGGGACGTCGAGCGGGTGCCCTACCTGGGGGACGCGGAGTACCACGGCTACGTCCTCTGGCCCAGGGACACGCCCTACCTGATGGAGTACATGAGGTCCCTCTCGATGGACGTGGACGGCATATTGCTGAACAACCTGGACCACATGCTGGCCGAGGGGGCCCTGGGCTACTCGTCGGAGCTCTTCAGCGCCCCGCTCGGCGGGAACCCGAGCCCCTCGGGCGCCTCCGGCAACCCGGTGCCCGTCAAGAACCCGGCGCAGTACTGGAGCCACTGGTGCGATCCTTATCTGGAGCGCTATTGGAGGGGTACGCGTGAGCGCCGAGGAGAGGCTCAGGGACCTCCTCCGCGCCATGCACCTGATGGGCGCGGTGGGGGAGGGGAGCGCCGTGGACCTGGAGTCGGTGGCCAGGCTTTTGCCGGACGCCGCGCTCCACGAGGTCCGCGGGCTCGTGGAGCTGGGCGAGAGGCTGGGTTACCTGTCGAGGTCCGGCGACAGGCTCTACCTCACGCTGCGGGGCGAGATATCGGCGATCTCGATCTCGAGCTAGGCCATGCCCCCGAGGCTGATAATGATATCCTGGGAGCCAGCCGGGCCCGACGGGGACCCGGCGGCGGACGCGGCCCCGCTCGGCCCCGGGGCCGCGGTGCACCTCCACGCCTGGGGCTCCGACGGGCCCCTGCAGGGGATCCGCTACCCGGTGGCGATAACGGTGAAGGCCAACACCAGCATGGTCTCGGCGGTGCTGGCGTCGATGGGGGACTTCGCCCGCGCGATCTCCGGGCTCATGGACGGCGCCCTGGACCCCTGCGAGATCTCGGCGGTCGTGGGGTACGGGTGGGCGGGGTCCACCCTGGGGTCCGTCGTGAAGCGGTGGCTGGGCGTCCCGCTGATCTCCTCGGTGGGCGACTCCTCCCCGGCCGGCGCGGACCTGCAGTCCGCCGCGATCAGGGGCCTCGAGATGAGGTCCGTTCACGGGTCGGACCTGGTCGTCGCGCGCTCCCGCCCGGCGCTCATGAGGGTGAGGTACGAGCACGGGGTCCCCCTGGACAGGACACTGCTGGCCGAGTCCCCGGAGGAGATGGCCTCCGTGCTGGCCGGCTACCTGGCGGGTGGGCGCAGGTGAGGGTCCTCCACCTGAGCTGGGAGTACCCGCCCAGGATAGTCGGCGGCCTCTCCAGGCACGTCTACGGCCTCTCCAGGGCGCTCGCCGCCATGGGCGCGGAGGTGGTGGTCATCACCCTCGAGTCCCCGGGGGTCCCGGACTCCGAGGTGAGCGGGAACCTGGAGGTCGTGAGGGTCAGGGCCTCCGGCTACCCGTCGCCCGACTTCCCGGCATGGGTCCACCAGTTCAACCTCCGCATGGTCGAGGCGGCCCTGGACGCCGGGGACTTCGACATCGTGCACGCCCACGACTGGCTCTCCGCGTCCGCTGGCATAGCGCTCAAGCACGCGCTCAGGAGGCCCCTGATATCCACGATACACTCCACCGAGTGCGGCCGGAGGGGCGGGATCCGCGACGAGCTGCAGAGGCACATAGCAGAGATGGAGTGGTGGCTGGCCTACGAGAGCTGGAGGGTGATCGCCTGCAGCCGCTACATGATGCGGGAGCTCGGGGGCTGCCTGGGGGTCCCGGCGGACAAGGTGGACGTGATACCGAACGGGTTCACGCCCCTCGCGCAGCCGGGGGCGGACCGCGCGTCGATCAGGCGCAGGTACGCGGCCGACGGCGAGCGCATAGTCCTGTTCGTCGGGAGGATGGTCCACGAGAAGGGGGTCTCCGTGCTGGTGGACGCGGCCCTGGAGCTCCTGAGGCGCAGGTGGGACCTGAAGTTCGTGCTGGCCGGGGACGGCCCCCTCAGGCCCGTGCTGCAGAGGCGCGTGGAGGAAGCCGGCCTGGCCCGGAAGTTCTACTTCCTGGGGTTCGTGAGCGACGAGGAGCTGGCGGAGCTCTACGCCGCCGCGGACGTGGCGGCCTTCCCGAGCACCTACGAGCCGTTCGGCATAGTCGCGCTCGAGGCCATGTCCATGGGGAGGCCCGTGGTCGTCTCGGACGTGGGCGGGTTCTCGGAGGTCGTCGAGCACGGGGTGAGCGGCCTCAAGGTCCCCTGCTGCGACCCGGGGGCGCTCGCGTCCGCGATTTCCTGGCTCGTCGATCACCCGGAGGAGGCGTCCAGGATGGGGGCGGAGGGCGCCAGGATCGCGCGCGAGCGCTACTCCTGGGACGCGCTGGCGGGGCGCACCATGGAGACCTACAGGAGGGTCCTCGCCGAGTACGAGCGCTCGGGCTGGCGCGCCAGGACCTGCGCCCGCGCGCGGCCCGGGGGCGCCGGTCCGGCCCGCCGGGGGACGGGAACCTTGTGAGCTACCCCGCCCTGAAGGGGAGGCTTCCCGCTTCACGGCCCCACATTGCCCGCGGCCGCGGGCAGGGGGCGGAGCTCCACAGGCGCCGCGGGTGGCTCCCACCCTGCCCTCCTCAGAATGTTGAGGGGCGCGTTGTAGTCGCGATCGACCCTCCAGCCGCGGGCCGGGCGACAGGGTCTTCGAGCGCCGGCGTCAGATCCGCTCTCACGAATCCGCGCTCGTAGCACGCCCTCGAGGAACCTCCGCCTGGCATTGTAAAACCGGTCGGCGATCCCCTGCGCCACCTGGGAGTAGAGTTGCCGGTAATCCTCGTTCCGCTTCCTCAGGTCCAGCGCCAATCCTCTCAGCTCCGTGAGGGTCAGGTTCCTCCCGTTCCTTCGGTGGAAATCGGTGTCCGCCCGCCGCAGGGCGTTGTGGATCTCGCATGCCAGCCTCAACTGGGCCCTTAACGCCCCCGACGTCCGCTGGCCCGCGTACGCCCTGAAGCGGAACCCCACGGCGGGCATCGTGAAGGAATAGGGTGCATCGCCCTTTAAGCCATTCCAGCCGTGAATGGCGAGGTTTCTACCACATCTTATATAATTCGGGATGTCCGCTCGGGCGGGGGCCCGTGGCCTAGCTTGGATATGGCGCAGGCCTGCGGAGCCTGAGGTCCCGGGTTCGAGTCCCGGCGGGCCCGCCATCCCTCCGAGGCGCGCGACGCTGCACGGCACTAATTGTGCGTGAGGGATCAGATGCGGGGCGTCCCCGTCGCCGACCTGCGGACGCCTCCGAGTTAATGCGTGAGGTGGAGGCGCCTCTGCGTGCCCGCTCGGTGAACCCCGGCGCGGCGGGGGCGGGAGGGCCGCGGCGGGCGTCGACTCGCTCCCGACGAATGCCCGTCGTGTGGTCCTGTGCCGGTCAGGAGGAAGCCCTGGGGACGTCCATCCCCGCGCGCAATCCCCTATCTGTAGGGGCAGAAACGCAAATCAATCGCCCGGATCTCGACGCTGCCGGATGGAGCGAAGCTGCACAGAAGTGGAAATCTCCGAACTCTGCGTGATGCCGCTCACTTCATGCCCTTGCCGACCCCAGGACATCCTTCGCCAATTCACGGCAGTAAGCCTCGGGGGGTATCTCGTTATAATCCCACCATATCACATAGCAGAGCAATGAACCGAAGAACGCCCTCCTCATGGGTTGGGGAATCGGCTTCCCGGTCATCGCCTCGACCCTCTCGAACATCCTGTCCATCGTGTTAAGACATAGCTCCCTGAACCGTTTATTTATGGAACGGTACTGATTCTTCTTGGCCAGTGACATTATCAACAGGGACCTGAGATCCTCCGATTTGTACTTGTTGAGGAACGCCATTCCCACATCGAACAACAGATCTTCGGGATTCTCATATTTCTTCTTGAGAGCTTCCTCCACCTCGGCGAAGGGCAGGGAGGCGAGGGCGACGCGTTCTATCAGGGCGTCCTTCTTCCTGAAGTACAGGAATATGGTCCCCTTGCTGACCCCGCTCTTCGACGCTATTTCATCGGTGCTCGCCGCATCGTAACCCCTGCGCGCGAAAACTTTCATGGCGGCATCCACGATTCTCTTCTCGGTGTCCTCGGCCATCCTGCCGAAATAATCTGGATGGCGCTTATAAACTTACTGACCAGTCGGGCTGACTGAACAGTCAGTAAGTTTATATATGACTGACTGTATGGTCACTGGCGAGTGGTGGGATATGGATCGCGAAGTGTCGTCGGCATGGCAGCGGTCGAGGAGCCACCCTCGGCCGTCCGGACCGGCCCCTTCACAGCGCTCTGGGGAGGATGTGCGCGCCCGTTTAGTCCCTTCCCCTGCCCAGCTACTGGTCGTGGGGGAAGTCGCCGGAAACGGCGACGGCCGGACGCCGGAGCGGATCGATCCACCGTGGACCCGCGCCGCGTCCCCTCGGCCAGCGCGCGATGAGGAAGGAAGGGGAGGAACGCGGCGGAGGACCCCCGGCGAAGCACGCGAATCGGCGCCCGCTCTCCACCCATTCGGGGTGAAACCGCCGGCCGCGAGGCCGAGGTCGTGGGGGTGGATCCGTTGAAGGGGACGCAGTCCAAGGGGTTAAGGAAGGTGGGGCTGGACTTCGGCCTGATAAGCGGGGCCGAGTGGCTCATAATAGTCGCGGCGTTCATGGGCAGGTTCCTCCTGCAGTTCTACCAGACCACCATACAGGAGATAGGCGCTGCCTTCGGCATGGACCCATTTGAGGTGGGAGTAGGGTTCGCGCTGTTCACGCTGGCGTTCGCAGCATCAGCATTCCTGATGCACGGGCTCAGGCCCAGCCAGCTCAGGACGGCCGAGGTGATAGCCCTCGTGGTCCTGGGCTCAACGATGCCGCTCTACGCGATAGTAAGGGGCGTGGGGCCCGCGTACGCCCTCATGACAGTTGACGGCTTCATCACCGGGGTTGTGATGGACTCCTTCATGACAATGGCGGGGATGGCATCGCTTGAGCCCGACAGGAGGCAGGTAGAGCAGGCGGCGTTCTCCTTCTGGGTAGCGCTGGCCCTTATAGTGGCGCCGTTCATGACGGGGCTGCTGCTCGGGCTGGGCATAATCAGGCTGTTCACCGTATTTGCCATACTGGCCTTCGCGGCTGTGCCGTTTGTGCTGGCCCTCAGGGGCAGGCACGCCCTCAAGTACGTGGAGAGGAAGGGCGAGGAGAGGGGGTCCATATCATCGCTCTTCAGGAACAGGCAGTTCAACTGGGCATTCGTGGCGGCGCTGGGCTACACGATACCTTTCTTCGCCCTGATGTCGTTCGCCGTGATGTATGGGTCGAGCATAGGCTTCTCCCCATCAACTGTGTTCTACCTGCTGGCGGTCATGTTCGTGGGTGACGTGGCCACCAGGCTCTACGTAAGGCTGAGGTCCCCTATACAGGACAAGTACCCGTACTTCGTGGCTGCGCTTGCATTCGCTGCGGCGGCTGGCCTGTTCCTGTACCTCAGCTACTACGTGCACGCGCTCTACTACCTGGCCTTCGCGCTGGCTGGCATACCTGACGGGATAGTGTGGCCCCTTGGCCTCCAGGTCGCCAACACCGCCTTCAAGTCCGGCCAGATAGCCTCAGCCACGTCGTTCTTCAGCTCGGCCATGATGATAATGTCGGCCCTGATGCCCGCCGTCGGGCTGCTGGCCTCTGACAGAGGGTTTGGGTTCGCTGGCGCGTTCCTGATGGTCGAGGTGGTCACCGTCGCCTTCCTCCTGGCAGAGCTGCCGCTGAGGCCACAGCGCGAGCCGAGCAAAGCACTGACCTCCTCCCCGCCCTAGGGAGGTTCCCCCCATCTGTTCGGGTTTACATCTGTCATCTGGGGGGCAGTCGGGGTGGTCAGAGATCCCCCCATCTGGCTAAGCGCCCTCCCCTCAATGTTAAGCACAGCTATGCTGTCCCTGTCGGCCTCAAGGCCGCAGTTAGGGCACCTGAGCCTACGGTAGCCGACCTCAACAAGCTCAGCGCCGCACCTTGGGCAGGTTGAGGAGGTGCCAGCAGGGTCAACGACAAGTATTGGCACTCCGTTCTTCTCGGCCTGCCAGTCCATCCAGAACGCCAGCCTCCTGTAGCCGAGCGCAATTAAGGCAGTCCTGTGTCCCTTCGGGAGCCTCCTTAGGCTCTCCACCAGCCCCGTGAGGTCCTCCCTGGCGACAGCCAGCTGGCTTTGCTTTGCTAGCGACACGATTATATGAGCCGTCTTCCTGGCCCAGTCCTCTATTATGTTCTTTGCCTTCCTGTGGAAGTGCCTTACCCTCCTCCTTACGCCTCTCCTCCTGAGCCATGCCATATACCTGGTGGAGGAGTACTTCCCCTGAAGCCTCTCAGCCAGTCTCCTGTAGTGTAGGGCCCTCTCAACGGGCGTCTCAACCCTTACCTCAACGCTTGAGTTACCTACGACTACCCGTCCCTCATTTATATCAACGGCCAGCACGCCCTTAGGGGCGTACTTTGCTGGCCTTGGCACACGCTTGGCCACGTAAAGGGTGAACTTGCCTTCCCTGAACACCAGCCTGGCCTCCCTGTTAGGGAAGTCGTCATACCTCCTGTCCCATCCTATGATTCTGAGCCTGTAACCCCCGGCCAGCTCCACGCGGTCGCCTTTGACCCTGTAGCCCAGTTCATGAGTCAGCCACATTCTAAGGCTCTTTACTGTGGGCATATCACCCCTCCTCGGGTTCCTGAGCCACGACTTGGCTATAGCGATGGCCTCCCTGTAGCAGTCTTGAGCAATCTTGGATGGCAGGCCGTACCTCTCCCTCAGGTCTTTGTACAGGAGCCTGTGGGCCTTAGTGAGGCTCAGGGCCTTACCGGCTATTATTGCCCTTATCGAGTAGTTGAGGGCGTCCCTGTACCTCCTCATTAGGTCCAGCACTGCCCGCTGTTGCTCGGGCTCGGGGCTAACCTTCATCCTCACGGTCACGGTTAGCTCTCCCTCACCGCCCGCAGGCATTCACTCCACCCTGTTCTTTTGAATGTCCACCTTCCTCAGGCAGTTGGGGCAGGTGGCGTAGCGGGTCTTCCTGCCTTTATAGTCCCAGACGTAGCCGCAGTACGGGCACCTTAGCTTTACCACTACTACCGCCTCCACTACTACTAACAGGGAGAACAAGACCTTATAGGCTTTTCTACTCCATCCCCGCCTTAAACCTTAAAAGGAGACCTTCACTTGCAAAGTCAGCGTGAGGGCCTTCTGCCCTAGGACCTGAGGTGTTTTTGTTGATGGACAGGGAAAAGGTCAGCTCCGCCGCGGGCCTGGCACAGGCAGTGGCCATCATAGTCACTTTGACGTTTTCGGTGAGGGCAAGTAACAACGTGCTGCAGACCACCGTCCCGCTCCTCGCGAAGTTCGACCTGACGTACACACAGCTCGAGGTCGGCCTGCTCATGGCCACCATGTCCGCCTCCGCCCTCGTGGCCGCGCTCGTAAACAGCAGGGTGAGCGTCGCAGCCCGCAGGCGCCTCTTCATCCTGTTCAGCGCGCTCTACGCGCTCAGCCTCTTCACTTTCACCTTCTCAAACAGGGTGTCTGTCCTGGCCTACGTCTCGCTGGCGGGGGTCAGCTATGGGTTCATCTTCCCGAACATAATGACGGCTGCCCAGCTCTTCCCTGACCAGAGGCTCAGGGAGAGGGTCATAGCGGCCTACACGCTCGCGCTGGCCATCAGCCTGATAGCGGGCCCTGCCCTGGAGTCCCTGGTCCTGGCGCACTTCCCCCTGAGGCTGTCTTTCCTCTTCTTCGCGCCGCTCGGCATAATTGTGGCGGCGCTTTCCCCCATTGTGAGGTTCCCGAGGGAGCCTGGTAAACGCAGGGAGGACAGGGGAAAGGGTCCCTCTGTGTGGTCAAGGGTGGGCTTCAGGGTCGGAATTTACACGTTCCTCGTGTACAGCGCGCCGGCGGCCTTGCTGCTCACCTTCGGCGGGATATTCGCCAGGGAGGCGTTCCACGCGCCCTACTGGCTCATAACGCTGATATTCGCTGCCTTCTTCACCGCGTCGTTCCTGACGAGGGTCCTCCTGCTGGTCAGGCCCATAGGCAGGCTGATCCCTTACGTGATCACGATGATGTCGATCTCGCTGGCCGGGCTGGCGCTCGTAGCAATCAGCAGGAGCCTGCTGCTCTACGTGGTAGCATTCTCCGTGCTGGGCGTACCTCATGGGCTGGGCATGCCGCTGGCCATGATCTCCATAAGCCGCTCCTTCCCTGAGGAGGAGAGGAACAGGGCGAACAGCTACTTCACGTCAACAATGATGGCCATGCAGATAGCCATGCCGCTCGTCGGGGGCCTTGCCCTTAGGTACACAGGGTTCAGGGCCCTGATCCTTTACACGACACCGGCGGTGCTCTTCCTCCTCCTGCTCACGCTCTGGGAGCGCGCGAAGCTAGGCCCTGCCCCCGGGGCGGTGGGCCTGAGATCGCCTCCTGTGGGCCCAGCATGAAGGGGGCTTGAGATAGTGAGCGAGGCCAACAAGGCGAGCCCTTAGCCTAAAGCCCTTCACCTGGCCCTGTCCCTGTACAGCAGGTATATCGAGCTGTCGTAGCCCACCTTCACCGCCCCGCTCAAGACGAAGGGCATGCCCAGGAGCCCTGAGGAGAGCATCGCGCCGACCAGCAGGGGGCCGGGGAGGCCGGCCAGGCTCCTGAACGTGTTCGTCACGGCGAACGCCCTTTCTCCTCCTCGTCAAATATCTCAGCCATGAAGGCCTGCCTGGTGGGCACGTCCATCTGTGAGAGGCCCTGCCTGGCCAACAGGAGGGCGGCACTGGAGCCCAGCAGGTTATAGGCCCCGAGAGGCCTGCCAGGCCTTCTGGCCAGCCTGGGCACAACGCTCACCTCAACGGACTGGAACGGGCCTGTCTCGGTGCCCGTCGTGCTCATGCCGCTGAGGAACAGGGCCGGGGCTATGACGTAAAGGCTCCCGAGAGCTCAAGGGCCGCCCCGGAGGAGGCCATGAGGAGGACGCTTACCAGGCCGAAGACGAACGTCCTGAGGCCCTTTGCCGTGAATATCAGGTAGAGGTCCCTGCTCACCCATCACCACCTGAGACGTCTTTCCGTGGCCCCTGCATATTGTGACCCTGAGCGTTGCCTTAGGACAGGACGTAGCTGCCCCTATTTATGTTGGGAGACCCTTGCCACACGCCTCCTTAAGTCCCTCGCTGGCCAGGACGGCTACGCCCTCGGCCAGCTCTGCCTCCGCGACCTGCGGCCTCTTCGACTGCGGGGCCCAGGCCCCATGAAGGCCTGAGGCCCCTGGCCCTGGGCCTGGCCTCCCTCCCCTGAGGGCGCCTGGCCCCCTGACGACAGGAAGGCCTTGACCCTGCTGACCGCCTCCCTGGGGTCGCTGACCCCCCTCAGGGCCTCAGCGAGCCTCGCCTCGCCTATGTAGCTAAGCCACGCCGTTATGTGGCCCTCCCTGAGGTGGTACTCCAGCGCCGCTGGGTCCTCCTTAGCGAGC
>Ga0081534_100169_pt1 | contig 23860 bp, 24 predicted proteins | sample MonGeyMetagenome_FD_71019 | JGI IMG/M metagenome (GOLD analysis project Ga0081534, IMG submission 71019) | Hypoxic/sulfidic aquatic microbial communities from Monarch Geyser, Yellowstone National Park, USA - MG (SPAdes) v1 (version 2) | ecosystem: Environmental > Aquatic > Thermal springs > Hot...
AAAAGTAACTCCACATGTATTAAGACACTCTCTTGCAACAACATTATTATCAAAAGGTGTTGATATAAGATATATACAAGAAATACTAGGACATAGCTCATTAAATATTACACAAATATATACTCACGTCGTTCCAAATCAATTAAAGGAAATATATCAAAAAATATTTGAATAAAAGATTATAAAATAAAGACTGCAGCAGATACAACTGTTGTATAATCCTTTACAGTAGCTTTTTTAAATATCTCAAATTCTTTATCTATTTCTATATTATACATAGACTTTAACATATTTTTTGCCATATTTTTTGCATATCCCTCTTCTTTTCCAGTATAATATCCATGGTATTCAGTAAAATATCCATTATATTTTTTATCCTTAGGTAATGCTACTCCAACTGATGAAAATATTTCTTTACCCTCTTCATTTGATGTAAATCTTGATAGAACACAAAATACAATCTGACCTGCCTTTAAATATTTTAATCCCTCATCTATATCTATAATTTTTACATTTGGTGGTGCTATACTGGATACGGGAACTAGATTAAACTTTTCTATTCTTGCTTCTCTCAATGCATATTCAAAACTTAATAGTGGATCATCTGCTATACCTATACCAGAGGTAAAGAAAACTTTTTTCGGTACGAAACTCCGCGGGCTCATAAAATAAAAATTACTTTTATAGTTTTATAAATAAATCATCTAGAAGAAGAAGCCAATCTTTCTAGTTCTAATTTCTTTTGTATTGCAAATGATTCTACAGAATTATTATACGCATTTATTATTTCCTTTGCCAATGCACTCGCCATATCTTTTTTATTTCTAGAACTATGATATGCTCCCCAAACAATATGCCTTATAGCCAAATCAATTCTTCTTAAAGGTGAAATATCTACTGCCTTTGGATATCTTGCACCACCCATTTCTATATTTGTTATTTCTTCTCTTGGAGCAGCATTTTCTATTGCCTTTGTCAATACTTTTATTGGATTTTGTTTTGTTTCTTTTTCAATTATTTCAAATGACCTTATTAATATTTTTAATACTTTATAATATTCTCCAGAAGCATAATATGATGTAAACTTATGCTTTCCCCCATAATGACCTGGTGTCATTAATCTACCAATTAATCTCTCTATAATTGGCATATTTTTTCTTCCAAATCTTCTATTTTGATATCTACCATTTGTCTTTGGAACAACATATGGTTTTAAATTCATAAATGCTCTTAATGTTTCATCTTCTACATCTATTTCATATTTCCACCTTCCAAGAAATTTCAAATCATCAATATTATTTACCATTAAAAATAATATTAAAAGATAAATTAAAAAATTATTCTGATTCTCTTATTGCCTTAACTAAAATTGGTATTAGTGTTAGTACAAATAGTACTACGAAGCCCCATGCAAATATGCTCTCTATACTTGTTGAAATATTTGAATATCCAACAGTCAATACTGATAGCGATGATATAACGAATATTGAATATATAAATACTTGAATGAATGGTTTTACATTCTTATAATATGCATTTTCGTTTACATTTTCTGTTATATACTTCATTACAATTAATCCAATTGATAATACAACAAATACGCTTATTATATTATCAAATAATGTAGATTGGAATCCTAATAATCCTAGAGAATAATATGTTATTATCCATACAAATCCTACAAATAGTAATAGTTTCAATAATTCTGCTACATATTCATTATATCCTTCAATTAATATATATAGATATGATGTAAAGAATATTGAGAATATTACACCAGCTGCTATTATTAATACAACTATCGATATTAACAATAATGATGAAGAAACCATCGTTGTCCATTGTACTACATTAGTTACATAAGAATACTGTGTTGCTGTTAATACATTTGGCATCAATGACAATATATCATTAAATACTAATATTCCTAATATTATTCCAACTAAATATGATAATAGGCTTGCTACATTTATTTCTGGCATTTTGCTAAATGTTGATTTTAATTTCTCATATACATTCCCTATTTTTATATATTTTGCAAATAGCCAGTCCAATACTTTATATACTATCCATCCAACAAAATAACCTATTAAGCCACCTACTACTAAAAAACCAATATAATAACCTATAGCTACCAATAGGTCATATACCATTTATTTTTTATGTAATAAAATTATATAAATATTGTTTTTGTTATTAGAAAATAGCAACTATTTCTTCTTCTTTCTATAATAAAATTACATATATAAAATTATTAAAATAAAAAACTATCTTCTAGCTTTTTCTATCTTACCCTTTCTTAATAATTCCAAAGGTTGTCCATTTACTAGTATTACCTTATATCTTACTCCAGGTATTGAACCTATAGTTCTTCCCTTTGGTCCTCCTATTCCAACTATTAATACTTCATCGTGTTCATCAATATATTTTATTGCCTTATCACCTGGAGCAAAGGATGTAACAATTTTTCCATTTTTCTTTAATTGCACTTTTACACATTTTATCATTCCAGAATATGGCTGTCTTTTTTCAATCTGTACTTTTTCTAATACAATTCCTGATGCCATTGGACTTCCTTCCAAAGGATCATATTTTTCTTTTAATTTCAATATTCTTCTCTTCCATTCTTTCTTACTCCATCTAAATTTTTTTCTATTTTCAACTAATTTCTTAGCAGCAAATAATCCATTAGCCATTCTTTAATATAGATATAACAGAAATTTTAAATGGCTTTTTCAATAGCAAGCCTACTTCTTCATTTGAATAATTTAATACTTCTACTTCAAAATTTCCCAACTTCTGATAATATTCTATGTCCTTTTTTATATTTTCAGGAACATTTTTTGCTAAAAATATTTTTTCTACCTCCCCTCTTTTAATCTTTTTCAAAGTTCTATTATATCCAATAACTATCTTTTTCTCATCAACAATTTTCTTTCTTAAATCATCAAATGTTACCATAAAATTTATCTATATAAAAAATATTTTTATTCCTTATCTTCTTTCTTATTTCCTACAAAATATATATCATATAAACCTGTACCTAAGTATATTGGTTGATTCATTATAACATTATCTATTCCACTTAATACCTTATCAGACTGTCCCATCATTGAAGACCTAACAAATATAGAAATTGGAGTTTCAAATGCTGCTTTTGATAATGTAGATTCTTTTTCTGCATGTAATCCATATCTATTTATACCTAAATATGTACCGTACCATGTTAACATATCTGCTACTAACATAAAGTGCCTTACATTTACGCTAAGACCCTGATCTTCATATAATTTAACTAGTTCCTGTAATATTGCAGCTCTAGTAGCTTCTATTCCAAAAACCTTTTCTATTTCTCTTAGATCATTTGTATATACCCTCGTATAATCTACCTCCGGTATTTTCATAATTTCTAATAAATTAGATCCAACAGTATATATTACATATTCATTATTTTTTTCATCCTTATATATAGTTGCATCCTTAATTCCTTTTATTCCTTTTATTAATATTTTCTTTACCATTTCTTTAAGCAAATATAATTCCCTAGCAGATAATTTTGAAGCAATTATATATATATTTTGCTTATCGCTCTCAACCTTATATTTCTTTATTTTCTTTTTTAATATTCTATATACTTCATCAAATGTTAATTCTTCTTTCTTCAATTTTTCTTTATCCAAACTAATAATTATTTTATTTTCAAATACATCCAATGTTATTGATGATAAGAGATCTTCCAATAATAATTCCTTTATCTTTTTTGCAACATTTTGGACTACATTTAAATCATTTTTATATTCATCCAATAACCTTATTATCATATATCTCTGTTTCATTTTCTTTTTTGCATCAGTAATTTCTGTGATTCTAGGTAAACCCAAAGAAACCTGCTGAGCAGATATACCTACAAAGTGGAATGATCTTAATATCATCTGTGTAGTTGGTTCTGCAATTGATTGCGCAGCAACTATACCAACAGGTTCACCTGGATCTATTATAAATTTATATGAAAAATCTTCTACAATTTTTCTTAATTTTTCATCTTCTATTTTTTCTAGATCCTTTTTTATTTTTTCTGGTAGTTCCATCTTTATTATTTTCGACATAAGGTTTTAAAATTTGGGCCAGTAAATTTACATCTAATTTTCCATTTATTGATTTATGTACTGCAACACCATCACCTCCATAAACAAATTGTACAATCCTATTATAGGCATCTCTAACAGTTAAATCATCATTTACATGTAGATCATATAAACTTAATACTAATCTTCTATAGAAATATCCAGATTGAGCAGTTCTTATTGCAGTATCCATTAAAGAATCCCTACCAGGTAATGCATGGAAGAACATTTCCCATGGTTTTAATCCATCTCTATAAGAACTTATTACCCAACCATGATATTTTGGATGATATACATTTCTTTCAAATATTGATAAATTCCTTCCTCTATAACCAAAATCTATAAATCTTCCTCTAAATGCTTGAAATCCTAAAGATCCAACCATCCTAACAGCATTCTGCCAATCACCTCTTGCACCAGTTACAGACATAATATATGTACCAGTATCTTTTTTCATATATTTTCTAAGAACATCTTGTATTTTTGTAACACTTTCAGATATTGTCTGCATAGATTTTAATTCATATGTTTCCTGTAAACTTCTACCAGCAATCCTTTCAAGAGTTCCTTCAGTATATTGCTTATATAGATCATCCACTGTTTTTTGTGTATCATCTACTATCTTTTTTATTTCTTCTTTTGCTTCTTTTGGTAAATCAAAATCTGAAATAGACATTGTAATTCCTAAATTATATTGATAATATATACCTAATAAGCTATATTTTTGTAATAAATCTGTTAAATATTCTTTTCCATATAATTTATATAATACAACAAATAATCTACCTTTTTCTGCCTTTATTAAACTTGAATCAAGATATCCTCTGACTATCATTCCATTTTCTATCTTTATTTTATCATTTTCAAAATTAAAGTCATCTGGCAAAAATATTGAAGCAACTTCTTTTCCAGTTAAATAATCTCTACCTTCTTCTTTAGCTTTTTTAATAATATTAGATAGTTTATCTAAATCTTTATCATTAGCATTAGACATATATACTAACTGTGCAGCTTGATTAATTGGTATTTTTACATCATCCTGCGTTATTAAATACAATCCTGTTATCATTTCTTGAATCATACCAACAATAAAGTCCCCATACCTTGGAGTAATATAATTATTTGATATTTCTGCTAAAAATTCTGTTTCTGCTCTTGCTTCCTCACTTCTTGGTAAGAATACATTCATCTCATCTCCATCAAAATCTGCATTATAAGGTCTACATATTATTGGATTTATTCTAAAGGTATTTCCTGGAAGTATTTTAGCATAATGACCCATCATTGATAATCTATGTAAAGAAGGATATCTTAATAGTAATACAATATCTCCATCCATTAAATGTCTTTCAACAATCCATCCTGGTGCAATCATTGAAGCAATTGTTTCTTTATTTTCTTCAGTAATTACTCTTTTTCTTCCATCTGGGGATATTACATAATTTGCACCAGGATATTTTTCAGGTCCATTTAAAATATATTCCTTCATTTTTTCAATATTCCATTCAGTAACTCTTTCAGGAACTGTCAATGTTTTTGCAACATATAATGGTATTCCAACCTCATTTGGTTTTATTTTTGTATCTGGACTAATAACTGCCCTTGAACTATAATTTATTCTTTTTCCAAGCAAATATCTCCTAATTATCCCTTCCTTTCCAGAGATTCTTTCAATTAATGATTTTAATGGTTTTCCAGATCTATGTTGAGCCTTCGGGACATTTGGTAAGGTATTATTGAAATAAGTAAATACATGATATTGTAATAAATTATATATATCATCTACAATAACTTGAGGGGCTCCTGTTGTTATATCTTCTTTTAATCTTTGATTTGTTCTTACAATATCAACCAATTTATGAGTTAAATCATCTTCTGCCCTCTCTCCAGTTTCCAAAACTATTGAAGGTCTCATTGTTACTGGAGGTACAGGTAAAACTGTTAATATCATCCATTCTGGTCTAGAAGATGATGGATCAAATCCAATTAATGGTAAATCTTCATTTGGTATTTTTTCAAATATTGCTCTTATTTCAACAGGATACATTCTTCTTTCATTTTCCTTATCCTTAACATAAAAGTGAAATGGCTTTCTAAATTCAACTTTTGGATTTTCATATCCACATACAGGACATTTTGATCTTTTTTTAGCTCTAGAATATACAAACTTAACTATAAATTTATATAACCTATTCCATCTTTTTGCATTTCTATACTTCTCAATTTTATTTAATGCAAATTCCCTTTCTTCTTTTGTTAATTTTACATGACCACAATTATGACAAACAGCATTTATTAATTCTTTAACAATTGGCAAAAATTCTGGATGCAATACTGGTCTTGCTAATTCAATATGGCCAAAATGACCAAGACATTTTCCTGCAGTTTTTCCACATGTTTCACATACATAACTTGGATCTACTACTCCCAATCTTAAATCCATTAATCCACCCCTTATTGGGGTTCCATCTTCATCATATAACTCTGATACAATTATTTTTGCTGCAGACATTTTTCTTATTGTATCTGGACTTAATAGAGAATATTGAATTTCAGAAATTCTTTTGAAAAATATATCGTCCATCATTAAAACTTATAATTTAACTTAAGCTTAGGCCAAATTCCAAGAGAAATTAATTCATTTAATAATAAATAGAATGCATAAGAAACCTTAACTTTTGATATTTTTTCAGTTTCACCACAAACAGGACAATAAACCCTATTTCTTATATTATCCTCAACAGCAAGAGAACCGCATTTTTCACAAACATAAATTGTTGTATCATCAGAAGAATACATTTCCCTTAATAATATAGAAGCACCATGAGCAGCAAGAACCTCATGTTCCATTTCACTGAATTTCAAACCACCTTTCTTTGATTTACCTTCTGTTGGCTGTCTTGTTAATAATGTAACAGGACCTGTTGCTCTTGCTTGTAATTTGTTCTTTGCCATATATTTTAATCTTAAATAATAAATACTTCCAATAAATATTTTAACTTTAAATTCATCTCCAGTTAAAGGATTATATAATGTTTCTGTTCCATCTTCTCTAAATCCTAAAGATAATAACTCTTTCCTTAATTCTTCTTCACTTTCTCCATACCATGGAGTTCCATCAACATACCTTCCATTTAAACTACCAATCTTTCCAGCAAGCAATTCTAATAATAAACCAACAGTTTCTCTTGAAGGAATTCCAGCAGGAGAAAATATTATATCTGGAACAAGACCTGAAGATGACCAAGGCATATCTGATGGGTCAACAATCATTCCCAAAACACCTTTCTGTCCATGTCTTACAGAAAATTTATCTCCAAGTTCTGGAATTCTTAAGTCCCTTAATTTTATCCTAACTAATAAATTTCCATCATCAGATTCTGTTATTACAACCTTATCTACCCATCCTTCTTCCCCACTACCAGTAGTTAATGAAGAATCCTTCTTTCTTAAACCTGTTGCAATAGATTCGGAAGTTAAACCAATAAATCTTGGAGGTGATACCCTACCAACAAGAACTTCTTCAGGTTTTACAAATGATTCAACAGAAACAATTCCATCTTCTTCTAAATTTTTATATTTATCTTTTCCTCTATATAATTCTACAGATGGATCTGGAATTGTAATTTCATCTTGTAATCCCCCAGAATATCTTAATCTTTCTATTTCATAAGATCTAAAATATACAGATCTAAATAAACCCCTATCTATTGAACCTTTATTCATGATAATTGCATCTTCAATATTATATCCTTCCTGTGTCATTACAGCAACAATTACATTTTGTCCTATTGCATAATCATCCTTAAATATATTAAAAGAAAAAGTCCTAGTAATCGGGTATTGTGGATAATATAAAACAGATATATCTGTATCAAATCTATTATGGAAATTTAATGAATATATAGCATGAGCCTGTCTCTGTGGTCTAACACCTCTATTTAATCTTGCAGATTGATTTCTATTTGAAAATGGAACTAAAGATGTAGCTATACTAAATATTATTAAAGAAGATAATTCTAAATGAGTTGTATTTTCTTTTATATCTTCAGGATATAATGCAACATTTAAATTTTCTTCTTCAGCAGGATCAACCCATTCAATTATACCTTCTTTTTCTAAATCAGACCATTTTATTTCTCCTCTCTTTAATTTTTCAATATGTTCTTTTGTTAATAGAGGTTTTCCATCTTTTACAACAATTAAAGGTCTTAATATCCTTCCCTTTCTTGTTAATATCTCTATAACATTTCTTGTTTCATCAAAATATATATTTACAAAATATGGAATAATACCTTTTCTTCTCTTTTCTTTAAATTCTTCAATAAACTTATTAGCATCATCAACATATCCAACAAAAATACTATCTATATAAACCTCATATGCCATTTTTATTTTTTATCTGAAATGTTTTTAACTATTGGCCTTAATCCTATATCCTCTAATTTCCTAATTAATTCATCTTTATCAACTTCCTCAAAACTTATTTTTGATAATATTGTTTGATTTTTTCTTAACCCAGTTTCATGACCTTCTGGTGTTTCTATTAAATCTAATCTTCCCCAATGAGTACCATGAGCCATTCTTGCTTCTAATAATTCAGCTTCACTTGATATTGAAGAAACAACCCTTGTTAAATGAGATAAGACAGAAATTTTATTAGTTCTATCAAGATTTTGTGCAATTCCTGTTCTATTTCTTGTCCATTTTCCAACAGCCATTGCATTTTCGAATCTTTCAGTAAATATTTTTGATCTAAATATAGATGTATATGATGGTATTTTTCCCCTTTTCACTAATCTTTCATATTGATACATTGCATCTGTCATCAATGTTCTTAAAGTAACTAGGAAAAGTTCTCTTAATAATTCTCCAGGTGTTCTAACTATTTTATTTGAAAAATGATCCTTTATATCTTCATCAATTTTTTCATGAGCTAATAACAATAACTTTCTTGCCATCTTCAATAAATTATAAGCTTTTAATAATCTATCATTTGGTGATGTTCCAATATTTGGTAATAATAAATTATCTAATATTGATAATAATTTTTCTCTTTTAACTTCAGGAGATCCGGTTAATTTTAATTTATCAGCTAAATATCTTATTGCATCTTCAGAAGTTTTTATATCTTGGAATTCCAATAAATTAATATATACTTCTTCAAAATCATCCCCTTCAGAAATTAATTGATTTATTTCAACATCCTTTTCTAAACCTAGAGCCCTTACTAAAGGTATTAATGGAATCCTTTTATATTTCTCAAATGTTAAGTATAATAAACCATCCTTTGTCATTTCCATTCTATGAGCCCTTAATTGGGTTAAAGATTCAGATAACAAATATCCACTATATTTTATAGAACTAGATTCTCTTTGAACATAAAATTTATTTGTACTAAGTTCTTCAGATAATATAATTAATTTTTCATTTCCATTAATAATAAAATATCCACCTCTATCTGTCGGATCTTCTCCAATTCTTATCAATTCTTCTTCAGACAATCCATAGGTATTACAATATTTTGATCTAACCATTATTGGTAATCTACCGATAGCTACCTGATATTTACTCTTAAATGTTTCATTTTCATATACAGAAAATTCCATAAATACTGTTCCAGCATATGTAAGTTTTCTAATCCTAGCTTCTATCGGATATATTAATCTAGAAACTCCCTCTTTTTCCATAAAGTCTGCTTTTCCCAACCATATTCTTTCTATTTTAAACTGTAAATCTTTTAATCCTGGAGCTAATAATCTTGGAGAAAATGTTCCCAATTCTCTTCCAATCTTTGTCATTTCTACATCAACAAAATATTCAAAGGACCTGAGTTGTACTCCTAACAGATCATTTTCTTCTAGATATTTATAGAATAAGATATAGTTATCTATATTATTATTAGCCACTTTTTATTTATATATATGATATCCTTATAAGTTTAATCTTCAACAACAACCCTATAATATATTTCTTCTCCAATCCATGGATTATTTCTTATAATCTTAACAACATCCCCCGGCTTAGCATTTAAATTCTTTAATGCTGGATCTGAGATTTTAATCTTTGGTAAATCTGATAAAGATACTTTATACTTTTCTAATAGTTCTTTCTTTTCTTCTTCAGATAATATTATATGTTTTGGTACTAAATAATGTTTTGTTATATCAATTTCCGATAATTCTCTCAAACTTTTTTTAGGTTTATTAGCCTTAGAAGTTTTTTTAGATTTAGACTTTTTAGTAGATTTAACCATTTATTTATTTTTTATAAAAAACTTATAACTTTACCTCTCAGATATTAGAAATGGGTAGAGTAGCTATATTAACAAAACCTTATTTACAAGATTATAGGATAATAAAGCTAAAGGAAGAAATAAAAAATTATAATAACATTGAAATAGTTGATATAGAAAAAGAAAATATATTTCCATATAATGGAAAAATATTGAATTATGATTTATATTACTTTTTTGTTGGATCAAACTTTTTATCAGATATACATTTTTTAGCAAAATATCTTAAACAAAATGGAAAAGAAGTAATAAATAAAATACATGTTAAAGAATCTATAATATCAAAAACATTATTTTATAGCATTCTTAATAAATATATAGAAATTCCAGAATTTACAAAAATATATTCAATAGATAATATAGAATACGTAATAAATAAAATAGGATTTCCAATGGTAATAAAGCATCAATTTGTTCATAGAGGAGAATTTGTATATAAAATAGATAATGAAAAAGAACTATATGATTTTTTAGAAAAATATTTATTAGAAAAAAGAATAAACATAAAACATTTAATATTTCAAAAATATATACCTTATGAAAGAGATATAAGAGTAATTTTTATAGGAAAACCAATTGGTGCAATGGAAAGAATTAATAAAAATAGTTTTAAGGCAAATATTAGTAGAGGTGCATATGGAAGACCATACAAATTAGATGAAGAAATAATAGATATTGGATATAAAATTATGGAAAAATGCGACTTACAAATATTTGCATTTGATCTACTATTAAAAGATAATCAATATTATTTAATAGATTTACATCATATATTCCAATATGAAGGATTTGATAAATATTTAAATAAAAATATTACAAGAGAAATATTAAATTACTTAAATGAAATTAGTAATAAAAGCTAAAGGAAATAAATTAATAAAAGCAACACACAGAAGTACTTTAGAAATTACTAAAGATAATTATTTAACTGAAAGAGGGGATTGCATAATAGGTATAAGTGCAAATTACTCTGTAAAAGATTTACCAGAAGACCTTAAAGATCATCTATTAAATGAAGGAAAAATAAAGATTGTAATTAAAGTTGATGATTTAATAGATGATATAATTGCATATGGTTCAAAAAAATTATTATTAACAAATGATAGAAGTATTGTTATAAGAAAAAGCAATTATATTGATGATAGAACTTTGGCAATAAATTCAAATAAGAGTGCTATTGATATTGATAGAAGATTAATAGAAAGATTAAGGAATGAAAGAGATATGGAATTTATTATATACTACTAAAAATATTTATAAAGAATAAAATGTTTATCCTTAATTATGAAAAGAAGAGGTATAGATATGGCTGTACAGTTAATATTTGTAATAATAATAATGTTAGTAGTAGCAGTTGTTGTAATTAAGTTATTCCAGCAACAATCATCAAAGATTAGTGCAATATCAAATACACAAATACAACAAGCAGTTTCAGATTGTTCAAGCTATTGCTCAAGTCCATATACATTTTGTACAAAGTATGAAGATATAGGAAATGGACTTGTACAAGTAAGTCCTGGATATTATATTTGTTCAAATGCTGTTCCATGCAGTGTATTATTACAATTATATGGAGGTTCTTCTAGTCAATGTCAATATGAAGGATTTACTATAACACCTCTAGATTGTATGTATCTAGAATGTCAAAATTATATTGATAATTTATATTATAGCCCAGAACAAGCAACAAGTTATGTATTCGGAAATTATTCTTCCACTACATCATTTAATGTAGCATCTGGACAAGCAAACATTCAAATTTCTTCTCCATCTTCAATATTAAATCCTGGTCCAGTACAATGTTCTGCACAATTACCAACATGGATTACAAACCAGGTATTTGGTGCATTATTAAAGATTATTAACTATTATAATACTGCAGATGGATGTAATTTGAATTTAGTAGTTAATAATGGAGTATTAACAGTAACTGGAAATTGCGCAGCATTGGGTATAAATAATAATGCCAATGGAATGCCTTTATGTCAATTCTTATTGCAAGTACCATATTCCCAGTTAAATAATATACCAAGCACAACAAGCTAATGTAATGAGTTTTTTTGAATATTTTTATAATAATTTTAATTTAATAAAAATAAAAGCTCCTGGTCCAATATATAAAAAATATGCATTTCATTTATGGTTAAATAGATTAAATACAAATCCAGATAATATATTTTCTTCTGTAATAACTCTTATATTATTTTCTATAATCATATATTTTATTTTAAGTTTTGTAAGCTTTCAATTTGCTTTTTCTTTGTTAATATCTTTATTAATTTTATCATTCTATTTCGCATATTATCCAATATTCTATACACAAGTCGTTAGAATTCAAGTAACATCTGAAATTATATGGATAATATTATATTTATCATTATATCTAAAAAGAAATCCTAATTTAGAGAATGGAATAAAATATGTAGCATATTATATGAAAGGTTATATTGCAACAGACTTTAGATCATTATTATATAATTTAGAAACAAATAAATTTAAAGATATAGAATCTGCATTAGAATATTATCAGAGAAGATGGTTTTATTTAAGTCCAGATTTTGTATATGCAATGACACATATTGTAAACATTAAATATAAAACATCTATTGATGATATAAATAAATTATTAGATAGAATTTTAGGATGGGTATTAAAAAAATCTTTAGAAAAATCCCAATTATATGTAGATGCTTTAAAAGAACCAGCAACAGTTATAGTATCTTTCTTAGTAATGATGCCAATAGTTAGTTTGATGATGCTACCAATAATATCTGTATTTTTATTAAATACTGTAAGTTTCTATTTCATAGCATTTTCATATATAATAATTTTACCAGTTATTACATTTTTAATAATTCAAAATTTCTTATCAAAAAATCCATTTGCATTTTCTGTTCCAGATTTATCTTTAGCAAGAGATTTACCAAAACCAGGAAAATTTAAAATTGGAAATAAAGAAGTTCCAGCAATAATAATTTCAATAATATTAGGATCAATTGCAGTTTTAGGAATATATCATTTAGTTTCTTTAGCTATAAGGATTACATTTATTCCACAAGGATTTTTGAGTGATTATTTAAATATAGTTTATCAAGATAGAGCATTAATATATTCTGTTTTAACTTTAACATTACCTTTAGGATTAGGTTTAGGTATAGGATCTTATTATTATTTAACATCTTTCCAAAAAGTTAAAAAAATATATCAAATTGAAGAAATAGAAAATGAGTTTCCAATTGTTGTATATGAATTTGCATCATTATTAGAAGATGGATATCCATTTGAAATAGTAATTGAAAAAACATATTATAATTATAAAATAATAAAATCATCTGGAGTTATGGAAAATTTCCTAAAAACAACATTATATAATTTAAGAAGAGGTTATGATTTAAGTACTTCTATATTTGATCCAAAAATTGGTTCATTAAATTTATATCCATCAAAATTAGTAAGAGAATCTATGCAATTGTTAGTTACTTCTGCATCAAAAGGTCCTGAAGTTTTATCAAAGATCGCATATAATGTATCAATAAACTTAGAAAATGTAAATAACATAAGATATAGTGTAAGAAAAATATTAAATGAAATAATTGGATTAATAGATATGACATCAAGAAATTTAGTACCATTAATTTCTGGAATGGTTACGGTTTTTAATAATGGAGTAGTTTCTATGCTTTTTGCACTTGCATATTTCTTTCAATTAATAGATCAATCTTTTGGTCTTGGTGGAGGAACAAACTTATTCAATTTCATTGTAAATACATTTAATCTATATAATTTAATACCACCAACATTTTTTGAAGCAATAATTGGTATATTTTTTATAGAATATGTAATAATAACTTCATATATGAGTGCTGGAATAAGATATGGATTTGATAATACAATGACATCATATTATATAGGTAGAAATTTATTATTCGGAACAATATTTTATGTAATATTTTCAATAATAGGAATATTAATAGTATATACAGTATTTGGCCCATATTTACCAACAAGTATACAATTATGAAATTACAACAATCAATATATTGGATTATAATAACTTTTATATTAATTATAGCTGCTGGCTTATTTTCTTTTTATTATATTTATAATATAAAAAATAATTTGAGCGGAAATAGTATACAAACAATTAATTGCCAACAATTAGAAAATCTATATAATAAAAGTTTTCAGGAAATAATTAATATTAAAGTATTTCTTAATGAAAATTGTACAATAAATGGAATAACAATACCTGCAGGCTATAGAATTATATATATTTATAACGGAAGTATTAATTATATATGAAGAACGATATAGCAATAGATACTGTATTTATTATAATAATAGCAATAATATCTGTTGTAGTTATATTAGATATTATTTTTACAAAATTTTTTAACAATTCTCAAGCATATTATTGTCAAACATTAATATCACAAGGTGGTTTTTCTCCATCATGTGAAAAATATTATCCTTCAGCAATAAATGTTATGTATACAAATGAAAGTAATGATACAATTTATTCAGATATAACAGGATTAATATTAAATTGCTACAATAATAATGTAAATACAAATAAATTATTTAATATATGTTATGATGTTTATATAGATGAGAATATTACTTTAAATTCATCAATATTAATTCAATATATACAAAATTATACTGCATTTAATCCAGATAATATTATATTCCATTTAAATAATAGTGATGGAAATATATATCCATACAATAGTATATTTATAATATACAACAATAGTTATATTGTAATATGGCAATAAAGTCTCAAGAACTCCCAATTAATTATACATTTTTAATAATTATAGGAATAATTGTTACAGTAGTAATTTTAGGAATAATATTTTTATTAAAAGGAAATATAACTTCTTACATTAATAGTATAATGCCAAAATATAATAATACACAAACTGTAGTAGAAACAAATGTAAGTTCAATACAAGATGTTGCAATGGATGTAGTATCATGTTATTATAAAAAAGCTCAAGGTCTTTGCTATTTAATTAATTATCAGGGATCTCCATTTACATGTCAGGATTTAATAAATAATGTAAGCAGTATAGATCCAAATGTAGTAATGCAAAATTGCAATTATAATATAAGTCCAGGAGAATATATATTAATATATTCAGCAGGAAATTATGTTTATATTAATGTTCAAGGATAAAAATGGAAAAGTGGTTTTGGATAATTGTAACAATTATTGCTTTTGGATTATCTTTATATTTATATTTTAAATTTTCAAGTATAAATAATCAGACCCAATTATTATATCAGGATATTTCTTCATGCCAAAATTTATATACAACAATTGAAAGAGTATGTTATTCAAATAATGGAACAGAAATTTATATTAATATTGAAATAAACAAGTATTTAAATTATATTTATGCTAATAATAATTTATTAAGTTGCTATATATATGATGAATATTATAATTATACATTACCATGCAATGTAATAATAAATACAACAAATAGTACAATTCAATATTATACTTCTGGATTATTTTATGAATTATCATATGGAAATCCAAATGAAAAAATCCCATTACTTGTTGAAAAAACATCTCCAACAGAAGTAACAGTTTATATAGAAAATCCAAGTTAAAAAATTTTTAAAATTTTATAAATATTATTAACTCATAATGAAAAGATATCAATTAAATTTGCTTTCAGTAGCAATAATATTGATAATTATATCTTTAGCTTTTATAATATATTATCAATATTCTATGAATGTTAAAAAACAACAAGAAAATTTAATATTTGAAAATTTCATTAATAACTTACAAAATTTAGAGAATACGATAAATAGTATTCAAGGTACATATTATATAAAAATTAATATACCAAATGGAGTTATATTATATGCAAATGGTACTGAATTAATAATACAATATAACAATAATAATTATACAATTAATTTTTACAAGAATGTAACATTATATAATAATAATCAAAATGTAAGTTTTCTATATCCAAATAATTATATATATCTTGTTAGTACAAATAATACTGTTTTTATTACAACAAATCTTCAAAATTCAATTGCAATATTAAATGAATATTTACCAAATGGAACCCTTATATATATAAATCCTGAAAACATCAATAACAACAACAATAATAATAATGGAGGAAATACAAATCAAACCAATCAAACAAATCAGACAAATAATAGTATTAATTCAAATGCTCAATGTCTAGTTAATTATACTGGACAGACAAGTTTTTTCTGGGGTGATGTAAATGGAAATAATTATTTACCCCCAATAGGAGATCAAGGAAATTGTGGAGATTGTTGGGCATTTGCTAGTTCAAATGGAATTGCTTCAATTTATATGATAAGGAATGATAAACCAAATGAAGGATTACAATTATCTCCGGCATATTTAGCAATAGAATGTAATAATGGTTCCGCAAATGCTCCAAGTTATTGTGAGTACAATATGGGTTGTAATGGCGGTTGGCCATATTTTGGTATATTATTTACATCCCAATATGGAATTCCTCCAGACCCAGGATGGAGCTATTATGATTCTACTTTGTATAAATGTCCAGAAAATCCATATCCAAATTATCCAGGTGATGTATGTAATTTTAATTATAATGGACCTAGCTCTCCATTATATTATTCACAAGGTGTTATAGATCTTGAACAAAATGGACCTTTAACAGATCAACAAGTAATTCAAGATTTACTATGTTATGGACCATTAGTGGCTGCTGGAATGCTAGCAGCAGGTGGTGGATCTGATCCAAATATAAATCCACAGCCACCATTTTTTCAAGGACATGCAATGTTATTAGTTGGCTATACTACAGATTCTCAATTATGTCAAGAAGTGTATGGAACACCAGATTGCTGGATATTCGAGAATCAATGGACGGCTGCTACAGCCTGCATAGTTTACACTACAGACGGAGGAGCAGCGCCTGGACCAGGCGACCCTAGTCTATGTGGTGATCTATATCAAAATTATCAGGATTGTAATAATTATCTACAATCGGTTTTTCACACAACGGGAGTAGCGTGCGGAGGTGTTTATTGGATGCAGAATGGATATCTACTTGTACCATTTGATCAATCTCCATACGGTTTAACATTCATAGGTACACCTTTCTCAGGCTACACATATGGAGATCTTGTAGCGATCCAAAATGTTACTCTCTCACAATAAATATTTAGTAGCATTATTTATCCTCTTTTTCATAATTTTATCCTATAATATCTATTCTATGAGAAATCCATTTGCAGTTTATTGTGAATATGGAGGAGGAATATATTATTCAAATAGTACAGGATCTTATTGTATTGTAAATGGTACATACTTTGATGCTTTACAATATTATGAAAATGAAGTACCTCCACAATATTCTTTTTGTGCTCATTATGGATTAAAATTAGTAAATAGTAGTTATTGTGAATATCCAAATGGAACGTTGGTTAGTCCGTATGCATTAATTCCTCCATCAGCATATCAAGATTTAATTATACTTCCAAGAGTATATTGTAATAGTTTATTAAATTGTTCAAGTACTCCCTGGTATTATCCACCATGTTCAAATCAGGTTTATCCATGTTTTAATCCACCATATATACCTCAATCTTATTTAACAGGTAATACTTCTTATCAAACTATTTTATCTGCATATCAAAAAGAATATCAATGTGGATATTGTCCAGAAAACTTATCATTTGAAGGAGATTGGTTTAGATGTCCATATAATTATTCATTAAATCAATTATATCAGGAATTTTTGAAACAATGTCCACCACCAAATATTATTTATATATCATGTACAGGAGTATTTGAATGCATAAATCAGACTCAAGTAAATCAAACAAATAATACCCAACAATTAATTTATCCACAACCAAATATAAGTATTAAAAACAATAATGTTAATTTAATTTTACCAGTAGCAATAGTAATAGTAATTATAATAATAGGCTTAGTTATTCTTTTATATTATCTAAAATGAAAAATCAGATTAATACATTAGCATTTGTTATTATTATTTCAATAATAATTTTATTAGTTCTTTTAGTTTATCTATTATCAACTAGTTCTAGTTCTAAAATAACACAAACATATAATGTAGAAAATCAATATACATTAACAATTCAAAATAGCATTGACCTATTACCTTATATTTATGATCATAATGTTAATTTATCCTATGCATTTTTATTATCATATTTTTCATCTTCTGGAAATGATACATATTGTATAAATCAAAATACATGTACAAATATATCAGAAGATTTAATAAATTACTTTGATAGTATATATGGAAATAGATGGAACTTAACAGTATATTTCCTTCCTCCTGTAACTGGATGGATTGTTCAGATGTTTATAATGGGTGGTAATATTGGAAATTGGGATCCTTGCTCAATGAATCCTCCTCCAGATCCAGATGGTACACAATGGTATGAATGGAATTATACATATTTCTTTGTAGATAATTATACAGAAAATATTAATATACCAGTAAGTCAAACTTTATATGGAGCAGGATGGGTAAATGCAACAGCGCCATTTCATCAATCTCAGTCAATAAGTTTGTGGGGATTACCAACATTGTATAATGGAATGTCACAATCTTTAGCTATACAAAATGGTTTTTGTACACCATTAACAAAAATATTTCCAAATTATAATTTTACAAACGCTTCTGTATATTGTCCTCAGGGTGAATGGAATTTATTTCCAAATTATGAAACCTTTAGTTATTCAATAACTCCACAACCAACTTTTTCATTACCACAGTTTTTCTCTGGATGGGTAGGAATTGGAACTCCAGTAGCAGGTTTTCAATATTTAACAAGTATTCCTTACTATTATTATGGACCCCCGGTATATAAAACTGCTACAGATATAAATAGATTAGCAGAGTTTATAATCCCACAACAATATTTAAATGAAATATGCCAAGAAGAATTTGGTACAAGCTATTCAGGTCCTTCTCAGCAATGTGGAGGTCAGGAATTAATTGCTGGATCATTTTATAGAGGTGTAGTAAATATACCTCCAAATTGTCAGCAAGTATTTATAGATTATCCATGGCATGAAGTAGTAAGATTGTATATTTCATTTTTAAATAAAAGTGGAGAACCAGATTATGTATTTTTAGCAGCAGATCCTTTATGTGAATATAATTTAAATGGAGAAACAATAGATTGTCCGACTGGTGTATTTGATGATGTACAAAATGTAAATGGAATTATTGTTGGAAAAGAATGCCCCTTAGTTTATTTACTTGATCAGAATTCAAATGCAGAAGGAATTTATAGATTTAATATTACTAAATGGGTAATAGATGATAGAGCTCAAAATACATCTCAATTTATAATTTCCGCAGTATATTATGATCCTCATCCTGGAGGAAATGGCGTTGCAATGGCAAGAGCATATTGTATTACAGATAAAGGAAATGTTGAAGAACTAAATGCATATATGTATGAAGGTAGTGGGGAAACTATAAGTTTAGGATATCCAATACCTCCAAATACAAATATATATGTTTCTTATATTTATTTACCAATGGGTATACCATTCTTAGGCGGATATCTAGTTGCTGAATTAACAGTATGGTAAAAAAAGAAGATAAAATTTTATTTTTTATATATTTAATATTATTTTTACTTTTTACTTATATTAGCAACTTTAATATTAATATAATTATTTTTGGTACAGTATATTTGTTCTTATTATCTTTTATATTAAAAAATTCAAAGAATATATCCTTAATATATAAATTAATATTTCCATTATATATACCAATTGGAATCTTTGGAATTTACACTAATTTGCCTTTACCTTTTCCATTTCCATCAATATTTACTTATATAGTAAATTATTGGGTATTTTATTTTATAGCATTTTCTATGGGATATTATTTATTTGAAAATAATTTATATATTTCAAAAAAATCATCAATACTTTATATAATCTCAATAATATTATTTATAATACAATTTTTCCTAGAACTTATTTATAATTCTGCAACTACAGATCTTGATGTAAAAACAAATTATGTAATATCTTTGTTCATTAATTATGCATATTTACATCTTTACACTTTTGAAATAATATATACCTTATTATTTATTGTTTTTGCAATTTTCTTATTCTTAGTTATGTACTTTAATGGAAATGAAATATTATTATCAAAAACAAAAATATTTAGAATTATTTCTGAAATTTATAAATATAAAAAATACATTTTTCTATTAATATTTTCTATTATAATAATCCAAATCTTTATTTCATTAAATCAATTATTAATATATAGAAACTTAGTTATAAGTAGTTTAGTTGGAAAATATTATTTATATATATATGAATCCTTAATACTTTTATCAATATATGAAATCATTATTTATATTTTAGTTTATAGAAATTTAAAATATAATATACCAACAAACTATTTTTTGCTTATAACAGTGGTCTTAATAATATTTTTTGGAGAACTATATCTATTATATACAGATTTTACTTCTGCAGCATTACATACTAGATATCTAATTGCTTTATTATTTTTCTTTATGGGTATACATTATAAAATATTTAGAAACAGCAAAAAGGTAATAAAAAAAGCTTTAGGTATTTCCATTGGTATTTTAATTTTGTTACAAAATATAACAGGAGAATTACTTGAATCAGTATTATTTGGAGGACCGAGTAGTATACATTTAATATCTATACCAAATATATTAATAGCACTTGGAATTATACATGGATTAATGACACCTATTCTTATATTAACATTTATATATCTACATGTTAAATTAAAAATATGAAAAATCAGGTAGAAGTTATTTATGTAGTTTTATTTTTAACAATTGCAATATTAATAATCCTTTTATCCTTTTATGCATTAACATATAATTACAATCAAAATATTGTTTTTAATAGATTTACTTCTTTATCAACATTATCAAATTATTTTTTAGGATATTTACAAACATTATTAACACAAACAGGCTATTCAGAATCCTATATAGCTGGAACAAATGGATGGGGAAAAGAAGAATGGGCTTCTTTTCCTCCAGGATGTATATTACCTCAACCATGTCAAAATGCACTTCAATATTATAATAATTTATTATCTTCTGGATATGAAACTTTATTAACTTTTGGAGAACAATATTTAACTACATATAAATATTATTATCCTTATAATATATCTTTTAATTTTTCAAATAATTATCAAGCAGGAATTATTGGAGATTGCAGTAATATAACTTCTGGAGAATATAATTATAATTTTCCAATTTATGTTCAGGGGCTATATATAAATATTACAGGTCCTTCTTCTGGTTCAATAATTCCATATGCGAGTACATCGAATATAACAAACAATCCTGCATTTTATTTATATAATTTAGCATATCAATTTTCTCAAAGTGGAGAATTTTCAGAATGTTCTTTTCAAGATTGTTTAAATGAAATATATAATAATGTTACAACTAATAATTGTGTACAAGCCTTTGAGCAATTTTCAAATGATCCTTATATTCAATGTAATGAAACAATAATTCCATATCAATGTATAGATATTCCTTTATGTAAAGCATGTTTATATCCTTGGGAAATTGCATGCAGGGTAATATTAAGATGCTCCGATAACCAATATAATGTATATTATAATGGTAATACTTATCCACAAACAATAATAATTACTTCTATAGTTTTTTATGAAAATGTAACAAATCAGTATTATTTAAATTGTATATATAAATGTACTGAAACATATAATCTAACAAGCAATCAAGTAATATCTCAAAGTTGTACATTAGAAAGTCAACAATATTCATGTACACCCCTTAACGGTTGTGGTAATGTAAATACAAATCAACAAGACTGTGAATTAACATATACATTTCCATATTATTATTCAATACCAATTGAATGCTATATTTGCATAATTGGTTCTGCTCCATGTCCTGTCTGTTTACCTGGAGAATGTCCAAATAATCCAACATGTCCAGAAACTATACCTTTCCCAGATCAATGTGTACCACAACCACCTAGTCAATCTTCATGTGGACAAAATGGTGGATCTGGTGGTGGAGGTGGAGGACGTGGAATTATAAGATAAATAAATAGAATGAAAGAACAATTGTCTATAGTATTTATAACAATATTAATTGTATTATTTTTAGTTGGAATGATAATTTTATTAGCTATATTTTCCAATATAAATTTAACAAATTATAATGAACAAACATCTTTTTCATATGAACAAGATATAATATATGATTTATTTTCTCCAAATTGTTTAGGATATCCAAATTATCCAGTATATTTTACAACATTAGAAAAAATAGAACAATTTAATCAAACATATTATAATGAACTTCCAAATTGTACAATATTTCCTTATACATTTAGAGCAGAAATAGATAATTATAGTTTTGGAATAATAAATTTTAATGGAAATTGCAATACATATGTATATCCAATTTCTATAGCTTATTCTTTGGATTATATTAAATTAACTATATGTAAAAATTATTATTCAGATTTTTACTACTTTTTATATTATTTTTGTTTGAGTAATGAAAGTACTTCAAATCAAACATTTGTATTTCTATTTCCAACAAATTTATCTGGAAATATTACATGTACAGAAAATACAAATGGGAATATTATATGTAATTATATACCATGTTATTCAATAAATAATATTACATTTTATCAATTTGTAACAGTATATTTAGAAAGAATTAATCAAACATATTTTAAGATTGCATAAATTTATTAAAAATTGCTATTGATTCAATAACAATTTTTGCAGCTAAATTATCACATACTTCATTTGAAAATAATTCTACTAAATCAAAACCAATTAAATTAACATTCCTTAATTCTTTTATAATCTTAAAATAATGATATGGCCTAATTCCAATACCTTCCAACCAATGTCCACATCCTGTATCAAATACATCTATATCAATTGAAATATATAAATTTTTATTTTCCAATATATTTGATATTTCTTTTGAAATTTCTTTTATATTATCCCAAATATTTAAAGGATCATAATATTTTATCCCCCATTCCTTTATTATATTCTTTTCTTCAAATGATAAATTAGATATACCAACAAAAATAATTTTTTCAGGTTCAATATAATTTTCTTTTATTAAATGATAAATAAAACTTTGATAATTTGGATAAGGATCTGGATGAATATCTGGATGTGCATCAAAATATAATAAATAAAAATCTTCCCAATTTTCTTTAACAATTTTTAATATTGGATATGTTATTGAATGATCTCCTCCCAAAAATATATATTTTTTATCTTTTCTATATATTTTTTTAATTTCATTATATATTTTTTCATATAATTTATCTAGATCTTTTATATCTTCTAAATCTATATCACCATAATCATATATTTCTTCC
>Ga0081534_100171_pt1 | contig 23813 bp, 28 predicted proteins | sample MonGeyMetagenome_FD_71019 | JGI IMG/M metagenome (GOLD analysis project Ga0081534, IMG submission 71019) | Hypoxic/sulfidic aquatic microbial communities from Monarch Geyser, Yellowstone National Park, USA - MG (SPAdes) v1 (version 2) | ecosystem: Environmental > Aquatic > Thermal springs > Hot...
TATGTAATTAGGGTTCCCTAGAGACCGTCTCTCTGGAGGTGGTGGAGGCTTGGTGCCTCCACCGTCTCCTTCTCGACGGTCTCCCTGGGGCCGCTCACCGCAGTGGCTCCCCACCCGTCGCCGGGGGTTCCTTGCCACTACGGGTCTCGGAAACCCAGGGTAACCAGTAAGGGTGTTGGGGATGGGTTAATAAACCCATCGCTTCATCACCAATGGTAACAAACCCCACGAATAATAATGAAAACCAAAACTGCCCCATGTAGCGCCTTAGGGCATTGCGGATTCCGTAATTTTAATTTTTCACTCACCTCCATCATTTTCCATCACGCCTAGGTAATCGTACATCCACCCCCTCCTAGCGTACTCCTCATAAATGCGCCAAATCCTCTTGGCGCTAACCAACCCGGTATAATACCCCTCATCTTCAAGAACCCTCTTAACCTCATTCACGAAGTCTACTGGTTTAACGTAGGGCTTCTCACGCATAACCCTTAATATGGCTTGGGCAATGTCCTTATTGTGGGGGTATGGCCGCTTACCGCGCATAGCCACCGGGTTTTAGACCCTCAACCCACTAATAAACCTTAATTTAACCAGCCGCCGCAGCCCATACATGGCCACTAGGCCAATGGTTAAGGGTAAGGTTTACCACCTGGCGCTGGGGCCAGGAGAGACTGCGCCATACGCCCTACTGCCCGGCGACCCGGATAGGGTTGAGTTAATAGCCTCCATGTGGGATGAGGTCAGGGTTAAGGTTGAGAGGAGGGAGTATAGGACCTACGTGGGCTCGTATAAAGGCGTCCCAGTGATGGCCACCTCCACGGGGGTAGGGGGGCCGTCGGCCTCGATAGCCATTGAGGAACTTGCAGCATTGGGCGTGGGCACGATGATTAGGGTTGGGACCACTGGTTCACTGCTCGCCAGCGTTAAGGTGGGTGACTTAGTGATAAGCAGCGGCGCCCTTAGGCTTGACGGCGCAAGTAATGATTACGCTCCCCTAGGTTACCCAGCGGTCCCCCACCCAGACGTCCTAAATGCCCTGATCACGGCGGCTGAGGAGCTTGGGGTTAGGTATCACGTTGGCTTAACGGCAACCACAAGCACCTTCTACACTGGGCAAGGTAGACCTGGGTTTAGGGGTTACTTGCCGAGTTGGCTGAGGGATGTTGTGGGGGAGCTTAGGTCCATGAGGATCATCAACTTCGATATGGAGACCGCCACCCTCTTAACCGTAGCCAACGTCTACGGTTTAAGGGCCGGTTCAGTCATGGCTGTTATAGCTAATAGGGAGACTGATGAGTTTAGGGCTGAGGCTGGTGTTGAGGATGCGTGTAGGGTTGCCAATGAGGCTGTTAGGGTGATTAGGGAGTGGGATGAGGATTACCCCGATAGGGAGGTTAAATCAATCCCAGCCCTATTAAGGAAGAGGAGGTGACGTCTCAGAGCTTAACCAACTCGGGGGTTATGTACCAGTCTATAACCCACCCCCCACCTAGGTACCTGAGTTTTAATACACCCGAGTACCTGAAGTTAACTACCTGAACGCTGGAGTTTCCGACGACCAGCAGTGAGACTAACTTGGATAGGTGGGGTAGGTGGCCTACTATCATGACGCCGTCGCCGAGTTCACTAAGCTTACCGGCGATGATGCCTGGGTCATCGTTGGGGTTTAAGCCGTCTATGGCTTTCACGAACCTGGCGTTTAGGTGTTTGGCGAATATCTCAGCTGTTTGAAGAGCCCTAGCCTTACCACTATGCACAATCCCATTAACGCTGACCCCAACCCTAGCCAGGTACGAGGCCACTAGGGTGGTTTCAGCCACACCCTCCGGTGTTAGCCTCCTCTCAGGGTCAACTTTCTCATCAAAGGCCTTCCCATGTTGAACCAGGTAAAGGGTATCCACGCCTTAATTAGCTGGTATTGCCATTAAAAACTCTTCCCCATGCCGGGACCGTAATGCTACTTAACCTTGGTTAACTTAGCCATGAAGAAGCCTGGGGTGTCCTGTATGTGTGGGTGGAACCTCCTCGATAATCCGTCGAAGGCCCTTTGACCAGCTGGTATGTTGACGTACTCAACGTTGAAACCTAGCTCAACGGCCCACTTAACGTTCTCCTCATTCTCCATGGGTGGGAGTGTGCAGGTTGAGTAGACCAGTACGCCACCTAGCTTAAGTAAGGCGTGTGCGGCCTTGATGAACTGCCTCTGGTAGTTCATGTAGTTCACCACGTCCCTCATGGTCAACCTGTAGTACAGCTTTGGCCTAACCCCAGCGTCGCTGCAGGGTGGGTCAATGAGCACCTTATCAATGTTACCGGTTAATTCAGGGTGATTGTTGGGGAGGAACCTGCTATCCTCAATGTAGGTCTGGAGCCTAACCCCAAGCCTGGCTGCATTATACTCAACCTGCCTCACCTTAGCCCAACTCCTATCCACAGCCAACACAGTGGCCCTATTGACAGATAACTGGGCTACGTGGGTTGCCTTACCTCCAGGCGCAGAGCACATGTCGACTATGAACTCGCCAGGCCTTGGGTCAATTAACCTACCAACCCACTGCGCCGGTAGTGACTGCTCGTAGAATAACCCAAACCTCCACTCATCGAGATCCCTCAACTTAGGTAACCTATATACGGATTTAATAACCTCAACAACAATGCCCCTAAACCCCCTCCTAAAGGTTGAGGAATCAACCTTGGCTATCCCAAGCGCCACCACTTCGCCGTTGGGCGATATGACGTTAACCTCATCCCCAGCATTAATGTTACTGGGCATATAGAGTACGCCAGGTCCGTATAGGTTTGAGCCTAGGTAAACGCTTTCAGCGGCGTACTTATCCGCAACTATGTACTTGGCGCTGGATTCAACCTTACTGGGTCCCTCCGTTGGGAACCATAGGGCCTCCTCAAGTACCTCATCTCTGTAGGCCACTAGGCCCTTATCCCTAAACCTCTTGACTAACTCATCTGTGCTTATCTTCAGGGTGTTAACCCTGATGTAGTATCTTCTGGGTGGCTTCCTCACGTTTTCAAAGTAGGCGCCTATCTCGCCATCATCCATGTACTGGAGTAGACTCTTGTAAACGTCGTATTCAAGCTCAATATCCTTAGCCACCTCTATGAACCTCTCATTCCCCTTATTAACCATGCCGCCTTAAGTTAACTTGGCCTTATTCTTAAACCTCTCCAGGGACTTAAGTATGATCTTAGTGGCGTCGTCCGGGTTTAGTTTTGATATTCTCCACAGGTCCATTTGGTCATCAACCACGTACATTATTGACTTAGCCCTTGAAATCTTCTCCTTAAACTCAACCTTAATCACCCTCTCCTTAGATAGCTTACTAAGCATCTTAGCCGCCTTAAGTATGTTCCTGTGCTTTTCGTCAAGCCCAGCTAGCCTAACAAGTGTGGCTGTCTTTATGGTAACCCTCCTGCCCTTAGCGCTGCCTATCAGTTTAACCAGTGCCTTAGCCAGCTTCTCCTCTATATTGCCACTTTCAACCATTGCCACCACCCCCACTCAGCACCTTAGGTATGTTCTTATCGAAGGGTGGGTATATTATGCCCTTCTCCGTTATTATAGCTGTAACATACTTTGGGGGTGTTACGTCGAAGACTGGGTTATACACTTTAACGTCACTTAGCGTTATCGGAACCCCCCTAATTAACCTAACTTCATTCGGATCCCTCTCCTCAATCTTAACATCATTTACGCCATTAACTAGGTCGAAGCTTGAGGAGGGGGCTAAGGTGTAGAACGGTATCCCAAGTTCGTGGGCTATCACTGCTTCCTTGAACGTACCCACCTTATTAAACACGTGCCCATCCTTTAAAATCCTATCTGCACCAACCATGACGCTGTTAACCATGCCCCTGTACATCACCAGCCCAACTGCCGTATCCGTGATTAGGGTTGTGTCTACGCCCTCCATGACTAGTTCATAGACCGTTAACCTAGCCCCCTGTAGCCATGGCCTAGTCTCAGGCACAATCATGGAGACCTCCATGCCTAATGCCTTAGCTAGTTTAACCGGGGCTAGGGCTGTTCCTAGGCCCGTCCCTGTGGCTAACCCACCTGCGTTGCATTGGGTCATAACCACGTCGCCGTTGTTAAGCTTCTCAAGGCCGTAGAGCCCCATGGCTATTTCCGCCTCGTACTCCTCGTTGAATATTGAGTCCGCCTCAGCCTTAAGCACATCCATCAGTTGCTTAACGCTCTTAGCCTCACCATTATTTATGCTTGACCTAGCCTTGTTCAGCATTCTGCCTGTTGCCCAGGTTAGGTTAACGGCTGTTGGCCTTGCTGGGTCCATGACCTTCTTGGCGTGTTCAAGCACCTTCAAGGCGTCATCCAGGTTACTGATCCTCGTCATGTTGCTTAATAGGCCAAGTAGCATACCGTAGGCTGCGGTTATCCCTATTGCCGGTGCCCCCCTAACCTTCATGGTCCTTATGGCGTCCGCAACCTCCTCGGGTGTGTGAAGTTCAACGTACGTAGTCTCGAAGGGTATCTTGGATTGGTCAAGTATTACCAATTTGCCATCTCTCCACTCTATGGGTTTAATCTTAGGTTTGTAAATCCTCTTAACCTCATTAATACTAATCCTCATCAATAATCCCTTATGGCATCCTCAGCTTTAAAGGGAGTTTAAAATTTTTCTCACCATACATCAATTTAGATTCAGGAAGTTAGCAAGGACATCGGCAACCCTCCTGCTTCTGGTTACCAGCAGGCTTACCCTGGGTTGTTCATTAATCGGCACCTCACCTATGCTACGTCCATTAGTAGTCATGATTAGTGACTTAAGTTCCTTAGCTATGACGTAGGCCGCTGCTATGTCATATAGCCTCAGCCTATTCCTGACGTCTAGGAAGAAGAGGAGTTTGCCCAGGGCTGCCATGGTTATCTCAAGGCTGGCTGCGCCGAGGCTCCTAATCTTAAAGCCGCCGAGGCTCCTGTATAGTTCGGCTAAGCCGTTGAGTACATTAACATCCACCGTAGGTTCAACGTATATTGACGCCACCGGCTTATCAAGAATGCTTGAGTCGAATGAGGCTGGTTCACCGTTTATGAATGCCCCCCTACCCCTCTCAGCGTAGTAGGTTACCCCAGTACTTACGTGGTGGATAACCCCAGCCTCAATGTCGGACAACGTCAAGTCATCCTTATACCTGGCAACCGCTATTGATACTGAGTAGAAGGGTACGTCCAAGACGAAGTTTAGGGAACCATCGATCGGATCCACTATGAATAAGTACTCAGGCTCACCGTCACTAACTTTAACCACCCCCCTCTCCTCGGTTATTACAATTGCCCTTAGCCCCTCAGCCCTAATCTTATCTATGATGGCCCCCTCAGCCACCCAATCAATCCCCCTAGTCACGTCACCCACCCCAGACTTCATAATTCTCTTGTAGGATGGGTCCTTAGACTTCTCGATGATTATTGGGGCAACGGTAGTCACGATGTCCATTAGCAGTGATTGGAGGTTAACCTCACCCACATTTATCGAACCAACCCGCGTGTGCATGCCTTTTAACGCTTTCCTCGTTAACGCTTGGTAATCGGCCTAAGGATTCCTACTAAACCTGGCCATGTGAGGCTGCAGTTATGTAGCCGATTAACGGAGGATTATTGGTGATGTATGGTTAAATAACGCTGTACCGTATTAGCCTATTCAGTTCACTTGTCACGTGGTCGAGTAGCCATGGATCCACCCTACCGAATGGTCCATTAACAGTCACCCTAACCGTTGATAAGGCAACAGCCCTTATGAAGGCGTCAACCGGGTTTAACCCTACTTTAAGGTAGCTGGTTAATGAACACACCAGGACATCGCCAGCCCCAGTTGGGTCAACGGTGTTTACCCTGACAGTCCCATCGAACCAGTAGACCCTACCCCTGGTGTACATCTTAGCCAGTCTACCACCCATCGAAACTACCAATACCTTATCCCCCGGGTTGATTAAGCTTTGGTTAACCTCATCAGCGCTAACCTTAACCACGTCGGCGTACCTCAAGGCCAATTCAATGGCCTCACTATCCCCACTGTTAAGCACAAGCCCATCCTCCATGAACCTCCTCGTGAAGCCCTGAAGGTCAATAGCCATTAACCTCACCTTACCCCTAATGTCCTCAACCAGCCTCCATGAGACCTCGCCGGCAACGGGGTCGACAACAACAGTATCTTCATCGATAACCAGGTCCTCACCCTTAATATCCCTACACCTGTTGATTAACCATAGGGTTCTGCTCATATCCGCGCTGTACCTTATCCTGAACCTTGTTGTTCTGCAGGCTTCATCAACCTTAACCCTACTTAGGTCCACGCCAAACTCCTCATATAGTCTCAACGCCGGTTTAAAATCAACGCCAACGACCGATATGGGCTTAACCATGAAGCCCACCTGCCTAAGGTATGTGGAGCAGAATGTGGGTGGGCCACCTGGGCTCATCCTACTGACCTCTGGAAACTCCAACTCGTCAATGGTCATGTGACCTATGACTAACACTAGCCGTCAACGGAGCGGATTTATTAAGCATTGTGGGAAAGGTTTATTAGAAAGTGCCCACTCAGGTGTTAACTCGCCATGGCTATAAAGTTCTGCCCAAGATGTGGATCAATGATGAAACCGTATAAGAGCGGTAACCGTGTAGTGTGGAAATGCCCTAAGTGTGGTTACGTGGAGGATGCGTCAACTGCAGTATCCCTTGTCGAGAAAACGGTCATTGAGCATAAGCCTGATGAAAAACCCGTGGTCATCACCAAGGTTACTGAGAATCTGCCTAAGGTTAAGGTTACCTGCCCAAGGTGCGGAAACAATGAGGCCTACTTCTGGGTTCAACAAACTAGGGCCGCTGATGAACCACCAACTAGGTTTTACAGGTGCACTAGGTGTGGGTATACCTGGCGTGAGTATGAGTAGGGTGGGTTGGGTTGAGGATACTCGTAACCAATGATGATGGTTTATCGTCGCCGGGCATAGTAACCTTAGCCAATTCACTGGCCAGAGACCATGAGGTCCATGTAATAGCCCCTGAATCCCAATTAAGCAGCGTAGGGGCGGCTAGGACGTACAGTAGGCCGATAAGGGTTTGGAGGTTGAGTAACGGCCTATACGTTGACTCAGTGAACGTGTACGCAACCGATGGAACACCCTCAGATGCAGTCTTCATAGGCGTAAATATGTTTAAACCAGACATCGTGATCAGCGGCATTAACCTAGGTGAGAACGTTGGGCTTGAGTCAATCTTCATAAGCGGCACCATTGGGGCTGTCGTGCAGGCATCGCTAATGGGCATACCAGGATTAGCGGTATCAATAGAGGTCCCACCCAGCGGCAAATTCACGATACCGCAGATTAGAAGTGATTACTTTAGGGACGCGGTCAACGTTGTTAATGGCATTGTGGGTTACATCGAGGCTAAAGGCTGGTTTAATGGCATTGACGCTTTGTCAATTAACATACCGTCACCAGGGAGGTGGAGTGGTGGTTATAGGGTGGCCACGCGCCTAGCCAGGATTTTATTCAAGGAGACCCTAATTGAGTCTAAGGATCCGAGGGGTGGTAACGTGTATTGGAGGTGGGGTGATGAGTTGGTGCAGCTGGACCCTGACAGCGACGCCTACGCCTTTTACAAGGAGGGCAAGCTAGTGGTCACGCCAATAATACTTAGTGGCCTTATCCCAGGTGGCATCAGTGGTGTTAGTGAAGTTGAAAACGCCTTAAGAATGGCCTTAAACTTAACCAATCAGCGAACCCAGTAACGCAATGAACGTTGATATTAATTGCCTCATCGTGGTGCCTACGCATTACTGCGCCTGCCCCTGCCCATCCCTCACTAAGGCTAGGAATGTTATCCCGTTGAAGTCCAACTCCCTTACAATGCCCCTATTAACCAATTCTGAATATGCTTGAGTCCACATATCACCCATTACCCTCCTTAACAATTCCTCGAAGGCCGGTTTAGGCATTGGCTCCTTTAACTCATTTTTAATCAACTTAACAAGCTCAGTTATGTTAATCCCACTACCGCTACTCCCGCTTGGCTTAACCCTGATGTAGATCTCCCCCGAGGCCAAGTCAACGTAGGATTCAACTAGCCCGCGCCTACTCAACTCAAGCAGATCCTTCAGGGACATGTTAATGGGTACTCTCCTTCTAATACTTCTCAAGCTAACCCACCTACCGTCGCTCATGACCCTTAGGGCCTCTATGATGGCGACTAGCCTATCCTCCATTACGGGTGCGTTCACTTAGGTCTTATTTAACCTAATCAGACAAACCTAAGGTAATATTTGATCAATTAACGCAACCTGGGTTCAGGACCCTCATTGGGTGGTATTGTTAAGCTCGCAGCTACATCAAGGGGGCTTGCCATGAATGTTGAAAACGTTTTTAATTTCCCTCAGCGTAAGGAGTCCTAATGCCCGAGGAGGTCACTGTTGAGGAGTTGGTTAACAGGGTTGCTGAGGGCTTAAACGTGGAGGTTGTGGATTATAGGGGTGACTTGGTTGTTGTAGATTCAGTGAGGGGCATTGTTAAAGGTGATGTTGGTGATTTAAGTGAGCTTAAGAAGAGGAGGCCGAAAGGGGGACCCACTAAGAGGCAGATTGAGCTGGCTATGGCCGTGGCTAAACTATTGGCTGGTTCAAGGGTCAGGTTTAAGATAATTTTTGGGCCTAGGGAGGTGACTATAAGGTTTAGTGAGGATAAGTACGTCAGGGTTACTGAGAATGATTCAAGGGTTGTTGGGTTTAATTCGGCCAATGAGGAACCATTAAGCATTATTCACGGTGAACTGGGTAGGTACGGTAAGGTGCTCTTCCTTAAACCGCTGAAGTAGCCGCCTAAGCCATCGCCTAACCCTGGGTCATCTTTATTGAAAATAATTAATTGGTATTAATACCTCCGGCGCTCAACTTCACCGTGCTACCTAAGTTCATACTAACCTATAGACACCATTGCGCCATAGTTAAGTCGAGGAGCGGTGACCTTGCCCTATCCATTGATAAGAACGGCAAGTTAACGGTGAGTTTAAGCAAGCCATGCGTGGGTGACTACATTAGGCTCCAGCCATACTCTGGGATCAGTCAAAGTACGGAGTTCATTAGGCCATTTATAGTTGACGACTATGAGTACGTACCCATTTACGTAATCTACAGGAACACGGTTGCCCTGAACCAGTTAACCATAGTCAACGGTAAGGTTAGCCTACAGGTTGAGGATGCCGATGAAACGGTGCTGAGGGGTCTCGTGGTTAACGGCAGCGATTACGTGAAGTACATGGTGGAGACCTTGATTAACAAGTACCTTGAGTCACCAATACCAATACTGGCTATGTCAGCTAAGTTAACCAGTAACCCGGATAAGGTTGAGGACTACGTTAAGTCCGTAACGGATAATGATTACCACATAGCCGGGGTGAGGATTTACCATAAACCCGGGTTAATGGTGAGCATAAGGAGGGTTTCACCGTATAGAGTCGACACAACCCTAATGTGTAGCATAGACCTAAGTGACGAATTTAAGGGGTTGGTTAAGACGCTACTATTGACGTCAATGATAATCCACGACTTTAGGCTGGGTAGGGTGGGTGAGTTACCCATGGGTATGGATGTCTTCTACCCAATAATTAGGGGTAATGTGGGTAGCATTGCACGGTGAGTGGCTTTAACCTACCGTCTCTCTGGAGGCGGCGGAGGTGTTAAACCTCCACCGTCTCCTTCTCGACGGTCTCCCTGGGCCCCCTCACCGCAGCAGCTCCCCAACGCCTTGCCCTACGGATCTCGGGACCCCAGGGGCACTGGCAAGAGTATTGGAGTTAGTTTTATAAAACTAACTGGGAGTCATCAACAGTAATAACTATTACAAATAATCATGAAAACTGAAACTACCCCAGATTAGGTATATGACCCCCTTCCCGCCTTTTTAAGGGGCGGGTTTCACGCTGGGGATCTCGATTGTTACCCCTCTTTGGGGGTTACTAAGTAGCCCAGTGCTATGATTTATAAACTCATCTCCGTGAAACCTCCATGTAATGGGATAACCTGCCATGAATGGTGAGGTTTGTCTGTTATTAACTTCTTGATGTTTAAGGGTAACTTTTTAAGCGAATAGGCGCTGCATCTATCAATGTCCCTTGATGATGTGGTTAAGATGATTGAGGAGGGTAAGGTTAAGATGCATGAGGTTGATGAACTGCTTAAGGACTCTAACCTAGCCACTAAGGCTAGGAGAATGTACCTGGAGAGGAAGCTTGGGGTTGAGCTTAAGGCCATTGGGTCAACCATAATAGACTTCAACCAGGTCTACAGAAGGAATACGGAGAACACAATAGGCGCCGCCCAGATACCCATTGGGGTTGCCGGACCCCTACTAATTAAGGGCCTCTATGCGAATGGGCTGTACTACATACCCTTAGCCACCACTGAGGGTGCCTTGGTGGCTTCCGTTAACAGGGGGGCTAAGGTTGTGACTGAGAATGGTGGGGCCAGGAGCATCGTTATTAAGGATGGAATGGCCAGAGCACCATTGTTTAAATTACCCAGCGCTGTTGATGCAGTTAAGTTCATTGACTGGGTTAGGCTTAACTTTAGTAAGATTAAGGAGGTTGCGGAGTCTGGGAGTAGGCATCTTAGGCTTAACGAGGTTCAGCCCTTCATGATGGGCAACAACGTGTGGCTGAGGCTCGTGTTCAATACCGGTGACGCGATGGGTATGAACATGGTCACCATAGCCTCAGAGAGGGTTGCCAAGTGGATTGAGGATAATTACCAGGGGGTTAGGTTAATCAGCGTCAGCGGTAACATGTGCGTCGATAAGAAGCCCAATGCCGTCAACTTCCTGATGGGTAGGGGTAAGACCGTCATTAGCGAGGCAGTTATCTCAAGGAGGTACTTAATGGAACGCTTCGGCATAACCCCCGAGGACGTGGTTAACATTAACGTTAGGAAGAACCTACTGGGCTCGGCATACGCCCACTCCTACGGCTTCAACGCCCACTTCGCCAACATAATAGCAGCAATATTCATAGCCACTGGGCAGGACGTGGCCCAGGTGGTTGAGTCAAGCATGGGAACCACCTGGGCTGAGGTTAACGATAACGGCGACCTGTACGTATCAGTAACGTTACCAAGCCTAGAGGTAGGTACAGTTGGTGGCGGTACTGGATTACCAACCCAGAGGGAGGCCCTTCAAATGTTGGGTGTCCAGGGTGGTGGCGATCCACCTGGCTCAAATGCCGTCAAGTTCGCCGAGATAGTGGCTGCAGCAGTCTTAGCAGGTGAGTTAAACCTACTCATAGCGCAACACAGGAGGGAGCTGGGTAGAGCCCATGAAATGCTGGGTAGGGCTGGTAAGCAAACCTAACAGCGGTCGAGCTTCGTTATTTATGGCAGGGAGAGTCATCTACAGTTCCACCCTATGGTCTTAGTTATCCCCCTCGAGGTTTAATGGACTTGAGCTCAATGGTGAAGCATACCCATTAAAGCGTGGGCTGGGGCTAATTAATCGCCCCGGTTAATTCACATAAAATAATACCTTAAATTATTTGTAGTAAAGTTTAATTCTACGCCTTAGTAGCCGGGTTAATGGATTGGAGGAGGGGGCCTATACCGCACGAATTCATGGGCTGGTTCTGGAGGAGGAGGGGGATATTGAGGGATATTGTACTTTACATACTCGCCTTCAAGGGTGAGTTAACTGGTGCCCAGATAATCGATGAGATTGAGAGGTGGAGCTTCGGCTTCTGGAGGCCGTCACCCGGCTCAATATACCCACTGCTCGATGACCTGGAGAGGGAGGGGTTAATTAAGATCTCTAGGATTGACGGCGTTAAGAAGTACTACTCCCTAACGGAGGAGGGCAAGAGGGCCATAGGCGTGATGGGTATTAACCCACCTCCACCACCCTTATCACCGTTCAGCGTAGATGAGTTCGTGTCCATGGCCAGGTATATAATTGATAACTGGGATAGGTTACCCAGGGAGGATAAGGAAAAAATAAGGCAGGTTTTAAATGACTTAAGTAAGGTGGTTGAGCATTAACTCACCACCAAGCCCAGTGGTGCCTACCCCACCTTGGTCCAGCCCACCAAGGCCACCATGCCTTTCCCCAACCCCATGGCCACCATGGCCATGGGGCCGTGGTTATGTTTTTACCTAACTCGGTTAACTCAAGGTACTCCTCCCCACCCTCAGTTACCCTTCTGACGAGGCCCATGACCAGTAGGTCGCTTATCGCTAGGTCTAGTGCTGAGCCGTATAGTGGCACCACCTGCCTTAGTTCGCTTATCCTCCTTCTACCCTTACTTAGCTCCTGTAGTATGGCCCACTCGCCGATAGCCAGTATGCGCCCCATCATTTTTCACTCACCGATAACGGTACTGATATCGGATTTATAAAACTTTCTCCTGAGGACTAAACACGAACCAGGATTCAACGGTTAAACACGTAATGAATATTAAGGTTAAGTCAAAACTCATTCCCATGTACACCATTGACGTATTTAACAGCAGGGCCGTGGAGTACGACTCCTGGTATAGTAAGCATCCATCTGTGGCTAAGGCTGAGGGCGACGCAGTTAAGCTACTTAACCTAGGAGGCATCGGTGTTGACGTTGGCGCTGGTAGCGGCTTCTTCACAAGGCTCACTGGGGCCATTGCCCTAGAACCCTCGATACAGATGATTAAACTGGCTAAGGATAGGACTTGGGCCGTGGTTTCAGGGGTTGGCGAGCTGATGCCCATCAGGGACTCATCCATGGATTACGTAACCATCATAGTGACCCTCTGCTTCGCAATGAACCCAGAAGCCATGCTGAGGGAGAGCGTGAGGATTCTTAAGAATGGTGGTAGGTTGATTACCTGCATAGTGCCCTTAAATAGCCCATTTGGTAAAAGGTACAGTGAACTTGGGTCAATGGGGCACCCCTACTACTCAATGGCCAGGTTCTTCACCGTTAGGCAGATTGTAGGCATGCTCAGTGGCCTTGGGTTAAAGGTCACGTCATACGTGGCCACCTTAGGTAAGGGTGTTGGGGATTATTACGAGGAGCCGAGGATGGTTAACGAAGATGAGGCGGAGGGGTATGGGTTCGTGTGCATTAACGCTGTTAAACCGTAGCTAAGCATGGTTAATGAGGACCTTTAATGTTTAGAACCAACCACAGGTAAAACTTAATAACACTTCACACGGTACTTGGCTTAATGAGCATAATCTTCCCTAAGTCCTTTAGGTTTGGCTGGTCCCAGGCCGGTTTCCAATCTGAAATGGGTACCCCAGGTAGTGAGGACCCTAACAGTGACTGGTACGTCTGGGTTCATGACCCTGAGAACATTGCATCCGGCCTAGTTAGCGGTGACACTATGTGAATTTCATGGCGATGTATTTTTAAATCCTAGTAGTGTCAGAGTTTTTCAGTGCTTGGAGTGGTGCCCCGGGGATGGGTTTTTCTTGCATTGGATGAGCTGATGGGGCGATACCCCACTATCCATCACCACCCCGAGAACGAAACCAAATAGTTAGGTGGGCGTATCTAGGCAATATTGAGGGTAGGTTGGAGACGTTAAGCCTCCAGTTTGGGTTTGATTATACGCAGCAGACTCCTAAGCCAATTAAGGATCCTGAACCCAAGCGTGAGTACACGGTTCAGAAGGACCGCTGGATGCAGACATACCTAAGCAAGTTATTTGGATATTAAAAACAGCCTTTTATCGCAAATAATATTCCCTATTCCGTCAGTTTCCCATTCTTTCAGAGTCCTCGAGTTAGGTTTAATTGCCCAATTTCGGATATTAAGCTATGAGGGCTGTGGTCTTCGAGAGGAATGACTTAAACGACCTAAGACTCGTTGTTTGCGGTGGGGTTTAAGGTGTTTGCTAAACTGAGTTAGCTTAAAGTTTTAGCCTATTGTCCAGTATTTTTGTTTCTGGTTACCCTTTAATTCGCCTTGTTTGTCTGCTTTTCCTGGTGCCTAGGGTAGTGCCTCCGGGAGGGGATTTTCTTGCCTTGGATGAGTCGGTGGGTCGATTACCCACTGTTTTCACTACCCTAGGCACATCCTCTTCTTCCCTCACTCCTAAACCAAGCAATAGGGGTAGGCGCAAACAAGATGGGAACGTACGCACTGTTAGATTGAGGCTGTTGCCTAGTGGTGCTCAGGAGCGTAAATTACGGAAGCTGGCTGATGCTACTGCTAGGCTTTGGAATGAACTGAATTATGCCAGGTTGGTGCAGTTTAGGGAATCGGGTAAAATAAACTTCAAGGATACTGGGCATGAGTTCTACCATAGGTATAAGGGTAAGCTTGGCGTAAACGCTGGGCAGGTGATTAACTTGAATAATGGTGCCTGGAAGTCATTTAAAACACTACTCAGACTGTATAGGCAGGGTAGGTTGCCTAAATTCATGGGTAAGCCTTCGCCTCCTGGCTTCTGGAAGGATAAGGTGTTTGGGAGGAGGTTGTTGAGGATTCTGGTTAGGAATGATAGGTATTACTTGGAGCCGATTAACGGTGGTGAGGGTTACTTGGTGCTTAAGGATTGGAATTTAAGGATCAAGTATGCTGGTAGAATCAAGTGGAGTGGCAAGCAAGGGACATTGGTGATTAAGCTTGAGGATAACAGATGGTTCGCCTATGTGCCAATTGAGGTTGGTGCTAAACCGGCGAAGAGCAACCCGAGGGGTTACGTTAAGGGCATTTACGAGAGGATACGGATAGAGAAGCCTAGGGGCGGGAATAAGGCGTTTATTGATGTTGGCTTGAACAACCTATTCGCAGTGGCGTTTAACCACACCGATACGGCAATCCTAATCAAGGGCTCGACGATTAAAGCTGAGTACTACTGGTGGAAGCGTGAAATCAAAACCTACCAATCGATTAGGGATTGGCTCAAAAACCACGGATTCGAAGCATGGCGTAAATACCATGCATACTACCTTCATGCTGAATACAAGCAGCATGAAAAGCTAAGACACTACTACAGGACAGCGGTCAGATTCCTAGCTAGGGCAATGCATGAAATGGGTATTAATGAAGTCTTCGTTGGCTACCCCTATTTAGTGAGCCAAGATGATGGCAATGAGTATAATGTGAACATCTGGTGGTTTAATAAAATCATTAAATGGCTTAAGGATGTTCTTGAGGAGTATGGGATTAAACTGCATGTTGTTAATGAGCATGGGACAAGCAAACAATGCTCAATATGCAATGCAAACCATGAGAATGGTAGAGTCAAGAGGGGACTCTACCTATGCCCAGTAACGGGCATTAAGATTAACGCCGACCTAAACGCAGCAAGGAATATCGCAAAAAGAGTAGGCTACGAAACACCAACACCAAGAAAAATATTGAGTTACATAGTCACTACTAACGGAGTGAAACCATTAACCCCCAAAGAGGGGGTAACAACCAAGACCCCCACAGTGAAAACCCCACCTCCCCAAGGCGGGGAAGGGGTCATGGATAAGGACTCTAGGGCTATGGATTTAGCTGAGAGGGACTCCAGGTGGGTCTTCTTTGATGCCATAGTTAGGGGTGAGTTGATGGGTGCTGTTAGGGATGACTTGAAGGGTAGGTTGGACTGGATTGGGGTCAACTACTACTCAAGGACTGTGGTTAAGCTCATCGGCGAGAACACGTACATTGGTATACCTGGCTATGGCTATTCGTGTGAACGCAACTCAGTGAGCCCAGATGGTAGGCCGTGTAGTGACTTCGGGTGGGAGTTTTACCCTGAGGGCCTTTACGATGTCATAGTGAAGTATTGGAACCGCTACCACCTACCCATATACGTCACCGAGAACGGTATAGCTGACGCCGCAGATTACCAGAGGCCATACTACCTGGTTAGTCATATTTACCAGGTGTATAGGGCTATCCAGGATGGAGCTAATGTTAAAGGTTACCTGCATTGGTCACTGGCGGATAACTACGAGTGGGCATCAGGCTTCAGCATGAGGTTTGGGCTGCTTCACGTTGACTATACCACTAAGAAGCAGTACTGGAGGCCATCGGCATACGTCTATAGGGAGATAGCTAGGTCTAAGTCCATACCGGAGGAACTGATGCACTTAAACTCAATACCACCAGTAAGACCCCTTAGAAAGTGAAGCCGTATCTTTATTAACAGAGCTATTTTAAACGGCTACTTAACTATTAACATCATAAGCCAGGTGATACTGCTGGTGTACCACTCAGGAATTCTAATGATGTATACGAGACTCATTCACCTCAACCTTAAAGGTATGAGACTTGTTGAGGCTATATAACTTAACCTTAACCTAGGTGCATCTCCCTGGTCTTGAAGTGCAGGAAGCTGTCCCTTGCCATGTCGAATCCATCTAGGAAGTTTGATAGTTGGTATGATGCTACTATGGGCACGTTGTCTATTACCTGCATCTGAGGTGCCTTGAGCGTAACCACCAGTGGGTATACGTATACCTCATGATCCACCTTAAGTTTAACCTTCCTCATGAACCTAGCCCAATCGTTCGCCAACATCTCCACTTTACCCACATGCTTCTCGACGATTCTCCTTAATTCGCCGACGCTTATGCTGAGCCAATGCTTGGCCTCAATGACCATGAACACGTCACCTCTATACCCAATAACATCGAACTCACCCCTCACGCCACCTACAGTTAACCTAACACCCCTTAGGGTTTGGTAACCAGCCTGGTTCAGGGTGAATGATATGAACTCCTCGAATTCACTCCAGGATAAGTCATCCACATGCCTAACCACTAATTCACCACCAGCCACGGCCAGAAGCCGAAGCCTAGGTACAGTAACCCTAAGGTACCTGTCATTAACTCTGGTGGCTAGGCCGTTCTCAATCAACCAGTTAACGGCATCACCATAGTAATCACCCGTCAGTACCCTTAGTGAATTTAACGAAAACACCCTGTTAAACTCCGAGGTTAGCATGAAAATAGCCTCCGTAATCCTTAACGCATCCTCCCTCCCAATGACCATACCTGGGTCCTTGCGCATTGATTTATTGTCTACCTTTATTGAGTAGTGTTGAGTCCCTCATAGCCCTAATCTCCCTCTCTATGTCGCTTAACCTACTGCTTAACGTTAACGATAACTCGGTTATGGTTATTGACAGTTCCTCAAGCCTACTCTGGTAATTGGCTAGTAGGTTCCTTAGGTTGTTGACTACGTCGAATATCATAGCCCTTGCATCACTTAACTCACCCATCGTCTTGTTTAGCTGGGTGAGCATATCGTTGAGCTGATCCCTAACCTTACTGAGCTGATCCCTGTAGTTTAGCATCGTGGTCTCTATGTAGGCTATCTCCCTAAGCACACTACCCATGTCCACCTGCCTACCGCTGGTTAAGGCATTGGCCACAGCATCAACCCTTTGGGCCAATTCACCATACCTCTTATCCAGCTCCTTAACAGTGTTGGCTAGAGTGTTTATGGTTTCCTTAAGCTCATTAATCTCCCCATCAATCCTGTTAATCATGTCGTAGAGGTACTCCGGCGTATACTCAGTTGCCACATTTTTAAGCCGTTAGCCTTGGGTTATAAATTTTATTTATATTTGAGTATTATTTAACCGTAACCTCAACTGAATGCCCACTGTACCTAATAGTGTAGTCAGGCTTTGATTCATAGACTCCGACTCCATGCCCCTCCGACACAACCACCACATTGAACTGCAGCTCATTAATGCTCCTGCAGTAACTGCCTGATGCATCACCTATTATTAGCCTGCCCCCTGAGTCAATCCACCTCAGTGGTATTGTGCAGTACTCACCCTTCTCGTAGTCGTACGTTTCACCATCATCGAAGTACAGCGTGAACTCCGAGTCGCCGCCACCGTAAACTCTCAACTCAATCGGATTCTCAACACCACCAGTATTCATCTTGATGGGGCCCAGCGGCAGTATTGAGCCACCTTTAACGTGAAGTGGTATCTTATCTAACGGCGCATCTGAGTCAATATACGAGCCGCCGGTGTACCTTTTACCAGTCCAGAAGTCGAACCAAGTGCGGCCCCTTGGTAGGTAGACCCTACGCCTCCTTGTTGGTAGGGTAACTGGGCTTACCATTATGAATGGGCCGAACATGTACTGGTCACCTATGTTGAGAACCTCGTCATCACTGCTGAAGTCCATTACGAGGGGCCTCATCATTGTGTAATCCCTCTCCGTAACCATCCAAGCCACTGAGTATACGTATGGTATTAGCCTATACCTAAACTCGATGTACATCCTGAGTATGCTGTATATGGGTTCCGGGAACATCCAGGGCTCCTTAGCGTACCAGGTCCCATGAACCCTCATCACTGGGCAGAAGGTACTCCACTGGAACCACCTGGTGAAGACTTCACCATAGGCGGGTGTTGATGGGTCACCACTGAAGAAGCCACCTGTATGACCCCCTTCCCGCCTTAGAGGGGCGGGGTTTAATCTTGGGGGTCTCGATTGTTACCCCGCCTATTGCGGGGTTAATGAATAACCCAGTGGGGCTGGGGGTTTATAAACCTATCTCACCACGTAGTGGGGTGACCCCGCCCTAAAGGGCAAGGCTTGACCACCTGTGTCAGTGGTCCAGTAGGGTATCCCGGATACGCTGAAGTTTAAGCCGGCGGGTATTTGGCTGGCTAAAACACCCCAATCATGGTGAACGTCACCGGACCATGTTATTGCCGAGTGCCTCTGCTGGCCTAAGAATGCTGACAAAATGGTCAAGTCTCGCCTTTTTATGGTGTTTATTGGTGGTTGAGTTTGTTTAAAGTTTTGGTCTTTTGGTTGGTATTTTTGCTTCTGGTTACTTTTTAATTCCCCCTTGTTCTTACAGTCTTAGTGCCTAGGGTGGTGCCCCCGAGAGGGGGTTCAATCTCTTCGGATGAGTTGGTGGGTCGATTACCCACTGTTTTCACTACCCTAGGCACTCTTTCCTCCCCTCCTAAACTAAAGGGTAGAGGTGGGAAATCAAGGAGTGAGGAAATGCGTACGGTTAGGTTGAGGTTGTTGCCTAGTGGTGCCCAGGAGAGAAGACTGCGGAGAATTGCAGATGCTACTGCTAAGCTATGGAATGAGTTAAACTACACTAGGTTGGTGCAGTTTAGGGAAAGCGGTAGAGTGGATTTCAAGGGTACTGAGCGTGAACTCTACCATAAGTACAAGGATGGATTGGGCGTAAACGCTGGTCAAGTCATTAACCTGAATAGTTGGGCTTGGGATTCATTCTTTAAGTTGTTTAGGCTTTACAGGCAAGGCAAGTTGCCTAAATTCATGGGTAAGCCTTCACCACCTGGTTTTTGGAAGGATAAGGTGTTTGGGAAGAGGGAGCTAAGAATCTTGGTTAGGAATGATAGGTACTACATTGAGCCAATCAACGGTGGTGAAGGCTACTTGGTCCTAAAGGACTGGGGTTTGAAAATAAAGTACGCTGGGAGGATAAAGTGGGCTGGTAAACAGGGCACGTTGGTGATTAAGTTTGAGGATGGTAGGTGGTTCGCCTATGTACCAATAAGCATTGGTGAGAAGCCGGCGAAGAGCAACCCAAGAGGTTACGTGAGGGGTGTCTACGAGAGGATACGGATCGAGGAGCCTAAAGGCAGTAATAAGGCTTTCATAGACATTGGGTTGAATAACTTATTTGCCGTGGTGTTTAACCACAGTGACGTTGCTATTCTGATCAAGGGTTCGACAATTAAGTCCGAGTACTATTACTGGAAGCGTGAAATCAAGACCTACCAATCGATTAGGGATTGGTTGAGGAATCACGGATTCAAGACATGGCGTAAGTACCATTCATTCTACCTTCATGCTGTTTTTAAGAGGAGGGAGAGACTTAGGCATTACTATCGTACAGCCATTAGGTTCCTGGCTAAGGCACTGTGGCAGATGGGCATTGATGAAGTCTTCATCGGCTACCCATACATGGTGAGCCAAGATGATGGCAATGAGTATAATGCGAACATTTGGTGGTTTAATAAAATCGTTAATTGGCTTAAGGATGTTCTTGAGGAGTACGGCATAAAGCTAAACATAGTCAATGAGTATGGGACTAGTAGGCAATGTTCCATCTGTGATGTAGAGCACAAAAACGGGAGAGTAATGCGTGGATTGTACATATGCCCAGTAACGGGTATTAAAATCAATGCCGATCTAAACGCGGCAAGGAACATAGCGAAGAGGGTAGGTTACGAAGTACCAATACCAAAGAAGATACTGAGCTACATAGTAACAACCAATGGTGTAAAACCATTAACCCCCAAAGAGGGGGTAACAATCGAGACCCCCAAGATTAACCCTACCTCCCCGAGGTAGGGAGGGGTCATTCCGTAGCCCACATTTGAGATGAGTATTGGTAGTGCGGTCTCGGTGGGATTTCTCTGAAGCAAGTAAACTTCACTATTCCTATAGTTAAACAAGCCCTGGTGCTGGCCAAGGCCGTAGAGGCCTTTACCCCTCATAACCATAACCTGCCTACTCCACAGACCGCCTAGGCCATTATCCCCAACCTCCCTTGAAACCTCCCTAGCAAACACATCACCACTGTTTATGAAGGTCAGTGAGTAATCTGGGTTAATCTCAACAGTCAACTCACCGCCACTCAACCTCAGTACCTCACCACTTCGCTCAACAGTAGGTTCAATGACGGATTCGTGAATCACCGCCAGTGATTTTCGCCCAGTTAGGTTGAGCGGGGCGTAGAGGACCCTAACTATCCTTGGGCTTAGGAACCTTAACTCAAGCCTGAAGTCACCAACCCTAAGAGAGACGCCGCCATTGATCCTACTGTAAGCTAAACCCATGCCATAGCATAATGTTTTAGTTTTTAAGCATTGCATTGAGACATCATACTTATAAGCATTGGGCTGTTGGCCCAATAATGGGGTTCATATCGAGTAGGGCTAGGTTAAACGGCGCCGTGGTTGGGGACTCAGTGATACTGGGCTCCTCCGTGGTGGGTGAGGGAAGCTTCATAGATGATGATGTGACTGTTGGTTACCCTGTTAGAAGTAAGATAAGGTCTGTTAGGAGCATGGGCGAATTAGACTTGGTGAGCGAGGGAGCTAGGATTGGGGGTGGTTGCATCATAAGGAGAGGTACCGTTATCTACGAGAACGTTGAGTTGGGTAATAACGTTGAGACTGGGCACAACGTATTGATAAGGGAGAGAACCGTGATTGGCGATGGGACTAAGATAGGTACGGCTACTGTCATAGATGGTGATGTTAAGATTGGTAGAAATGTGAGTATCCAAAGCATGGTCTACATACCGATAGGTACCGTGATAGAGGACGAGGTCTTCATAGGACCAAACGCCGTGATAACCAACGATAAGTACCCACCCAGCAGGAGGCTGCAGGGAGTTACCATAAGGAGGGGGGCCGTGATTGGGGCTAATGCAACGTTGATAGCAGGCGTGGAGGTTGGTGAGGGGGCTGTGGTGGCGGCTGGCTCAGTGGTTACTAGGGATGTTGAACCCCGCACGGTGGTTGCCGGTGTCCCAGCTAAGCCTATTTACAGCCTGGATGAGTACCTTAAGAAGAAGAGGGCTTACGAGTTAAGTGCCTAGGGGTTGGTTGTTAGGCTGATTAGTGAGTTTATGAGTTTGCCATGGAATTCCTCATCATCAATGATGCTCATTATTATCAACTTCATAGTCTCCACCCTAGCCTTATCGCCACTGCTAAGCGACCTTGAGGCCAGGTTTTCGTAGACCTCCAGCATGCTCCTGTACATGTTTAATGCCATTGACTCGTACTCTTCAAGCTCGGTTAGCATAAGCAGCAGGTTCACTGGTGGGTTCCCGCTGATTGACTTGGCTATTTCCCTAACCCTGCTTAACCTGTCCCTCAATTCGCCACCGTTGGCTATCACCTTCTCGGTATCCTGGGAACCCTTAAGGTCGTTGATCAACTGGTTCTCAATACCCCTTAACGCATCCCTATGCTTAGCTGAGTCCCTACTTATCAATTGAAAGCTAATCTTACTTAAGCCAGTAACCCTCATGCTTAATTCACCGTAAAGCCTAGCCAACTCATCCTCAATCTCCTCCAGGTCCCTTATAATGTTGGTTAAGGCAGTGGTTAAGTTATCGGTAACCACGTGTTAGTTTTTAAGGCTCATTTTTAAGTATTTGGCGTTGACATCAACGTTAAGGTTAATTACACCCGATTACCTAACCGGTTAATGAAGGTCACCCTCCTGGGTGTTGGTGGTTGGGTTTCAATGCCCTGGTTAAACCACCCATCAATACTCATTGAGACTAGTGACGCTAGGCTGCTTGTAGATGCTGGGGAAGGGTCGTATAGGCTGCTTAGGAGGTGCCTTAACCTCGACGTTGATGCCCTTGACGCCATAGTGGTCACTCATAGCCATGGGGATCACATTCTCGGTTTACCATCATACGTGCTCATGGCTGGTTCAAGGGGGCTTAGGCTAAATGTTATTGCACCGAGGCAAGCCATAGATGACCTAATGGCTATAATTAAGGCAACACACATACAGCAGTACGCATCCTCACTAAACCCAATGCCCGTAGAGGTGCCCAGTGAGCCAACCCTAGTGGCCAGGTTTAAGGGGACTGGCATATACGTAGTTGGGGTTAACCATACCGTTGAGGCTATGGCTGTTAAGGTGGTGGACTCAAGTGGCTCATGCATAACCTACAGCGGTGACACAGCCCCCTCAAGGCAACTGGTTGATTTGGCTAGGGGCTGTGGCGCCCTTATACATGAGGCCAGTGGTAACCCTGGCTTTGAGGAGGAGGCCCATAGGCACGGGCACAGTACAGTTAATGATGCTGTTAAGGCTGCCGTTGAGGCTGGGGTTAGGTTGCTGGTGTTGACTCACTTCTACACGCTTAACCCAGTCATTAAGGGTACTGGAGGCTTAAGCGTAGTTGTACCCTACGAGTGCTCAACCATTGAGGTTACTTAAGCTGTTTAACCGCCTGTGGCCTTTATCTCCCTCAACACCCTCCTTAGGAAATCCCTCCTCCGCCTAAGCCACCTTAGCTTACCTGCCACGTCAACTGTGGGCACCCCCAGTCTCTTAGCCTCAACAACAGCCCTCTGGGCATCAGCCTCCTCCACCAGTAGCCACTCGTACATTGCCCTAATCCTCCTAACCTCACCCTCAACGTCAATAGCACTGGGCTCAACCTCCACGCCCAAGTACTGGCTAAGCCACCTGGCCCTGGCCTCCTCATTATCCCTAAGCGCCCTGGCCACGTCAATGCCGCCCAGGAACCTGGAGTATCTCGTGATTAGCCTCACCAGTGGTGACTCATTAGTCATGCGGGATCAGCCTTTCAATTACCCTCTGCCCAAGGTACCTATCCTCAACCCTATGCTCATAAACCTCGATAACCTCCTCATCAGGCTCATCCACCCTAACCTCATCTGGGGTATCTACAACCTCCTCATTAACCTCCCTAAGCCTAACAACGGGCCTAGCCATATCCACGTCCGTTAACCTTAATATTGAGTATAGGGATTGTTTATCAATCCTGTTAGCGTAGGCGTAGGTCAATGCTAACTCAAACAACCGCCTACCACCAAGGCTACCGGTTGAGGCTAACCTACTTAAATCAGCGCCGCTAATCAGCAGTTGCCTAACCTTACCCATACAACTCCCAATGAGCCATTGGTTGCATTAAAGCCTAACGGGTAAAAATTAAGAGGGACTAGCGCCTAAAGTTTAAGTCTATAACTAGGTACAATTATTAATGGTTAAAAATCAAGCTAAATACGGGTTAAATTATAATGGTTTTACAATCTAATATCACATTATGTAATGGAACTACGTAATTGAGTAATACTTAAAAGTAAA